>Ga0164309_10000258_pt1 | contig 31568 bp, 24 predicted proteins | sample Whisoiple_247_MG_FD_109984 | JGI IMG/M metagenome (GOLD analysis project Ga0164309, IMG submission 109984) | Soil microbial communities amended with fresh organic matter from upstate New York, USA - Whitman soil sample_247_MG | ecosystem: Environmental > Terrestrial > Soil > Unclassified >...
CGGAAAACGTCGAAGGTACTCTTCCGCAATCGGCCGCGCTGACGCTCGCCCCTTGAGCTCGTTCGTTAGCACCATCTTTCTGCCCCATGCCTCGGCGGAGTAGGTGCCAGTCGGGGCGCGCTCGAGGTATTCGTCGTACCAACCGAGGGCCTGAGCCCGATCACGTGATTCTTCGACGCGACCGAGCAGGAACGTCGCGTCCACGGAACGCGCAGAACCCGGAAAACGGCGGCGCTGGGCCAGCAGCGCGGCCCTCGCCAAGTCCGTGCGTCGCCGGTAGCGAGCGGCATCCGCAAGCGCAAACAACTCCTCGCTCGGTGCGCTCTCGAGCGTGGCGTCGACGCCTCGCTGCTCGACCTCTTCTAGAATGCGATCCCAACGACCGTGCGCTAGGTGGTCGGCCCAGGACGATTTTCGCTCGGGCTTGCTAGCGCTGCTCACCGCCGCGGCGGCGGACGAGGAACTCGTTCCGGGCGCGAGAGTGGACGGCTGCAGGCTTGCGACGGGGGCAGGGGCAAGTGCAGATGAGTCGTTGCCCACGCTGGACGAGGGAGGTGGTTGGCCCGTCGGCGCGGTCGCTGAGGCGCCCGGCTCCTCGCTGATCAATGTCTCCTGCTTGGGCAGATCGACGAGCAAGCGTTGCCCCGCGCGCAGTTCGATATCGCCGCCCGCGATGGGGCCGCTCACCACGACGCTCCCGTGCTGTAGCCGCAGTTCGAAGCGCTCATGCTGCGGGTCCCACGAGACCATGAAAAGCGTTCCCTTGACCGCGACCGAGAACGGCCCTGCCTCGACCAGCCATCGCCGCTCTTTGCTGCGAGCCACGTTGAAGGTCGCGCTCCCTTGGTCGAGCACGACGCGCGTTCCCTCTGCGTCTACCGGGCGTAGACGTCCGCGAGCGCCCGGCAGCAATTCGACTTTGGTTCCTTCTTCGAAGAACAGGCGAATGCCGCCGTTTCCAGCGTCGCGCAGGTATCCGCCCGCGAGCACAGTGCCGCCTTCGATGCGGTAGGCGAGCGCCGGCAGCGCGCGAGCGCGCCCGCGCCAGACTGCAGTGCCTTGGACGACCAGCAGCGCGCAAAGGGCTGCGCACACTGCGGCCAGAGACCAGCGCACGACTTGGCGCCGCCGCGATGTCTGCGAGGCGGCGCGCGCGGACAGGAGAGCGCTGAGGCCTCGATCGAGCTCCGCGGCGGTCGGTTGCTGAACGGTGTCCCGCGCGAGCTGCGTGAGGCGGCTCAGCGCTTGCGAATCGTTCCGTTCGTCAGGGCGAGTCATCGTTGCCACCGTCGCGTGTCGAGCGCGGCCGCGAGGCCAGGGTCCGCGCTGATCCAGCGCGAAAGGCGCGCGGTTGCGTGCGTCAGTGAACGCTTCACCGTCGACACCGACAACCCCAAAACTGGTGCGATCTCCTCGATGGTCATCGACTCCAGCTCTTTCAGGCTGAAAACGAGCCGATCGCGCTGCGAGAGGCGGTCGAGCAAGGCGTAAAACCGGCGCAAAAGATCTCGCGATTCCACGTCAGTCGAGCGGTAGGCGAGATTGACCAGTGCTTCCGGCGCCAAGAAGGAGAGCCAAGCCCGCAATTTACGCCGTCGCAGCTCGGCCTTCAGCCCGAAAATCGCGAAGGAATACACGAAACTTCGCAGCTTGTCGGGTTCTCGCAGCGTGTTGGCCTTGCGGAACACGTTCAGAAACACCTCTTGGGCGAGATCTTCGGCGTCCGACCGGGAACCGAGCGAGCGCTCTGCCAAAGCGAGCACCATGGGCGCAAAGCGCTGCCAGGTGACCCGAATCGCCCAGGCTTCGCCGGTCGCGAGTCCCTGGGCCAGCTCCAAATCGCTCACGTCGTGGCCGTTTGCGCCTGCCACCAACGACAGGGAGACCTGGGAAAGACGCTTCGACATGGCTCCGACGGATCGCAGAGGCAACGAAGCGGAAAAACTAGCTCATTTATTTGAAAGGGGCCCCACCGCCGTCGGTTCGCTGCGGCTCGCCGAGGCCACCGCATCCCAAAAGGAGCTGGTTTGGATAGCGGGCGTGAAGCGGCCCCGTTCGGCGCGTAGCTCCGAGCCCGCCGTCGCGCGCGGCGACCCACCAAGCCACTCCCAGCATGAGCCGCGCGACCAGCTCACTCGGATCCGCGGACTCGGATTCCGCGGTCGCTCGCACGCACATCTTCTGCGCACTGCTTTGCCATGGTCCAGCGCCCAGAGCGCGCGGAATGGCCACGCGAGTGGCGCTTCGAGCGAGAGCCTCAGGCCTCTCGCTACCTCGCGATTGTCGGTTCCCGTCAGCCGTTGCTGCCGCCGTTCGCTCGCCTGATGGCCTCCGCGGCATGAGTGGCAAGAGCGCTGCAAGATTAGCAAACGCGCGTACCACGAGAATTGACTGATCTTCGGCAAGGCGTCGCCGAGTCGAACCGACCAAGGTGGGCGATAGACCGACACCTTACCTGGGCTGAGGCGTGCGCCGTTTCGCGTACTGACCGGGAGCGTTTGCGGTCTGAGCGGCGTAGCAGGAAGGGATGTCTCATACGATGGCGTGCACTCGAGTTGTCTTTGCAGGAGCCACCATTTTTCGCTGTCTGGTGGCATCGGCGCTGCTCATCGTTGCTGGCTGCTCGAGCTCTGGGACATCCGACAGCAGCGGGGACGCTGGGGAAGCGGGCGAGTCAGGCGACGCTTCGGGAGGTAGTGGCGGGAAGGGCGGCGGCACTGGGGGCGCAGCCGGCCGTCCCGCCATTCCGCCTCCCCCCACGCTGCAAAGCTGCTCTGCACTAGCGTTTACCTATGCGGGGGCGGGGTGCGCCAAAGCCTGCTCGAGCATCCGTTGTGAGTGCGATCCCTTCCCGAAGACCTTCGCCGGCTGCCACCCTGAACTCGGTTGTGTGACGGGCGTCGACTGCGAGGTCGCATGCCAGCGGGAGCTCAAGAACGTCGTGGAGTGCATCAGTGGCTTCGCTCCGTGTACCTCTGATGCAGATTGCGCAGGAGGGGCGTGCCTGCAGCAAGCGGACGAGCCCGGTGACTGCGTAACCGGCGACGTCGGCTCGAACTGCCTCGATGACGGAGACTGCGGCTCGGGCAATCGATGTGTCGCTGTCTCACTCGACGGCACGCGCCAGTGTCACAGCGGCGTGGCGGGCTCCACTTGCAACGCGAGCTCCGAGTGTAAGACGGGGCTGTCGTGCGTGCTGCCTGCCACGTCCTTCGTGGGCCGCTGTAGTGACGGCGACAAAGATGCCGCGTGTAACGTGGCCAAAGACTGCCACAGCAACGTCTGCGTCGGCGCATCCAGCAGTCAGCTCGGAACGTGCGGGGATGGTTCGCTCGGGTCGACGTGCAGCAATGCGAGCGAGTGTCAGAGTGGGTTCTGTGGGAAATCGTACGCGGGCTCCAGCTCCGGCAGCTGTACCAACGGCCAAAGCGGAAGCGCCTGCTCGGCAGCCGAGCAATGCGAAAGCGGCCTGAGCTGTGCCATTGAGTCGTCCGCCGGCAAGTGTACCTCCGGCGCGGTGGGTGAACCCTGCGTTGATGACTCGACGTGCAAGACCGGTGTCTGCGCAAAAGGCTCGTTCGGTAGTTTTTGCAGCGAAGGCGCGCTCGGACAGCCCTGCGCGGAGAACTCCCAGTGCAGCGATGGTCACTGCGTAGACACCTACACCAGCGACGCCTTTCGCAAGATCTGCACCGACGGTGCCGTGGGCAAGCCGTGCGACAATCGCGATGACGGCGACTGCGCCGGCGGACGCTGCGCACAAGACTCCGCTGGAGCGGGCTGGACGTGCAGCGCCGGAAAGGTCGGAGACCGCTGTAGCACGCCCGAGCACTGCGTCGTGGGAACGTGCGCCCTGACCGCCAACGGCGGCGAGTGCACCGACGGAGCCATTGGTTCGAGCTGCGTGAGCGACGAGCAATGTCAGGACGAACGTTGCGTGATCAAGGCCGGCTACAGCGCTGGGACTTGCAGTGACGGAGCGAACGGTTCCGTGTGCGCGATCGACACGGACTGTGTCTCGGCTCGCTGCGCGTTCAGTTCGGGCAACGGCTACGGCGAATGCACGAGCGGAGACGTGGCTGCACGCTGCACCGCCGATGACGATTGCGCCTCGACGCGTTGTGCCTTCAGCACCGGCAGCGGTTACGGTCAGTGCACGGACGGGGCTCTCAAGTCGCTGTGCACCGAAGACGCCGATTGTGTATCGTCGCTCTGCGCCTTCATCCCCGGAAATAGCTACGGCGCCTGCACGGACGGCCATTTGAAGAGCGCTTGCTACGACTCGAAAGACTGCATCGAGGGCACTTGTGCCTACTCCAATGGCCTCGGTCGCGGCGAATGCACCGATGGAGCGATCGGTTCGTTCTGTGTCGCGCCGAGTCACTGCACCAGCACCCATTGTTACACCGGCGGCAATAGCGCGGGCCTTTGTACCACCGGCGCCGCGGGTCAACCATGCAGCCGAACGACGGACTGCGCATCGATGGTGTGCACCCAGAGCGTTTGCCAATAGCGGAGAAAGCTAGGGAACATGTCTAGTGATGGCAAGTGCCCCCCTGGCTCGCACAGCGGTTGCACCTCGAACCTGGCGACGTGCACGTCGCCGGCCAGTTGCTGTCAGTATGATCCCTGTACGCCCCCACCACCCTTCTGTGCCGACGCGAAACCGGCGATCTGTTTTCCCAGCTCCGGCTCGCCAGGCCAAGGCCGAACCTGCCAAATGCTTTGCGCATGAACCAGCGGCGCTAGAAAAGTAGCCCTCACTCACTCCGCTCCGAAACACTCTTTCAACACCCCCGCTAAGCGCTGCCGTCGCGCATTTGCGGCGCAGCGGCGGGTTTCTGCGTGATTCCGCTCTACAAACAACCACACATGAATTGCCTCGGCGGCGGGTCGCACCAGTTGCGGCCGCATCCGACCGCGGGCGCAGTGACCGTCATGGTCGTCGCGCTCTGATTGAAGAGCCGGGAGCACAGCTTGGTGCCCACTTCGTCGCCGCGGTTGGCGGGCGGATCCTCGACACAGGCGCACTGAATTTGTGCTCGGCCGTTCCAAGCCTGCTGGGAGGCCTGGGTGCCGTCGAGGCAATAGATGCTTTCGTCCGCGCCGCAATCCTTGATCGTGAGTGGACGAGAGCGGTTGCAGAAGCAGCCGAGGCCCGCACCCTGTGAGACATCGCGAGCACACGCGGGTGCCAGCTGCGTGCAATCCCACTGCGCGAAAGGGCAGCTCCCGTCTGCTGGCACCACCTCGGTTGCGGCCTGCTCGTAGCGGCCCAGGTCGATGCGCCACTGTGCACCCGAGTCGGGTTCTGCGCTCGTTTCATAGGCATCGCAGCCGAGGGCGAGCGCTGCTGTCAGAACGAACCAAGCACCCTGGACTCGCTGTTTGAATCGTGAACCCGCGTGATTCTTGCTGCTCATGCGCCCTCATCGACTAACGACCTGGCTCGGCTGCGCACCCTCAGTCTGACGCTCGAACGAACTACAAGATTGCAACACGGGCACGGTCGCTCAAGATTGGTGAGTGGGTGGCACCCGTCGCTGCGATCACTTTTTTTTCAGAAGTCTTGGTCGGCGGTCGAGCGCCCTCAAGTTTAACGGACGTTCGTCCGGAACAGTCGGAAAGCCATGCCCAGGCGCGTGGAAAGCCCGACGGTCGAAGTGAGAATGCTGCCGTCGCCATTGACGTAGTAGTTGGTCGGGAATGAGCTGACTCGATAGGCAGCCAGCGTCTCACGGGTTCCGAGCAGAATCGGATACGACAGCTCGTGTTCGCGCGCGAAACGCCGGATCGCATCCACGTCGTCGGAATCTTCGACAATGGCCAGGAGCACCTCGTCCGGGCCAAGGTTTCTAGCCAGACCTCGCACCGACGGAAGCTCAGCTCGACAGACGCCGCACCAGGTCGCAAAAAAGTGGATCAGCACCTTCTTGCCTCTGTGCTGAGACAGCGATATCGAGTTTCCGGCAAGATCTCGGAGCGTGAAATTGGGCGCGGGCTCGCGCGCGAGGTGATGGCGGGTCTGGTAGGCCGAGACGGCAACGAACAAGCCCGCGAAGAGCGCAAGCTGCCAGGCCCACGAGGCCGCGTATCTCCAGGCTTGGCGCAGCGCGGTCACCCGCTAGGTCTACCACAAGCCCGGCCCTGCGCTGGCGCTTCGCGTCATGCTGGCGAGGGCCGAGAAAGCATGCTGAGCTGGCCCAGATGTCATTTCTCTACCGCGGGCTGATCGCGATCGCAGCTGCGCTCGTGGGCTGTGGTGGGGTTGCGAGCCCCGCTGCCGACCTGAACCATGCCGGTGCGGGCGGCCTATCGGACGCGAGCGGGGCGGGCAAGGGCAACGCGGGCCAGAGCGGCTTCGGCGAATCGGGTGGCGGCCTATCGAGCGCGGGCAGTGACGGGCAATCGGCTTCGGTCGGCATCCCTGCAGAGGCGTCAGAGTGCCAGGCGTTCGGGATTTCCTACCTCGAAGGTTGCGCGCAGTGCCCCGTGGATCCCATCGATTGCCCATGCTTCAAGGTCACCGACCAGGGCGCGCCGTTGGTCTTGCAGCAACCCCTTGCGCGTTGTGCAAGCGGTCACTGCGTCCTGGGCGCGGATTGCGCGGCGATTTGCAAGGACGTGCCGGATCCGTCGTCGCCCGAGTTCTCGAGGGATGTGCCCTATTTCATCAACCTCTTCAGTTGCGTAGGCGCAGGGGTTTGCCTATCGGACGGTTGGTGCCCCGAGCACGGCAAGTGCGTCGCGGAATTCCCGCCCATGTTCGGTTTCTGTGCCAGTGGCCTGAACCAAGCCTTCTGCCAGCACGCGGACGACTGCGAGTCGGGCAACTGCATTCCAGACGCCTCGGGCGACTGGCGCTGTAGCGACGGCAAATCGTTTTCGAATTGCCGCGACGGTGGCGATTGTGCGAGCGGGCTATGCGTCATGTACGGGGCTCCGGTCGGCCAGTGCAGCAGTGGTGAGCTCGATGAGCCGTGTCAGGAGGGCGATTGCAAGCCGGGCAGCTTCTGCGCGCCCGATGCGATCGTTCGCAACCTCGGAAAATGCGTCGCTGGAGTGTCCGGTGACCTGTGCGCAAGCGATGCGGGGTGCCAGAGCGGACGGTGCGTTTTGCACGATCCAGGCCGACGCGGCCTGTGCAGCACGGGTGCTGAAAATGAACCCTGCAGTTCGAACGAGGAGTGTCTGAGTCAGCAGTGCGCAAGTCCGAAGCCCGCCGAGGAGGGCCTATGCAGCGGCAAGATATTTCCGGGATCCGCTTGTGGCGACAACGGCGTGTGCAACGGTCAGGGTCTTTGCGAGTACGGTAAATGCGCTGCGGCACCGTGACATCGACGCTGCCGATCGGGGGTTCCCGTCGCTACAACAACCCATAAACACTGATCTCGCCGGTACTGTACGGGGACACGCTGAGCGCTCCGTCGGCATTCGTCCAACCGAGAAACACGCGCTGGTTGAACACCGCGGCGGCGGGGGCGCTCGAGGTCGTGTCTGGGAACGTGAACTTGTAGCGGAAAGCGTCGACAGTCGCGTCATCCGAAGTCTTCACGTTGAGGGAACGGTTGGATTGCGTCCAAAACAGGAACAGATCGGGGTCGGTCCCACCCGCTCCCAGGCTGACAATGCGCGGGCCGCTGTTGCTCTTGTCGTCGAAGGGCTGTTTTTTCGTGAAGGTGTGGCCGTCGTCGACCGAATACGCGACGTTGATGCGCGCATCGGGATCGAGCCAAGCGATATAGACGCGCCCACTTTCGTAAGCGAGTGAGGGCGCGGCGGTGCTTCGTTCGGAAACGATGACTTTGCTGCTGGGGTCGAAGCTTAGCCCCGTGCTCGCGCCCGAGATCAACGTCAATTCCCCGTCCTCCGCGGTCCACGCGAGGAAAACGCGATCGCCGCTCGCGGTGAGCGCGGGGGCGAGTCCGCTCTTCTCGGGCGCGGCTGCATTTGACGCGGGCGCATCAGACGCGATCGTCGCTGGTCCCGTGCCGTCGAGACCGTCCATGGGCGCGGTCGTCATGAATCCGTCCGTGGAGCGGAGCACCTTGACGTGGTTGTCTGCAGTGACGAACCCGAGGTAGAGCGCGCTGCCGCTCGCGGCGAGTGTCGGGCCGGTGCTGCTGGTCTGGGAAAGGGGAGTCTTTGCCGAAAACTCGAGGCCGTCGCTCGTGCTTTCGATGCTCAAGTGCCCGTCGGCTTCGGTCCAGCCTAGATACAAGCTCGATTTCCGATCGCTCGATCCTTGGCGCGCGACGAGGGCTGGACTGAACTTGCTCTTCTCCGTGAGCGTCTTCGTGTGTGTCGGGCCGGTGAAGCTCGGCACGAACACACTGCCGTTGGCAACGGTCGGCGCCGCGGTTTTTGCGTACCGACCCACGTCGTCGCGCGCCGGCTCCTGCTTCGAGTTCCAGAGTTCGATTTCGAGATCGCTCGCGTCGTACGCTCGCAAGATCCCCTCCCGTACGTCCTGGTTGGCGTTGCCCTGATAGGGATGCAAGCCCCAGAGGATGCCAGTGCCTTCAGTCTTGCCGTTCGCCGAGAGCGAAAGGAAGCCGCCCGGCATACTCCGCCTCGTGCCGCCGGGCGCGTCCTCGGGGTCCCTGGTCTTGCTCACCGAAATCGCCGCGCACAGGGGATCGCCCTCGGCGCCGCAATCGACTCGCCCCGTGGACGCATCGAATTGAAACGCTTTTGCGTAGTCGTTCTCGGGCCAGACGTAGATCCGCGGGCCTTTCGGGCCGTCCCAGTACACCGGCGAGCCATGCACGTGGTGGCAATCAGGCGTCGAGAGATTCGCTTGGCAGGGCTGTGCGGCGAAGAAGCGCTGCAGCACGCCCGCTTGTTGGTCATCCTGGGTCGAATCGAAGTAGCCCAGGCCACTGCGCTCGAGGAGATAGAACTTTCCCTCTTTGCCCGCTCCGAGCACGATGTTCGTGTTCGGCAGGAGCATGGCTCCCGAGGCCCCGAGATCGCCGTCTTCGTCGTTCAGGTAGGCATTGTTTGCGGGAGAAAACCAACTCTGGAGAGTGAGTTGGTCACTCAGCTTGATGAAGCTCTCGGACAGATCACGGGCAGTTAGGAATTCCGGCGCGTTGTCGTTGAACGGACCATTGCCGGTGATGGCATACACATTTCCGTCCGCGTCGGCGGCCGGACCTTGCCCTGCCATCCAGATCCCGCCTCCGCTCCCGCTCTCGGTCGTGCGGAACACCGAGGGTTGCGAGCGGTCACTCAAGGTTTCGGTATCGTAGCCGAACATGAAACCACGATACGCGCCTTGGTCGCCGTAGGCTGCGAAGGCAACGTAGAGCGTGTGATTCGACAACAGCAGCGAGCTGCGTTGGTTTTCGAGCTCACTCACGAAGCCGGTCGCTTGGATCTCGACCTGACTCCCTTTCTCACCCGTGGTCAGCTCCAGTCGCTGCAGCCGATGATAGAACCGCCCCTCTTCCTTGCAGGTGGCGACCACGAACAGCGCGTTCAAGTCAGGGGAAATCACAGGCGTGCTGACAATGCCGATCTCACCGCTCGTGTCGCGGTAGCCTTCGCCACCGCCGATGGCGGGGTCCGGCAAGGAAATCGGCGGACAGAGTGAAACCGGGCCCCAGAGTGGCGCGGTCGAGGAGCCATCGGCGGGGAACGCGTACACGAAGTTGTGCATGGTCGCGATGTAAACGACGTCGTGCGTCGCGCCGGCGATGTTCAGCTTCGGCACGTAGAGTGGCTGCGCAGTCACCGAGCCTCGAACGTGAAGCGATGCCTTCTTGCCGAACTGCTGCTTGTTCACGTTCTTGGTATTGAGCACGGTTTCGCTCAAAATCGCGCCGGTTCGTGCGTTGTCGTTGTGCTGCGTCAGGACTGCGCCCGGCGCCGGCTCTGCGGCCCCGATCTTTTCCTCCCCTCCCGACGGGGCGGCGCTAGGCGACTTACTCGAGCAAGCCAGCGCGCCCAACGCGACGGCGAGCAGAACCCGGGTCGGCAACCCTGACATTGCTTGCTCCAGCGCGATCATCGCGTTTCTCCTGACGTCGCGAACCGGGATACAGCCGCCGTCGTCGTGTTCATCAATCAGGCCTGTGTGCGTCGGCGCGAAATCGGGTGACGCCCGACCCGCTCGCCGCCGCACAGTGTGACCCCCGCACACATCGTCTCACGAATCCGTTCGCGTCGCGTCTGTGTGTTTGCGAGAAGTAGTCGAAAGCGCCTAGGCTCGGTTGCCAACTGGGAGGACGAATGAAGTTCTTGCGAAATCTGGCGGGTACGAGTTTGTTGATGGCGGTGGTGCTCGGCGTCGTAGGCTGTGGGGATGATGGCGGCGGGGATAGTTCTGCAAAGCTCGCTTCGTGCAAGCAGGTTTGTGAAAAGCAGTCGACCGTGACTTGCCCGATCAGCTTCCCGCTCGAAACCTGCAAGCAACTTTGCGACGCCCATGCGCAGGCGCCCGCAGCCTGCCAAGATGCACTCAAGGCGCTCTCCGACTGTCAGCTGATGCAGGCTGACATCTGTTCGGACAGCGGGTGTGAAACTCAAAGCAACGCGTACGATGCGGCCTGCAGCTAGTCGCCGGGCGCGACCGCCCAGCCCATCGATACCCGCGGCTGCGTGAAACATGCTGTTTCCCGGGCCAGTCGTACGATAAACTTTGGCTATCGATGTCCGAGACCCTGCTCGTCGGCGGTTTCGGACATTCGGTGTTCCGCCCGACTGGCAATCACGGTCGGCCGTCCTGTGCGCGCAGACCCAGAAAATGTCACCGGGTTTCCCTCATGCGGTAGTACCGTGCCTGCCGCCGTGCACGAGCTCGGCGGATCCCTTGTGGGAGGAGACTAGAATATGGTGTCGAGAACAGGTGTGTTCGGAGTGTGGTTGTCTCGGGGTGGATCGCGGATCGGGTTTCCGCGTACCGGCACGCTGGTTGCGTTGCAGGCCTTTTCGTTGCTCGCGCTCGGCGCATGCAGCGGGCCCTCCGACGGACCGCGAGGCAACGAGTCGGGTGCAGAGTCGGTCGCCTCGGCGGTCTCCGCGAATCAGGCTGCCCGGCAGGGCGAGGCGCTGTTCGAGACCGCGTTTCCTGGTACGAACGGGCGCTCGTGCGCGAGCTGCCACGTCCGCGCAGATCACGCGGTGTTGAACCCGGCGCACGTGGCCGCGACGCTGGCGTCGAACCCGGCCGATCCGCTGTTCAACCGGCTTGACGCGGACGATCCGACCGCCGCGGTGCCAACGTACGAGCACCTGAAGAAGGGGCTCGTACGGGTCGTGCTGACCCTGCCCGACAATATGGACACCATCGATCCCCTCGGGAACGTGAACACGCCGCCCGATCGCAAGATCGCGGTCTGGCGTGGCGTGCCGACGGTGGAGAACACCGCCATCACTGCGCCGTATCAGTTCGACGGCCGCAAGGGGACACTGCAGGAACAAGCCCAGGGCGCGATCACGGCGCACAGCGAGGGCGGCACGGTGGCGCAAGCGGAGCTGGACGCGATCGCCGCGTTTCAAAAGGGGGAATTTAGCTCGAACCGCGCGAAATACGTCGCGACGAAACTCGCCCATGGCGTTCCGGTCGAGCAGATCGACCGGCCGGAGCTGAAGATGGACGAGCTCACTCCCGCGCAACAACGTGGGTTGGGCCTCTACAATGCATCTTGCGAGCCGTGCCACGGCGGGGCGACCACCAATCGCATCGTCAATCGCAATGTTCACGACTTCGCCATCCCTGAGCTCAAGCCTGACGGAAGCGGGAACGTGCTGTTCGACACCTCGGTCACGCCACCGGTGCCCGTGCGCGCGAATCGCCCGAACGACGAATTCCTGAACATCGGGATCGCGAACCTGACTGCCTTTGGACAGTTCGGCTTCCCGGGGATTTTCACGAGCAACGTCCCGATGCCGCAATATCGTTTCCGGTTCTATGCCGATGGTACGCGGGCGGTCGCGACCGCCGATCTACCGCCCGTTCCGGTCTTCGATCCGCTCACGTTCCAACCGCTGCTCGACGAGAACGGCGCGCCGATCGTGGGCCCGAACTTCCTGCCGCAGTTCTTCTCGACCGACCCTGGGCGTGCGGTCATCACCGGCGATCCGCACGATTTCGAGGCGTTCGACATGCCTTCGCTGCGTGGCATTGGCAACACCGCTCCGTACTTCCACGACAACGCCGCCGAAACGTTGCGTGACCTCGTCAACATCTATAGCCGGTTCATCATCCAGTTCTTCCCGATGCTGAACCGTCCGCTCGTGAACCCGCCCGAGCCCGGCAGCGCCTTCCCCGAGTCGTTCACACCCCAGGAGAAGGACGACCTAATCGCGTTCCTGCAGATCCTCTAGTCGCCTAGTCGCCGCTTCTGGAACATGACGCCGCCCTCGCGGGAGATCTTCGGATCCCGCGAGGGCTTTTCGTTGTGAGGGTGCGAGTGCTGCGATCGGCGGGGTCAGCGCTGGAAATGACTTGTGCCCGGCGAAGCCGAGAGCCGGCGGGATGAACACGAGCGGAGCGCCGACTCCTTCGACCTCGTAATACATGTTTGGCCCTTGACGGGCGCCTAACCCCGACTGCCTTTCATGTTCGATCGGGATGGGTTCCACTCGCTCGTGTCGGGTATTCGTCGTGTCGCTTCCACCACGCGCCTTGCTGGTTGCGGCCGCTCGGCGCGCGGTCGAGCCAATGGTTTGCGCCCCACAGCGCGTCGAGGCCGCGCGAGTAGGTCGAGTAGGTATGATGGACCGCGCCCTCGTCCAGCACGAACGCGCTCATTCCCGGTCGTTCGCGCAAGTACGTCGGCGTGTCGACGCCGCACATCGCGGCGTGACTGCCGGGGACTGCGCTCGGCGCGGATGGATCGCGCTTTGGCTCGTGGCGATAGTTGTAGTCAATCCCCTTCTCGAATTGCTCCTCTGCCGTGAAGCCCACGCTGAAGTCCGCGTTGAAGTCTCCGCCGAAGGACGATGCCCACGGGAACGTCCAGCCCATGCGTTGCTTGTACGCGGCGAGCTTCGGCAGCGGTGCGCGCGACACCGCCCACAGCATCACGTCGTGGTTGGCGAGATGAACCGAGAAGCCGTTGAAGCCGTCCGCGATGAACGAGCAAGACGGGCAACCCGCCGCGTAATCTGGGCCGAACATGAAGTGGTAGACGAGCAACTGTGAGCGCCCTCTGAAGAGCTCCTTCAACGTCGAGGGGCCTTCATCCGTCTCGAAGCGGTAGCTCTTTTCCACGCGGACCCAAGGCAGCTTTTGCCGTTGTTCGGTCAGCGCGTCTCCTTGTCGCGTGAGCTCTTTCTCTGCCTTCAAGAGCTCGAGCCGCGCTGCAAGCCATTCTTCGCGAGATCCCGTGCGGTGTTTCATGGTCTGTGCCTCCTGGTCACTTTGGTGTACCGCCTGATGGCGGGGACGCGGGAGTAACAAGTGCGACGCGATTTTGAGCGGACCTCCTCACTGCGGCCGCCGAAGCACACGAGTGGCGCGGCGGGCGTTTGGTATCGCCCGCTGCTCGCGCGCGAGCCTGAAGCTCGTCCGGCCTAGCCCTTGATCAACGCAATATCGTCGATCTCCATCTCGTAAGTTACCCCCGCGGAGAGCCTGAACAGCACCGACATCAAGCCGCTCGGCTTGAACGCAGGGACGGGTGCCGGGGCACCGCCAGGCTCGAGCGACAGATCGGAGAACTTGACGGTGAAACGCTGCCACTCCGTGCTCGCGGTGAATGTCTTGTAGTAATCATGCGCGCAAATCGCGCAGATGCCGCCGGCCGCGTCCGTGTCGGTGTCGGGGAACGCGACGGTGAACGCGGTCGAACTCGCGGCGCGGGCCCAAAACGTGATACCCGAGAAAGCGGACGCATCGTAGGCAGCCTTGCTACCCGTGTTGTTGAGGTCCACTCCCACGCCGGAGCCCCAGTTGTTGAAGTCTTTGCCCGTCGTGCGCAGCCCCTTCACGCTGCTGGCTCCGCGTTCGATTGCAACCACGGCCATGCTGACGATCCCGGTCCCATCACCGTAGGTGTACCAGTTTCCGACTCGACCTCCGCGCGCAGGCTTCGGCAGCAAACTGTCGCCGTCCTCGAAGTCGTCGATCACGTCGCCGGCCGCTGGAACTACGATGTCGGCCAAACATTTGGCGGTCGTCGCAGAGCAAATATAGCTGTCACAATCAGCCGCGGAGTTGCAGCGGGCGCCGACGGGACACCCTTGGGCGTCGCTGCACACGCCGCCGCAGTCGATGTCGCTTTCGTCTTGGTTCTGGATCTTGTCGTGGCAAGTCGCGGCCGCACATCGACCCTTGCTGCACACCGAGCTCGTGCAGTCAGAGGCGTCTCGACAACGCTGGTTTTCGGTGCACGGTTCGCACGTGGCGCCGCCACAATCGGTATCCGTCTCGTCGGCCTCTCGCTTTCCGCTCGTGCAGTGATCGCCACAGAGCGTTTTCGGGGTGCAGTATTGACCCTCACAGTCGGCGTCGCTCGCGCAAAGAAGGCCAGTGTTGCAGGGGAGGCAACTGCCCCCGCAATCGACGTCGGTCTCGTCCTGGTTCCGGATCCCGTCGTCACAACGCGGTTCGGCACAGCGTTTGTTGCTACAGAGGTCGGTCTCGCAATCACTGTTCGTCGAACACCTAGCATTCAGGGAACAGCGCGCGCACTTACCGGGACCTCCACAATCCACGTCGGATTCGTCGGGGTCCTTCTGCGAATTCATGCACGTTCCGGGAGCAGCAGCGGTCCCCGCTTCGCCCGCGAGGGCAGCACTCCCGCCTTGCCCCTTGTCGCCGGACGATCCACCCATGCCGCCGCAGCTCGAACTACTCCCACAATCCGCGGGCCGCTCCACTTTGCCTGAACAAGCCTGCAAGCTCAGAGCCGAACCCAGGGTTGCGATCACCGCCAGGGGCCACATGGAACGTCGCGCGCGCCAACCAATCATCGAGCCACCCTTTCGTCCGATGGCGCGCACTCGCGGGCGCGCGTTCAAGCAAAGAAGAACTATATCGCATCGTGCAGTGACACGCTCGCGAAGGCGCGTGTACGCGTGTCGGCGCGGACGTGCGAGAGTGTAAGGTGAGAGACTGAGCGAACGAGTGTGGATGGCCGAAGTCAGGGGATGAACGAGAACGCCACGAACGCGCACAGTAGCACGAGGTGAGTCAAGCCCTGCAGGGCCGTGGTGCTGCCGCGGCCGAGGGTGAGCCCGCTGGTGACGAATGTGAGCACGAGGAAGACGATGTGCTTGGCATCGATGCCGAGAATGAGCGTGCGGCCGGTCGCGATGGCGAAGGCGCTGACTACTGGGATGGTGAGCGCGATGCTGGCAGCACCAGAACCGAGCGCGAGGTTCAGGCTGGTTTGTAGGCGATTGTGCCGAGCGGCAGCGAGGGCTGCGAACATTTCCGGTGCGAGCACGAGCAGGGCAATCACGATACCGACCGTCGCGCGCGGCGCAGCCACCGCCGCGATCCCGGCTTCGATCGCCGGACTCAAGGCTTTAGCCAAGCCAATCACCGAAACCAAGCTCAACATTAGGCACGCAAAGCTGAGCCACGCCATGCCGCGTGTCGGCGGAGGACCGCCGTGTCCGCCGTGTCCACCCGAGTCTTCGACGCCTGGCGTCTCGAAGTAGTCTTTGTGAGTCTTGGTTTGCGCGAACAGCAGGCAGCCATAGAGCACGAGTGATGCTGCCGACGCGAACACGAGTTGGGCCGAGTTGTACATCGGGCCGGGCGTGGACGTAGTGTAGTTCGGCAGCACGAGCGTGAGGCCGGACAGCACGGCGAGCACCGCGAGCAGCGAGTTCGTGCCGCCGGCGTGGAAGCCCAGCTCTTTGAAGCGCATGCCGCCGACGAGCAAGCACACGCCCAAGATGCCATTGGTGACGATGATCACGGCCGCGTACACGGTGTCGCGCGCGACTACGGCGGAGTCGGGCGTGTCGTTGGTCATCATCGAGACGATCAAGCCGACTTCGATCACGGTGACGGCGAGCGCGAGGACGAGCGCTCCGAGGGTCGGTCCGACACGTGCGGCGATCACTTCGGCATGGTGCACGGCAGTCGTCACCGACACGCACAGCGCAACGACGGCGAACAATGTCCAACCCAGGGAGTGACTACCGAGGGCCGCGACGAGCCCGAGCGCAACCAGCGCAAGGAGTGACGAAGCGTGACTTGCGCCGATGGCGCGACTGGGTTTTGCCTCCGCGCTGCTCATGCGACCGCTCATACCGGAAACGGCGCGGCCGGGCGAGCATCACCGCTGTGGGTCGAGTCGCGACGTTTCCGGAACCCTAAATTGCTGCCTGCCGTGGCCGTCTTGACTCGACGATCCCAACGCGGTTTTTGAAATTGAACTCCTCACCATCATCATCATCTCGGTGCACGCGCCTCATCGCGAGACGCTTTTCTAGTCTTGCTCTGCTCGCCTTCTGCGCGAGTTGCATGGACACGCCAAAGACGCTTCCGCGGGATACCTCGAGCGGCAATGGTGGCAGCTCTGGCACGATGGAAGAAGAGCAGCGTGGAGGCGCTGGTTCGGCCGTCGATGTAGGCGGATCGCCGAGCCATGGCGATGCGGGCGCGGCGAGCGCCCCCGACGAAGCAAGCGCCGCGGGCGAGGCAGGCGAGGGGAACGAGCTGGTCGATGTCGGCAACGGCGGAGCGAGCTCAGCTGGCGCGGATACGGCCGGCGGCGCGAGCGCAGGCGGCGCCGAGCCAACCGGCGCGGGCGCAGGCGGCGCGGGCGGCGCAGCCGGCGGTCCGGCGGCAAACGTCGTGAAAGTGAGCTACGGCGTCACGCGGCAGCGCATCGATGGTTTCGGAGTCGCTACATCCTGGGGCGCAGTCCCGCCCACGGCGCAACTGGATGCGTTTTTCAGCGTCAGCAAGGGCGCGGGTTTGTCGATTCTCCGCAACCGAATCCCGTTCCGCGAAAACCCGGTCAACAATGACAACTTCATGGGCAGCGGGAACTACAACTTCACGACCACCGGCACCGGAACCGACGCCTACAAGACCTTTACCCTGAACTGGAACAATTGGGACTTGTCGGCAACGCGCAAGTTGATTGCGGTGCTGAACGGGAACTCTGATTACCAAGTCCCCACTTACTTCAGCACGCCCTGGACGCCTCCCAACAACAATACCTCGCGTTGGAAGCTCGGCGTCGCCGACTACGTGAACTCCCCCGAAGTGGGCGGCTATCTCGACCCCGCGCATTACCAAGACTACGCGGACGTTCTGGCGGACTACGTGCTTGGTTTTGCGAGCAAGATGGGCGCGCCGCTTGCGGCGCTTTCCCTGCAAAATGAGCCCAACTACAAGGTCACCTACGAGTCTGCGGATTGGTCCGACCAGCAGATCCACAGCTTTCTGACCGTGCTGCGCAGCGAGTTCGAGAAGAAGGGCGTCTTCAGCGCGCTGCCGGGGTTCACGATCCTGGCGCCGGAAATGGAGAACTTCAGTGAAAGTCTGATCTTGCCGAGCCTGGCCGATAGCAACACTGCCTCGCTACTCGGGATCGTCGGCGCGCATCAATACGAGTTCGGTCCGTGGAACGTCGCGAGCTATGCGCCCGCGCCGTTCAGCCAGTCGATCGCGGGTGGCAAAAAGATCTGGGTCACCGAGTGGAGTACGAATGCGTTCAAGGCCGAGACACCGCTCTCGAGCGCACTCATTTTTGCGCGTCTGCTTCAAACCGATCTCACGAGCGCGAACATCAGCGCGTACGTCCACTGGTGGTACAAGGATTTGGTCGACAGCAGCGGTGTACCGAACAAGAACCTATGCGCCCTCGGCCACTTCAGTCGCTTCGTTCGCCCGGGCTCTTTCCGGCTAGAAGCGACGACTCGAATCGGCAATGATCTGTTGCTGGCCGCGTTCAAAGACGCAGCCGGCACAGGCCTCACGCTCGTCGCCATCAATCGCGGTGCGGCGGACACCAGCTTCGCGATCCAGCTCGATTCTGGCACTTTGGGAAGTGTCGCGAGCTACCGCACCTCCGCGAGCGAGGACTTGCAGAGCCTCGGCAGCACAGCGAGTGGTGGGTCGTTCGTGAACGTCACCGCTCCCGCGCAAAGCATCAGCACCTTCGTCACGACGGTGCAGCGCTGACACAGTAGCGGTCACGCACTCGGGGCTTTGCGCCGCGAACGGACGTGCCGCGCCCGCTTGCCAACCCATCACAGCTCTCGCCCAGCCTTGGGTTTGGGGGGTAGCGGGCGCTAGCCTCGTGTTGCGTCGCGTAGCTCGCCTTGAGTCAGATCCACCGGGCCCGCGATTGGGAACGAGTCATCGCGAGGGGTCCGAGCCACCGTGATAGCGCGTCGAATCGTACGTCCACGCCAGCGTGATCTGAATGACTGCGCGGAGCGTATCCAGGTAGCGTTGCAGCTGCTCATCCTCGGCTTTGCCGAAGCTCGGTAGTCGCTTCACGCTCGAGCTGAAGTCCAAAATGGTGGAGTTGATCAGCGCGATCGCCTGCTGAGCCGCGATGCTCGGCGGCAACCCCCGGTGATGCTCGTACACCATCACCAGGTTGTGGAAGTCGCCATGCGCGCGCTCCTTTTCGTAGGAGAGCACATCGTTCATCCAGCAGATGATGTCGCCGCTGAGCCTTGCGAGGCGTTCGACCTCGGGGTGCTTCCGAACGCGCGGAGTGAGCTCGATGCCTTCGAGCGGTTCGATCAGGCTAAAAAATGAAGGCACCGCTCCGGCTGCCGGTCGAAAAGTCAAATAGGCGGCCTCGTCTGGCACTTGAGAGTGGGCACGGTTGTTGGCTTCCCAGAGCATGCCGCCGAAGTACGCGCGATTGCCGTCGACGAATTCCGCCAGTTGGGTCGCGTTCGTGAACTTCGAAACGCGCTGCATGACATCGTCGAGGCCGCGATCGAGCGCGCTCGCGGGGGTGCCCAGTGTCCGACCGCACAAAATTTGCTCGAAGCGCTCGAACAGCTCCATCAGCCGCGCGGGGCGTTCGCCCACGTCGGTTTCATCGCCGATATCGTCGAGCGCAAATGCCCAACACACATAGTCAGAGGCCAACTCCAGCTCTGGCAATGCGGCGTTGGGGTAGAAGCCAGCAACTAGGGTACTGAGGTGTGCCTTACTGAGGCGCGCTTGCTCCTTCAACGTGGGTGTGAGTCCCAGCTGGTGTAGCCATGCCAATGATGAGCGCTCCGCGGCCTCTCGGTGAGGATTGATGCGTAGCGGAAATGGACAGGTGATCGCCGCGAGTAGCTGATTTCGGCTAGGAATCTGACCATCGCGCCAGCGATTGGCCTTCCGCAGTGCGCTTGGATGTCGAGTCGCCATGGGGTGCCTCCAGCACTGGACAAGCGTATGCTGAACGCTTGTATCATGGACGATTCAACTGTGTAGCAAGTTTAGGACGTGTCGCTTTCTTTCGGTCCTACACCGAAGGGTGATACTTTGCGTCTAATGCGTTCATCCGTTCCCGCCGCGTCGGTACGTAGCGAGATCCGAAGCGATGCGCTTGCGCCGAATCTGGTAGTGACGTGGTTCACTGGGTACATCACCAAAGCCCTGGCGGAGACTCAGCTCTTGCGCTTCCGTGGCTTGCTCTGCGATTGCGTCAATCCGATCTGGATCATGGAGCTTACCCAGATGACCGGCTTCGATCCCGCGGCGATCAGCGCCGGCGCGGAGTGGTGGACGTACTTCAAGAGCAAGCACGAGGGCCGCGGGGAGATTTTGTTGATCTCTTCGTCACAGGCCGCGCGCATGGCCGGCGCTAGCTTGAGCTTCAGCATCGGCGTCGGCGTTCGATCGTTCGCGAGCCTGCCCGAGTGCTTCGACACCCTCGGCGTGGTCCTGCCGATGGCTCGTTTGAACGCCGGCTGAGTGCCGGGCGTGTCTCACGCGCTGCTCGCTTTTCTTCACCGAATTTGGCAACGCCATCGCTGGAGCGTGCCGTTGTCGTTGGCGTCCGCGGTTTTCTTTGCGCGCCTCGGCTGGGAGGTGCACGAAAATAGGTTGGACGCGTTCGATGCCAGCGCGCAGAAGCTCGTGGACAGTTGGCGCGGCGCGTACGACGGCTCGATGGTATTTCTGACGACAGCAGGCGATTTCCTGCCCATGACGCTGTTGGTCGGTGCGGTGCTGTTCTTGCTCGTGGCGGCGGCCAAGCCGCGCGAGGTCCGTTTCTTACTTTGGTGCAGCGTCGGTTGTTTGCTGCTCAATGTGGCTTTGAAATTGCTCTTTCACCGCGCGCGTCCGCACGCGGCCCCCGCCTACCTGTTACCGCGTCCGAGCTCGCTGTCGTTCCCCAGTGGTCACACCATGGGCTCTGCGGGCGTGCTCGGTAGCCTGGCCGTGATTGTGCGCGTCCTTCGTCCGAGACGCTTCGTGTGGCTGTCGATTGCCGTACTCTGCGCGTTTTCGATCCTCGGAGTGGCGCTGTCCAGAGTGTACTTGGGTGCTCACTACCCGTCGGACGTACTCGGCGGTTTGTTCGCCGCGGCCTCTTGGATCAGTGCCGTCACGGGCTGGGTATATCCTCGGCTTCTCCCGCACGAACGCTCGACCCCCAAGCTGCGCGACTAGCTAGCGCTGCCTGCGGCGTCGACCGAGACGTTTGGTTCGTCGGGCGGCGAACCAAGCGACGAGCGAAAGCAAAAGCGGCGCGGCCGTGCGCGACGTTGGGCTTGGGGGCGCAATCGAGCAGCCGCCAGCGTCTTTCGGGCGGTTTGACCCACTCGCGACCGGGCCCAACGAGAGCGTGAACGGCGCGTCTTTCTTGCTGGTGGTGATCCCGCTCACGACCACGATGCCTTCGCCCTGGAGTTCGGCAGGCAGCGACTCCACTCGATCGACGCGAGCCTGGCCGTTCTCGAACGGCACGAGCAGACCGCGATTGCGCGTACCGTCGGTGTCGAGCAGCACTCGCATGGGGGCGTCGCTGCTCGCATGGTAGTAAAAGGACGAGAGTCCGGAAGTGATCGCCATCGAACCGGCGCTGGCCAATTCAGTGACCTCGACCTCCGGATAGTCTTTGGCGTTCTCGTAACCGCCGCTGCCAGTGCGGGTTCCGGTTGCGGCATTCCAAGCGCCGAACAATGGGAACTCGTCGGCGATTGACGATTGCAGCGTGTGCAACACGGCATCGGTGGCCACGATCGCCGAGTCACCCTGCTGAGCTTCTTGTTCGAGAATGGAGCGCACGATGTCTTCGTCGTAGCGCTGACTCAAGAACACGGGCCAGATCGCCGAGCCGTACAGGAACGCCGAGGTCACGCCACTCGGTGGGGCATCGAGCGAACGCGCGCTTTGGCTGAAAAATGCGGGCAAATTGCGCTCGAGATCGGTGAGGGCGGGGTCGAGCACTTTGGCCGCCCATTGCGCGCTGCCCTCCGCCCAAAATCGATCCAAATCCGCGTCGTACGCATTTTGCACAGCGTGAAAGGTTTCGTGCGGCAATACGGTTAAAATCCCCTGCTCGGCGCTGTCGTAGTACTCGGCGTAGTTCGCCTTGGCGACCAAGTAGCTCGCACATTGCTTGGGCTTTTCACTCGTACATCGACCAGCTTCGGGAACGGCCATGCCGTCGGCACCGCGCATGTTCATCAGGTACACGTCGAAACGCGCATCGCCGCCGTTCGAGCCACAGGAGGGCGAGAGGGCATCCGAAATCGGCGCGCGGAACCCCATCGCCGCGTAGCGTGTCAGGGCGTCGCTCGTGACCTCGGCGACCATGGCCACGTCATCGGGGACCTGGTCGACGCGCGAGCTCTCGCGGTTCACGGCGTGTGCGCCTTCGGTCGTGTACCAAACCAAGACTAGGTCGTTGCCGAACGAGCTCGGCTCGACGTCACCGTAGTCGTAACCACTGGCACCGCCCGGATCGGTGGGTCGCGTGCACGGAGCGGCGTAGCCCGCGGCAACCCGAGTCACGAGCAACACACCGAGCGCTGCACCGACCACGCGCTGCTGGCCGCGAGCGGGGGCTCGGGTGCGCACGTTAGAGGGCCCCAACTTCGAGCAAATACGCGCCGCCTACGCTGCCCCTGCCGCCACTGGGCGTGGCGTAATAGTCCTGGAAGCGGAGCTTGTAGAGCTTTCCCGTTGCGCCGCGCACGAGCCAAGTGCCACTCACGGGGCTCAAGACGTGAGTGGCTTCATCGTAGTTGTACCAAGCCGACAGCGAAGTCGACGTCGCGCCGGTGATATCGACGATGGGATTGCACTCGTCGTCGAAGAACTTTTCGCTGATGAATTCGGCCGTGGCGGCGTCCGCGCGCGTGACGCTCGCAAAGTCTTTGTCGAGGAACGCGGAAGCACCGACACCTGGCCCGCCTTCGCCGCCATTGCTGTAGACCAGGGCGCGCTTGAAGGCGAGATCCCAGGCCAGGGATTGGAGCGAGCTCACGTCATTGACGGAGACCTTCGCGGCGCTCTCGAGCGCCACGAAGAGCCAGGGATGCGTCGTGACACCATTCTGCCCGCCCGCGGTCGCATCGATGTACAGCGTCTTGATCCCGCCCTGGTCGCTGAGCACCTGCACAGCGCCGGTCGAGACGCTTTCGATCGCTCCGATCTGCTGCGCCCGCGCGGCGGAGCAACTGTCCATGAATCCCGTTCCGCTGCCGGCCGTTCCCGCGTTGGCACCACCACCGCTGCTCGCACCTCCCGTCGAGTTCGAATCGAGCGGGCTGCTGCTGCAAGCCGACACCAGGCAAGCCAGGACGAAGAGCGTCTTCACGCCGTCAAGATTGACTCAGCTATGCGCGCGCCGCTACGGGCAAGCCCGCGAGCGCGGCTTTACTGGGCCGAGACGACGAGGCCGAACGAACCGCCCGCGCGCTGAGCCGCTTCGATGACGATCGTGTAGTCGCCCGCCGGAACGTCGTTCAACGTGAAGCTAGAGGCGTAGCCGCCGTCCATCCCGTCGTCGTTGCACGCGAGGGAAGTGCTGGTGTCGCTGGCGCAGGCGGGCATCATGTACAGCACGGTGTCGACGTTCGTTTCGGGACGCTGCGTGCTCACGCTCAGGGTGCTCACCGGATTTTCCAAATGCAGGCTCACGCTCGCTTCTGGGAAGTCGACGTTCTCGGGGTTGCTGCACTGGGGAGGCGGATCCCAGAGGCTCACGCCATCGATGCGCCCCGCCGCTACGGTGATGCCCTTTTCGAGGTCGAGCTTTGCGTCCGAGCCGCACTCGGTCGTGCGTGCCGTCTTCAGCTTGATGCACTTGCCGGCGGTCGGGGACGTGCCAGGCCCGCACACGTCGTCTTGAATACAAGCGATGAAGCCGCGCGGATCGCAAGTGATGCCATCACCCGCTCGGGTGACGTTGCTCAGATTCGCGGTCGTCGGCGTGCTCTCGTGCCCGAGCGAGTCGACCGCGGTCACGCGCACGCGGCTGACGGCTTTTTCGACCGGAGCGGCGGGTAATTCCTGCTCCCAGAACTCTCCTGCGACGGGGCGATTGCGCGCAGGATAGTCGAACGAGCTGATCTGCAAATCCGTGTCGATGATGACGGGCTTGTTGTTCGCGTCCAAGAACTCCACGTGCACGATGGACACGTCATCGTCCGGGTCGGTGCCCCGGGTCAGAATGACAGGACCGTGGATGTATTTGACCTCCACGATCGAGGGTGCCACTCCTGCCGTGCACACGCTGGGCTTGCCGCTGCAGGAGAGCCCAACCTCGCAGCGGTCCTCGACGTTGGCCGGATCACAAGCGTCACCCAGCGCGACTTCGTTTTGTGCGACGATTTCGACCTCCAACTCGTCGCTCATTTGGTCTCGACCGTCGATCAGGCGCACCTTGGCCTTGGCAAGCTTCTCGATATTCTCGATTGGCTCCATGGTGGCGGTCGCGCTGAACGAGACGTCTTTGACCGGTGCGTCGAACGCGATTCGACCGTCCGCTGAGCTCGCTGCGCCGTCCCAGGCGGCGTCGAATACCTTGACCGGCGCGTCGCTCGAGTCTTCGAAGCTGACAGCGATGCTGTGGACACCGGCATCCGGCTGGGTGCCGGTCACCGTGAAGCGTACAGTGTCGCCGAGTCGTCCGATGACGTGCGCTTCGACCTTCGTCAACGAGAGGACGCCGGTGCCTTGGAATCCGGCAGTGCCACCGCTGCCATTGCCGCCGCTGCCGTTGGCTTTTCCGCCCGACGCTCCGCTGCCATCATCCCCCGCTTCGCCGTTGCCGTTTCCGGTACCCGCGCGCGAAGTGCGTCCCGCGTGGTTCTGGTTTCCAGGTGCGTTCGGGTCGACCGCATCGCCCACGTTCGAGCACGCGGCTGCGTAACCAATCAACGATGCGAGAAGCAGACCGCGGGTTCTTGTCATGGCTGGCGGCTCCCAAAGCAAACTGCGTGCCTCGACGTCTCAACGCGAGAAATGCAGGCGATCTGCGGATTCGTTGTCGATGCGCAGCGTGATCGCTCGGTCGGTGTCATCTTCTTGGCTCTCGTCACTCGGTTGACGCCAACAAAAGGCGAAACGCCACGCGGGAGCCGCGTGGCGTTTTCCATCGTCAGTGCCGAGTCAGAATCAGAATTCGCAAGCCGTGCGCGAGGCGCCCGTGCCAGTACCTTCGCCGAAACCGATGTCGCCGTCGCCAGCGCCGCAATCGAGCTTGTTCACTTCCGCAGCGCCGCCGCCTTCGAGCACGTCATCACCGGCGAGACCGTTGAGGGTGTCGTCGCCCAGGCCGCCCACGAGTTCGTTCGCACCGGCGTTGCCAGTGATCACGTCGTTGTAGTCGGTGCCGATGACGTTCTCCATATCGGTCGCGAGCAAGTCGGCTTCTGCGCCTTGACCAGAACTGGTCGCGCCGTCCAAGACGACCGTGACGAGCGCCGTGCGGCTCGAGTAGTCGATGGTATCGACGCCCGTGCCACCGGAGATCGTGTCATTGCCGTCGATGGCAGCGCCCGCCAAGAACACGTCATCACCCGCGCCGCCGACCAAGATGTCGTCTTGCAAATCACCGGTGATCGTGTTGTTCAGCGCGTTGCCCGTGATCTTGTCCACTTGAGCCGTGCCGAGAATGTTCTCGACGTCGGCCTTGCAATTGTCACCTTCACTGACGTTGCTCGCGAAATTGCCGTCGTTGGCAGCCGTGCCGTCCATGGTGACGACCACGCCGACGCCGCGCTGCGAATAGTCGAGCGTGTCGATGCCGTTGCCGCCGTTGAAGACGTCGGCGCCGTTCGTGGCCGTTTCTTCGTCGAAAGTGTCGTCGCCGTCGCCGCCGTTCAGGGTGTCGGCACCGCCGGCGCCACGCAGAGTGTCGTTTCCGGCTTCACCGTTCAAGGTGTCCGCCGCGGAGTCACCGATCAAGGTGTCGTTGCCGGCACCGCCGTTGAAGGTAATGGCGACGGTCGACGCGGCGGTCATCGTGTCGGCGCCCGAGCCACCGGTCACGATTTCGACGTCACTGTTGATGTCGTCGGCTTCGCTCGTGACGCCGTCGCCCGTGCCGGTCACGCCGACGGTCACGGTCACCGCAGCGCTACGCTGCGCGTAAGAAACGGTGTCGGTGTCCGCGCCACCGAAGATTGTCTCGCCGGTCGTGCTCGCCGCGCTTTGGTTGAACAAATCCGCGCCCGCGCCGCCGTAAACCGTGAGCGCAGTGCCAAACGCCGCACCGACTGCCGTGCCGCCACCAGCGGTGAAGGTGTCAGCGCCGTCGCCCAGGTAGACGACGTGGGTTTCCACGCCGGTGAGCGTGATGTCCTTGAAGGCGTCGTTGTTCAGGTTCACGCCGCTCGCGCCGTACGCGATATTGTCGGCGGCGGCCGTACCGCGGATGCCGAGCGTGTCACCGCTGGCGGAAGAGCTGAGGTCAACCGTGATGCCGGTCGTCGCGGTAGAGCTCGTTCCGACGCCGAACAGACCGTTCGTAAAGTCCAGCACGACCGTCTTCGAGCTGGTGCCGGTGCCGGTGACGACGAGCTTCTTCAAGGTGCTGCTGGTCGCCAGGTTGTCGCAGGACTGGCCGTTCTGCAGAATCGCGGAGTCGGCGGCGCGGCGAGAGATGATGGCAGTCTCACCACCGGCGACGCTCACGGTCATCAACCCGCTGGCGACGACGAAGGTGCACTGGGTCGCGAGAGGAGTCAGCTTCTCTTCCGCCTGTTGGAACGGATCATCCGAAGAAGCGACGGGGGTGGTGTTGGTGGAAACGCTGCAGCCAGCCAAAGCGAAAAGCATCAAACAACTGAGGGGAACGAACGACAGACGGTTGCGCATGAAAATTGGACCTCCTCGTGCGGGCTGGTCGCAACCCTGCGACGCTAACTCCCGATCGACTGGCCTTGATGAACGGGAGGGTGTCAGCAGCCTTGAGTGAAATATTCCGCTGTTGCGTCGGAATTTATCGTCATTTCTGCGCTTAATTTCGCACTTTTCGCGGCCGTTGGTAGCAGGTTGCAAGGAGCGTGGTCTGCGCAATTACCAGTCGCGCAAGTCTGCGGCGCCGCGTGATCCGGCCGGGGCGCAGCCAAAAGCGCGCTCACCAACGCAGATACTCTCGAAACGCCAGACGGCTGTGCCGCCATGTGCGCTGCGTTCATACCCAGTACTCGTGTCGTACGTTGAGGGCCATCTGGGGCCGGGGCAGCGTGCGCCTCGAGGCGTGAGTCTTCGCCTGGCACGCTGCCCGAACGATACGAGTCGGGAAGTTTCAGCTCATCCGCGTCCAAAAGCTCGTCCAATCCCCACCAGTTTTGCTGGTGGGGACTAGACGATTGGCTGTCGGATCAGGTCGCGGGCACGCAAGCGTGCGAGTTGACGTCGGTGCTCGTTTGCCCGGTGGGACAAGCGACACACGTTGGCGCAGTCGTCGCCGTGCCATCGACCGTGATGTAGCTCCCAATGGGGCAGTCCATATAGGGCGTGCACGAGGCCACGTTGGTGGTGGTCGAGTAGGTGCCTGAAGCGCAAGCGGAGCAAATACGATTGACCGTCGCCGAACCGGGGGTGCTGGCGAACGTTCCGGCTGCGCACGTCGGCCACGCGGTGCACGAGACGGCATTGGTCGCGCTGCTGAAGCTGCCGCTCGCGCACGCCGTACACGTGCGATCGAATTGGGCCGTTCCTTGGACGGCGACGTAGGTGCCGGCTGCGCAGGTCTTGTACGCCGTGCAAGTCGTCGCCCCGGCTGTTGCCGTGAACGTGCCGTTGGCGCAATTGACGCAGGTCGCGTTCGACGTCGGAGTACCGGCTACGCCAGTCGTCGTGCCCAGCGGGCAAGTCGCCCAGGCACTGCAGCTCAACGCATTCTCCGTCGAGGAGAACGTCCCGGTCGCGCAGTCTCCGCAGACCCGATTGGTCGTGGTCGTGCCGGCGGTGGTGATGAACTTACCCGGCACGCAGGTCGTGTAGCTCACGCACGGAGTGGCGGCCGAACCGTCGTCGTCCCAAGTCCCGGCGATACAAGCGACGGGCGCATTCGTGCCGCCCTTGCAGAAGGTACCTGCGGCGCACGGTGTGCAACCTGGTGGTGTGTTCACCGTACCCGGGGTCGTTTCATAGCTGCCTGGGGCACACGCGGTGGGGGAGACGCATTCGGCAAGGTTCGGCGCCACCGCGACTAGGCCTGAGGCACACGCCGCGCAGGTGCGATCGAGCTTGGCGCTCGGCGCGCTGGCGATGTGCGTGCCGGAAAGGCAATTCGTCCAAGGCTTGCAGCTCGACTGATTCTGGAGAGTCGTAAAGGTACCGGTGGGGCAGCCTGCACAAACTTGGTCCGCGGTCGCCGTGCCAGCCTTCTCGATGTACGAACCCGCGTCACACGCGCCGAAAGGAACGCAGGAAGCGGCGTTCTTGCCGGCCGCAAACGAGCCCGCGGCACAGGCGACGCACACCGTGTCCGTCGTCGCTGTGGCCACGGCCGCGACGAAGGTGCCAGCCTCACAGTCCGCTGCCGGCTTGCACTCGGTCGCTGGGTCCAAGTCGTCGTCGACGGTACCGGTCGCGCAGGCGACTGGCGCGGCATCTTCACCGGCACAGTAGAACCCCGCCTTGCAGGGGGTGCACTTGGCGCCGCTGGTTCCCGGCTCACAGGTCACGGGCTCTCCGCCAGCCGAACCGCCTTCGCCGGTCGGCTCTGCGCCGGCCTCTCCGGCTGAACCGGGCTCGCCGGCCGCGCCGACGCCAGCTGTGCCGCCAGAGCCCCCCGAGGGGCCGCCAGACGAGGACGGCTCGCCCGCCGCGCCTGCTTCGACGCTCGGGGCGCCTCCGCTGGGACCGCTGCCGGTATCGCTATCACTACATCCTGCAAAAATGGTGAGGGCCAGACCGGCCACTGCAAAGGGTATGACTACAAAGCGACTTAGTGAGGACATTTGAAAGCTTTAACTCCGACTACCCAAATGGGACACACAACTACTCACAGTGAAGCCACAACAATGCGAATGGTACAACACTAAAATGGCCCATCATGTGTCGGAAAATTGCCTGGATTGCGTGCTGGATGCCCGCTCGATCGGCTTTGATTCCATCGCGTGATCTGGAGTGGTCTGCATTGTTTCGTCACGTAGTCTAACTTGTGAGATGATGAGTGTTGCAATGTGTGATTGCACAGTGCTCGGAGCTCGCGGTGCTCACCGCCAGCCCGGATCACCCTTCCTGGGCCCATGGGCCGAAGTGCGGCCTCGGCAGTGCTCTTGACCCGGGGATGTGTCGCGGCGGGACGAGGCGAAGTGTCGTGGCGCACGCATCCCTAGGGCTGCTGCGCCACGCCCGGCGCACAGGAGGGCGCTCCAAACGAGGCGCGCGAGGAAGCGCGCGCCAAACGTGCCGCCGCCACGCACCGGCGGAAACGCGCACCAAGCGTCGCGCCTGCACGCTTCGGCAGGCGAGCCCCATCGCACCGGGGTGCGATAAATCGCCGGCATGATGGGCGCGAGACGCCTCGAGGCGCTCCCCGCCGACTTACCCGATCGCGGCTATCCGCGCGCTTATCGGCCTTGCCGGCGCGCGTCCGCTCGTTCAGGGCTCGACGCGGGGATTCGGCGCGTTAGCGAACGCGAACGGCCGCCGGTCAGCGCGGGCGATTTGGTTTAACGCGGAGTCGGGGCCGTGTCGCTGCGGGTGACGACCAGCGTGGAACTGGGGCCGGGGGACAGCAGATAGAAGTGCCTCAGTTCGACGGGTTGCGTCGGGTGCGCTGAGGCGCTTGCCGGCTGCGCAGGAGCCGCGCTAGCGCTCGTCGGCGGCAACGTGCCACGGCTTGCGCAGCCCGCGGCGAGCAAAGCAAGCACAGGAAAGAAAGCAATTCGAGGCATGGCGGTCGTCCTTTTGCGCGCGTGATGGTCGCGCATACGACTGCTAGAGCAACAAGCAGGCCAGTCCTCGGCGAGCGGCAATCAACGAGGCGAAAATGGCACGATGCGCTTACGCGCGCTGCGCGGGCACGGCGCCGGGGCCGAGCGACAGCGCGCCGCTCGACCTTTCAAAGAGAGCAAAACCGGGACGAATCGGAGTATGGCGAAACCTGGCGTTCAGCGCCCGACCGACTTACCCCACGCCGGTCGCGAGCTGACTCGATTCCACCAGTCAGCAACTCGCGCGTGTTCGCTGAGTTTGCCCGCAGCGGGCGACAGCGTCATGTACTCCACGTAGGGCATGAAACAGATGTCCGCGATGGAGAACGTATCGCCAGCCAAAAATGGCTGGTTGGCGAGCTGTTGGTCCATTATCGAATACGCGAGATCGAGGCCGGCACCCGCCGTCTTCAGCACCTCGGGTGTTTGCTCGCGCTTGAACACGGAGTGATAGACGAACTTCATCGCATGAGCCGTGAAGTTCGAGGTCTCGATGCTGATCCACTGCTCCATGAGGGCCTCGTTGCGCGCACCTTTGGGCGTCAACGGACCGCCGGCCTTGCCGTCGATGTAGCGCGCCATCGCTCGTGACTCGTACAATTTGAATCCATCGTCATCGAGCGCGGGGACCTGGCCAAAGGGTTGGCGCGCGAGGTGAGGAGGTTGCTTGTGCTCTCCCTTGGCGAAGTCGACCAAGATGAACTCGAACGGTGTTTGCGTCTCGTTCAAGGTCATCAGGACTTTGCGGGTACAGGTGCTGGCGGGATGTCCGAAGATCTTCATTGCGCCAAACTATCACGGGCGGTGCGCGTCGCGCGGCTCCGCACGTCTCGCGGGCCGACCGCAAAAGCTGCCCATCTGATCAGGCGAGTTGCAGCCCTACGCGCGATGGTTCATGTCCGGCGTAGATCTTCAACCGATTGCGAACTCGAGAATCAGCCATGCATACATCTCCCGCCCGGTCGAGGTCCGCGCCCGATGCAAACCCCTGACGTGGAGACCATCGAAGCGGGGCGCCTCACGGAAGCCCGTTTGATCGAAATGGTTTTTCCCGAGCAAACGAATCATTACGGGACGCTGTACGGTGGGCAAGCCTTGGCATTGATGGACAAGGCCGCGTTCATCGCGGCGTCTCGTTACTCGCGGCGTGCCCTGGTTACCGCCAGCAGTGAACGCGTGGATTTTCACGTGCCCGTGCGACAGGGGCAGCTGGTCGAGCTCCTAGCGCGGGTCGTTTCGACGGGGCGCAGCTCGATCACGGTCGAGGTGGACATGTATTCGGAGGATCTACTGACCGGTGAACGAAAGCTCGGCACACACGGTCGTTTCGTACTAGTCGCGGTCGATGCGGAGGGGCGCGCCGTGCCCGTAATTCCCCTCGATTCGAAGCTCGCAGGGGATGGTTCCACTCATGATCCGTGAATACACGCTCAGACTCCAAGCCGTGCGCTTTCGCGCCAACATCGGCGCGTCCGCTGCCGAGCGATCGATCCCGCAAGACCTGGTAGTCGACGTCGATTTGGAGCTGCCCGTCTCTGCGCTGGCCAAACGAGACACGAAGCGTGAGGTAGTCGACTACGACCTGGTGGTGCGCCTGGTGGTCGAGGTCGGCCTGGCCGAGCCATATCGGTTGTTGGAGATCTACGCGCAACGGCTTCTGGCGCGGCTATTGACCGAGACCCCCGCGCTCAAGGTGAGGGTCGCCGCGACCAAGCTTCGCGTCCCCTCGACCTACAGCACCGATAAAGCAGTCGTCGAGCTCGTCGGGACTCGCGACCCTTGAACCCCGAGCTCGTTGGTTTTGGTCAATCAGCGCGTATTAGCCTTCGGCGTTACTGACGGGAGGGGCGGGGCGACCGGGAGCAGCCGGTTCTTATTGAGAATGAAATTCAAATTCAATTTCGCTTGACGGGGCGGGCGGGCGCGTGACATCCATGGGGAGCAGGAGGCTCCGATGAAACCAGCTGAGGCGAGGGGTGAAACCTTCCACGGTTCACTTGATGATAATGATAGTCAAATTCATGTTCAGTGCGTCGCGCAGGCGCCGGAACCGGCGCCCGCGGATGACTTGTTACGCTGCGTGTGTGGGGCATTGCTCGCGCGCTGGGTCGCGGCCGGGCTAGAGCTCAAATGCCGTCGCTGCAAACGCACGACGTTAATCCCTTATCCGAAGCGAACGGCCGTGACTCGGCGGCACCCCGTCTGAGCTCGAGTAGGAAAAGCCATGTCTCACCACTCGAAGACCGATCACGCTTCCAACGTACGACTCGCCGAAA
>Ga0164309_10000259_pt1 | contig 31541 bp, 22 predicted proteins | sample Whisoiple_247_MG_FD_109984 | JGI IMG/M metagenome (GOLD analysis project Ga0164309, IMG submission 109984) | Soil microbial communities amended with fresh organic matter from upstate New York, USA - Whitman soil sample_247_MG | ecosystem: Environmental > Terrestrial > Soil > Unclassified >...
CGGTCCCCGAAAACACGCTTCATGTAGTTGAGTTCGGAGATGTCGCTGGCGAGCACGCCGTTACCGTGACCAACGACGAAATCGACATCCTCGGGGCCGAGCTCGGCCTCGGCGAGTGATTCCGCGATCAACCGTGCCGGGCGCTCACCGGTGAAGTCGATGTCCGTCGGGTGTTGACCGCCGTTTCCGTAGCGATATCCGACCAGGTCGGCGAGCACGCGCGCCCCTCGCGCTTCGGCGTGCTCGCGTGATTCGAGCACGACCGTGACCGCGCCTTCACCGAAGGCGTTCGCGAAGCTACCGGAATAGGGGCGAATCGCGCGCGACGGATCGCTCGCCTCGGCGCTCACCAGACCAGCGTCGCGATAAACTTGAAACAGCGGCGCGACCAACGCGGCGTCGTGCCCCGTGCCGCAGGCAACCGCGACGCGGCCGATTTGAATCTCACGAAACGCATTGCCAATGGCGATCGCGCCGGAGGCGCAACTGCCATTGTAAGTGTAGGTCGGGCCGCGTACGCCGAGGATGGACGCGGCAATTCCAACGGATTGACCGGGCAACGCGCCAAGATTGAAGTCACGAAGAGACGGCCGTTTGCCCTCGGCTCGCACCAATTCGCACAGCAACTCGAGGCTACCCCGCGAGGTGCCGTCGAACAGCCCCACTTGCTCGGAAGCGAGCTCGGCGAGCGACAGCCCCGCGTCGTGACACGCGCTAACGACGGACGACAAGTAGAAGAGCTGCTCCTTCGAGCAACGCGCCCAGAGCTTCTCCGGGATTTGTCCGAGGTACTTCTTACCCGTGAAGTCGCGCACGCGGCCGATGGCGCAGTCGATGGCATCGCCCGGATCGGGTTCGATCCTGAGCTGACTCTGACCGCCCTTGATCTGCTGCCAGAAGGTGGAGGCATCGTCGCAATTCGGCAAAATCACGCCGACGCCGGTGACCACGACTTCGTGAAGGACCGCGGTGCGGCGAGCCTTACGCATCGTCTGTGAACTATGTAGGTCGTCATCAGTCGGCGGATCTCGCCTGACCGCGACCGACTCACCAATACTGCGTTTCAAATTAAGCAAGCTCCTGTCGCCTTTGAGCGGCGCGAGGCAAAGAAAATCTAGCTGACGGAAATAGCCACTAAGAATTCGACTGCGCGTTCAACGGCGAAACTTCGCGACAATTCATCGACTCGAGCATTCAAAAAAAATCTAATCGACACGTTTCGCCGACAACGCAGCCAATGAAAGCCGGCATCCCACTCAGTTGCTGAACCCGTTCGGTTCTGCAGCTTGCGAAGAAAGTTATTACGGCAAGGATTGCCGTCTTTGCTTGGCAGGTTGTGCGCGTACGGTGACATAGCCGCAGACTTCGTCGAGAGAAAAGTGCCATGCTGACCATTTGCTGACACGACTCAACGCAGCGAACTGATTCGCGTTGCGCGCAGCAACGTCATGAATCATGTTCCTGAGAGCCTCAGACTCACGCTCTCGCCAACGAGCCTATCTGTCGGCAAACCGACGTTATTCGGGGCGAAGCGCTTGTTTTAGGCGTGCTACCCTGCCCCACATGGATTCTGTCGGGGTGCGTGTTCGCGATCGCTTTCGCTCGTTCCCATTGACCGATGCGCTGCTGTTCTTTCAACCCTCATCGGGATTGAGCATCCGCGTCGAAAACGAACGCACGCGCGGGTTAGCTCGCCGCGCGCCACGGGTGGTGATGTTCGGCGTGACCAATCGCTGCAACCTGAGCTGCAGTTTCTGTTCGCGCGACGTAGCCAGATCGAGCACGTGGACGGTCGAGAGTGCGGCCGCTGCACTCTCAGGTCTGGAGCGGGCCGGCTGCCTCGAGGTCGCGTTTGGTGGTGGGGAGCCGTTTGCATTTCGAGGTTTTGCCGAGCTAGTCGCGGAGCTGCACGAAAAGACCGCCCTCGCGCTCAACGTCACCACCAATGGCACGTTGCTGGATAAACGAGGTTTTGCGCCATTTCTCGGGAAGCTCGGCCAAGTACGCGTGTCAATCTACGACGACCATCGTTGGCTGCTCGCAGCGCGCACGCTTCGCGACGCGGGCCAGCTCTGGGGCGCCAATGTGCTCGTCCACGACCGGCGCCTCGACGAACTACCAGCGTTGTTCGCTCAGCTTACAGCGCTCGGTTGTCACGACGTCTCTTTGCTGAATTACATCGGGCCTGATTCATCGCTCGAACTCGGTAGCGCCGGACGGGCGCGCCTCGCCGCGCAGATCGAAAGCGCGCCACTTCCTTGTCGTGCATCGGTCTGTTTCGGCGACCGTCTACCCGCGCCCCGCCTGTTCCAAGGCGTGGACAACGGCGGCGACTGCGGCGCAGGCGATGACTTCATCACCGTCACGCCCGATCGAATGCTGCAGAGTTGCTCGTTCCAAGACCGCGGTTTTCCGGCCGAAACCGCGGAGCAGATCTTGGCGGTTTGGCGCAGCCGTCGCACCGAGCTGCGTCGTGCCTCGGAGCGCCACGGTTGTGCACGGCAACTGCCGTTGGCCGCTCCAAATGAAGCGCGTCGCTCGCGGCCCGACGTCGCGGTCTGGCGTAGCTTCTCGGGCAACAACAGCGGCGAATGCATCCTGATCGGCAAGTTCGACTCGAACGCCGACGCGCAGCGTTTTCTGGCGGAGCTCGCGCCGTCATGGGCCCCAGACGGCGAATACTCGGCGGAGTGGCGTGCCTTGTTCCAACGCGAGAACGTGGCCTTATCGGCATTGCGTGACAACGGTGAGCCGGTCGGCACCAGTCCGAACCAAATACTTGCCATTGGTCGCTCGGTGATCGCGCTGGGGTACGACTCGGGCGATGCGTTTCCCGAGCTTCGTGCGCTCACTTGGAAGCGCGCGGGGTTCGTCGTGCCGGGTGGGATTCACATCCATGGTTCGTCGTCGCTACTCGGCGTCATTCGCTGTCGCGACTCGGACGATGCCAAGGCGCTCGTGGCTCGCGGCGCAGATTTCGAGCTATTTCCGCACGGAGAGCTACTGTTCGTGCATATCCCCGCGGCCACCAATGACGACGCTCTCGAACGGCACGCGCAACGACTCTCGAGCTTTGCCGAGGGACGTCCGCTCAGCGCCGAGCTCGTGCTGGACGACTGGGACGCGAGCGCATTCCTCGCCGCGAAGCAACGGTTGGGCAACGAGCTCGCGACCGAGCCTCGCTTGCTCGTGTCATTTTGGGGAGAGCACCCGAGGGATGATGCCAAGCACTTTGCCGAGCAGCTCAGCGAGGCCACGGTTCACGTTTGCCACCGCTCCGTCTTGATCGAGGGGCTCAATCGTCGCAAGCGGGTCGCGGTGCTCGCTTTGCGGCAAGGCGCCATCGTGCGTGCACTCGGCGGGCGCGAAGTACAGGTCGGAGGCATGTTTTGGTTCCTCGAGCCCGCACCTCAAAAGGGCGTCAAGGCGCCACTGCGACCCACAGTCGACCTCGAGGCACTGAGCCGCGCGCTCTCGACCCGCGTTGGAAAGCCAGTCAGCGCCGAGCTGAGTGAGTGGAACAAAGGCGGCAAAGCACGCATCGTGACCGACAATCCGGCCGCGGTACTCGCGGCCATGGCCAGCGTCGCGGAGGAGATCGGTGCGCAGCTCAACCCATGGGTCGTTGATGTCGATTCGATGGCGCACCTGCTGCGCCGATTGATTGCGGACGTGAGCTCTTAGAGTGGGCTATTCACACGACATGCGCGCGCCGCTGACGATTCGCGTCTGAAGGTCCATCGAGACGTTTGCGTTCGCGAAGTAGGGCGCATCGTTCACGACTCTGATGCACCAAAGTTCGCCGCGTCCACCCAAGTAATCGCCATTCGGAAGCCACTTGAGGTCGTTGAAGGTGCCGAGCACCCCGGGAACGGCTCCTGTACCCAATGCATTCAAAGCTTGGAGCGCGTCGAGCCGCCCAACGCGCAAGGCGGACGCACCAGGCGCTTTCGACATCGCCGCGAGGCCAGTCGCCACGCTCGCACCACTTGGCGGCTCGCTGGCGGTCGCGGTGAGCGCATAGGCGAACGAGTAGATCGCGTCATAGGCTTGCCCCATTCCCGTTCCCTCGGGGTTGCGTCCGAAGCGGTTCGAGAACGCGAGCCGAAAACTGTCGTTGCCCGGCTGCGCGCTTGCCGTCGGAGCAACGCCGACGCCCCACAGCCGGCTCCGCAAGTCGGCTGGCACTCCCGGCGTTTTCTTCGGGTCGACCAGATCGAGGAGCTCGGTCACCTTGTTGCTCTCGAACATCAGGTACGTCGGCTTGCGCGTGGCGTTCATCGCACCAAGGGCCAGCTCGAGGGGTTTCACGAAGCTGCTGATTGATTCGACCCCGCCGAGCAAGAGCATCAGGTCTGGCGGATCGCTTTGGTACTGAGTCAAGAGCGCGGCGATCGCCGCGTCGTCACCGCGTTCGTAGCTCCCGACGCGAATGAATGCAGCGTTCGTGGGATCAGCCAGTGGTTTGCCGTTGAATTGAACGCGTCCACTGATCTGGGCAATCGCATTCTGCCCGAGCGCGTCGTTCCGATACACGATGCCGAGCTTGAGATCGGGATTGCTCGCTCGCAGGGTGACCTCGAGGTCCGAATACGTCATCAACACGAGCGGCGCGAGTTCCGCCCCCGAAGGAATGTCGCGCCACATCAGCTCGTGGTCCGTAACGGTGCCCAGATCGTCGATCAAAGCGGTCGGAGACATGAACGCCGTGTTGGCCTTGCCGGTACCGAGAACCTCTTGTGCAATGTTGAGCGCGTGCTCGTCGATGTCAGGCCCGACCACAGCCGGCACGCGCAGCGCCTCGATCAAGTGACGAGCCGCGGGAAGCGGGTCGCCAAAGGTCTCGCCGCACGAAAGCAACGCCAACGGACGCGGCTTGCCCTGATTCCCCGCTCGCGGAATCCCCCCACCCGCCACTGCGGAGTTCAGCTCCTCGATAGCGAGAGTCACGGGCTCCAAGTGGCGGAATTCGCCGGTCAGCAAGGAGCCGAACAGGATCGAGTCTTCATCGAGCGGATCGCCGATCACCCGCGTGCACTCGTTCGTGAGCAAGGGGACGCACTTGCCCTCGGGTTGCACGCAACGTCCTGCAATTGGGCTCGAACTGGCCGCCTCTTGGGTCAACCACTCCGTACAATCGACGTGCGTGCGGCATTCCGGCAGGCGCTCGTCGAATATCGTGCACGAAGACACGATTATCCCTGAGATGAGCGCTCCGAGGCGGAGAGCCATGCAACGGGCAAGCGACGGAATCACGACGGACATAGCAGCGTTCGAAACCAATACGGGTTTACGAATTGTTCGTTTCGGATCGGAATTGGCACGATTCAAGTGCTCGGCGCGGGATTTGCCTGGCTCCTGTGCCGGGTTAGTATCCGCGGCAGATGCGTTCCCTACCGAATGCAGATAGCGGCGGCGCGGCGAGGCCCGCTCAAATCGGGAAGTACGCTCTCCTTGGCCCGATCGGGCGAGGCGGCATGGCGGACGTCTACCTTGCCCTCGCGCACGGTCCGTCCGGGGTGCGCAAGCTCGTCGTCGTCAAATGTATGCGCGCCGGCAGTGAAATCGACAGCGCGCTCTCGCAGATGTTTTTGGACGAAGGACGTCTCGCGGCATTGCTCAATCACGGCAACGTGGTGCACACGTACGAGGTCGGTCACGACGATGACGGCTCGTACATCGTCATGGAGTACCTGCATGGCCAGGCGCTCTCAGCCATCCAGCGCGCCGCCAAACCGCTGCCCGCGCGCGTCTCGGCGCGCATCGTGGCCGACGCGCTTTCCGGGCTGCACTACGTGCATGAGCTGCGAGACCTGGACGGAACTCCGCTGTCCATCGTGCATCGCGATCTCAGTCCCCCGAATATTTTCGTCACCCATGACGGCGTGGTCAAACTCGTCGACTTCGGCATCGCGAAGACCGCAATCGCCACGCGGGCAGCAACGGAAGCGGGCATCGTCAAAGGCAAACTCGCGTACATGGCGCCTGAGCAGACGACCAGCGGAGTTGTCGATCGGCGCGCAGACATCTACGCCATGGGCGTCGTGCTCTGGGAGCTCCTCGCCGCGCGACGATTGGTCGAAGATCTGTCGCCCGTTTCGATCGTTCGACACACGCTGCAAGGCAGCACACCGCTGGTCTCGAGCATTCGGCCCGAGATCGAGCCGGCCCTCGATCGAATCGTGGAACGAGCGCTGAGGCGCGATCCCGACGCGCGCTACGCGACGGCGCTCGACATGCTGGAAGACCTGGAACAGTTTCTCGCCCAAGGCTCGCCGACCGGCGTGAAAGAGCTCAGCCAGCTGATGGCCGAACACTTCAGCGCGCAACGCCAGCTGCGCGAGCAGCAGATTCAAAGTTGGGTGGCCGCGTATGCGCCGGACCAACCGCCAGCAGCGGTGCTCGCGGGCAGGAACGAGCTCCCAGCTGCGCGCGACACATCCGGCCTGGTTCCCCTGCGCGATCAGTCTTCTGCGCCGCCGCTCGAAGAGCCACGCACTCGTCGCACGCCCTTACGAGCCCAGCAGCGCTTGTTCCGTGGCGCGCTCTTCACCGGTGTGCTCCTTCTGGCGCTCACGGCGGTTGCCTTCTTCGTCAATCGAGCGCGGAGCTCGGATCACGCAGAAGCCGCTGAGCTGGCGGCAACGGCGGCCACGACCGACTCGACCCCCGATCACTTAGAGGTCATCGCGCACTCGAATCTCGCGGCTGACTCCGTCGCAGCACCCAGTCCACGTCCCTCCCTCAATTTGCCGCCTTCCACGAAATCGGCCCCGACACGCAGAACCTCGCCCTTGCCGAAGATCGCCCGCTCTCCCGAAGCCGCGACTCCTGGCTCACCCGCGCCGTCGGCGCCGGCAGTCGCAACCACGCAGGGCGCGCCGCCAAAGGCAAAAGCGAATCCCGAGCTGGAGCACAACCCCTACCTGCACTGAGAGTGATCGACTTGCCGCGGAGCTCACCGATTTTCATGCGCTCATCCCAGCGTCTCCACAGTTTCTGTTACCTTGGTCTACTCACGGCGCTCGCCTGCGTCGCGCCGCGCTCTGCCCACGCGGACGTGACCGGTGCTGCCAGAGCGTTCGCGGAAGGCCAGGCCGCGCAACTCGAGGGCAAGTATGCCGTAGCTGCGGAGCGCTTCGAACTCGCGTTTACACTGCAGCCGTCGAAAGAGGCGCTACGCTCCGCAGCGCGCATGCGGATGAGCGCGGACAGTTTCGCGCGCGCCGCGACACACGCGCAAACACTCCTCGATCGCTTTGGTGACGACGCGCAGTCCGCAGAGCTCGCGCGTTCGATCCTCGACGAAGTGGCCCCGCACCTTGCGCGCTATGAAGTGAGCTGTGCCCCCGCGTGCGCGCTGCTGGTGGACAATCTGGCCTATTTCCTGGAACCCGCGCGTTCGCACCGCTTGTATCTTGCCCCCGGGCGTGTCGCGCTCGAGGCGCAGTTCGCGAGCGGGCACAAAGCTTCACGAACGGTGACTTCGAGCGCCGGCGAGACGACGCAGCTCGAGCTCCGAGAGCCAGCCGCGCTCGCGCAAGTCTCGGTGGCGCGCGCCGCACCGGAATCGTCGCCTGCACCGGGTGGGGCGGAACGCGCGACGGCGGCGCCCTCGAGAGGCGTGCCGGTCATCATCCCTTGGATCACCGGCGCGGCCGCCGTTGCGTGCGGCGCGGTCACGGTTTGGGCCGCTGTCGATACCAAGCGTCAGCACGATGATTACGTCCAGCATCCGAGCGACGAAAAATGGAACGCAGGGATCGCGCGCCAGAAGATGACCAACGCCTTTTTGGTATCGACCGCGGTGCTCGCAGCCACGACCATCACCCTGACCTTCTTCGTGCGTGGTTCGGAGAAGACGACCGTCGCTCTCAGCCCAACGGTCGGCCCGACAGCGGCGTCCGTCGACCTCACGGGGAGATTCTGACGGCCGCTCGTGCCCCACGATTTGGCCGCGATTTTGGCGGAAGTTTGGCGTCCCGGCGGGGTTGTGCTGAATTTCCGAGCGGAGGATCGAGATGACGGAGTCGAATTGCGGACGAGCACGGTCGATGTGTGTGGCGCTGTTTGCTCTCGTCAGTGGACTCGAAGGGTGCGTGCTTCAAGGCGGCTCGGTGCCGGTGAGCTCGGCGGATGATGAATCCGCGACCGGCGACGGCGCGCAGGGGCTCAGCGCCTACACGGCCGAATACACCTGGGAGCGCAAGCGCCCCTCGCGGCGCATGCTGTCATCCGCAGGCAATGTCTGCTTTTTGACCGGGATCCACGGCAAGTTCAAGAGCAACTCCGAGATGGTGATGATCTCGAACGTGCGCGGCTATTGGTACGTGACGGGCCGCTCGAATCAGCCCGGGACGGGCGCGACGGCACGCTGCTTCAAGTACGACTCCGCGAAAGTGATCGCGACTCGAATCAACGAGTCGATCTCGGGGAAGGATCTGGACTTGGGCGCGCATCGGTTCTGCGCGCTCAGCCGTGTGTCGGGCAGCTTCGAAAGCGACGCTGACCTCGTCCGGGTCTACCAAGCGAGCAGCGGCCATTGGTTCCTTCAAAGCACGGCAACGTCGAGCGGCGTCAACGCCGGCGCGCTGTGTTTGGACGACGATCCGAAGACGCCCTTGCGCGCGAGTCGCATCACCGACGTAGCGGCCGGCGACATCCAAGTCCTTGCCGAAAACCTGATCCCCAATGAAACCAAGCCGACCGAGCCGCTCAAGGGCCCGGCCTGCTTTCTGACGGGAATGGCTGGGAAATTTTCGGGTGAAGGCGGCAACGTGCAGACGTTCGTGTCCGCGTCGGCCAAGGGAACTTGGAACTATTACCTACGCGCGACGAGCGCTGACGCCGCCCCGGGAGTCGCTTCGTCGGGCGCGTGCTTGCGCTGAGCGATCTCGGATTCTCGAACGCACCGCGACGCCGAAGGCTGCGACGCGGCGCGTCCGATTTCTGTGACCATCAACCCAAGAAGCTAAGCCTCGCCGCTACTTCTTCGCGATGGTCACCTTTAGGATGGATTGCGCGGCTGGGTATTGGAATGTGTCGGTCGTGACCGCGCTCAATAGTTGAACTTTGCCTTCGCCCGCGGTGCCGGTGTTTGCAGTCAGCTGGTTGGTGACAGTGTTGAGGCCGATCGCGGGTTCTTCGTTGGCTTCGGTGCCCGCGTCCCACAGGAACACTTGGCTGCTGATGTCACCCGCGAGTGCCACGTTGTCTTCGTCGAACAGTGGGATGCCGACGTCCTTCGGCGCGAAGAACACGTCATTCGTCGCCGCAAGCATGCTGGCGAACGAGAGCGAATCGCCGGGGCTCGCGTCGAAGCTGAACTGGTACTTCGACCCAGGCGAGATTGGGCCCGGTGTCGTTGCGCCGACTGGCGTGTTGAAGATATCGCCCGAGAGGTAGCCATCGAGCGAGGCGAAGTGCGCGGCGAGCGTTGAGACGTTGCCGTCCTCAGCGAGCGCTTCGAGCCCTTTGCCCAGTTCGGCCGCTCCGGCGTTGAATAGCGGTTTGGTGCCCGCCTTGTGCACCAGCCACACCCCGGGCGACGCCGGAAAGGTGATGCCCGAGTTCGCGGCGAGATACGTGGCAAGGACCGCGGGCTTGCCGTCTTCCGCGAGCGCTTCGAGCCCGTGCGCGGGCGCGGGCGCCTGCTCGGTGAAGAGCGCGTTGGCCGAGCTGCTGAGTGCCCAAACGCCGGGCGAGATCGGCGAAGGATGGCTCACCAGATCGCCGGTGATCAGCGCGGCAGCGGACAAGTCGTCGATCGTGACGTCGAATAGCGTTCCCGTGGTGTGCGTCACGGTCACCTTGATCAGGCTCGAAACAGCCGGATATGCGAACACGAAGCCCTCGGTGACCGACGCAATCTTGCGCACCTTGTTATTGGTATCGACCGCGCCAGTGTTCACCGTACCTTGATTGGTGACAGTGTTGGCGCCGACGAAGGGTTCTTCGTTCAATTCAGTCCCCGCGTCCCACAGGAAGACCTGACTGGTCACGTCAGCGCTGATCGGCGAGCCGTTGTCTAGATAGAGCGGGATGCCGTCGCCGCTCGGCGCAAAGAACAGATCGTTCGTTGCGGCGAGCATGGTCGAGAAGAAGAGCTTCTGCTTTCGGCCCGCGTCCACGGTGAACTTGTAGGTCTTGCCCGGAAGGGCCGGCCCCGCGACAGTATCACCCACGGGGGTGTCAAAGACGCCCGCACTGGTGTACGTTTTGCTCGGCGCGACGTTCTCGAGCGTGACGGTGAACGACTGGACGAGCGCAGCGCCGCCTTCGCCACCCGAGCCGCCTGCGCCACCCAGTCCGCCGGCACCGACATCGTCGGGATTGCCGCCTTCGCCTGCGCCGCCAGGTACCTCGATACCCGAGCTGCCGCCCTTTCCTGCAGTTCCGGCGCTGCCGGCTTTGCCCGACGCTCCGGCGGTGTGCTTGCCGCCCGCGCCAGTCCCGCCACCGCCATTCGAGTTCGTGTCGTCATCGCTACTACAAGCTGCAAGCAAAGCCGAAGATGCGACAAAAGCCAGTGCCAGATTTCTGAGCTTCATAAGATTCTCCCTGACGAAGTTAGGTTTCGGATTCGAACTACATGAGCCGGGTGGTGCCCGGCGAACTCCACGTGAGCAGCGGTGTTCACGCTGCATTCACGCAGACGAAACAGTTCGTGCAACGAGCTTTATCGCCTCAGCGCGCACGCGAACCGATCGTGGCGTTGTTCAACGCTGTGCTTTGCCCGCGAATCCGAGTGAGTGTGTCATCGCGACACGCGCGCAGACCGTGCGATGCGAGAGCGCTGCGCAATTACTCCACGAAAATTCTCGCACGTGTTCGGCGCGAAGAGGGCTCGACTCGGAGATGAACATCACCCGCCGCAGTGAAGGCGCGACGCGAACGCAGCTTCGTTGCGGAAGAGCCTCTCAGTACGGGCGTGAACCATTGTTGCCGGCGGGCGAATAGTTGCACACCACGTTGTACCAGTTCGGATATTGCGCGCCGAACGGGCTGTTCGTCGAACACGCCTTGAAGCCGCAGCCGAGCAAGGTCGAACTTCGCCAAACGACTTGTGTGTAGTGACCACAGGTGCCGCTGCAGGTGTTCGCGGAATAGTTGTAATCTGCAGACTCAGAGACCCAATCCGTCACTACCGCGGTCGGCGAAGGCGCACCGCCGCCCGCGCTCGCGTACAAGTTCTGCCCGTAACCGGCGGTGTTGTGCGAGAAGTCGCACTGATCTGCCCAGGCTTGCGCGGCTGCTGCCACCGTGGTGTCCCAACTCATCGTCGGCAGCGCCGTGGACGGGACTGGGTTTACGTTCACGCGAGCCTGATTGTGCTGTGCAGTCATGCCGCAGAGTTGCGTGGTTCCCTCCGGGCACGTGCTGCTGCCACCAGCAGCGCCTCCAGAGCCTTTGCCACCGCTGCCTGCCCCGCCCGCGCTCGAGCCGCCTGAACCCTTGCCACCGCTCCCTGCTCCGCCGGCACCCGAACCGCCCGAGCCCTTGCCGCCACTACTCGCGCCCGCGCGGCCGCCACTCGACGTGCCGCCCGTTGTCCCCGCACCGCCGTTCGCTTTGCCACCGCTACCCACGCCAGCTGTCCCGCCGCTGCCGGTGCCGCCCTTGCTGCTGCCGCCCGTCGCGCCGTCGCCACCGCTCGATCCGCCGCCATTGCTGACGCCGCCATTGGCGTTTCCTCCCGTTGAGCGATTGCCACCGCTCGACGCGCCTCCACTGCCGCCGAGCGAATTGCTGCCCCCAAGCGAGTTGCTGCCACCGCTCGCCGAGGAATGTCCACCGTTGGCGCTCGAGCCGCCCGCGGCGTTGGAAGTGCCCGCGCTTTCCCCAGAGGGCCCGCCGTCGCTGCTGGAGCATGCGATCGAAAAAGCGAAACCAACCAGTGCGCAGAGGCGAACGCGGGTTTGCGGCATCTTCTCGTTGTACCCGATCTGCCCGGCTTGAGGCGCCGCGCGGAAAACGGGCAACACTTCTCTACAACGCCCTACATGAGCGTCTGTGCGATCGCCGAATTGCACTCGAAGCCTTACGGGCAGCCGCGCGTCTCCCGTTGGAACTGATTGAAGTGTCACATCCAAGAATGGGACTTTTCCGTCGCGGACTGCGCGTGAGCGTGATGCTCGGCGTGCTGGGATATACGTCGCTCGGCAACGCTCAACCGGGCGGATCGCTGTGCGTTCCGGGAACGACGGTGTGCGCTTCCTCCGACGGTCGCGGCGGCGTGCAGATCACCGGTGCGGGCAATGCCCAGGTCACGCCCAACGGCGCAACCGCATCGGGACAAGCCACCGCGAACGGCAACGCAAACGCAAACGCAAACGCAAATGCGAACGCAAACGCAAATGCGAACGCAAGCGGCGGCGGAAACGCGAGCGGCGGCGGAAACGCGAGCGGCGGCGGAAACGCGAGTGGCGGAGGGTACGGCAATGGCGGCGGGCAAACCGACGTCTACCCGCCGCCGCGATATTCAGGCGGCGGCTACGGCGGCTATCACGGGCGCTACGGCTTCGGGGTGGGCTTTTGCCCCATCGCGCGCGTCGGCGTGTGGTCAGGATTCAAGGCCGGTGGCTGCTTCACGATTTCATTTCGCTTCGAAGGCCTGATGTTCGAAATGGAAACTCAACTCTTATACGGCGGAACCACGAACGCCTTCGACTGGACGTTCCCGCTCTCGTTCGTGATCCCACTCGGCGATCAGGACAGCCTCTTCGAAGGCGGTTACTTGCGATTCGGAGGCAGCCCCGTTGGCGCCACCTTCGCGCATGCGCGCGATGGCGGCAGCTTCGTGCGCTTCGGCTTGTTTGCCGGCGCAGGCTACGAGCTCGAAATCAGCCGCGCGCTCACCTGGCGCGTGTTCGATGCGCGGCTCGCGTTCGACATGGGAACCAAGCGAGCCATGGACCAAAAGGGGCACTGGATCGATCCCGGATTTCAGCTGGGGACGGGGATCATCTTTTAGCCCCAGGGAAAACCCGACCGCGCTTCGCGCGAAGTGCCGTCACTGGTTCAGCGGTTTGAGACCGTCCACCGCTGGACCGGTCACGACCTTGCCGTGGCAATCGAAGCGCGAGCCGTGGCACGGGCAATCCCAGGACTTTTCCGCGGAATTCCAGGCCACCACGCCGCCGAGGTGTGGGCAGGTCGCGGACAATTCATGCTTCGTGCCCGCGTTGTCGACGTAGATCGCGACGCGCGTGAGTCCTCGCCGAACGACCGCTCCTTCGCCACGCGGGATGTCATCCGCGCTAGCAACGTCAGCGGGAGCGATCCAATCCGAATACTGCGCGGCCGTGTTCAGGTTCTCTTGAACATAGTTGGAGATTGCAGCAGCAGATGCGGGTTTGCGCCTCGGATCGTAAATCTTCGCGAAAGGATGGCTCGCGCCCGCGATCAGATCCGCAATCAGCTCGGCCGAAAGCGCACTATAGGTCATCCCGTTGCCCGAAAAGCCGGTAGCAATGAACACGCGCTCTTGTCGCGGATTCTTGCCGATGAACGCCAAGCCGTCACTTGGTTCGAAGACTTGCCCGGACCACTGGCAAACCGTATCGCCCGCAGTCGGAAAACGCTCCCGCGCCCAGGTTTCCAAGCGGGGAAAGTGTTTGTCCGCTTCATCCCCCTGCCCAACGCGATGATCCTCACCGCCAACAATCAAGATTGGCCGCGCGGTCTCCGCGTCGACCGCGAGCCGTACATAGTGATACGGGTCATCCAGGTCCCATGAGAGCGTGGGCGGCATGTCAGCGAACTCGAAGCCAATGGCGTATGTTCGGTAGGCCGCTTGCTTGGTGTGAATCACCGCGACGTCGTTGATGGGGCTATTGGTCGCCACCACCACGTGGCCGGCGCGAATGCGCTTGCCTTGCGCGGTTCCGAGCGTGACTTCACTGCCGTTACCGGTTTCGAACTGATTAACGGTCACCGGCGCGTACAACTGGCCCCCTTTTTTCTCGAGCACTTTGAGCACGCCCGCGAGGAATGCGAGCGGTTCGAACTGGGCTTGGTTCGGGAACTCCAAGGCGGGACCATGCGTCAGCGTCATTGGCGCGCGTTTGACTAGCTCGCACGTCAACCCGGCAACGCTGGCGGCGACCTGCTCGCGCTCCAAGTCATGTTCCTGAGCCTCGTCGTCGGCGCAAAGGAAGCCGCTCACCCGTCGGAAGCCACACTCGATACCGTAGACATTCGCCACGCGCTCCAAGTGCGCAATGGCGCGCATGTGGCTCATCGCCACTAATCGCGCGGCGTCTTTGCCGTGCATACTCGCGAGTTCGAAGTAACGACGATCCAACACCGCCGACAGATGCGCGGTCGTAGCACTGGTATCGCCAGCCCCCACGTGCGCTCGTTCCACCACGACCACCGAGCGCCCACGTTCCGCGAGCTCTAACGCACACAACACACCGGCCATGCCCGCGCCGATCACGCATATGTCCGCCGTGATGTCTTCGTCCAAGGTTCGCGCACGCAGGCCGTCGAGGAGTCCGGCGGGCTGCCAAGGCGATCGATGATCGGTGACAGCGGGTCGGGTGGCGTCCAAATCTTTTTGGCTGGGCATTCGCGCGACCGATGCAAACCTTGGGCCTCAGCGAGGTCATCACGTGCGCATGCGCTGGAGTGTGGCGAAGCGGCGCGAGCGTGGGGACGATCCACCCGTTGGCTCGTACTTTGCTCCTACCTCGGGACACAGCGTTGAAGCTTCAGCGCTCCAACCAACTCACGTTTTTACAAGCAAGCGGAGTCAATCACGGGCGCTGGTTTGAAATGCGCTCCCTGCGCGGCTCGTGATGGGCGGATTTCTCCCTGAGACGAGCCGCGGCGGCCGCGTGCCCCAACCACCAAGCGAGTCCCTCGCCGTCGCTCGGCGTCAGTCGCTGACGAACGCCCAATCGAGGGGATCGTCGTTGCTCGCTTTGGCGAGTGTGACGAAGGTTCCGTTTTGCTGGACTTTACCTCGAGCCCCCGCTTCGCTCGAGCTCAGCGCGGTCGAGAGCGCGGAGGCGGACGCATCATCTGCCATCTCGAGCTGCCAGACCAGCGCTGTCTCGTCACTGGCCCCGTCCTTACCGGCGCCGTCGTCACTGGCCCCGTCGTCACTGGCCTCGGCGGGCTTGTAAACGAACAGTTGTTCACCGCTCCAATTGAGCGCGAGCGACCAAGCCGCGTCCGAATCCATGCTTTGGACGAGCACCAGGTAAAGCCCCCATGCCCCGAGCGCCGTAACGAACGCATTCTGGTCCCACGTATCCGGTGCGCGAGGTCGGGCGTGGTACTTCAGGTTTGGCACCGGAGCTTCGGCCGTCTCGTCGGCCATCAGCTGCTGGGTAATCAGTTTATCGGTGTAGAGGAAATTCACCGCGTCCATGCCGCCCCTCAGCCAGGTGAGATAGATTGCGCGAGCGCCGAAGTTCGGGGCGAAGCGAGTGTTAGTCGCGACGTAAGACGAGGGTTGCGCGCGGATCCAGGCGATGTCTTCGCGAATGCCGGCGTTGATCTGCTCGAACTCGCCGAAATTGGCGGGGTCCCGACCGTCCAGCGCGGCCTGGTAGCGATTCGAAAACAGGTGAGCTTCGCCAAAGTACATGGCGTCGGCGCCCCAGGTGGAGTCGGTGTCGTAGACCGACGCGACCGTTGCCCAAGTGCCGATCTGAATGTCGCGATCACGCAACGCGCGGATCATCGCCGCCACCAGTTGAACGTTCGACGCCGCGTCATTGGCCGGTTTTCCGTGGTCGATGACCAAAAGGTCTCGATTGCGCCAGCGATAGGTACCAAAAACGTTCGCGATGCTCTCCTTCGTGACGGGGACGAAGTTGAAAGAGCCGGGCTGGGCCAAGCCTAACCAGGTCATCGCGATTTCGTAGTGATTCGTGGGCGGTTCCTGCCCTTGAAAGGGGTCCGCGACAGACGCGATATACTGATCTTCAGTCATTCGCGTGATGGGTGGCGGCTCACCGCCCTTGGCGCCACGCAGACACGCTGCAAGTTCGAAGCGCGACTGCTCGCACTCGAAGGTCCGCGCATCGCACGGGGTAAGATCGTGCATCTCGCAGCCCGCGATCGAGTGCACGTGTTGCGTGTCGCCGCTACAGGCGCTGGTCAGCACCAGCAAGCCCAGCACTGCCGTGAACAGGATTTTCGGCTGAGCCCTGAAAACCCAGGAATGGCTCATAGAATCCCTCCGTCGGCTGCAGCTGAGTCTTTGACCCCCGATCTCAGTTCAGATCATTTGTCGCGGCGAGTTTGTGCGCTAAAAATCTATGTTCCCACTACTATCGATATCGGCACAGACGATCTCTTTAGCCTGGTTGGCATTGCGCGATAAACGATCACCAGCGCGCTGCACACTTCTACCTCTCCGACTTTGCTCCTCGAGCGGCAGATGCCGCCGATGCTGTAGCTCGGGATTCACGCCTGGATCGACGCGAAAGCCGCGTTGCGTTTTGGCAGCGCTTCTCTAAAGGTGCCGCGCGGGGTGAACATCACGAAGCGGCGGGGCGTCCTCGCACAGGCTCCCGATGCGAGCCGTTGTGTCGATGTGTTGGGAAGGTCGGGGCTAACACGCACGTGACCTTGAAGCACGGTCACCACGGTGCCGGTCTCATCTGAGCGGAAGACGTAGCTCGTGCCTTCCGCACCCGCCGTGACGTAGCGGTCCTGCAGCTTGACGTGGCCGAAGCTCCTTTGGCTGCAATCAGCCTCGAGTCAATTTGTTCGTGCGCGTCTATGATCTCCAAAGACGACACTGAGTTATTGGCCGGGAGTTGAAATCTCGTGTGGAAGCGCTGAGCCACCGCTCACGACTCGAGCGAGCGCGCCGGTCGCACAAAGGCAGGGATCCCGCGCTCTATGAGGTGCGTGGCGGGATCGCGAGCGCCCCCATCCTCTTCGAAATCGACTAATGTCGGTGCTGAATGTTCAGCCGACAGCGACGATCGATGCGCGATGAAGTGACCCGAGGTCTGCTCGGCGTCGCGTGCATGCTGCTTTCGGCTTGCCAGTCCAAAGTGACTACGAGCGACGCGTCCGCGTCCACGCATGATCGCGTGTTCGTCAGTCAAGCGGGCTCGAGCACGCTGCTCGTCGTCGATGCGACGTCAGGCAAGACCGCGGGGCGGATTGAAGTCGGGATGTTGCCTCACAACATCGTCGTGTCGCCAGATGGGCGCACGCTGTACACGGCATTGGTGGGCTCGCAAGCCATCGCGGAGATCGACGTGGGCACGTTGAGCTTGCGCCGCACGCTGCTGACGGCGCCTGTTCCGGAGCGGCGCGCGGACGGCACCGTCATTCAGCCGCATTTCGACGAGGGTGCGTTTTCGGCGAGCAGTTGTTTTGGTTGTCACTTTCCCGGCGGCGCCGAGCCGAAATACGCGGGGGACCGGCCTTTTGGGCTGCTTTTGTCGCCGGATGGGCGGCGCTTGTACGTCACTCATCTGCGCGCTTCTCGGCTCACCGTGCTGGATCTCGACGCGGGGCAAATCGAAAGCACGATCTCTTTGATGCCCGCGGGCGCGGCCACTGAAGTCGTCGCGATCGATCGTTTGGGCGACGAGATTTGGGTCGCGTTGCGTGCACCTCAGCCGTCAACGGAGCCGGGTGCCTTGCGACGGCTGAACGCGACGACCCTCGAACCAATCGCCGACCTTCCCGCGGGTGCAGACTCTGGCGCACTCTTGGCGCTGCCCGAGCGAGAGAGCATCTTGGTTTCGAACTTCGCGAGCAATACCGTCACGATGCACGGAGCGGAATCCGACGGCAGCAGCGCGCCGTTCGATTTCGTAGCCTCGCCTGGTCCGCTTGGATTGCTTCGGCTCGACGACAGCCGCGCGCTTTCGCTCGACTACTACTCAAACGCCGTTTCCTTCCTCGATCTCGAGGCAAAAACCGCACAAACGCTGGCACTGGAACACGAGGGGCTGCCCTACGCCAACCCAACCAACGCCGCGCTTGCGTCAAATGGCCGGAGTGCCTGGCTCGTTTCGAGTGGCACGGACGGTCATTTGCTCGAGCTCGATCTCGCTTCAAAGGCCGTCGTGCGCGACGTCGGCATTGATGGACTTTCGTTTGGCGTCGCGGTAGTTCCTGAGGTTTCCCCCTGACGCCTTTCTGGAGCCAATCACATGAGAAGCAAGCTCACCCCGTCCATCGCGATCGCCCTCTTGTGCTGCAACCTGGCCGCGTGTGGTGACGACAATAACAAGACCACGGGCAGCGGCAGCGGCGGCCAAAGCGGAAACAATTCGCACGGTGGAACGGGCGGCAAGGGCAACAGCTCGGAACCACCGCTCGTCGTGCCCGCTGAACCTGGCACCGTGTTCGGCATCGTCACGGATATCGGGACTGGCGCGGCGGTCGCCGGAGCTGAGGTCATCGCGGGCGACCAAACCGCGACGACTGACGCCAAAGGCAGCTTTTCGATCGAGGGGCTCGACGCGGGTGACGTGACCTTGGCCATCAACGCCGAAGGCTACGCTCCAGCATTCGCCTCCGCCGTGATCGGCGAGACGACGCAACCGGTGTTGGCGCATTTGAAGAAACAGGGCGAACCGCAGTCTTACTCGGCCGACACCGCGCAAACCCTGTCGCAAAAGACCGAAGCCGGCCCGTACGCAGTGATCTTCGAGCCCAACAGCCTCGACACCGACGACACCGATCTCACCGTGTCGATCACGCCGCTCGATCCGACCAAAGAACGCGACGCACTTCCGGGCCTGCTCCTCTCCGGAGGCAAGACGCCATCGCTGCTCGTCCCCGTCACGTTCGCGGAATTCACCATCCTCGATTCGAGCGGCAAGCGCGTCAATCTCAAGCCGTCTGCCTCCGCGCAAGTCGAACTACCGATCCCACCGCAGCTGCGCGCAGACTATCCGCTCGACACGAAAATCCATTGCTACGCGTACGATCCTGCGACCGGCAAATGGGAAGACTTCGTCGAAGGCACCGTGCAAGTCTCGTCGGTGGACGGAACCAGCCCCGTACTCGCCGCTTCAGTACGCCACTTTTCGTGGTACGGCGGAGCGCCGCAAGGCAACAACTGCGTTGATGTGTACGTGAAAGTGGTGAGCGCGGTCGACGGCAAACCGCTCGGAAACGCGCGTGTCGAAGCCAGCCCGGGCACCAGCTCGTACACGGATGCGGACGGCAATGCGCTGATTCGCTCAGCCGTTGGCGGTGCAACCACGAGCTACACTGCGTATCAAACGGGCCTCGACGTCGACGGCTCGCTCACCGGCATCAAAGGCGCCAAATACATCGAGTTCGGCAAAGTCGAAGAAGACCTGGTCGGCCTCACGCAGAAGTCTTGCACCGGCGATCCGAGCGCCACGCCTGGCCAAAAGGACGTACGCGGCTCCCAAAACAATCCCCTCACCCTCCAAGTAGGTCGCATCACCGGCGTGCTCTACCAAGCCAACGCAATTCTCACCAGCGGCGACGGTAGCACCCCAGGCCAAATCCAAGTCGTGGTCGAAGAAGGCATTCCCGGTGACGACGGAACGATCGTGGACCCGATGCCGACCAGCGGCGCGAAAGTGTTCTTCAACGAAGTCGGCAGCAGCGACGCCCCGCTCGCGCTGACTGAACTCGCGCCCAACTCGGGCCTGTACATGTCACTCACCGGCGCGACGATCACAGCCGGAAAACTGTACGCCGTGTCGATCGACGGCGACGGCAACGGCAGCATCGACGGCACCGGAACGGCATACGCACTCGGCGCAGTCGAATGGACCAACCCCACCGACGGCGCGAGCGTCAAAGCAGCCAATTTCACGGCCAGCTGGTCCGACACGGGCAGCAAAGTCGGCGGCGCAGCCTACGCGCCCGTCTACGAGGCAGTCATCTCTTCAACGGACAGCTCGGACGCCGCGATCTACATCGGCACGGATCGAGAATTCTTGGTCAAGAGCGCGACCATGGTGGACGCACCGGATCTAACGCCTGGGACGTATACGGCGACTGTGTTCGGTTTCAGTGGCGCGATTTCGAACGGCAGCGTGAGTACGAGTAACAACATTACGGGGCTGGGCGTCACTGGGCAGTTTTATAGTATGTCGAGTGCGTCGAATGAGATCACGTTTACGGTGAAGTAGGCGCGGGCTGGGTAGGTGAGCAGGGCGGGCGCAAGCAAGCCCAGAGTGCAATAGTCAAAATCACGGATAGGAGCCGAAACGGAAGTAGCCGTAATCAGCTCTTGATGCCCTAAAGCCCTGTCAAAAGAAAGGCTCATGGACCCGCTCTTGGAATACTAGTAACCACGCTTCATGGCGCCCAACGACAGTGAGGGAGCGGCAAGAGGACGGATCTTCGTCAGCCATACGCACGGCGATGTCGCCTTGGTCAAGGCGGTCGAGACCATGATCAAGACCATCTTTGCCGAGAAGGTATTGGTGTCTTTCTCCAGTAGCAAAGAGGAGGGTGGCATCAGAACCGGCTATGATTGGTACCGTTGGATCGTGCAACAAGTGCGTGAGTGCGATGTGGCGCTCGTCTTGCTCACGCCTGCGTCAGTCGGCAAACCGTGGATCTTGTGGGAGTGCGGCGCGGTTTACGGCGCCGCAGAAGCCGTTCGGAAGGAGGGCCAAGAGGTCGGCAAAGTACGAGCGCTGACTTTTCAGCTTTCGTCCGACGAGGTGCCGTCACCGCTCCAGCGCGCGCAGACGGTGGACGGGACGAACCAGGCAGACGTAGAGAAGTTGCTCGGTGAACTCATCGATAACGACTTCAACGTGCTCCTGCGTGGGTCGGCGGCGCGCATCGCGGGGCAAAAGATGAGCGCGGCCGTTGCGGAATACGTGGCCGCCGCCAACAAGGCGATTCGAAATGCACCACTCACCGTGACTGAGGCAGCCGTTCAAGAGTGGCTGAAACGCCTCGACGACCTAGAAGTGCAGGGTCGCACCTCCGAAGTGGAGCACATTCACGAGTGGCTGCGGATCTCGTTCGGGCGAGACATCGATAGGGCCGAGGTTGGGCACGGTAGCGCGCCCACGCACTTTGTTGAACGGCCAATCGATCTACGCGTCCATCGTCGCTTAGGTGAGATGTATCAGGCCGCGCGGAAACCAAAGAAGGCAGCCGCGGAATATCGGCTCGCCGAGCGTTTAGCGCCGAGGGATCTGTTCTTGCTCCGCAAGCTGGGCAAGGCATTGCTGGACGACAACGCTCCCGAGGAGGCGTGGGACGTCATCCAGCGCATCGAGAGGCTCGATGCCGACGCATTCGCATTCAATCAAGAGTGCGCTGCATTGAAAGGACGTTGGTTGACGGAGGCGAAGGACTACACGGAGGCAATCAAGGTCTACAAATCAGCCCTCCTGCAAAACGCCAGTTCTTACTACCTGTGCGAACTCGCCGCCCAAGCTTGCCTCGATGCCGGAGACATCGAGCAGGCCAAAGAGATGTATCTGAGGGCGTCCGGGATCATCTCCAAACTCGAAGAACAGAACATCTGGACCCTCGCCACCGGTGCAACAGCCGCGATGATGTCCGGTGACGAAGCGCGGGCGATCACAGAGCTCAGAAAGGTGCATCAGCACAATCCGTCGAAAGACAATCTCGAGTCGATTCGGAAAGGGCTCCTACGCGTCAGCAGCGGCGCCCGCTGGGATTCTGGGGCTTTTCAGCGTTTGACCGAGGCGCTCGCCGCTACGGACATGCCCACTAGTCAAATTATTGGTTCGGGCGCCAAACTAAACAGCGTCGCTGAAGCAGACTGAAATTCGTAATAGGGTGTGTGGCATGCCTCCGAGTGTTTTCATCTCGCATGCTAGTCAAGACGTCGCGCAAGCCCGGGATTGTGCGGCATACTTGGAGCGCCAGGGAATATCGGCGCGGCTCGACGCGGCAGAGCTCGGACCCGGTTCGAACTTTGCCGCGTTCATGGACTCGTCACTGGCGATGTCCGACTATTGCTTTCTGCTTTGGTCGGCATCGGCTCGCGCCAGCCCGTACGTGACGGAGGAATGGCAAACGGCGTGGACGCGCGGCATCGCCGAAAAGCGCGCCTTTTTGGTCGTTGGCAGATTGGAAGAGCTTCCGGTACCCGCGTTGCTGCGGAACCGAGTCTGGGTAAATCTCTTCCCTACTCTCGAAGTCGGTCTGCAGCGGATCGTGACCGAGTGGCAAGCCGATAGGAAAGCTGCAATCGATAGCGGTCGCCAGGTTGGCAGCGCCGTTCCAAGCGACGATGCGATTGGAGTGCGCATCTACATTAGCTCCGAGCTGTACGGTTTCACTCACCCCGCCGTTGCCGACTTGCAGGCGCCCGCGGGAGTGCTCCTCGACCGCACGTTGCAAAGTTTGGGCTTGGTCAAAGAACTGCGCGACGCAAGCGGGCGCATCGGGCTCGCGCTCGAATACCAGTTGCAACTGAACGGCAAGGTCCTCTCGAGTCAGCAAGACCTCGGCTCGCAGGGTGTTCAGCAAAACACCGTCTTGCAACTTCTGGTCAGCGCCCGAGTTTCCGCCGCAACGCTGCCGGCGAGCGGCAGCGCGGCACCCATTCAGTTTCTGAACATGCCCAAAGCTCCATCGGCAAAGCCGCCGGCGCCCAAATCAGGCTCGATAAAATCATCGACACCGGCACAACAGCTGATTGCGCTCAATGCGGATCAACGTCGTCGTCTGCTCGAGCTGAGCCCAGCGTTCGGCAAGCCGCGACACTGACTTCAATTCACGGACTCGGCCATGACAATCTACGACAACCGTAATTCGACCTTACCCACGTACAGCGCCGTGTACGTCATCTCCGATTTGCACCTGGGTGGGTACTCCGCGAACTTCGATCAGCAGACCCGGAACTATCGCATCTTCCGCGAGGCGGAGGCGCTCGCCAGCTTCATCCGCCTCCTGGCAGCGTCCGAGGCGGAAGCGCGAGCCAAGGGGCTCCAGAACTACCGTTTCCATCCCGGGCCCATCGCGCTCGTCTTGAACGGTGACATCGTCGACTTTTTGGCTGACGAAAAGGCGACCTATTTCGATTGGCTCAACGCGGTCGACAAGCTCGCCTCAGCGATGAAGGACAACGAGCAGAAAGTAGTTTGGGAAGCGCTCAAAGATTTCGTCGCTAGTGGTCGGGGGGATCTGGTGCTCGTGCTGGGAAATCACGATCTCGAGCTGGCGTTACCCGAGCCGCAGGCACTCCTTCAGCGCTACTTGGCCGGCGAAAACGTTGGGAATCGCGGGCGCATCGTGTTCGCGATGGACGGGGCTGGTTTCAGCTGCACCGTCGGGAACAAGCGCGTGCTTTGCCTCCACGGCAACGAAGCCGACCCATGGAACGCCATCGACTACGGCAAGCTGAGCTTGATTCGGCGCACGCTCGCGCGGGGCAGCCTCGAACGCAACCACAAGATCCTGCGGCAGTGGATCCCCAACGCCGGCACTCAGATGGTGATTGAGTACATGAACGCCGTAAAGCGCAGGTACCAATGGGTGGATCTGCTCAAGCCCGAGCAGGAAGCCGCCGCGATGGTGACCTCGGCGATTGCTCGCTTGCCGGGCCCACGCACCTTCGCCGAAGTGCAAGTGCGCAAAGCCGCGACCGCGCGCAAGCTGACGGCGGGCTTTCTCGGCGCCACGGTGCCCGTGGCCAACGAAAGTGAGGACGGCGAAGACACGCCCTTACCGGAGCCCCGCGTCCCGCTCGACAAGAAGACGCTGATGCGCGAAACCCTCGAGAGCCTCGGACGCGGCGCGGCCCCGGTCGATTTGGTCACGGACGAGGAGTTCTTGATGGGCTCCGTGGAGGCTGCAATCACCGGATTGGTCACCCGCAAATGGCCAAAAACGCTGCGCGAGGTGCTCAGCTATTCCTTAGCCCAAGATCAAACCTTCGAGCCAGGAACGGTTGACGAGGTGTACACGGAGCTCGATCGAGTCTGCGGCGCCGAGATCGACTTTTTGATCGCGGGTCACACGCATCTTTACCGCGCGATCGAGCGGGCGCAGCAGCCCGGCCGTTACTATTTCAATTCCGGCACTTGGATTTGGCTCGTGCGCATCCCGAACGCCGCGCTTTCGCACACGACGTTTCCGAAACTCAAGGACCGACTGGAAGAAGGCTCCATGGAAGCGCTGGAAGCGGACCTGGATGGGTCTAAGCTGATTCTAAAGCGACGCACTGTGGTCACCATCCAAGTCGAGGACGGCATGACGCGCGGAATGCTGAACGAGGTGGCCAAGGTCGGTGCCCAATGGGACTTGGTCGAAACGCCGAATACCGCGCTACCGCGCCGCTAACGGGGATAGTCGATGACGCAAAAGGACTTAGGCATCAGGAACGTCTCCTTGCGCATCTTGCGCGACGGTCCAACGCACAACCACTTGCTCTCGCCGCTTACCGCGTATTTGGCTGCTGTCGGACCTTACGAGGCGGTCAGCGTGCGGATGCCGTACGAGCATCGCCGCTTGTTGCGCGACCTGAACTCGCTCCGATACGGCGCCACCGCGACACGCGGCCCCGATCCAAGCCGGATTACTGCACCCGATCGGCGCATCATCGCCGACGACGTGGGCGACATTTTTGCGGCCGTGCCTGGTCTGACAGCCGAAATGGCGACCGAAGCGGGCTGTGATGGTCGGCTCACGCATCTGTGTTTGGTGTTCTCGGCCGCGGAGCTCTCGCTGTTGCCATTCGAGCTCGCGAGCGCTCCCCGCGGCTTTCCCGGTGAGGGGCAGCCGATATCGATTCAATCGATTGCGCCGGTCGTCATGACCCGCGCCATCCCGGGCGCGACTGGCAAGAATTGCCCCTGGGATCGCTCGCCGAAAGTGCTGTTCGTCACCGCTCAACCGCCTGAGCTGCCCGAGGTACCAGTACGGGCACATTTGCTCGCATTGATCAAAGCGTTAAAACCCTGGGTTGGGTCGACACCGACACTCGAGTCATCGAAAGAAAGTGAAGAGTTCGAGCGCATTCTGGGCCAACACCTGACGGTACTCCCTAACGCCACGCTCGCTGATATCGAAGAGCAGTGTCGGCAGCACGCTTTCACGCACGTGCATGTCCTGGCTCACAGTCAAAGTTTCGAAGAAGGTAGTCAGACCCAATTCGCCCTCGCGCTACACAGCAGTAGTGGCGGGACCGAACTCGTGAGCAGCGAGCGCTTGCAGGCAGCCTTGCGCTTGCCCATGCGTCGACGGGCAGCGGATAACGCCTTCTCGCACCCATTGGTCGTTTCACTAGCAACGTGTGACAGCGGCAATCAAGCGCAAGTCCTTTTCCCCACGATGAGCCTCGCCCATGCACTGCATGCGGCTGGCGTGCCATTGGTGGTCGGCTCGCTGTTCCCGCTTAGTTATCGGGGTTCAGTAGTCATGACGGAAACGCTGTATTCCGGCCTGCTGCAAGGACGAGACCCGCGCCGGGTCCTGTATGACGTCCGCCACGACATGTTCCGCGCGGACCAACAGACCCATGATTGGGCAAGCCTCGTTGCCTACGCTTCACTCCCGGACGACGACGAGCTGAAGATGCAAATTCAGTCGTTGGCCTTCAATGCGTCGAACGCGAACATCAAGGCTAACGTGGAGGGCGGGCAAAGGCTGATTGACTCCTTCATTTCTCGAAAGAATGCCGCTCCCGATGCCGCAGATCCCGCGGCACTGAGCGCGAGCGTGCTAGCGAACGACGATGCGATCGACAAGGTCGCAAAGGAACTACCGCTGACCGGGTTGTACGTGGCCGAGGGTCGCGGCTCGCTAGCGAGCAGCGCCAAGCGTCGAGCGGAAATTCTCTGGAATGCTGCGACGGCTGTCGGCGTCCAAACTGAAACCGGAAAGGGACTGCTCAAGGCCAGTAGAGAGCGATTGAAAGTCGCACGAGATGAATACGTCAAGGCATCGAAAGCCCCTCGCTGGATGCAGGCGCGCCCGCAAGCACAAGTGCCCACTATGCATTGGGTGATGACCCAAGCGCTCAGCTTGACTCTCGTTCTCGGCGAACCAATCAACTTTCTCGATTGGTGGGTGGCCGTTCAAGACGCGGACAACTACATTGATCCGAACGCCGATCCCAACGTTGACGAGCAAGGGCGCGATCAGGAAGACGTGCTCTGGGCTCTCGCCTCCAAGGCGGAACTGGCTCTCTTGGCCTACGGCGCACTTTACGTCAATGCTCCCTACACGGACCACGTCGGCTCATTGAACGAGACCAAAGTCAGGCACGACGCGCTGGAATACATGCGCAAGCACGCTGAGTTGGCTCGAGCCATGGGCCGTCCCAAACTCACCGACTCCACTGTCAGAAATCTCAAGCGATACACGAGTTGGTGGTTCAACGACCAGTTCGCCGCCGGCCAACAGTCGCCCAATCTCGCGGCACCACGTATCCGTGAGCTAGCATCGGAATTGATCCACCTTCTGCCCGCTCTAGACGGGGAAATCGTTCAGCCGTGACGCGCGGTCGTCCTTTGAATCGGGTCGAGCACAATTACCGGGCAGCGTCGCTCTCTCGCGAAATGCACGATGTGCGCGGTGCTTCCGACCCTCAGTTGCTCCTCGCCGTCCCAGACAGCAATCATCAACTGCGAGCGCTCGACCACCTGCTTCCCGGCGAGTAAGTACGCTTCGTCGTTCGAAGCGAAGGCTTCCGTTACATCATCGACACGCCGGGCCGCTGCGAGCAGCCGATCGTAGACACGCCGATCTTCCTCGCCTTCGATTCGATCACGATAGCTCGGAAACGGCCGCACCACTTCCAACGTTCCGCCGCTTTGGAGCACGACCTCTGCAAAGATTTGGTCGCTACCCGCCGCCAACGACGAATGCCCGATCAACGGAGCGTTCTGTGCAGCAAGCAGCCGCTCCATTTCACTGCGAACCCAGCCCCATACCCCCACGCGACTTTCACCGCAGTGGTGGGCGGCCTCACCTCGGATACGCTGGTGGCCGGTAATGCCGACGTGAGTCACTCAGGGAGTATACGCGCGATCGCGGCGGCCGCCCGAATGTCTCACCTCACCTCACCTCACCCAAGCACTCGACCCAAAGCCGCAACGCGCGTGGGATCGCCCGAAGCGGCCGCAATTCGCCAATACGACCATGCGTGTGGCCTTCAGCCCACCAGATGCCGTCTTTTTGCACGAGCTTCGTCGAGCGAACCGAATATCGAGTGGCCGCGACCGCGACAGATAGCAAGGCGGCAAGCGTCCCGAGAACGAAACTCGGGCCGGCTACACCGAGCAGCGCGCCGACTAGGGTTGCCGCAGCAACATCCTGAAAAAAGCGTTTCAGCAATGGTCGGTAAATGCATGGTTCACCAAGACCCGCGGTGCTGATGCTCAGCCGTGGTGCGCCAACGCTCACGTAATTCGCGCAAGCATGAACGAATGCGCGCAGCTCGTTCTCAGCGTACCGCGATGCACAGGTAGCGACATTGATGCGACCAGCGCGGAAATAGTGAACCGCAACGAAGTCGACGCGATTGAAGTGCTGCCAGGCCTGGATCGCGGAGACGTCAGACCAGGGAACAACCTGAACATTCAGCCCGCGAGTGATTTCGAGACCTCGACGATCTGCCACGAGCGAACGCGAAGTGTGGGAACCCAGCCGGTAGTTGCCGTCCCCCATGCCTAAAAAAACCGCCATTGCCGCTGCCATCCCCGCGCCTTGCTCGACGAGGATGGCGGATGGAAATGCGCACATCACTAGGCGTATCAAGAACTCCGCGGGCCCGATCGCCAATGCGGTACCCTTGGCTGAAAACCGACGCATCGCCTGCTCACGGACCAACACAAACGGATCCAGTCGGGTCCATCGCGCGCTTCAGCGCGTCCTTGATGTCGTGCAAACTCGTGCTCCAACGCTCAGTCGTGGTGCCTTCGACGTAATGTCCATCGCCGCCCAAGCTCGGGCCGACCGAAAGGGTGCCACCGTTGAGTTCACGCGGGCCGCCTGGCGCCGGAGTGCTGTAATTGAGCGACCCGCCAGGCGAAATGGCGCCGCCCGGAAGATCGACACCCACTTCCGCTCCAGAACCCCAAAACTTGCTTACGTCCCTCATTCCCGACACCTGCCCGGCAACCCCTGCAGAAACACCGGCTGCCACCGCAGTGCCCCAACTGGCACTCGTGAACACAGAGATCTTCCCCTCGCTGAGATCAACGGCAACTCCGATCGACGCTTCAACGCCGACGGCGATGCCTGGTCCAATCGCTAAGTTGCCCCCAACGCCCAACGCAACGCCCGGATGAGCAGAACCTTTCGGGGTGCCCGTCGTTGCCGCCTGGGGCGGTTCAGACGGCGAGGCTGAGACAGAAGGCGGATACTTGTCTACGAGAGACTGTACGGCTGGCGGAGGCGGCGCTGGGGCATCCGTCAGCCGACTCTCGAGCGTTTCCAGTGGGCGTGGCAGGGTGGCTGCGGCTTCGAGCTCTTCCGGCGTGGGGGCATCGGGCGAGGTGCGATTCGAATTTGAAATTGGCTCCATGCTCACCGTTCGGGCGGGCGCGGTGAGCAGTTGCTAATAAATTCCAGAAGAAGCCAGAGATGGGCGTTATTCGCTGTTCTTCGCGGTCTTGGTCACGGCGCTGCCGATACGATTCGAACTTGCGGCTTGGCTTCAAGAAGCGTGACCCCGCCGCCGGCCGGCTCACGCACCAAAGAAAACCCCAGGTCCCTCGCGGGACCTGGGGTTTTCAACATACCCAGCACCAACGTAACGCCACGTGGGAGGAACGCGCCGCTACGCAAGATCTTCTTGTTCGAACTGGACGCGCTTCGTGACACCCGAAGGGGTGAACTGCAATTCGCAGCGCGCGGCCCCCGCGATTCATCGCGGCGCCGCGCCCTCCGTCAGCAGTTCGTCACTGCGTTACTCAGCCGCCAGCACGTCGCTGAAACGCTGGAACGTCCCAGTCCGACTCCATACTGCCGCTCGACGGGAACGTGATGCGCTCCCGAACCGGTAGAGCCATCTGAGCCTCGCGCGCGCTCGTTGCGGTCGTCGCAATTGACGGAGCTTGCGGGCGGCGCGTCGAGTACGCTGGAACCGGCGCTTCGACACGCGACGGCTGAGTGGCACGCGGAGCCGGAATCACCGTGTCGCGCGGTTCTTGACGAACCACGGTAGCGCGGCGTGCGGCTTCGACCGGCATTTCGGCGGTGTCGTGCTGGAAGCCGGTCGCGATGACCGTCACCTTGAGGGTGTCAGCCATGTTCTCGTCGATGCTCGCGCCGAAGATGATGTTGGCGTCCTCGTGGGCTTGCTCTTGAATGAGCGAAGCTGCCTCTTGGATTTCCTTCATCTTCATGTCCGGGCCGCCGACGACGTTGATCAGAACGCCGGTCGCGCCGTGAACCGAGATGTTGTCGAGCAACGGTGACTGAACCGCTTGCTCGGCGGCCAAGCGAGCACGTCCCTCGCCTTTCGCGCAGCCCGTGCCCATGAGAGCGCGGCCCATGCCGGCCATCACGGTCCGAACGTCCGCGAAGTCCACGTTGACGATGCCGTCCAAGGTGATCAGATCCGAGATACCCCGAACTGCTTGGAACAAGACTTCGTCTGCCTTACGGAACGCTTCGACGAACGTCAGGTCGTCGTCCGCGATCGTCATCAGCTTTTCGTTCGGGATCGTGATCAGCGTATCGACGTGCTCGCTCAGAGCCTGCAAACCCGCTTCTGCGCGACGCGAGCGCTGACGCCCTTCGAAGCCGAAGGGTTTGGTCACGACGCCAACCGTCAGAGCGCCGGCCTCGCGAGCCAACTGCGCAATCACCGGCGCCGCACCAGTACCCGTGCCACCGCCCATGCCGGCAGTGACGAACACCATGTCTGCGCCTTGGACAATGTCCTTCAGGCGTTGCACGTCTTCCAGAGCAGCCTTGCGACCGCGCTCTGGATCTGCACCCGCACCCAAACCGCGGGTCACATTTTGACCGATCGCGATTTTCTCCGCGGCGGAGTTTGAATTTAGGGCCTGCGCGTCGGTGTTCACCGTAATGAACTCGACGCCTTCGAGGCCGAAATGGATCATCGTGTTGATGGCGTTGCCGCCCGAACCGCCGACACCGATGACTTTGATGCGCGCGTTGTAAGTACGCGTTTCGTCGGCGAACTCAATGGAAAAACTCATCGTCCCATCTCCCGGATTGGTAGCTGTGGCGCGTCGTCATGAATCCGGGCCTGCCTTCCCTGCCTCTCAACCTTTGGAGTTAGAGGCTGGATTCGTGTCGTCGCTCTAGAACCGTGTGTCTGTGTCTGCTGGGTATTCGTGTCTTACGTTAAGCGAAAGGATTTCGTCCAGCGCGCTCAGAAGGCGGCGCGGAACCAATTCCAAAAACCATTTTTCTGGCCGGTCGGATCAGCCACTGCTGCGGCTTCGACTCGGCGTTCTTCGTCGCTGGCGCGGAGGCCGCGCGGGGCTGACTCGGCCAATTGCGTGGCGCCGTAGCGCACGAGGCCAACGCCGGTCGCGTATTGCGGACCTTGCACCAACTGAACGATGCCTTTGACGCCGACCGGGAAGCCGAGTCGCACGGGCATGCCGAGGATTTCCTCTGCACACTCGACCATGCCTTCCATGAGCGCGGCTCCGCCGGTCAGGACGCAGCCCGAGCACAGTTGCTCGAGCAAGCCGGTCTCTTCGATGCGACGGCGAGCTTCGCTGAAGATCTCTTCCACGCGGGGTTCGATGATGTCGCTCAGCAAGCGACGAGCCACGCGACGCGGTGCATGTCCGCCCACGCCCGGGACTTCGATTTCTTCGTCATCCGAGATCATCCGGCCCAGGGCGCAGCCGTAATTGCGCTTCAAACGCTCAGCTTCGGCCATCGGCGTACGCAAACCGGCCGCCACGTCGCTGGTGATGTTGTTGCCACCGGCCGGCAAAACGCTGGTGTGCGCGATACCGCCGTCGACATAGAGCAGCAAGTCAGTCGTCCCGCCGCCGATATCGATGACCGCGACGCCGATCTCTTTCTCGTCCTCGGAGAGGACGGCGTCCGAGCTCGCGAGCGGCTCCAACACCACGTCCGCGACGTTCAGGTTGCAGCGCTCCACGCAGCGAATCACGTTCTGCACGCACGACGTGGCCGCGGTGACCAAGTTCACGCGCACCTGCAAGCGCACGCCGCTCATGCCGATCGGATCGCGAATGCCGTCCTGGTTGTCGACCGCGTACTCACGCGGCAAGGCGTGCAAGATCATGCGATCCGCATCCACCGGGATCGCGCGTGCGCCTTCCAAAACCCGATCCAAATCCGCGCGCGTGACTTCGCGGCCGCTGATGGCACAAACGCCATCCGAGACGTGGCTCTTGATGTGCGAACCCGCGACGCCGGCGTAAACCGTTTTGATCTCGACGCCGGCCATGGTCTGGGCGGCTTCGATGGCTTCGCGGATCGAGCGGACGGTCCATTCGATGTTGCTGACGACACCCTTGCGCAGGCCGCGGCAGGGCACATTGCCCACGCCGAGGATGGTGATGCCATCGGCATCGACTTCGCCCACCACGGCCGAAACCTTCGTGGTGCCAAGATCGAGTCCGACGACGATCTCGCTGGAAGTGAGGGAGGATTTCATGGTC
>Ga0164309_10000261_pt1 | contig 31391 bp, 29 predicted proteins | sample Whisoiple_247_MG_FD_109984 | JGI IMG/M metagenome (GOLD analysis project Ga0164309, IMG submission 109984) | Soil microbial communities amended with fresh organic matter from upstate New York, USA - Whitman soil sample_247_MG | ecosystem: Environmental > Terrestrial > Soil > Unclassified >...
CGCGCGCGCGCCTTCGGCCTCGGGCCGCGGCTCGATCGCGCGCGCGACCAGGCGCCGAACGACGGCGAGGCGGGGCGCCAGGTGATCGCCGGATTGGCGAAGGTACGCTTGTGCCTCCGCCTGCTGTGGCGGCGCGACACGCGCGGCCAAGAGGGCTCCTTCGAGCAGGATCCTCGCGCGTTCGTGCGGGCTCGGGATCTGGTCGAGCTCCAGGATGACGGACCGGTAGTGGTCGAGGGCGCGACTTCGCGCGCCAGCGAGACTCGCCGCCCGTGCGGCCAGCAGTCGGTCTTGCGCTCCGAGCTCGGCCCAGGCCGGCGTGCCGGCATGTGAGCGCGCGCGCTCGAACGCCTGATCGGCCTCGCCGGCGCGGCCCTGCGCCAAGAGGCTCGCAGCCACCGTGAGGCCTGCCTCGAGGCTCGCCGGGCACAGGCTTTGGGCCTTCTCGGCGAGCTCGAGCGAGTGGCCCGGTGTGGCCCAGAGTCCTGCGCGAGCTCGAATCAAGAGCGCGCAGGCCTCACGAGCCCCAGGATCACGCGCCTTGCGCCAAACGGTGAGCGCTTCACCGCACGAAAGGCTGTAGGCCCGATCCTGCGCGAGCGGAGCCTGCGCGAGCCCGGCCGGCGTATCCAGGCACACCGCCAAGAGCAGCCCGAGGGCGCGTCGACCGCGGGCCCCCATCGGTCAAGGCGCCCCTGCCCGCCCCATGAACGGGTTGTGCAGCACGATGGTCGCGTCGCGACTCGGCCCCACACTGACCAGATAGAGGGGCACGCCCGATTTCTCCTCGATGTAGCGGACGTAGCGACGCGCTGCGCCCGGCAGCTGATCGAGCACGCGCACATGGTCGAGCGACTCGGTCCAGCCTTCGAGCTCTTCGTAAACGGGCGTGGCCTGCCCGCCTTCTTCCAAGAGGTCGATGGGCAAATCGTCGACGCGACCCGCGGGGGTATCGTACGCGACGCAGACCTTGATCTTCGGCATGCCGGTGAGCACGTCGAGCTTGGTCAGCGCCAGCCCGTCGATGCCGTTGACCCGGGCCGCGTACTTGAGTCCCGGCAAATCCAGCCAGCCGCAGCGCCGCGGGCGCCGAGTGACCGAGCCATATTCGTCGCCCACGGTGCGCAGGTGCTGGCCGAGCTCGTCGTCGAGCTCGGTCGGGAACGGCCCACCGCCGACTCGCGTCGTGTAGGCCTTGGTGATGCCGAGCACGGTGTCGATGCGATTCGGTCCGATGCCTGCCCCGATGGCCGCCCCGCCTGCCACGGCCGAGCTCGAGGTGACGAAGGGATAGGTGCCGTGATCGACGTCGAGCAAGGTGCCCTGTGCGCCTTCGAGCATGACGCGCTTCCCTTGGCGGATCGCCGCGTCCGTCACCTGCGATGCATTGCCCAAAATGGGGACGAGGCGCGCTGCCAGTGGCTCGAGCGCACCGACGATGTCGGCCGCTTTCGGCACCTGTCCGCCGAGTGCGAGGATGGTCGGCTTCCAGGCGTCGAGCGCCACTTCGACGCGGGCCTGCACCTTCCGCAGATCGCGCAGCTCACCCGCCCGGACGCCCGTGCGGCGCACTTTGTCCTCGTAGGCGGGGCCGATGCCCTTCTTGGTCGTACCGATGGCCTTGTCCTTGGGCGCGCTCGTCTCCCGCAGGCTGTCGATCTCGATGTGATACGGCAAAATGAGGTGCGCGCGGTCGCTCAGGAGCAGGCGCGCCTCGACGTCGCCGTGACCACGCGCCTTCACCTCGTCGATCTCCCCGACCAAAACCGTGGGATCGACGACCATTCCCTGCCCCATCACGCACAGCGTCGCACGGCGCAGGATGCCGCTCGGGAGCAGGCGCACCACGAGCTTCTCCTTGCCCACGACCAACGTATGACCGGCGTTCGGGCCGCCCGCGTAGCGAACGACGACCTCGGCATCCTCCGTGTAGATGTCGACGATCTTCCCTTTGCCTTCGTCGCCCCATTGGGCGCCAACTATGACCACTGCAGACATTCGTGCTTTCCTCGCCGGACCAAATCTTGCCGGACTAACCTTTGTTCTTGCTCGCCGCGCCCTCAGCCGCGCGGTGCGCGCGCCGCTTCGACGGTGCCCGCGACGGTGAGCCGATCGGAGATGGCCTGTCCGCCGGGTGCGAACAAATCGCAAGCGACCTTGTCGCCCGATCCACGCGGCCGAGCCACGAGGGAGTAGCCCCAGGCGCGGGCATAGTCGAGAGGTAGCGTGCCCCCCGGCCCAGGCGCGACGGATGCCGCAGAAATACCGGCCTCGCGCAGAGCGGTGAGCAGGATCCGGGTCACATCGGACTCGTCCGGACCGCCGACGACCAAGACCCGATGGCGCGGGCTTTGCAGCTGGTTGCCCAAGGCCCAGCGCAGGTGATCCACGTGGATGGCGGCACCCGCTGCGCAGCGCGCCTCGCCAAAGCGAGCGTAGAGCGCGTCGTAGCGTCCGCCCGAGGCCACGGCTTGGCCCGGGCCTTCGGCCAGCACCTGGAACATCGGCCCCGTGTAGTACTGCACCGTCCTGGTTTCGCCGATGTCGACCACCAGCTGTGGCGCCAGCCGCGCGGCGTCCACGGCGCGTGCCAGGGCCTCGAGCTCGACGACATGCGGCCAGGCGGGAGTCCCCTCCAGACTCGCACGAGCACTAGCGAAGACCTCGAGCCCACCTTGCAGACGAACGAGCGCCAAGAGTGCTTGCTTCGCGGCGGCCGGGATCCCGCCTCGAGTGGCCCGGCGCGCGAGCTCGACCGAATCCTTCAGCGACAGCGCCTCGAGCAGCTCGGCCCGCAAGCCCGCCGGGACGTCGCTCAAGAGCGACTGCGCGATCGCACCGTGGCCGAGGTCCACCGTGAACGCGGTGAGCCCCGCCTGGCGCAGGGCCGTGGCCGTCACCTCGATGACCTGAAGATCGGCCTCGAGTCCCGCTGCTCCAATCAGCTCGATGCCTGCCTGCAAGATTTGCTGATCGTGACGGGCACGCTCGCGCTGGCGGCGCACGACGGAGCCGCGGTAGCACAGGCGAATCGGCCCCGGGTGGTCGGCCAGGCGCGTGCTGACCAGACGCGCAACCTGCGGCGTGACGTCCGGCCGCAGGGCGACGACTTCGCCCGTCTCCGGTTCGACGAAACGCAGGAGATTCGTCGGCTCGATGGAGCCAAGGCCCTGCTCGAGCACGCTCGCGTACTCGAACACGGGCAGACTCACGCGTAAGTAACCGAACAAATCGAAGGTGCCGAGCAGACGTGCCAAGAGACGTCCCTGGCTCTCGGCTTCGGCCGGAAGCAGGTCGCGCATGCCCGCCGGCAGTGGGTGCGCCAGAAACGCACTGTTTTCCAGCCCACGCGCTGGCGTTTCCGAGTGTGTCAAAGCCGCCGGAGCTTACCAGAGGGGCGCCGCGAGTCACGCCGGGCGGGATGGCCGATCTGCCCGCGCCGGTGTATGAGACCAGCGTGACCGCGCCTGTTCCTCCGCCCGCGCTGGACCTCCGTGAACATGGCGCCCCGAGAGACGGGCAGCCGCAGGATCTGGACGCGCGCCTGTTCATGCAGCTGCTCGTGGTGCGAGCGGCGACGGCTCCGGCCGACCTCGGGCGCACCCTCGGCGACTCCATCGCCGGACAAGGCGCCGGCGTCGTGATCTACGAAGACGTGAGCGATCCGTCGGCGTTCGGCGTTTTGACGTTCGGGGTGGACCCGAGCGTGTTCGTGGACTTCGTTCGCCCGGGCCTGCACACCTGCGGCGTCACACTCGAGATCCGCCACTCGATGACGATGCTGGGTCGCACCTACTCGACCGGCTACGAGCAGGACCTCGCCTATTGGCTCCTGGAGCGCCCGGTTCAAACCGTGCTCAATCCGGCCTGGCCGTGGGCGGTCTGGTACCCGCTGCGCCGTTCGGGTGCGTTCGAGAAGCTCGAGCCGCGCGAACGGGGTGCCGTCCTGCGCGAGCATGGTGAGATCGGCAAACAGTATGGCGCCGCCGACCTTGCCCACGACGTGCGGCTGGCGTGCCATGGCCTCGACCAGAACGACAGCGAGTTCGTGATCGGCCTCATCGGCAAGGACCTCTACCCGCTCTCGCACGTGGTGCAGCGCATGCGAGGCACCAGGCAAACTTCCGAGTACATCTCGCAGATGGGCCCGTTCTTCGTCGGCCGCGCCATCTACCGCGCCGCGCCTCAGCCATGGCCGGCGCCGTTGCCCGCACCAGAGCCCGCGCGTCGTCCATGACGACCGAACGCTCACGCGTCGCGGTCGTAGTGAACGGCAACGCTCGCAGCGTGACGAATGACGTCATTTCGACGCTGGACCAGATCCTGGCCGGCGGTGATCTCTTCGTCTCCCGTCACATCGACGAGGCGAAGGACATTGCCCACGCACTGGTCGAAGGCGGCTATGGCACCGTCCTCACCGGAGGCGGTGATGGCACCTTCACCGTCATGGTGACCGAGGTGGTCAAGGCTGCTCACGCGCGCGGTGCACCAACACCTCGCTTCGGCCTCTTGAAGCTCGGCACGGGCAACGCGCTGGCTTGGGTCGTAGGCGCAAGTCCCGGCGTCGCGGGCGTGCGGGCCGACATCGAGCACCTCCGGGCCGACCAGGGAGCGAGCCGCGAGATCAGGCTGGTGTCGATCGAGGGCTATTTGGCACCCTTCGCCGGGCTTGGCGCCGATGCGGAGGTGCTGCGGGACTACAACGAGACCAAGCGCGCGCTGGAAAAGACTCCGCTGCGCAAGGTGGCAGCAGGGCTCGTTGGCTACGCGGTGGCCGCCACGACACGCTCCGTGCCCGGATTCCTGGCCAAGAAGATGCCACATGTGCGCGTCACCGTGGAAGCGGGCGAGGCGTTCGAGGTGGATGCAGGCGGACAACCTCGACGCGTGGCCGGACCAGGCGAGGTGCTCTTCGACGGTCCGACGCGCATCGCCGCCCTGTCGACCATCCCTTACGTGGGCTTCGGCTTTCGGCTCTTCCCCTACACTTACCTGCGCCCGGACCTCATGCAGCTTCGCGTCTCGACCATGGGGCCCGTCGAATTCTTGAAGCACCTGCCCGAGATCTGGGCCGGCAGCTACAAGAACCCGGGTTCGACGCGAGACTTCCTGGTGGGCAGCGTTCGCATCGACACCGAGCCAGCGACGGCCCTGCAGATCGGCGGGGACGCCCACGGCGATCGGACCAGTATCGTGGCCTCGGTTTCCGCCGAACCGGTGCGCCTGGTCGATTTCTACGCCCGAACGCGGACCTGACGAATTGTTGGCCCGGCGCGCCGTGGCTCGGTAGTCCTGCCGAGAGGCGCCATGCAGCTACCTGGTCGGCTGAAGGACACGACGCTCGGCGACGTGCTGGGAACGCTCTTTCGGGCGCGCGTCACCGGGACTCTGGAGCTCGTCGAGCTGTCCGGTCCCAGCAGCGGGCGCGTCCACCGCATCGTGTTCTCGGACGGGGTCATCGCCCGAATCGAGCCAGGCGACCCGGGCAGCAGACTCGGCGAGATCCTGGACGTCGACGTGACAGCACGCCGTCGCTACAGCCCGGAGCAGCACCACCGCATTGGCGAGTACCTGGTCGACGCCGGGATCGTGACGGCTGATCGGCTGCGCACCGCGCTCTACGAACAGCTCCAGGCGCGCCTCGAGCACATCTACCGTCTAGCAGACGCTCGGCTGTCCTTTCGGCCGCCCCGGCCGACGAGCGCTCACCCGACGGACCCGCGCCCGCTCGGTCACGCGGAGTTTCTCGACGGTCGCCCGCGCAAGCGCCGACGTGAGGCCGCCTCCAGTCCCGCTGGTCGCTCGCCTGGCCAGCTCCCCGAGCACGAGCAAGCCCTGCGCGTCCTCGGGCTCGACCACGGCGCCTCTCGTTCCGACGTCCTGGCGGCATTTCGGCGCTTGGCCCGAGAATCGCACCCAGACACGAGACCCGAGGCGAGCGAATCCGAGCGGCGCGAGCTGCTCCGGCGCTTCGCCACGCTGTCGCGCGCGTATCACCGGCTCCTCGGCTGACTTTCACGCCTGATCGAGGCGAGTGAGCAAGGCCGGCAGCTCGGTCAGATCGTCCAGCAGGACGTCAGGAGCTGCCGCGACCAAGCGCTCGATGGGCAGGATGCCGCCACGCACGCCCACGCCATAGGCCCGAACCGCTCGCGCCGCCAAGATGTCCTGCGGGCCGTCGCCGACCATCACCAGCTCCTCGGCAGAAACGCCCAGGAGCTCCGCGACCAGAAGCAGCGGGTCCGGACTCGGCTTGTTCTTCGGTGTGTCTCCACCCGAGACGATGGCGTCGAATCGATCCGTGATGCCAAGACCACTTAGGACGGCGAGCGTCGTACGCCGGGATTTGTTCGTGCAGAGGGCCACCTTTCGGCCCGACATCGCCGCTAGTACCTCACCCGCCCCCGGCATCAGCGTCGTGTGATCAACGGCGTGGTCCGTGTAGTAGTCCAGGAACACGTCGAGATGGGGCGACACGGCGGGGTCGCTCGGCTCGAGGCCCAGCACGCAGGCGATCAGATAGCGTGCACCGTCGCCCACGAAGCCGGCCACGACGCTGTCCGGTAGCGGCTCCCGGCCCGCAGCCTGACGGACGTGGTTGGCCGCCACCACGATGTCCTGTCGCGAATCCACCAGCGTACCGTCCAGGTCGAACACAACGGGGCGAAGCACCATGGGGCCTCTTTCGCACGAGCGGAGCCGTCAAGCCACGGCTCTGCGCCCCGAGTGGCACGGGCAGGTCTTTTCCGATATGGGCCTCCCCGTGCGCTTCGTGGATGAATGTACCCTGTGGGTCGAGGCCGGTGCTGGCGGCAACGGTTGCGCGGCCATGCGGCGCGAGTCGCTGGTGCCGCTCGGTGGACCAGCCGGCGGCGACGGCGGGAATGGCGGCAGCGTCATCTTCGTCGGCGACGGCGGCAAGACGTCCTTGCTCGACCTGACCCACGTCCGCAAAGTGCAGGCCGAGAAGGGCGAAAACGGCAAGGGCAAGGACATGTACGGTCGCGGTGGCGAGGACGAACGAGTCCGCGTGCCGATCGGGACCATCGTGAAGGACAAGGAAACCGGCGCCATCATCGGTGAAGTCCTCAGGCACGGCGACGAGCTGCTCGTCGCTCGCGGTGGCCAAGGCGGTCGCGGCAACAAACACTTCGCCACGCCCACGGATCGTGCGCCCAAGAAGTGGGAACCCGGCCAGCCTGGCGAAGCGCGCATGGTCGAGCTCGAGCTGCAGATCATGGCCGACGTCGGTTTGCTCGGCTTCCCGAACGTGGGAAAGAGCACGTTCGTCGCCACGGTCAGCCACGCCAGGCCCAAAATCGCCGACTACCCGTTTACGACGCTGGTTCCGCAGCTCGGCATGGTGCGGCTCGAAGACTTCTCCATCTACGGACGCGACCGCGATTTCGTAGTGGCCGACATCCCCGGCCTGATCCCGGGGGCCAGCGAGGGCGCAGGCCTCGGCACACGGTTCTTGCGCCACGTCGAGCGCACGCGGGTCCTCTTGCACCTGGTGAGCATCGACCCAGGCGAAGGCCGCGACCCCATCGAGGACTACCGCATCATCCGGCGCGAGCTCAGCGCCTTCGATCCCGAGCTCGCCAAGAGGCCCGAGGTCGTCGTCTTGAGCAAGACGGACGACGACGACGTCCAGCTCGTCCTGGAGGAAACGGTGGAGCGGTTCCGCCAAGAAGGCATCGAGCTCATGCAAATGAGCTGCCTCGCCCGGACCGGTGTGCGCGAGGTCTTGCTGCGGCTCGAGCAGATGCTCGCCTACGGCGGCGCGTTACCCGCCTAGCGCCGCGCCCGCGCGGCGCCTAACCACCCAGCGCGGCGTCCTGGAAGCCGTCGAACTCCTCGTCGAACTCGTACGCCTCGCGCTCGAGGTTGTCGAAGCGCGTGCACTCTTTGGTGTAGCGGAGGTCGACCTTGCCGGTGGGGCCGTTTCGCTGCTTGGCGATGATGATCTCCGCCTTGCCCACATCGGGCCCATCGGGATTGTAGTACTCGTCCCGATACACGAACATGATCGCGTCCGCGTCCTGCTCGATGGCGCCCGACTCGCGCAAGTCCGAAAGCTGTGGCCTCCGTTCCTTGGTGCCGCGGTTCTCGACGCCGCGATTGAGCTGTGACAGCGCCAGCACTGGGATTTGCATTTCCTTGGCTAGCTGCTTCAAACCGCGGGAAATCTCGGAGATTTCCTGCTCGCGACTATTCGCGCCCTTGCGCCCCGACATCAGCTGCAAGTAGTCGATCGCCACCAACCCGAGCTCACGACCGTCGCGGACGAGCTCTGCCTGCAGGCGGCGGATCTTGGCACGCAGATCCAGGAGCGAAACGGCGGGCGTGTCATCGAGCCAGATCGGCAGGCGGCCCAAGCGACCAGCGGCTTCGGTGAGCCGGTTCCAATCCTCGGCTTGGATCTGGCCACTTCTCAGGCTCGACACGTTCACGCGTGCTTCGCTGGCAAGCAGGCGCGCCGCCAGCTGCTCACGCGGCATTTCCAGGGAGAAAAAGGCCACACCTGCCCCCGTTTGCGCCTCGCCCCGTTCGTCCGCTTGAGCGTGATGAGCGGCCAGGTTCGCGGCCAGATTGAGCACGAACGCGGTCTTGCCCATGCCAGGTCGACCGGCCACGATGTAGAGATCGCCCTTGTGTAGACCCGACGTGCGCTGGTCGAGCACCGCGAAGCCCGTCGAAAACCCGGTCACACCGCCGCCGCGCTGACGCGCTTTGGTCAAGACGTCGAAGGCGACCTTGATGGCTTCCTTGACGGGAACGATCGGGGACTCGCCCTTCACTCGGGCGAGCTCGAAGATTGCCTGCTCGGCGCCATCGACGAACGTCTGCACGTCGCCGGTGTCGCCATAGCCTTCCGCCGCGACGCGTTGGCACGTGGCAATCAGGCTGCGCAGCCGCCATTTCTCACGAACGCTGCGCGCGTGCTCCTCCACGTGCGCCACGGCCGGGGTGGCGTCGACGAGCTCGGCCAGGTAAGCGGCTCCCCCCGCCTGCTCGAGCCGACCGCGGTCACGCAGCACACCGGCCACCGAGACGGTATCTACGGCTCGGCTCGCTTCGAGCAGGCCCAGCATGGCCTCGAACACGAGGCGATGCCGAGGGTCGTAGAAATGGTCGCTCTCCAGGATCTCCTGGACGTTGTCCAAGGCCTCGGGCGACAGCAGACAGGAGCTGAGGACTGCAGCCTCGGCGTCCGGCGCGGCTGGCGGCACCCGACCTGCCGACGGGCGGAGCTCCGCCGCCGGGTCCTGCTTTTGAAACTCCTTGCGGCGGCCGGTTTCCACGCTGCTCCTCTTGGCACCGATACTACCCCGTCCGCGCTGCTGCCGCGTCACCCAAATGGCCTGCCGCGTCACCCAAATAGCCTGCAGCGTCGCACAAAAAGCACTGCGCCCCGATGGGCGAACCACCGGGGCACCGTGCTAGCGAGCTAGCGAGACCGCCCTCAGGCCGACTTGACGACTTCGACCCGAAGGGCCGCGTCCACCTCTCGGTGCAGGCGGATCTTCACTTCGCTCAGGCCAAGCGCCTTGATTGGCTCGCCCAGCGAAATCTTCTTGCGGTCGATTTCGATGCCAACGGCCAAGTACGCTTCCTCGATGTCTTTGGTCGTCACCGACCCGTACATCTTGTTGTCGTCGCCGACGGCGCGCTCGATCTTGACGCTAACCTTCTCCAGCTTGCCCTTGAGCTGCTTCGCAGCCTCGAGCACCTCGGTCTGGCGAGCCAAAGCGGCCTTCTTGAGCGCTTCGACACGTGAAAGGTTTGCGCTGGTCGCCGGCAGGGCCAGGCCACGCGGAATCAGGTAATTCCGAGCATAACCAGGCCGCACACGGACGACGTCTCCACCGACGCCGAGGTTGTCGACGTCCTTCTGAAGCACCACGCTAATTTGAGTTGCCATGCGCTCGTCCTCAATAGTTGGTGGTGAAGGGCAAGAGGGCGATGACGCGCGCGCGCTTGATGTTCAGCGTGAGATCACGCTGATGCTTGGCGCACACGCCCGAAACGCGCCGCGGCACGATCTTGCCGCGATCGCTGATGAAATAACGCAGCATGCCCGGATCCTTGTAGTCGATGACGACAGCGCCATCGTTGCAGAACGGACATCCACGACGCCGCGGACGACGGAACGCATCGCGTTCGCCCTTGAGCGCTTCGCCTCGGCTCGAGTCAGCTCCAGTGTTCATTCGTCGTCGTCCTCGTCGTCATCAAAGTTCTCGTCGTCATCCATCGAGCGGGCCTGCAGCGTGCGCGGACCCTGCACCAGGCCGAGCTCCTGCTCCAGCGTGAGCTCCTCTTCCTCGCCCTCCGTCGGTGGCTCGTAGGTGTCGACCGTCGCAGCCTGACCAGCGAAGGCGGCCACGTCGGGCGTGCCAGGAACCTTGACGGTCTGGAAGCGCACGACCTCGTCGAGCATGCGGAAGTTACGCTCGAGCTCGGCCACCAGGGCGCCGTCGCCGAGGTAGTTCACGTACACGTACACGCCGCGCTTGTTGTGCTCGACCTCGTAGGCCAAAAGGCGCCGGCCCCAGTGCTCCACCAAGGTGAGCTGGCCATTGCCCTTCTGCACGACCTCTTGCACGCGAGCGGAGACCTTCTCGGCCGCTTCTCGCGTCACGTCGGGACGCAGGATGTAGATCGCCTCGTAGAGGCGGGGCGGTTGGGCCGCCACTTGTGCTGTTGTCATTGTCATACTCCCTTTGGTCTATCGGCCCCCGAACGTCTCGGGAGCAAGGAGGCCCGAAGCGCGAGCTTCGAGCGGTTTGCGGTTTTCTCGAACCAGTCGACCCTGCGCTAGTCGCGCCGATTCGTCCGATTCATGGCCACATCGAGACCCTGATTCACCAGGAGCTCGAGTGCCTCCGTCGCTTTCACCAGCATGCTTTCGCAGGCGGGCTCGTCCGACGGGGGGACGGCTTCTAGCACGAAATCCGCGATGTCACCCCTAAAGTCGGGGCCTGGGCGGCCGATTCCAAGCCGCAATCGGACGTAATCCGGGCTGCCCAGGCTCTGCGTGATGGATTTCAGGCCGTTGTGGCCCGCGCTGCCCCCACCCACCTTGAGAGCGAGGCGTCCGAGGGGCAGGTCCAGCTCGTCGTGCACGACCACTAGGTCCCTCGGCCCCTGCTTGAAGAACGCGGCCGCAGCCTGAACGCTCTGGCCGGACAGATTCATGAAGGTCGTCGGCTTGAGCAGCACGATGCGCTGCCCCGTCCCAGGATGATCGACCTGGGTGACCAGGCCCTGGAACTTGGCGCGTAGCGGTGGGGCCCCCCAGGCTTCGGCTAGTCGATCGACGACGACGAAGCCCAGGTTGTGGCGGGTGTTTTCGTAGCGCTGGCCCGGATTGCCGAGGCCAACGACGATCACTTACCCTTGCCGGCAGGCTTCGCCGCAGCCGCTCCCGCAGCAGGCGCAGCGCCAGCGGCCGCAGCAGCCGCACCAGGCGCCGCTGCAGCAGCAGCTGCCTCTTCCTCTTCCTTCTTGTGCTTGTCGACGGCGACCAAGGCCACCGTTTGCGCCCCGCGCAGTGCGACGGCAACGCCTGCAGGAAGCTTCAAGTCTTGAGCTGCCACGTGCTGGTCCAGATCGAGCTCGGTGATATCGTGCGTGATCTCGACGGGGATGAGCGCGGGCTTGCAGCGCAGCGGAACCTCGCGGAACACCTGGCGCAGCTTGCCGCCCATGATCACGCCCTTCGGCTTGCCGGTCAGGTTCAAGGGGACGTTCACGTCCACGACCGTCTCTTCGGTCACCTCGATGAAGTCGGCGTGCAGGAGGGCGCGCGACACGGGGTGGTACTGGTACTCAGCGATCATGGCATCGACAGCCTGACCCTCGACCTCGAGCCGAACGACGACGTTACGACCACGCTCGCTCGACAAGGCCTGCACGACGGCTTCCGGCGAGACAGCCAGCCCGCGAGCGGCGCGGCCCTGACCGTAGGCGACGGCGGGGATCATCCCCTCGGCTCGCAAACGCCGGTTAGCGTTCTTGCCAGTGTTGGAGCGCGGAGAAGCGGTGATCTTGAAGGCCTGGAGCATGACGGAGAATCCTGTTTTCGGCCCAGAGCGAGCTGGGACGCGGCTTTTATCATCAATTTTCGAAAAGGCGACCCGAATTTCGTCCGGTCCGGCCTGGCCTGCCCGGATTTCCCCGGTCGGAGGCCCATTTGGGCGGCTCGAGCCGCCTCACACGAACAGCGAGCTGACCGAGTCGCTGTTGTGGATGCGGCGGATCGCCTCGGCGAGCAGGGGCGCAATCGACAGGAACTGGATCTTGCTGCAGGCGGCCGCTTCCTCGGACGGTGCAATCGAGTTGGTCACGGTCACCATCGAGAGGGGAGATTCGCTGATCCGCTCCACGGCCGGCCCGCTCAAGACACCGTGCGTAGCGCAGGCCACCACGCTGCGTGCCCCGGCTTCCATCACGGCGCGCGCGGCGTTGCACAGCGTACCGGCGGTGTCGATCATGTCGTCGATGATGATGCAGTCACGGTTCTTCACGTCGCCGATGATGTGCATCACCTCGGACACGTTGGCCCGCTCCCGACGCTTGTCGATGATGGCGAGCGACGCCCCGAGGCGCTTGGAGTAGGCACGCGTCCGCTCCACACCGCCGGCATCCGGCGAGACGAAGACGGCGTCCTGGCCGTACGCCTTCTCCAGGTAGTCCTTGAGGAATACCGGGAGCGCGTACAGGTGATCGAACGGGATGTTGAAAAATCCCTGAATCTGTCCGGCGTGCAGGTCCACACAGACGACTCGATTGACACCGGACGCGACGAGTAGGTCCGCCACCAGCTTGGAGGTGATGGGAGTGCGAGGGGCTACCTTGCGGTCCTGACGTGCGTAGCCGTAGTAGGGGATCACGGCCGTGATGGACGCAGCGGAGGCCCGGCGCAGGGCGTCGCACATGATCAAGAGCTCCATCAGGCTGTCGTTGACCGGCGAGGACGTCGGCTGAACCAGATAGGTATCGAGCCCGCGGACGTTCTCCTTGATCTCACAGAACGTCTCCCCGTCGCTAAAGCGCGCGACCCGGGAGTCACCGAGCGGAGTATCGAGCACCTTGGCGATCGCTTCGGCGAGATCGGGATTCGAATTCCCGGAAAAAAGGCAGAGTCTCTTGACGGCCACGCTGTCTCCTGGGTGCCTCGAAAAGGGCGCGTTTCCTAGCAACGTGACGAAGTTGTGTCAAAGGTCGAACATCATACGGAAAATCCGCGCCGACCCGCCCCGACCGCTCCGGGCCGCTGGCTCAACGATAGGGGTTCGTGCCCAGGATGTCCTTCGGGTTCTTGCCCGGCGCCTTGCTGCTGCCCGAGTCCGGGCGCCTCGACGCGGGCGGCGTCCGCTTGGGCGTCGTAGGGGTGGTCGTCTGGGCGGGTGCGCCCTTGTCCACCTCGGCTAGATCGTCGAGTGAGCTCCCCGGCGTCGCGGTTGTAGTCGGAGCGGCACTCGGCGCAGGAGTCGGGCTGGCCGCCGCAGGCTCGTCCTCAGCGGACGCCGGCGCGCTGGGACCCGCGGTGGTCTTGTCCAGCGCCGCTGGCTCGGGCTCGGTGAGCCAGCGGAAGCCGAAGAACCCGACCGCTCCCAGAACGACGAGGGCGGTCAGCGCCCAGATCCGACGGCCTCCCGCGCGCGAGAGCTCCGTGAGCCCCGTGCCGCTGGGCGTGGCCTCCGTATGGACGGCGGAGAACGTCCGCTTGGTCGGCGTCAAGAGGGGCCTCGTGTGAGGTTCCGAATCTGCGCGAGCCGTCCACGCCCGAAGGGCCGTCTGCTGCGCCTGCATCTCGGCACCGATGACCTGGCGAACGTACGCCTGCATGTCACGGCCGCTGGCGAGCTGCCCCGTTTGCACGGCGGCGCGCTCGAGCGCGTCCGCGAACTCGGCGCACGTTTGGTAGCGATGCTCGAGCCGGCGGTCGAGAGCCTTCATGACGACCGCGTCGATGGCAGCCGGCACGTGCGGCGCCGTCTTGACCAGGGTCGGGATCGGGTCGTTGATGACGCGACCGAGCGTGCCCGCCTCGCTCTCGGCTTTGAACAGACGCTTGTGGGCGAGCGCCTCCCAAATCACGATGCCGGCGGCGAAAATGTCCGCGCGCCGGTCGATGTCGACCTCACCCCGCGCCTGCTCCGGCGCCATGTAGGCGATCTTGCCCTTGAGTTGGCCGACGCGGGTCGCGGTGAGGCGCGAAGCCGCGCGGGCCACGCCGAAGTCGGTGATGCGCGTGATGCCGTCGGCGCCCACCAGCACGTTCTGTGGGGAGACGTCGCGATGCACCACGCCGGCCACGGCACCGGTCTCGTCGCGCAGCTCGTGAGCGGCATGCAGGCCCGACAGCATGTCGAGGCCCGCCCGAATGCCAATCGGTAGCGGAATGCGTTCCTTGCTCGCCGCGGCACGGGCCAGGAGCTTGGCGAGGGTTTCGCCCTCGATGTACTCCATGACCAAGTAGTAGCCGCTGTCGCTGGCGCCCACTTCGAGGATGGGCACCACATGCGGATGGTGGATGCCAGCGGCCAAGCGAGCCTCATCGAGAAACATCTCGACGAATTCTTTCTCGCCCTGCAGATGCGGATGCAGCCGCTTGATCGCGTAGAGCCGCTGAAACCCGCCAACGCCGGTCAAGCGCGCCAGATACACCGTCGCCATGCCCCCGGAGGCGATTTCCCCCACGAGCTCGTAGCGATCGACGTACTGTCGACCGCCCGTGGTGATGTCCAGCAACTTGGCGGCCAATGCTTGTCTCCGGAACCTAGAACGTTCCTTTTGCCCCCAAGGTGGCACCCGAGCCAATCGTGAGTGTTGGGCGCAAGCTGAAGCTTCCTGACCTTACGGACCAGGCGACGGTTGGATCTGAGCGACCGGTCGACGCGCTCTTGTGGCCGCCACCCCAGTCCGTCGCAAAGGCCGAGACGATGGTGAAGACACCAACTGCTGCCGTCAGCCCTGCTGCAACGTTGGCCGCCGTCTGATTGGCAACGCCCTGCTGATACGCGGGGCAGCTGGTGTCGTTCTGCTGACACTGCTCTCGCACAGCGTCTTGGCCCGGATTGTTGACGGCATTGACGCCGAGTCCCGTCGTCACGCCGACGCCCACGACCGTTACACCGAGGCTCGTCCAGAACACCACAGGAGACCAACCGTGGCGCTGCACCTTCGCTTCCCCGGCCTTCTCGTCCAGGCCATCACCCCACTCGGCAGGTGGAGGCGGCGGCGGTGGTTCCACTTCCACGGGCGGCGCCGTGAGGTCGGCGGACGCCTGGTCTCCGGCAACCACGGTGACCGTCTCCTCGTCGGTCCGCTCATCGGACCAGTTCGCCTGGAGCTGATAGCTCCCCGGCGACACGTAGACCGTGTGAGCCAGCGCCGGTGGGCCATGGACCAACTTCCCATCGAGCAAGAGCTCACACTCTTCGTCGCAGGTCACCTGAACGCGGCCGAAATCGGCTTGATGCGCATCGATGACGGCCTGTGCTTCGGCCACGACCGTCTCGTCGTTCGGGTAGGTCGAAAGAGCCAATGCTGCCAGAGTCAGGGCCCGATCGAGCTGGCCGGCCTCCTTGCGTGCCGCGATCGCGAGGCGCAGGGATGCTGCACTGGCGGCATACGCGTCGGCTGCTTCGAAGTGTTCGGCAGCTTCGACGTAGCTCTCCGCGCGAAACGCTTCGCGACCTCGGTCGAACGCCTCAGCCGCTTTCTTCACGTCAGCGGACGACGGTGCGGCGTAGGCAGGGGGACTGGCCACGACCCAGGAGCAGGCAGATGCGAGCACCAGGTGAGCAAGCGTTTTACGAATACGAAACAGGACCGAGCCCATCAGAAAATTCAAGCCGCGACTCCACGCACGGCGCGCGGGGTAGACTTGACCGGAAGCGTACAACGAGGACGTAAGGGCGGCGAGCCCTCTGCCCCAGGTCGGTGACCCCTCCACCTACTTTTGCACCTGACCTGCGCGGCCGGTGCCCAAAGTAGGATATCCTGGCACCTGTCGGCAGGCCTCGGCCGCCTGGCGCCGCTCACACCATTTCGACCAGCAGGCGGTCGGGGTCCTCGAGCAAGGCCTTGACCTCCTGAGCGAATGCCGCGCCGACGTGGCCGTCGATGATTCTGTGATCGAACGACAGGGCGAGCACCATGACTTGCCCAATCTTGATCTCGTCACCCACGACGATCGGGCGCTTCTTCATCTCGTGGATGCCCATGATCGCCACCTCGGGATAGTTGACCACCGGTGTCGAGAAGAGACCGCCGAGTTTGCCGAGCGAGGTGACGGTGAACGTCGAGCCCCCTACGTCTTCCGGTTTGATCTTGCCGTTGCGGGCATCAGTCGACAGCCGCGTGATCTCGCGCGCGATGTCGAGAATGCTCAGGCGATCCGCACCGCGCACGACCGGCACGATCAGACCAGCCTCGGTGGCCGTGGCGATGCCGATGTCCAGGTTGGCCTTCTGGATCATCTCGTTATTGACGTCGTCGACCCAGGTGTTCAAGGTCGGATGCTTCTTGAGGGCCGCGACGACCGCCTTCACGATGAACGGCAGGAACGTCAGCTTGACGCCAACTTCTTCGCCGTAGCCCTTGGTGCGATTCCGTAGCTCGACCAAGCGCGTGCACTCGACCTCGTCGGCGTAGGCGAAGTGGGCAGCGGTGCGCTTGGAACGCGCCATGTTCTCGAAGATGCGCTTGCGTAGGCCCCGGATCGGAATGCGCTTGTCTTCTGCAGCGGCGGGCGGAGCCGACATCGGCAGCGGCGCCGGGGCAGGTGCAGCGACCGGGGGCGCAGCTGGACGAGTGACGTTCGGCGTCGTCGCCGGAGCTCCGCCCTCGGCGGCGCGTTGCACGTCCTCACGCGTGATGCGACCCGCAGAGCCGGTACCCGGCACGGCGCCCAAATCGACACCCAGCTCGCGCGCGAGCTTGCGCGTCGCTGGAGCAGCGAGCGCAGGTGCGCCCTCCACCTTGGCCGGAGCAGCTGGAGCCGAGCTCGTGCCGGGCAAGTCTTCTTTCAAGTCGCCGACGGCCGTGGCCGCTTTCTCGGCCGACGCCGGAGCGCGCGCTGGTTCGCCTGCAGCTGGGGCACCGCCCGAGAGCTCGAGCACGACGAGGACTCCGCCAACGGGGATGGTGTCACCCACACCACCGCGCAGCTCGGCAATACGACCGGCCTTGGGTGCCCCGATGGTCACCGTCGCCTTGTCGGTCATGACCTCGACCATTTCTTGATCTTCAGTGACCGTGTCGCCCACGGCGACCAGCCAGCTGACGATCTCGCCCTCGGTCACTCCCTCGCCAATGTCAGGCAGCTTGAACTCGAACTTGGACATGGATGGCTACGTTTCTCCGTTGGCGTCGCCGGCCCGGATGGACACGAGGCGAAGCCTGCTGGGAGGTTTCGCCAAAATCGCGGCAGGAATCAACCGCTCTCGGCGGCAGCCAGCAAGGCGGGCAAGATTCGATGCGAAAGGGGCATGTATTCGGTTTCGAGGGTGTACGGAAATGGCGTGTCGAACCCCGTCACGCGCGTGGGCGGGGCCTGGAGGTGGAAGAACGCCTTTTCGCACACCAGGGTGATCAGCTCGGAGGCGAAGCCGCCCGTCCGTGGGGCCTCGTGCACGACCACCACCTTTCCGGTCTTCTTGACGCTTTCGGTAATGGTCTCGATATCCACCGGCCACAAAGTGCGAAGATCGATGACCTCGGCGCCCACACCGTGCTTCTCCGCGCGCGTGGCGGCGTCGAGCGCCTCGTAGAGCATGGCCCCATAGGTCAGGACCGTCACGTCGCGGCCGGGCCGCGCCACAGCCGCCTTGGAGAGCGGCACGGTGTACTCGCCCGCGGGGACCTCGCCCTTGGCCGCTCGGTACACGCGCTTCGGCTCGAAGAAGATCACGGGATCCGGGTCTTCGATGGCCGCCAGCAAAAGTCCCTTGGCGTCGTGGGCGTTGGACGGGATGACGACCTTGAGCCCCGGAATGCACACGAAATGGGCTTCAGGGTGCTGCGAGTGGTAGTGCCCACCTTTGATTCCGCCACCGACGGGCATGCGAATCACCATGCCGGTGGAGTACTCCCCGCCCGAACGGTAGCGGTATTTCGAGAGCTCGTTGACGATCTGTTCGTAGGCCGGCCACACGAAATCTGCGAATTGGATCTCCGGCACCGGGACCATCCCGTAGAGCGCCATGCCGATCGCGGCGCCGATGATGCCGTTCTCGGTGAGGGGGGTGTCGATCACGCGCTCGGAGCCGAACTCGTCGCACAGCCCCGAGGTGACGCGGAACACTCCGCCCACCTTGCCGACGTCTTCGCCCAAAACGACGATCTTGCGGTCACGGCGCATGGCGATGCGAAGGGCATCGTTGATGGCCTGGACCATGTTCATCTGTGGCATCGCTCGGATCCTCGGCCCCCGACGGAGTCTGCCTCCTCGGCCGGGCCTTGTCAGTGGGCCTTCTCAGTGGGACTTCGGCGCGCGCGGACCTTGCACGAGCTCGTCGCGTTGCTCGCTCAGGTGCCAGGGCAGCGATTCGTAGACGTCATCGAACAGCGTCTCGAGGCGCGGGGCCTCGGTCGTTTCCGCTACCGCCACAGCCTTCTTGAACCGGGTGTCGATCTCTTCCAGGAGCCGTTCCTCGCTCGCCTGGTTCCAGCGGCCCCGCTGCTCGAGGTAGCGCCGCACGCGTTCGATGGGGTCCATCGCTGCCCACGGTGCCAGCTGGTCGCTTTCGCGGTAGCGGTCCGGGTCGTCGCTCGTTGAGTGCCCGCCCATGCGATAGGTGAGCGCCTCGACCAACGTCGGCCCCTGGCCGCATTTGGCGCGTTCGAGCGCCTGACGGACGACCGCGATCACGGCAAAGAGGTCGTTGCCGTCGACGCGAACGCCAGGCACTCCGTAGGCTTCCGCCTTTTGCGCGAAGGTGGCCGACGCGGTCTGTCGCTCGGTCGGCGTGCTGATGGCCCAGCCGTTGTTGCGGCAGAAGAAGATGGTCGGCACCTTGAACACGCCGGCCATGTTCAGGGCACTGTGGAAGTCCGGCGTGCTCGTGGCGCCATCGCCGAAGAACACGAGGGTGGCCACGTCCTTCTTGTCGATCTTGGCGGCCCAGGCAAAGCCCATCGCGTGCGTGATCTGCGTGCCCACAGGCGAGCTGATCGACGCCCAGCACTTCTCCTTGCACGTGTAGTGGTCGGGCATTTGCCGCCCCTTCACCGTGTCGTTCGCGTTGCCGAACATGTTGTCGATGAACTTCTGCAAGGACAGGCCGCGCATCAGCGCCGAGCCGAACTCCCGGTAGCAGGGGAAGATCCAGTCCGTTTCGCGCAGCGCGAAGGTGGCCCCGATGATGGCCGCTTCTTCGCCAAGCGAGCCTACGTGGAAGCCGATGCGGCCCTGGCGCTGCAATGCCGTGAGGCGCTTGTCGAGGACGCGCGTCATCACCAGGGTGCGGTAGATCTCGACGACCTCGTCGCTGGTGAGGCGCGGGTCGGAGGCGGGGTCCAGTGTGTCATCGTCACGAAGCACACGAACGATCGGATAACCCTCCCCCTTCGTTTGTGCGTCGAGCAGTCGCATCAGGTACCCGTGCGATGCAGACTACTGGAGCTTCTCCCTTTTGGAACCCTCGGCGCGCCGGCGTCCGATCCCGCAGCGAACCTGCCGCTTCATGCATCGCTGCCCAAGCGAGAAGGCGATTTCGCACCCTCAGGACAGTTCACTCTGGTCGCTGCGACGAACCAGGCGCGCGGCAGGAACGAGCGCCGGCCCGGGCGGGCTACTCGCATCGCGCACGGGACGACCCCGGGCCGCAACGAACCCTTCGGCTGCGTGATAGCTCGAACGAACCAAGGGCCCAGCCGCGACGAACTCGAAACCGAGCTCGCCGCCGATCCGCTCGAAATCGGCGAACACGTCGGGGCTCACGAAGCGAGCCACGGCTGCGTGCTTGGGCGTCGGCCGCAGGTACTGACCAAGGGTGATGATGTCGACCTTCGCCGCGCGCAGGTCGCGCATGGTTTCGACGATTTCGTCGTCCGTTTCCCCCATCCCCACCATGATCGAGCTCTTGACCAGGCGCCCGTCACCGAGCTCCTTGGCCGTAGCGAGCACGCCGAGTGAGCGATCGTAATCACAACGCTGGTCGCGAATCAGCGGCGTGAGCCGCCGGGGCACTTCGATGTTGTGAGCAAAGACGTCAGGCTTGGACTCGAGCACGCGCGCGATATCCACGTGGCGTCCGCCGAAGTCACCCACGAGCACCTCCACCAACAGATCGGGCGCAAGGTCGTGCAAATGACGCACGGTGTCCCCGACGTGCGCGGCACCTCCGTCCAAGAGGTCGTCGCGATCGACCATGGTCAAGACCACGTACTTGAGGCCAACCTGCGTCACGGCACGGGCGACGTGCATCGGCTCACGCGGATCGACGAAGCCGCCGGGGTGCCCCGTGGTGACCGCGCAGAATCGGCAGCCGCGCGTGCAAGTGTGCCCGAGCAGCATCACCGTCGCAGTCCCCTTACCCCAGCACTCCGCCACGTTCGGACAGCGAGCCTCTTCGCAGACCGTGTACAGGTCCAGCTTGCGCAGCGTCTGCTTGAGCTCGGTGTAGCGGTCGCCACCGGGGGCACGCACCTTGAGCCAAGGTGGCTTCCGGTCCTGATGGACCACTTCGAGACGTCGGGGTCGGGTCGTCACGGTGGGTTTGTGTAGCAGGGCCGGGAGGAAAAGCCGAAACTGGACGACTATTTGGCGATCAGCTGGGCAAGCAGCTCAGCCACCAACTTCGGGTCAGCCGACCCGCCCGTTTCCTTCATCACTTGGCCCACGAAGAATCCGGCCAGCTGCGCCTTGCCAGCGCGGAGGCCGTCCGCCTGCTTCGGATTTTGAGCGATCAGGCGCGTCAGCGTCGCTTCCAAGGCCGAGCTATCCGTCACGACCTCCATGCCGCGCTCCCGCGCCAGGGCGGCGGGATCGTGGTCCGTGCCTTCGACCAACGACAAAAGCTCCTTGGCTTGCTTGCCACTGATGGTGCCAACAGCGACCAGGTCGAGGATGCAACGGACCTGGATCGGGGTGACCGTGAAGGTCGCCGAGAGGCCGTGGACCGTGGCCCCCCGCAAAACCTCCGTCTGGACGAAGTTGGCGATCTTACCGAGGGGCAAAGGTGCGCTCGGTCCCGCCGCGCGCACCTCTTCGATGAACCGCACGTAGGCCGGATGCGCCGTCAGCGTCACGACCGCCGACTCGGGCAAGCCTTCGCTGAGCCAGCGCTTGCGAACGGCCTGTGGCAGTTCCGGCAGGTGGCCCTTTTCGTCCGCCAAGAGCGCATCTTCGATGCGCACCAGCGGCAAGTCTGGGTCCGGAAAGTAGCGATAATCGTGCGCTTCTTCCTTGGAACGAAGCGAGTACGTCCGATTCTGCTCGGCGTCGTAGCCGCGGGTCTCCTGCGCGACCTTCCCGCCGCCTTCGATCACCGCCTTTTGCCGCGCAATCTCGACGTCGATCGCCTTCTGCACGAAGCGAAAGCTGTTGATGTTCTTGAGCTCGACGCGCGTGCCGAGCTTCTCCTCGCCCACTTTGCGAATGGACACGTTGGCGTCGCAGCGAAAGCTTCCTTCTTCGAGGTTGCCGTCGTTGACGCCAATGAACATCAGGATCTCGCGCAGGGTGCGCAGATAGGCAGCGGCCTCCGCGCTCGAGCGCAGATCGGGATCACCGACGATTTCGATCAGCGGCGTGCCGGCCCGGTTCAAGTCGACGGCCGAATCGCTGCCTCGACCGTGGAGGTTCTTGCCGGCGTCCTCCTCCATGTGGATGCGGGTGATGCCGGCCCGTTTCCACTGCCCGTCGACGTCGAAATCCAGGTGGCCGCGCAGGGAGTACGGCTGCTCGAACTGGCTGATCTGATAGCCTTTGGGCAGATCGGGATAGAAGTAGTTCTTGCGCGCGAAAACGCTCGTTTGCTGGATGTCCAGGTCGAGCGCGAGCGCGGCCCGCGTCGCCAGGCGCAGGGCAGCTGCGTTCAGGACCGGCAGCGCTCCGGGTAGCCCGAGGCACACCGGGCAGATGGCGGTGTTCGCCTCCTGACCGACCAGGACCTTGCAGCCGCAAAATAGCTTCGACTGCGTGAGCAGCTGCGCATGGACTTCCAGGCCAATGACCGGCTCGAAGGTGGCCACGTCAGTGCCGGTCGCGGGCGATTCCAGCGAATCCAGCTTCGCCGGGTTCGACGCGCGGGTTTTCCGTCAGGTGCTCCCCCTCGCGGCCCGGGATGGCCAAGAGGAGGTCCTTCTCGTAGATGAACTGGTCACGAGAATCGTAGGGCGCCGGGTGAATCCCGGTGTCCATGCGGATGGCGTCGCAAGGGCAGGCCTCGACGCAGAAGCCGCAGAAGATGCAGCGCAGCTCGTCGATGACGAAACGCTTCGGGTACTTCTCGTAGCCCGCGTGCGCACCGTCGCCCCGATAGTCACCCGCCTCGATGTGGATGCACTGGGCCGGGCAGGCCGTCGAGCAGCACAAGCAAGCGACACAACGCGGTGAGCCGTCGCTCCGCTGCGTGAGGCGATGCACCCCGCGGAAGCGCTCCGGGTAGGGGCGCCGCTGCTCGGGGTACGAGATGGTGTTGATGCCGTCGTCGATGGACTCGAGCACGGGATCGTTGCGCGTCCCGAGCGCCATCTCTTTGGTGTTGCGCAGGGCGTAGCCAATCGTCTGGCTGAGGCCCTTGATCATCTCGGGGATGTAGCCCTGAACGCCGGCCGTACGGACGGGCCGGGCCAAGGGACTCCCCTTGACCTGGCGGGGGCCGAGGGCCGCCGCATCCGACTGTTTTCCGTTGCCTTGGCTCGAGGTCGTCTCGCTCACGGTCATGCCTCCATCTTGGACGAGTGAATGCCGCCCATCGCCTCGGCGTAGCGCGCGGAGGACGACACCACCAAGCGCTGCTTGTGGCGCGGGGTCATCAAGAACACGACCAGCGCCACGATGCTGGCCAGGAACGACAGGCCGAGCGCGAGCATCGACAGCTCACCGAGCCGCGCCATACCCGCCTGGACCTGGGCGCTCGCCGATTGGATGGCGAGAATGAAGATCGCCGTGAGCATCACGTTGACGAGCGATGCCGGCAGCAGCTTACGCCAGCCGAGCCGCATCAACTGGTCGTAGCGGAAGCGCGGCAAGGTCCAGCGAATGATGATCTGGAAGACGCAGAGTGCGACCACCTTGACGATCATCGTCAAAAAGCCGAGCACCGCGAGCGCACTCGGCTCGATGGCCACCGAGAAGTAGTTGGTCTCACCCAGCGTGACCGCGATGCCGGTCGCCGTCTCGAACGGCAGATGCCAGCCGCCGAAGAACAGCGCCGCCATCAGCGTGCTGGAAGAAATCACGGCCACGAACTCGCCGAAAAAGAACATCGAGAACTTCATGCCGGCGTACTCGGTGAAGTACCCAGCCACGATCTCGCTCTCACCCTCGGGAATGTCGAACGGAACGCGCTTGGTCTCGGCAATGGCAGCAGCCAAGAACAAGAAGAAGCCGAACGGCTGGACGAAGATGCCCCAGGCATTTTCGGCCTGCCAGCGCACCATGTCTTCGATGCGCACACTGCCGTAGATCATGAGCGCGCCGATGACGGTGAGCCCCAAGGTCACCTCGTAGGAGACCATCTGGCTTGCTGCGCGCATGCCGCCGAGCAGCGAGAACTTGTTGTCACTCGCCCACCCCGCCAAGGCGGCGCCGACGATGGCCGTCCCGGCCATGGCGAAGTAGTACAGAATGCCGACGTCGAGGTCGGCCACCTGCAGCGTAAACCGAGCACTTTCACAGGTGTGGCCGATGGCCTCGATGCCCTGGAAGTTCGAGAAGTCGATGGCGCCAGCCGCGGTGCCGAAGCAGAGCGCCGGGCCGAAGGGGACCACGGCAATCAGCACCAGAACCGGGAAAAACGAGATCCAGGGTGCCAGCTGGTAGAGCAGCTTGTCGCCCTTTTCCGGCTCGAAATCGTTCTTGAACGCCGTCTTCAGGCCGTCCGCCGCTGGGTGCAAGAGACCGAGCAAGGTGACCCGCACCTCTTTTTCCGGGAACAGCCGGGCGGCGACGTAGCCGGCAGTGCCGACCATCGCGACCACCAAAAGGGCCATGCCACCGGAGAAGCTGAGGTCCGTGAAGCTCTGCTCGTATTGTGTCCCCACCGTCGCGACGCCGAGGGCAAACACGCCGAGCTGGGTCAGGATCCCGGCGACGACGACGCTGCGTGGCCCACCGAGGTCGGCAAACTGCTCCTCGAAGGCGTCCAGTGCGCCGCGGGCTTTGACGACACGCACCATGATGGCGGTGAACACCCAGATCAGGAACACCGCCGTCTGCGTGAAGATCATACCCCAGCCGGCGTGGCTCGAGGCGTCACCGCCGCCCTCGGAGTTGAGCGAGAACCAGAGTCCAACGACGGCCGCGGCACCCAGAAGGGCCGGTCCTGCGGCAGCGCCAGCGGCAATCGGACCGGGCAGCGGGATGGCCGCCCGATTGGGGCCAATGCTGTCCTGGATCATGCCGCGCATGCGCCGCTCGACCCAGGTGAGAATCACCCCGAGGTTCAAGCCGAACATGGCCACGAAGAATGCCTTCAAGAAGCCGTAGAACGGCAGGAGGAAGGTCGTGCTCGAAAGAAACTCCATCATGCCTGCGCCTCCGTTGCTGCGCCTTCCGCCCTGGGCGCGCGCGCGCTCAGCACCTTCTCGAGGTCCTTGGCGCGAGCAAACGGCAAGGTAATGCCGAGCTTCGCGGCTAGGGCGAGCACATGGCGCCACGCCGGTAGCGAGTCGCCCTGCGGCTCAATCGCCTTCTCGCTGACCTGAGACAGGCCAGCGGCGTTGACGAAGGTTCCGTCCGCCTCGGCCCAACTGGACGCCGGCAGAATGACCGTCGCTGCCTGGGCGAGCGGCCCTTCGAACGTGGAGATCGCGATCACGCTGGCACGCTTCAAGTGAACGGCGGCTGCTGCATCCTCGACGGCGGAACCGAGCGCCAGCACGGCGGCGATCTTCCCGGCTTCGACGGCCTGAACCAGGCTCTGGAAGTCTTGTGGAACGGCACCCAGCGTGGCCTCGGCCAATTGCCGAACACCCGCGCGATTGGGGTTCTTGTCGACGTGGCGCAGGATCTTGTCGCCGGATCCGTCGGGTCGCCCCGCCGCATACGCCTGCTCCACACCGAGGGCACGGGCGAGCTCGAGCAAGGCCAGGTTGTCCTCGCTCGAGTGCGTGTACGACAGCAGGATCGCCACCTTGTCCTTGGCGACGGGCGCCAAGGCCGACGCGGCGGCGCTGAGCGCTTCGTCGACGGTGCTCTTCTTGCCGCTTGCCTTGGCGGTGAGCAGGCGCTGCTCGTGCACGCGGCGGTAGTCGAGCACGCCCTCGTCGCACATCCAGTATTTGTTGACCGCTTGGTTCTCGCGCGGACGGTGGCGGTAGACGGTTTGGTTGCGCGGATCGTAGTCCGTGTAGGCGTTGCAGCCGGTAGCGCAGCCTTGGCACACCGTGCGCGCGCTGCGCAAAAACCAAACGCGCGCCTTGAAGCGGAAGTCCTTGGCAGTCAGCGCACCGACCGGACACACGTGCTCGGTCATCAGCGTGTAGTCGTGGTCGAGCTGGCGTCCCGGGGCGAGGACAATCTCACCCAGGTTGCCGCGCTCGCGCTTGTCGAGCACGTGATCACCCACGACTTCGTCGCAGAAACGCACGCAGCGCGTGCACACGATGCAGCGTTCGGCGTCGTAAACGATGGTGGGACCGAAATCGACCGCCTTGGGGCGATGCAAGATCTCGTCCGTCATGCGCTTCTTCTTGCCCGAGTGCTCGAGCCAGTAATCCTGCAAACGGCACTCGCCGGCTTGGTCGCAGATCGGGCAATCGACCGGATGATTGAGCAGCAAGAACTCCTGAACCGCCGCACGAGCTTCGACCGCGTGCTCGGAGGTCTGGCTCTTGATGCGCATCCCCGCCGCCGCGCCGAGCTGACAGGCAGGCTGCAGCTTGGGCTTGCGGGCGAGCACGTAGTCGCCCTTCTGCTCGTCGTACTTGAGAACGTCGAGCAGCATGGCCGGGCGCCCTTCGGGAGGTAGGACCTCCACCAGGCACATGCGGCAGTTGGCAGCCGTGCTCAGCCCCGGGTGCCAGCAGTAGTGGGGAATGTCCACCCCGGCCCGCTCGGCCGCCGCAATGACGGTGTCACCAGGGTTGAACTCGATTTCTCGATCGTCGAGCAGAAAAGTGGGCATGGTGTTGGTCAGGGCGGGTGTGGGTCGGGCCAGCGTTGGTCGAGCCAGCGCTGGTCGTGGCTAACAGCAGGTCAAAAGGGCGAGGCTCAGCGATCGCACTCGCCGCCGATCATGTTCAAGGAGCCGAAACACGGCACCACATCCGCGACCATCTGGCCGGTGATGATGCGCTCGAGGCCAGCAGTCGCCAGGAAGCAAGGGGGACGAATGCGAACGCGATAGGGGGTGCCGCTCCCGTCGCTGACCATATAGAAGCCGAGCTCGCCGTTGCCGCCCTCGGAGTACGAGTAGACCTCGCCGGCGGGGAGCTTGAGCCCCTCCATCACGATCTTGAAGTGTTGGATCGTGGCCTCGATGGTCGAATAGACTTCTTCCTTCTCCGGCAGGACGACGCGCGGATCATCGACGTTGACGGGGCCTTCTGTCGGCATGCGATCGAGGCACTGCTCGATGATGCGCGCAGATTGCTTCATTTCCTCGATGCGGATGAGGAAGCGATCCAAGCAATCCGAACGGGTGCCGACCGGCACCTCGAAGTCGACTTCGCCGTACTTGAGGTACGGGTGCGCCTTGCGCACGTCGTACGGCACACCGGAGGCGCGCAGACAGGGGCCCGTCCAGCCAAGGGAAATGGCGTCCTCGGCAGAGATGATGCCCACGCCCTCCAGGCGGTCGAGGAAGATGCGGTTGCCGAACAGGAGCCGCTCGACCTCGGACATGATCGACTGCACCTGCTTGACCACGGCGCGCGTGTGGTCCGCAAAGCCGTCGGTGGGTGGCTTGGCCATGCCGCCGACGCGACCGAAGGAGTGCGTGAGCCGAGCCCCCGTCTCCTCCTCCATGATGTCCCAGATCAGGTCGCGGGCCTTGACCATCCATAGGAAGGGCGTGAACGCGCCGAGCTCCATGGCCATGGCGCCGTCACAGGTCAGGTGGTCCGACATGCGGGCGAGCTCGCCCAGCACCATGCGGTAGTACTGGCAGCGATCGGGCACCTGGATGCCCAGCATCTTCTCGCAGGCCAGCGCGAAGCCGACGTTGTTGAGCATCGGCGAGACGTAGTTGCAGCGGTCGACGTACGGGAAAACCTGGGTCCAGGTTCCGCGCTCGCACATCTTCTCGAACCCGCGGTGCAAGAAGCCAACCTGCACGTCGACGTGCTCGATGGACTCACCGGAGAGCTCCATCACGCAGCGCACGGTGCCATGCATGGCCGGATGCGACGGCCCGACGTTGACCAACATCGGCTCCACGGGGAGTTCGACTTCGGCGCTGTCCAGTTCCAGGTCCAATGGTTCCATGGAGTGCTTTCGTGTCTTGCGAGTGCGAAAAGGGCGTCGTGCGAGAAAGGCCGAGTGTCAGTTGGTTTCGTCGGGCTTGCCCCAACGATCGTGGGTTTGGCGACCGAAGGACATGCCTTCGTCCACGCCGAAAGGTGCAACCTTCTCGATGTTGTCCACGTCGCGGAAGGGGATGAGCGGCTGAATCTTGTTGGCCGGGTAGTCCTTGCGCAGCGGGTGCCCGTCGAACTCCGGGTAGAGCAAGATACGGCGCAAATCGGGATGACCCACGAACTTGACTCCGAACATGTCGAAGCATTCCCGCTCGAGCCAGTTGGCCGAAGCCCAGAGCCCGGTCAAGGTGGCGATCTCGACGACCTCTCCCTCGCTGTCGCCTACCGCGGCCTTCAGGCGGAGGCGGTGACCGAGGCTCAAAGAGTGCAAGTGGCTCACGACCTCGAAGCGCGGCTCGCGGTCGGGATAATCCACGGCAGTCAGGTCTGCGAGCATGTCCATTTGGACGCGGGGATCCGTCTTGAGGAAGCGGTGCACCTCCAGCCAAGCGGAAGGAGCCAGGACGACCGTCTCATCGCCGTGCTGGGCGTGCGAGGACAGGACAACCGCGGGAAAGGTTTGCCGCACGAGGTCGACGAGATGCTGTGCCATGGGACTGCTTCTAGCGAGGGGGTCCAGCGAGGGAGTCTAGCGAGGGGGGTCCAGCCGACTCAGGGAGCGGCTTCTTTGTTGCGACGCAGGGTCACTACGCCCATGTTCTGATCCGAGGCGGGATCGCGACGCGGCTTGACGATGCCGGGAGTCCGGTCGCCGCGCTGGATCTTGTCCTGCAAGAGCATGAGCCCATCGAGCACGCCCTCCGGCCGCGGCGGACAGCCGGGGATGTACACGTCACACGGGATGATCTTGTCGATGCCGGCGACGCAGGCGTAGTTGTCGTAGAAGCCACCGCACGAAGCGCAGGTACCGAAGCCCAGCACGTACTTGGGCTCCATCATCTGCTCGTAGATGCGGCGCAAGATGGGAGCCTGCTTCTGCGTGATGGTGCCGACGACCCAGAGCAGATCGCTCTGCCGCGGCGAGAAGCGCGGGGCTTCGGCACCGAAGCGGGAAAAGTCGAAACGTGGACCCGACACGCTCATGAACTCCATCCCGCAACAAGCGGTGACGAAGGGGTACATGAAGAGCGAGTACTTCTGGGCCCAGGACAACAGGTCCTTCAGGCGCGTGGTTGCGAACCCGGCGCCTTCGCCAGCGTCCAGAGTTTCGGTCCGCAGCGCGGAGTTTCCGGTTAGCTCTCCCACTCGAGTGCTCCCTTCTTCCAGCAGTAAACGAGCCCAATCGCCAAGGCCGCGATGAAGGTGGTCATGGTGGCAAACCCGGTCCAGCCGAGCTCCTTGAACAAGGCGGCCCAGGGGTAGATGAACACGACCTCGATGTCGAAGACGACGAACAGGATCGCGGTCAGGTAGAACTTCACGTCGAGCTGGATGCCCTGGGTTCCAGTCGAATCGTTGCCGCACTCGAACGGCATGGCCTGTTCCTCGGTGAGCGGCTTTCGGCCCACGAAGTGACCGACGAAGAACATCAGCCCACCGATGGCCAGCGCCAGGATGAACAGGAACAAGAGCGGCAGGTAGGTTTGGAACATGGCGGGAGCGGGCGGGGTCAGGCTCTTCCGGGCACTTGCCGGACGAAAACCCCGCGAACTTCTGGCGAACCGATCGTCTTGACCCCTAGCATGGGCCCGCCCGCGACGGATCCAGCCTGGGGGTGTCCCGCGCGGCGGCCGTTCGAGCGTGGCGGATGTAGCAGCGTGGAAATACTGCTGTCAATCCGCGCAGCTCAGCTGGTCGCGCTCGGCGGAGGGCCAGTAATATCGGTCTCTTCGCTCTCGCCGACGAAGTGCGCCCAGGCCCGATAACTCGCGCCCAGATGTTCCGCCGCCTCCCGCCGAATCGACCACAGGGACTCGACCGGGACCCCGGCTTCGGCCGCCGCCACCGTGGCGGCCAGGGCGGCCAGGTAGCGCTGCCGGGCCAGGAACGCGCGCCCGAGCGCTGGCCACACCGCGGCCGGCTCGCCGCCCAGGGCCGCCGCGCGCCGCAGGAGGCCGATCGCCTCCCCGGGCCGGGAGTCCGCCAGGAGGGCGACGCCGAGCCGGAGGTAGACGTCGGCCGAATCTTGCCCTTCGCCCGCGTACTGCACCGCCAGGCGGAGGATCTCTTCGGCCCGGTCGAACTCGCCGAGCTCCACATAGGCACTGCCGAGCAAGGACAGGCCCCTGGTGACCGTCGAGCGCGCCTCGGCTCCGAGCATCTGGCCTTCCGGCGTGCGCAGGAAGATGGAGAGCGGCGTCGGCCACGCGCCGAGGAGCTCGATGACGCGGCGGAAGTTATTGGACTTGCTGGCGGCCTCTGCGTCGACCACCCGAGCCAGGTCGATGGCGCCCTGACCTTGCCCGCGCGAAACGCGGTCGTGCTCTTGGCGCACGTGCGTGCGCAAGCGCGCGCGAAATGCCGAGAGATGATAGGTTTCTTCCGCGCCTTCGTGGACGATGTCGAGGTGCGAGCCATCATCGTCGACGCGCAAGGTGGCCAGCTCGTAGCCGAAGAGCGGCGCCAATAGCAGGTAGCGGACTCCGATGTGACGCTGGAGCCCCTCCACGTCGGTCGCGCTCGCCGGTAGCGGCGCACCGGGCTCTTCCTGAACGAGAGCGGCCACGAGTCGGCGCCGGAATTCCCCCAAGGGCACGCTCTGCACCCCACCGCCCGCTTCGTTGCCCACGGTGAAGTCAACGACCGTGTTGTCGGGAATGCGCCGGTCGACCGTGAGTGCCGTGATGCGAGCACCGGTGATCATGGCGAAGGCGAAGAATCGCTCACCAATGATGTCGCACAGAGCCTGAAAGCTGCCGATGGTCTGGCCGATGCGCTCGAACCAGCCGTCGGTGCGGACCGCTTCCAATGGGTAGTGGCGGGGACCAGGCATGCGGACTTTCACTCTATCGGGGGATCGGTAGCTTTGGAAGTTTGGGCGGAGCCGCGGCCGAGGAGCTTTCGATGCGGGGCCGGTAGTGCGAGGGCCTCGAGCTCCGCGGGTAGGGCGAAACGGAGGGCGCCGCCGAGCTGGCTGGGCCCGCGTGGTTCTCGCACGCACACCGGGTGGAAGGTCACGCGAAACCGGGTGATTTGGTGCCGCAGCGTCGCTTCCTGAACTAGATCCCTCGCTTCGAGCCCGAGCTCGCCTAGCAGGCGGTGGGCTGCGGCCGTCGGGGTCTCGGCCCGAGCGAGCCTACGCGTCGGCAGCGTCCACAGCCCCGCCCACCAGCGTGCGTCGGCGGGGCTCTTCTCGACCAGGTGGCGATCGCCTTGGGTGCAAACCAAGGTCACGAGCCCCACCTCCTCTTTCGGGGGCTTCTTGGCCAGCTCGGGCAGGCTGTCCGTGCGACCCGTGGCTCGGGCGTTGCAGTGCCCGGACCACGGACAACCGTCACAGCGCGGACGCCGGGGCGTGCAGACGGTCGCCCCGAGCTCCATCAAGGCCTGGTTGAAGTCGCCCGGGCGCGGACCAACCACGAGTCGTCCGGCCGTCTCCCACAAGAGATTTTTCAGCGGTGCTCGTGCTGGGTCGCCGGTGAGCCCAAAGACCCGGCTGAGTACGCGCACGACGTTCCCATCGACGAGTGGGGTCTCGCGCCCGAACGCGATACTCGAAATAGCCCCCGCCGAATAAGGCCCGATGCCCGGTACGGCCTCTAGGCGTTCGGGCTCCTCGGGCAGAG
>Ga0164309_10000264_pt1 | contig 31370 bp, 19 predicted proteins | sample Whisoiple_247_MG_FD_109984 | JGI IMG/M metagenome (GOLD analysis project Ga0164309, IMG submission 109984) | Soil microbial communities amended with fresh organic matter from upstate New York, USA - Whitman soil sample_247_MG | ecosystem: Environmental > Terrestrial > Soil > Unclassified >...
GTCAGCTACGATCGCTTCCTGAACGACCACTTGGGCGTGATGGACTCGACCGCAGTGGCTTTGTGCCGAGAAAATGGGCTCCCGATCCGCGTCTTCAAGATGGTACCGGGCAACATTCGCCGCGTCTGTCACGGCGACCCGGTCGGAACCATCGTAGCCGACAAGGCCGAGTGAATATTCCCTCCGTCGCGACGCCAATCCACCCGCCGGCGTCGATTTCGGCGGAGGAAAATCTCACCCTGCCGCCGGCGCGTAGCCGCAACTTCTGCGCGGGAAAATAGCCGCAAACGCTGGTGCCGCGCTGAGGCCTTCGGGCTAAGCTTGCGCCACCCGCATGTGGCAATCACTCCCTGAGCTGGGCACGGGAATCGTGTATGCGATTCTCGTTGCCGCCGCGTACACCTTCGCCGTCGCGTTGGCCGCTGGTCGCGGTCGACCACGACTGCTGCAAGCAGCACGGCTCGGCGCCTACTCGACGTCTGGGCTAGTGCTGTTCGCAGTGCTGCTCTTGTCGTACGCGTTCGTGTCGCACGACTTTCGCATTCGCTACGTCGCTCACTACAGCGACCGGCGCATGTCGACTGCATATCTCTTGACCTCGCTCTGGGGTGGTCAGGACGGCTCGCTCCTGTGGTGGTCGCTTTTGCTGTCGGGCTACATCGCCGGCTGCGTCGCTTGGTTGAAAGGTCGCTACCGCGAGCTGCAGCCGTACGTGATCGCGACGTTGATGGTCGTGCTCGGGTTCTTTGCGGTGCTGATGCTGTTCGCCGCCAACCCGTTCGAGACCAGCATTGCCGGCGCGCGCCCTGACGGCGAGGGCTTGAATCCGCTGCTCCAGAATTACTGGATGATCATTCATCCGCCCTGTTTGTACATGGGTTTCGTGGGCTGCTCGGTGCCCTTCGCCTTTTGCGTGTCCGCGCTGGTCACGCGCCGGCTGGACAACGAGTGGGTGATCGCGGTCCGCAAATGGATGCTGTTCGCGTTCTTGTTCCTGTCCATCGGCAACGTGCTGGGCATGATGTGGGCGTACGAAGAGCTCGGCTGGGGTGGCTTCTGGGCGTGGGATCCGGTGGAGAACGCTGCTTGTCTGCCGTGGTTCACCGCCTCCGCCTACGTGCACTCGACGATGATCCAAGAGCGTCGCCCGATGCTGCGCATCTGGAACGTATTCTTGATTTGCCTCACGTTCTTCTTGACGATCTTCGGCACGTTCCTGACGCGCGCCGGCATCATCACGAGCGTGCACAGCTTTGCGCAAAGCAGCATCGGCACGTACTTCGTCTACTTCATGGGTTTGATCGCGGGCACCAGCCTGGGACTTATCGTGTGGCGTTTGCCCGAGCTGCGCAGCAAGGGTCAGATCGAAGCCGCCGCCAGCCGCGAGGCCATGTTCGTGGCCAATAACTGGGCGCTTTTGGGCGGAATGACCTTCATCTTGGTCTCGACCATGTACCCGAAGATCAGCGAGCTCTGGGGTGAGAGCGCGACCGTCGGCCCGCCGCACTTCAACCGCTGGATGGGGCCGATCGGGCTCGTGATCTTCGCGCTGATGGGACTTGCGCCGCTGTTCGGTTGGCGCAAAACGAGCGGTGAGTCGATCAAGAAGGCGTTTCGCGCACCGTTGATTGCGATGGCTGCGACCGTCGTCGTGCACTTGGCGATCGGCAGCTCGATCGGCTACCCGTTCTTCGTCCCGCGTGACGCGTTCTACCCTGGCGTGATCGGAGTCGCGCTGCAGAAGGTCGGATCGTGCTTGCCTGGGATCACCATTGCGCTGTGCGGCTTCAACGTCGCGGTGATCGTGCAAGAGTTCGTGCGCGGTGTGAGCGCGCGACGCTCATCCGCCGCCAAACGTGGCGAGGAAGAGTCGACGCTGCTCGCGTTGTTCCGACTGGTCGAGAAGAACCGCCGTCGTTACGGCGGATATATCGTGCATTTGGGCATCGTTTCGATGTTCATCGGCTTCACGGGCACCGCCTGGAACATCGATCGCGAGACCGCGCTGGTGCCCGGACAGAGCCAGCGCATCGGCGAGTACGAGCTCACGTACGAAGGTTCACGCCGCTGCCCAGGCAACCCGAAGTGCAGCCCCGCCGAGCAAGCCGACATCGAGAAGACGATGATCTTCGCCGATCTCAAGGTCACTCGCTCGGGCAAGGACGTGGGCCACGTGCACCCCGCGAAGTTCATCTACCACGCGTCACCCGACGGTCCGACGACCGAGGTCAGCATGATGCGCTCGCTGCACGAGGATCTGTACACCGTGGTCGGCCAGATCGATCCGCAGTCGAAGCGCGCCACGTTTCAGTTTCACGTGAACCCGCTCGTGTCCTGGATCTGGCTCGGCCTCTTGATCTTGATGGCGGGCACCATCACCTCGTTGTTCCCCGAGCTCAACTTGGGCGAGGTCGGCGCTTGGTCGTACGTACGTGGCGCTGCGGGCGTCGCGACCGGTACGGCATTCGCGGTCTGGATCGCCATGGCCCCCGGCATGGCCTACACGCGTGAACGGCCCGAGGCGAACACGCGTCGCCCCGCGGTCGCCGCAAATCACTCGTTCAAACAGCTGCCAACCGCCGGACTCGGGACGGCGGGCTTCGTCGGTTTGGCGCTGGGTTCCGTAGTCTCGCTCGGACGACGCCGACGAGTTGATGCTAAAAGCTCGCGCGACTGACGGATGAACAATCGCTTGCCTCGCATGAATGTGGTCCGTTGGGCCGCTCCCCTAGTCACCCTGCTCGCAGCAATCATCGCTGGCACCGTTTACGGCGTACAGCTGGTCGTGCTGATCCTCGCCGGAGGGGCGCTGTTACTCGTGATCTGGTTGCTCTGGAGTAGCGTTCAAGCGCTGACCGGAGAATCCGAGCTGACCTTCGAAGAGGCGTTCAGCATGGGCGCGCGCTCGGCCGAGGAGGAACAGAAACGAGCCGTGCTCCGCGCGCTCAAAGATCTCGAATACGAGCGCAGCGTCGGCAAGATCAGTGATGAGGATTATCACGAGTATGCCGCGCGCTACCGCGGCGAAGCCAAGCGCCTGATCCAAGGCTTGGAAGAGCATTTGGCCGAAGGCAGGAAGCAAGTCGAAGCCGAGCTCGAGCGGCGCCTCAGCAAGAAGCCGAGCAAGAGCAAGCCGGAAGCCGCGCCGAAATCGGACCCAGGACGTGAATCCGAGCCGGAAGAAGACGAGTCGGACGCGCCGGCCAGCTCGCCTTCCCAAGCAGAACAAGAGGCGCCAGCCACGCGTGAGTGCCCCGAGTGCCAAGTGAAGAACGAGCTCGATGCGCGGTTCTGCAAAGCCTGCGGCAAGAGCATGGTGGCAGCCGAGGAGAGTCACAAGTGAGCGCCGTTCGTCGTCTGATCGCGCTTTGCCTCGCGGCAGCGCTCCCCGTCGGGCTCGCTCACGCGGCGGACCCCGCGCCCAGCGCGAGTGCACCTGGCGCCGCCGCTGCGCCTAGCGCCAGCAGCGCAGCCAGCGCGAGCCCTGCTGCCGCCAACGCGGAAGCCGCGCCCTCCCCCGAAACACAACCCTCGGCCGAAGGCGCGAGCCCACAAGCCATGCCCGCAGGTCACCCCGGCTTCGGTGAACCCCAAGCGGACCTGAGCGACCCGAGTCCCGCCGTCGCTCCTGGCTCGATTGCGGCCACCATCGTGACCGACCAAGGCATGCCGCTGGCAAACCAGCAGGTGCGGCTCGGGATCATGTTCCAGAAAGTCGCCGAGGGCGATTCGCGCTCGGAAAAGTTCGGGCAGACCGATGCACGAGGCAACGTGCTGTTCACGGGCCTGCAGCGCGCCAGTGAATACGCCTACCGCGTGACGGTGAGCGTCGGCTCTGCCAACTACCAGACCGCTCCCTTCAACTTGAAGCAGGAGATGGGTCAGCGCGTCGTACTACACGTCTTCCCGGCCACGTCCGATAGCGAGCGCGCCATGTTCGGCATGCGTGGCTACCTGTACGTGGAAACGCGCGACGAGCTGTTTCAATGTGAAGCGCTGTTTCGCGTCTTCAACGTCGGCCAAATCACCTGGGTGCCCAAGGACGTCGTGATTCAATTGCCCAAAGGCTTCAAAGCCTTCAAAGCGCAAGAGGGCATGACCGACGTGAAGTTCGAAGAGGTCGAAGGTGTGGGCGCGCGTCTCAAGGGCACGTTTCCGCCCGGCCAGTCCGAAGCTTCATTTCGCTTTCAGTTGCCCAAATCCAACGAGGATTCTCTGGTTTTTCGGATGGGCGTGCCGCCTCACGTGGCCGAGATGCGCGTGATCGCCGAAGCGTCGTCGACGATGAACCTGTCCGTCGACGGCTTTCAACCACCAGTGCCGACTGCGAATCAGAACGGGCAACGCGTGCTCGTCGCGGTCAAACAACTTCGAGAGCGCAACGAAGAGCTCAAGGACTTCACCGCCACCATCTCCGGTATCCCCACGGCTGGACCTGGACGTTGGTTCGCACTCGCGATCGCCGGCTGCATGGCGATTGGCGGCGTCTTCGCGGCCCGTGGCGCGTTCGAGACGGGCTCGGGGACCTCCGGGACCATCGCCGACAAGAAACGCGCTCGTGAGCTCCTGCTGGGCGAACTAGAGGCACTCGAAGTCGCACGCCGCGAAGAGCGCATCGGCCCGCGCTCCTACCAACAGAGTCGGGTTGCGCTGATCGACGCCATCGCTCGCCTCGGCCTCCCGCCGTCGGCTGTGCCACGCAAGAAGGGCAAGATCATGACCCTGCGTAAGCGACCAAAATCGGCCGCCGAGCGGGGCTGAACGGACATCCGTTTGGTGGCCAACGCCACCGGGACAGCCTGGGGAAAACCCTCTGGACTGTGCATGGATTAAGCCTGGGGAAACTCGCCTCCGCGCGGTTATCCCACGCGTATCCCAACCCACATCCCGGGCAAGTCCACAGCACAATTAGCCAATTACTTGACTAATTTCCGGACCTTCCAGAATTACCCACAGTCCGCACAGGCTCTACTAGTACGGCTCTTTATTTATAAATATAAGAGAGAAGAGAGAGAAGAGATCCCGCACTGGGCTCACCCGATCCGGGCCGAAAGGCCGAATCGCACGTGACCCGACGGGGCTCTAGCGCCTCAGCGAAACCGCAGGTACACGTGGGCGCGCAATGCACGTCGTCGTCGCCAAGAAAGACCTGCTCCGAGTTCTCGCGCGCTGCCAGGGCGTAGCGGACAAGAAGAGCACCATGCCGGTACTCGGCAACGTTTTGCTCGAGGTTTCGGGCACTGATCAGCTGCGCTTGGCCGCGACCGATTTGTATCTCGCCGTGAGCGGCAAGATCCCGGCGAAGGTCGAAACCGGCGGAGCGATCGCGATCGGCGCGCGTGATTTGTTCGAGCGCGTGAAGTTGATGCCCGACGGACAGATTTCGATTGTCACTTCGGGCGGCGCTGCAACGACGATCCGTGCTGTCGGTGCTTCGCGTCGCTTCACGTTGCACGGCATTCCGGGCGAAGATTTCCCGAGCTTGCCGCAACCGGACGAAGCGGCAGCGCCCCTGACGATCCCGATCGCGACCGTGTCTTCGCTGATCGCTGGGACCTATTTTTCGATCTCGACCGACGAGACGCGCCTGCACTTGAACAGCGCGTTGTTCGAGTGGGAAGGCGATCGCGTGCGCATGGTCACCACCGATGGTCACCGCCTATCGAAGATGGATGCCACCCTGCCGGGCAAGCAAGCGTCGGCAACGATGCTGATTCCGCTCAAGGGCGTGCTCGAGCTGAAGCGCTTGTGCGACGAGGCAAGCGAAGAGTCGGGCTCGAGCGAGATCCGCATTTCGCAGAGCGGCCCGAATGCGTTCTTCCAACTCGCAGGCTTCCAGTTCAGCGTGAAGCTGGTAGACGCGCAGTTCCCGCCCTACCAGCAGGTCATTCCCGAGCACAGCGAGCAGAAGGTGCGCGCACCTCGTGCCACGCTCGCGGACGCGCTACGCGCCGTCTCCGTGGCTGCAAGTGACCGAACGGGTGGCATCAAGCTCACGCTCTCGAACGGCAAGATGCGCTTCGAGAGCGAGAACCCGGACAGCGGTGAAGGCTTCGACGAAGTGAACGTCGACTACTCGGGACCAGAGCTCACCGTCGGTTTCAACGCGCGCTACTTCTTGGACGTGCTCAGCGCGGTGACCTCGGAGGAGATCGAACTCGCCGTCAGCGGCGAGCTGGACCCGGCCGTGATTCGTCCCGCGGCCGAGACCACGACTTCGTACTTGTCCGTCATCATGCCGATGCGCATTTGAGGCGCTGCCGCGCTGGCTGAGGTCATGGCGTGACAGCGCTGATTCGCTTCCAGAGCGTTACCGCGCGCGCGTTCCGCAATCTGAAGCACGTCGAGTTCGAACCTGCGCCTGGCCTGAACGTCATCTCGGGTGACAACGGTCAGGGCAAGACCAGCTTGCTCGAGGCGTTGTACTTCGTGGCCGTCACTCGCAGCTTTCGAGCAGAGAAGCTGGAGAGCTTGATCCAGGACGGCGAAGAGTTCGCCAGCGTGCGCGCCAAGGTTCAAGACGGCGATCATACGCGCGAGCAACGCGCGGTGCTGGGGCACAAAGAGCGGAGTGTGCTCTTGGATGGCAAGAAGCCGGAGCGTCTGGCGGCGTATGCCACGCGCACTCCAGCGGTCGTGTTCCATCCCGGTGACGTCGAGTTGGTCAATGCCAATGCGGCGGCGCGTCGCAAGCTCTTGGATCGCATCGCGCTGTACGTGGATCCGCAGAGTGGGGACGCGCGTCTGCGCTACACGCGCGCGTTGCGTGAGCGCAAGACGGCGCTCGATCTGCGCGGTCCTCAGGCGCGTGAGCTGCCCGCCTTCGAGCAGGTCATGGCCGAGCACGGCGCACGCTTCGCGCGTGCTCGGCAAGAGGCCGCAGAGCGGTTGCTCTCGGCGCTCGAACCGGCCTTCTTGCGCATGGCGCAACCGGGGCTTGCCTTACAAGCGAAATACAGGCCTGGGGGCAGCGTCGACCCGGCGGAGTTCGCCGCCGAGCTCGGGGCACGCCGGCAGCGCGACGCGAGGCAGCGCGCGGCCTCGTACGGCCCCCAGCGCGATGAGGTCCAACTCGTCGTCGATGGACGTTCAGCGCGGCATCATGCCTCACAGGGGCAACAGCGCATCTTGACCTTGGCCCTCAAGGTGGCCGAGCTCGACTGCGTACGTGAAGCGCGGCGGGCACACCCCGTGCTCCTCTTGGACGATGTTTCAAGTGAGCTCGATCCCGCCCGAACCGGCGCCGTGTACGACTTCTTGCGCCAGACTCGCAGTCAAGTTTTCGTCACTACGACGCGCCCGGAATTGTTTCCGACGCCCGGTGTGAACGCGCTCGAACGTTCCGATTGGCAGCTCATTTCAGGTCAGCTTCGCGCGCTCTGAAAAGACCTGCCGAGAGCCCGACTAAATCACCATTTCTAGCGGAATTTGTGCCGGATTCAGCTTGCACGAAGGGCGCGTCACGACTATAAAAACAAGGTCGAATTTCGAGACCTCTCCGGCCTCCTGCCGTGTCGGTCTCGACAAGCCAGACCAGGACCTCCAAGTTGACGACCGAGGCAGCAGAAGAACAACCGCGCTCCGCGGAGACTTACGACGCTCGAAACATCACCGTGCTCGAAGGCTTGGAGGCGGTACGCAAACGCCCCGGCATGTACATCGGTGATGTGCACGACGGATCCGCGCTGCACCACCTGGTGTGGGAAGCCGTGGACAACGCCGTCGACGAGCACCTGGCCGGGTTTTGCACTGGCTTCACCGTCACCGTCCATTTCGACGGTTCGATCACGGTCGAGGACAACGGTCGCGGTATCCCCGTCGGCATCATGGAAGATCGCGGCGTGAGCGCCGCCGAGGTCGTGATGACCGTGCTGCACGCCGGCGGCAAATTCGATCATTCGAGTTACAAGGTCTCGGCAGGCCTTCACGGCGTCGGCGTGAGCGCCGTCAATGCCGTTTCCGAGGTGCTGCGGCTCGAGATCAAGCGCGAGGGCAAGGTCTGGTTTCAGGAGTACCGCCGCGGTGTCCCGCAGGCGCCGCTCGCCGCGATTGGCGAGTCCGACCAGACCGGCACCAAGGTCACCTTCAAGCCAGACCACGAGATTTTCACGAGCCTCGAGTACAACTACGACATTCTCGCCAATCGCTTGCGCGAGCTGTCGTTCTTGAACTCGGGTCTGTTGGTGAAATTGGTCGACGAACGCGCGACCGGACGCAGCGACACTTACCAATACAAGGGCGGCATTCGCGAGTTCGTTGCGCTCTTGGCTCAAGCCAAAGAGCCCGTCCACGAGGACGTAATAGCGTTTACCGGTGAGTTCCCCACCGGTGACGGCAAGGGCACCGCGGTAGTCGATCTGGCGCTGCAGTGGACCAATTCCTACGCCGAGCAAATCCTGCCGTACACCAACAACATCCACAACAAGGATGGCGGCACCCACCTCACTGGTCTGCGCGGCGCACTCACTCGTTCACTCAACAACTACGGCACCGCCAATAACCTATTCAAAGAGGCGAAGAGCGGCCTCAGCGGTGACGACACTCGTGAAGGCGTGATCTGCGTCATCCACGTCAAACACCCGGATGCCAGCTTCGACTCTCAGACGAAGTCCAAGCTGGTCTCGAGTGACGTGAAGGGCATCGTCGAGAACGCCGTCACCGAGCACCTGGGCCGCTACTTCGAAGAGCACCCGCAGGTCGCGCGCAAGATCTTGGAGAAGGCCGTGATGGCCGCCAAAGCGCGTGAAGCCGCGCGCAAGGCGCGTGAAGTCGTGCGCAAAGGTGTGCTCGACGGCTCCTCGCTGTCCGGCAAGCTCGCGGACTGTCAGAGCAAAGACCCGACCATCTCCGAAATCTACATCGTCGAGGGTGAGAGCGCCGGCGGCAGCGCGAAGCAAGGCCGCGATCGGCATTTTCAAGCCATTTTGCCGCTCAAAGGCAAGATCTTGAATGTCGAACGCGCGCGCTTGGATCGCATGCTCGCGTCACAAGAAGTGGCCACTCTGATCTCTGCGCTCGGCTGCGGTATCGGCGACAACGGAGGCTTCGACATTTCGAAGCTCCGCTACCAAAAGATCATCCTGATGACGGATGCCGACGTCGACGGCAGCCACATTCGCACGCTGCTCCTGACCTTCTTCTACCGTCAGATGCGTGACGTGATCGAAAAGGGCTATCTGTTCATCGCGCAGCCGCCGCTCTTCGGCGTGCGCAAGGGCAAGAAGTATCAATATCTGAAGGACCAGTCCGCGCTCGATCGCTTCTTGATGGAAAGCGGCATCGAAGATTTGGTCGTTCAAGCTGCTACTGGCCCAGCGTTGTCCGGCTTGCCGTTGTTCAACTTGGCCTCGCGCTTGCGCTCGATGCGAAACATCTTGGCCAAGATCGATCGTCGCTGTGATGCGCGCGTGGTCGCGGCGCTGCTCCGCGCAAAAGCCATGTCCTTGGCTGACTTTCGCAACCACCAGACCGTCGAAGCCGCAGCGAGGGACCTGCAAAAGTACTTGGAAGACCGCTATCCAGACCTGACGCCGCTAACCGTCAGCGTGGAGTGGGAGAAGGCGCACGACGCGGGTCGTTTGAGCGTCAAGTTCCGCCCGGGTGCCTCCGCGCGTCCCGCCATTGCCGATTGGGAGCTGGCGGAATCCGCTGAGTATCAAGAGCTGCTCTCAATCGAAGAGGACATCCGCTCGATCGGGCCCATGCCGTATACCGTGAGGGTGAACGACGGCGAGCCGCGCACGCTGCCCGATCCCGAAGCACTCGAGGCGTTCATCTCCGAACGTGGCAAAAAAGGGCTGCAAATCACGCGCTACAAGGGTCTGGGCGAAATGAACGCCGACCAGCTCTGGGACACGACGATGAGCCCGGACGCGCGCACTCTGCTGCAGGTCAAGGTGAACGATCCTGTACGCGCGGATGAGTTGTTCAGCGTGCTGATGGGCGATCAGGTCGAGCCTCGTCGCAAGTTCATCGAAGACAATGCGCTGAATGTCCGGAATCTGGACATTTAACCAAGATCTCTAACAGCGATTGATCGACACCGCGCGCAAACCCGGGTTGCCATTGTGCAAACTCGGGTCTGCACTCGCACGCGCATTTTCTGCGAAAAGTGGCTCTTGAACCGAGAAAAGCACGGTGGTCCTCGCGAGTTTGTAACGGCGAGAGGTGCATCTTGCAACGCTCTGAGTGCGACTTTGCGCTCCCCAAACAAGCTGTTGTCGGATTCCGCTCCTCGCGCTCACGCGGCTAAGCGTCGTTCGAATTGAAGTCTCGCGAGCGTCCGAGCCGACACGAATCTTTCACTGTTTTCGATAAATTCTGGGCCTGTTCGTCGAACAAGCGTGTGTGCATGCGCATTGCGTGCCGTATCGCCACGCACATCCCCTACGGGTGTTGCTGACGCGCGCGGCGAACGAGCGGAAAACGAAATCGCAGCTTTGTTCACGCGGGCATTGCGAAGTTTGGCTCGCCCGGTTTATTCTTGGGCTACGAGGGTTTGCTTCGAAACTTCTGGGCGTGCCCGGACGTTTCAGGCAGAGCGTTACTAGTCACTGCGGTCAGAAAGGAGGGGCTGCCCAGCGCAAGCCAAAGGTGCCCCTCGCACCGGGTGCGTCCGTTGGGTAGCGCGGGATTCCGATGGCGGAGAAAGGCACTACTAAAAAGGTCGGTCGGCTCATTCGCTCAGCGCGCATGCATCGCGGGTTGACGCAGAAGGACTTGGCCAAAAAGCTCGGAGTTCGCTCTGGAAGCTACGTGGGAATGCTCGAGTCCGGCTTGTGCAAAGGCATTGGCATCGGCAGGCTCGAAGAGATTGCCTCGTTCCTTCACGTGAGCGGCGTCGAGCGTTACAAATGGTTTGCCGCCGCGGGGCACCTGCATCCGCCACTTTTCGGGGCGCTAATGAAGAGCCCAGAATTGTGGGATGAAGTCGTGCACCTGCTCGGCGTACCAGTACGCGGCGCCCGCGCACGGAAAAAGGCGCGGGCATGAGCGAAGCCGGGCACCGGGGGCGCAAGCTCAGCGGCTCGTTTCAACGCTAGTTCGAGCTCCGGCGGCGCCTGTGTCGCCGCCGGAAGGGCTCGCATCTCGTCGTTGCGCGTGGAACAATTGCGCCCGATGACTTGGCGAATCCTTCGTGTTGCGGGTGCTTGTGGCGTGCTGTTTGCGGCTTTTGCGCCGGCATGTGGTGGCAGCTCCTCGGAGACGCGCGCGTCCGCGGGGAGTCCGGGGAGTGGCGGCAGTGGTGCCCGCCCCGGCGCTGGTAACGGAGGAAGTAGTACGATTGGGCGGGGTGGTGCCACGAGTGTCGCGGGCACTCCGGGAAGCGCGGGTAGCGCGTCGGAGCGCTGCGGCACTGCCACGTGTGATGGCATCGTGCTCCCAATCGTGAACCTACCGATTCCAGGTTGCTGCGCGGATCCGAAGACCAGCCACTGCGGTCTCGATTCGTCCGCGCTGGCCATGTTCGGTTCGACTTTTACCGAAGCGTGTCAGCCCCTGGCTCAGCCCGGCACTGCGGACGCGAGCTGCCCGCTGAGCGCGAAGGTGCCGGTTCAGGGCACCGGACTCGAAATCCAGTTCCCGGGTTGCTGTCGCCCGGATCATACCTGCGGCTATCAATTGGACAAGATTGGCGGCGTGTTCACCGTCGGTCTCGGCTGTGTCGACGCGGCGCAGTTCCTCGACGGCGGAACGCCGCAAGCGTGTGGTGAAGCAGGCGCTGCCGGTGCCGGCGGTGAGAGCAGTGGCGGCGGTGGCAACGGGGGTGACTCGAATGGAGTCGGAGGCACCACGGGAGTCGCGGGTAGCGCCGGTGGCAACGTGAGCAACGGTGGCAACGTGAGCAGCGGCGGCAATGTGAGCAGCGGCGGTAACGTGAGCAGCGGCGGTAACGTGAGCAGCGGCGGCAACGTGAGTAGCGGCGGCTCTGGCGGCAACGCCGTGAGCGGTAGCGGCGGCTCTGGCGGCTGATCTCTGCGGCAGTTTTGGTTTTCGGAGGGGCGCGTAGGGCGCCCCTTGATCCGTCGCGAGCGAGCCTTACGTTGCATTCGCACTTCTGGTGCGGAAAGCGAAAGAGACCGCCGATGCGTATGGATCGTTTGACCAGCAAGAGTCAGGAAGCACTGCAGAGCGCCGCTGCAAACGCATCTCGGCGCGGCAACCCGGAGCTCATTCCCGAGCACCTGTTGGTCGCAATCTTGGAGCAAGAGGGCGGCGTTGGTGCAGCGCTAGTGCAGCGCGCAGGGGCGGATCCAGCGGCTTTTGCCAAGGACTTGAATGCGCGCGTGGAGAGCCTGCCGAAGGTGAGCGGCGGCGCCGAACCGAGCTTCGGTCGACGCGCCATGCCGCTGATGAATCAGGTCGAAGACGAAGCCAAGCGCCTGAAAGACGACTTCGTGTCAGTCGAGCACTTCTTGCTCGCGGCCGTAAAGCACGACAAAGACGTGCAAGCCGTCGCCGATCGTCACGGCCTCTCGTACGACAAGCTCGTGCGCGCCATGGCTGAAATTCGCGGCTCCCAGCGCGTGACGGATCAAAATCCCGAGGGCAAGTTTCAAGCGCTCGAGAAGTACACGCGCGACCTCACTGGCCTCGCCAAGCGCGGCAAAATCGACCCCGTGATTGGGCGCGACGAAGAGATCCGGCGCGTGATGCAAGTGCTCTCGCGCCGCACCAAGAACAACCCGGTGCTGATCGGCGAACCCGGCGTGGGTAAGACCGCGATCGCCGAGGGCATCGCGCATCGCATCGCCAAGGGTGACGTGCCCGAATCGCTCAAGGACAAGCGCATTTTGGCGCTCGACTTGGCGAGCATGGTCGCCGGCTCGAAGTTCCGTGGTGAGTTCGAAGACCGCCTCAAAGCGGTACTGAAAGAGGTCGAAACCTCGGGCGGTAACATCATTCTGTTCATCGACGAACTGCACACGCTCGTCGGAGCCGGGGCTGCGGAAGGCGCGATGGACGCCGCGAATATGCTCAAGCCAGCGCTCGCCCGCGGTGAACTGCGCGCGATCGGCGCGACCACGCTCGACGAGTATCGCAAACACATTGAGAAGGACGCGGCGCTCGAGCGTCGCTTCCAGCCGGTGATGGTCAGCGAACCCACGGTCGAAGACACGATTGCCATTCTGCGCGGCTTGAAGGAGCGCTACGAAGTCCACCACGGCATTCAGATCACCGACTCCGCGTTGGTCGCGGCAGCGGTGCTCAGCCAGCGCTACATCGCCGACCGCTTCTTGCCGGACAAGGCCATCGATTTGGTCGATGAGGCCGCCAGCAAGATCAAAATGGAGATCGATAGCCTGCCGTTCGAGATCGACCAAGTGCAGCGCAAGTTGCTCCAGCTGCGGATCGAAGAGCAGGCGCTCACGCGGGAGCGTGACAAGGGCAGCAAAGCGCGCCTGGAAGAGCTGCGCCGCGAAGTAGCTGAGCTCAACGAGCAGCGCGACGGCATGCGTGCGCAGTGGCTGCGCGAGAAAGAGATCATCGAGCGGCTGCGCAAGAATCAGGTCGAACTCGAAGACTTGCGTCAACAAGCCGAGGCTGCGCGTCGCGCGGGAGATCTCGGAAAGGCAGCTGAAATTCAGTATGGCCGCATTCCAAATCTCGATCGCGAGTCCGAAAAAGATCGCGCCGAGCTGGCTCGTGTCCAGGCCAATGGCTCGTACCTGAAGGAAGAAGTCAGCGACGAAGACATCGCCGCGATCGTCTCCAAGTGGACGGGCGTGCCGGTCTCCAAGATGTTGGAAGGCGAGAAGCAGAAGCTGATCCACATGGAGCAGAGCCTGCGTGAACGCGTGATCGGACAAGAAGCGGCTTTGGTCGCCGTTTCCAATGCCGTGCGCCGCTCGCGCGCGGGCCTCGGTGACGACAAGCGCCCGATTGGTTCGTTCTTGTTTTTGGGTCCCACGGGTGTCGGCAAGACCGAAACAGCTCGGGCTCTGGCCGAGTTCTTGTTCGACGACGAGCGCGCGATGATTCGCATCGACATGAGCGAGTACATGGAGCGCCACGCGGTCTCACGCTTGATCGGTGCGCCGCCCGGCTACGTCGGCTACGACGAAGGTGGGCAATTGACCGAACCGGTGCGCCGCCGGCCTTACTCGGTCGTGCTCTTCGACGAAGTCGAAAAAGCGCACCCAGACGTGTTCAACACGCTGCTCCAGCTGCTCGATGATGGCCGCCTCACCGACGGCCAGGGTCGCACGGTGGACTTCAAGAATACGGTCGTGATCCTGACCAGCAACATCGGGACTTCCGAGCTGGCAGCGATCGAAGATCGCCGGGATCTGACGGCCGCCGAACGCGAAAAGGCCAGCCAAAAGGCCGTCCAAGACGCGCTCCACGCCCACTTCCGCCCTGAGTTCTTGAATCGCCTGGACGAGGTTGTCGTTTATCACCGGCTCGATCGCAGCGAGCTCGGTCGCATCGTCGAGATCCAACTGGGCTATCTGATCAATCGCTTGGCCAAGCGCGATCTCGGTTTCCGAATCACCGATGCGGCGAAAGAGTTTTTGGCGGAAGCCGGCTGGGATCCGCAATTCGGAGCACGCCCGCTCAAGCGCGCCATTCAAAAGCTCGTCGAAGACGCCCTGGCCCGCCGCGTGCTCGAAGGTGCATTCACAGCCGGTGAAGTCGTCTACGTCGACCACGACCCGGACACCGGGCTCACTTTCACGAGCCGTCCCAAAGGCGAACCCGCGCCTGAGCCGCTCCGCCGTCCAAGCGCATCACTGAACTGAGCCCGCGCGACCCGACCCGGGTTGCAAGCCGAACCGCCGCGGAGCCGAACCGCCGCACCCCGGGACTGGCACCCCGGGACTGGCACCCCGGGTCGGGTCCTACGCCGGCTCGTGGCCGTATTGGGCCACGCGGCGCACGAGGGCGAGGCCGGCGAAGGCGGCGCGGCGGCGGACTTGTTCGCGATTGCCGCTGAATACGACTCGCCGATCGCTCACGCCGGCGGCGCTTGCGACGGCATAGTGCACGAGCCCCACCGGCTTCTCCGCGGAGCCACCGGTGGGCCCAGCCACACCCGTGAGGGAGAGCGCTAAATCGGCGTTGAAGGCGAGGCGCGCGCCCTCCGCCATCGCCCGCGCTACCTCCGCGCTGACGGCGCCGAAGCGCGCCAAGAGCACCGCGGGCACGCCGAGCAAGGCGATCTTCGACTCGTTCGAGTAGGTCACGGCGCCGCCGCGAAACACGGTGCTCGCTCCGGGATGGTCGGTGATCAGCTCCGAAACCAAGCCGCCCGTGCACGACTCCGCGAGCGCCAATGTGAGTGACTTCGACTGCAGCAGGTTGCAAACGGCTTCTGGAAAGCGCGTTTTGCCTTCGCCGAAGATCAGCTCTTCGCCGAGGCGCGCGCGCACCGCTTGCGCGCCGCTTTCGGCGCGCTCCTTTGCCAGCTCGACGCTGGCTGCGCGAGCTAGCACCTTGACCTCGATTTCCGGTAGCGTCGCCCGATAGCCGATGGTGACGCCGAACTCGGCTTCGATGCCGGCCAGGCGATCGTTGACTTCACTTTCCGCTGCGCCAAATGTGCGCAACAAGATTTGACTGTGTCGGTCGCGGAGCAGCGGCGAGATCGCCGGCACGATGAATGACTCGAACATCGCCTTCATCTCGAACGGCACGCCGGGCATGAAGTAAGCAAGCGCGCGGTTCAACGTCAGCTCGAAGCCGGGCGCGGTGCCATTCGGGTTGGGCAAGATTCGGCAGCCGCGTGGAAAATCAGCTTGTTTCGCGTTGGACGTGGCCATGGGCCGGCCGAAGCGCGCGAGCCGCTCTCGAATTGCTTCGAGTGACGCTTCGTCGCGCACGAGCTCGACGCCGGCCAAGCGCGCGGCGCACTCGGTGGTGATGTCGTCCGTGGTGGGGCCGAGGCCGCCCGTGCAGATCACGATCTGGTGCGCTTGGCTGAGCCGAGTGAGCGCGGCCTCGATGCGCGCGCGATCGTCGTCCACGCAATCGATGTCCTGAACCTCGAAGCCGATCGCGGTCAGCGCTTCCGCGAGCCACGTCGCGTTCGTATTTTGCAATTCACCGCGCGTAAGCTCCGTCCCAATACACAAAATTGCCGCCGACATCGCCCGCAGGGATACCACGCGGCGGCCCAGCCCGTACACGTGCCCGTGCCCGTGCCCGAGCCCGATCTCCATCTTCCGAGAGTTGATTTTTGATGGTCACGCGCCACGTCCCAACCGTCACAGCCTTCGGCGTCGCGGACGAGGAGAGGGAGAGACCGCCAAGTCGCCAAGCCGCCAAGTCCTCTCGACGTCCCAGAGCCCGCAGCACCCACCAGAGCTCACGATGAATTTCGGGTGGCGCGGATGCACGTCGCGCAGAGTCGTGCGTTCGACGCAGCCCCCGAGATTCGGTGCAAGCACAGACGCAACGTGACAACGGGCTTAGTTCGACGTAGCCCCCGAGATTCGGTGCAAGCACAGACGCAACGTGACAACGGGCTTAGTCTGTCGTGGAGCGCGAACCCCCAATCTCTCTTCTTGGCGGCTTGGCGGCTTGGCGGTTCAAATCAGGATCGTCCTGCGCGCGCGTCGCCGTGGCTGTGAGTTCGCGTGACTGAAAGTGCGCCCGGTCTGCGACGGAAACAGCGCGCTCTATGAGGTGCGATGCTGGATCGCGAGCGCCCACTCTTCTAAATCAATTCGAGTGATGAGAGAGCGGGCACGGGCACGGGCACGGTCACGTTTACGGGGGAGAAGAGAGTTCCTTTTCGGCGCTCTTTACATCGTAGGCGCAGCGGAAGCCGACGTAAGGGGCGCGGGTTTGGCGGGGTTCGATGGACCAGGATTTGAGATCGCCGGCGAGTTCGTCGCGATAGGAGCCGCCGCGGGCGGCGAAGGTGCCGTCGCGTTCGAGGGTCCATTCGGCGACGTTGCCGGAGAGATCGAAGATGCCTTCGGGGGTCGCGCCGTCGGGGCGGGCACCGGCGAGATCGGGGCCGCTGCCGCCGCGCGCGCAGGGGCCGGTGACTAGACCGAAGGTCGCGCGGCGACAGACGAGGCCGGTGTTGCCCCAGGGGTAGCGTCGACCCGCGCTGCCTGCGGCCGCGAAGAGCCATTCGTCGGCGGTGGGCAAGCGGCCGCCGGCGAAGGCGCAGAACGCGCTGGCTTCATTCGGGCTGACGTTGCGCACGGGGCGGCCGGGCTCGGAGTCGTCCGCGATTTTGGGGCACGCGCCGCGCGCCGCGCAGAGTCGGAAGCGGGCCACGGTGACTTCGGCGCGATCGAGCGCGAACGGTTGTGCGTCGACGTCGTGCACGGCTTGCACGGGGCCTTCCCAGTCGGGCGTGCCGAAGTGGCTCGATCCACCCGCAAGGGTGATGCGTGTATCGGGCAGCACACAACCGCCCGAGTCGTCGCGCTGCATCTCGTTCGCGCACGCGCTGGCGGCGCCAGAACATTGACCGTTGTTGGTGAGCACTTGGCCAACGCCGCAGCAGCGCGCTTCTTGCACGACGAGGCCTGCTGGGCAGCGCACCGGCTCGCGGCGCTCCGACTGTGCAAAGCGCACGCTGATCGCGATTGAGGCCAACGCCGCAACTGCCGCTGCTACCGCGTAATTGATGCGTGTGAGTCGGATCTTGCGCACGTCAGGGCCGCACAAGATAACGCGAAACAGCTCGCGCTATCAGCACGGTCCCACGAAATACGGCACATCGCTCAAGAAAGAACGCGACAGCGATCCGGCTCGCAACACCGAGCGGACTTTCCAAGGGCCGTCCGGGCCGAGCAACAGGGAGCCGCCGCTGCCGTCGAAGTCGACGATAGCGTTCGGGCGCAGGCGGCGGTTGTCGATCGCCGTCAGTACTTTGCCTGGGCCGTTCAAGCCCGCCTCCCAAACTGCGCTCAGACTCGCCGAGAAGCCCGAGCACTCCGAGCCGGTCTCCACGCTGACGAAGAGCAGCTCTGGTTTGCCCGGTAATGCGAGCCTCGAGACGTTGCGCCGCGCATCGCGGTCGTCCCAGGCGCCGTCTTGGTCCGGATGTTCGCTGTGAAAGCGCGCTTGCAGCGCCGCGTACGCGGGCAGCGCGCGAAACGCATTCATCAGCGCGGCGCCGACTTCGGCGGATGCGGGCTCAGGCGCTGCGATGGCCGGCGCGGGCAGGTTCGGGTCGACGGCGAGCAGCGCGCCCTTGCACGGTGCCGAAAATTCCGCGACCAAAGTGCGGCCTCCGATCGCCGAAAGCCGCCAAATTTCCTTGGCGATCGTCTCGGGCGGCATGGCGGGTCCTTCGGCGCAGCCTTCCCAAAATTCCGAGGTGCGCGGGTCGGGCGTGACTTCCGCGCGCAGGGCGAAGCGTTGCAAGCGAGTCTCACAGACCGCACCGGTCGCGCCTAGGACCTTCACCGTGCGACCGAGCCAGCCACGCAGGGCCTTGGGGATCCGCGTCAACGTGACGCCCCGCGTGGCGCTCGTGCCGTCACTCGCAAGGGTGATAGGGCCGTCGGCCCAAGCGAGATCGGGTTTGGCGTCGAGCAGCGCGCTGTGTTCGTCCGCGAGCCACACACCGGGTTCGCGGTGGAGTGGCGCGAGTGCGACGCTCTTCGGCGCGGCCTTCAGCGCGTCGAGTGCGATCGGCGCGGGCCAAGCGGAGTTGCACGCGCTGGTCGCGGCGCTCGGAGTTGCCGTCGCACTCGGGCTTGCAGTGACGGTCGCGCTGCTTGCCGTGCCGACCGCGGTTACGGCGCTCGGCGCGGGCTTTTTCTGCGGCGGCGGGTGCGATCGGCAGGCTACGGCACAGGCCGCGATCAGGCCAGCGCAGACCGCGAGCCAAGTGCGTTCAGGTTTCGGTGCTGGCATCGCTCTCAATCACTTCACCGCGAAGTAGACGCTCGAGGGTGGGCTCGTCGATCACGCGCGCGCCGAATTTCTTCGCCGAGTCCGTCTTGGCTTTGCCGACTTTTTCACCGATCACCAAATACGTCGTGCCCTTCTTCACCTTGTCGTGGACCTCGCCCCCTGCGGCGCGGATGGCGTCGTGCACGTCTTCGCGCTTGCGCGTCAGCACACCGGTCACGCAAAACGAAGAACCCGTCACCGGTCCTTGCGTGGCGACGCGCGCCTTGGGCTGCGGTCGCGACACGCCGAGCCGCGCAAGCTTCTCGAGCAAGCGGCGGTTATCTGGGTCTTGTAGATAGCCGCGCACGCTTTCGACCATTTTCGGACCAAAGCCAGCGATCTGGGCGACGTGCTCGGTGACGTGCTCGGGGCCCCAGGCCAGCATTTGCTCGAGCGACTCTGCCGCTTCGGCCAATTGCTTGGCGGCGACTTGGCCGACGTGTTCGATGCCGATGCCCGTGAGCAAGCGATCGAGCGGTTGGGTGCGCGATTGGTCAATCGAGTGCACGACGTTCTCGGCGCTCTTTTTGCCCATGCGTTCGAGCGCTTCGAGCTGCGCCACGCTCAGCTCGTATAGATCCGACACGTCCGCAATTAGCTCGTTCGAGATCAACTGCTCGACCAGTGACTCGCCGAGGTGATCGATGTCCATCGCGAAGCGGCGAGAAAAGTGCAGAATCGCGCCTTTCACCTTGGCCGGGCACACGCGGTTCGGGCAGCGGATCGCGACCTCGCCTTCGCTGGTCACGACTTTCGTCCCGCAGCTCGGGCAGACCTCCGGCATCTGCCACGGCACTTCGTTGCCCGAGCGCGCGCTCGCATCGACGGCGATCACTTGCGGGATGATCTCGCCCGCCTTTTCGATGCTCACCAGATCGCCGACGCGTACGTCCAAGTGCTCGATGATCTCGGCGTTGTGCAGCGACGCGCGCGATACCACCGTGCCCGCGAGCTGCGTGGGTTCGAGATTGGCGACGGGCGTGAGCGCGCCCGTGCGTCCGACTTGCACCACGATGCTGAGCACGCGCGTATTTGCCCGCTCGGCGCCGAATTTATAGGCGATCGCCCAACGCGGAAACTTCGCGGTCGCACCCAAGATGTTCTGCGAAGTGAACGAGTTCACTTTGACCACCGCGCCGTCGGTTTCGTACGGGTAGTCGCGCCGCGCGCGATCGATATCCGCGATCGCCGCGCGCACCTCTTCCGGCGTTTTGCAGACGCGCTCCAAGCGGTGCGTCGGCAAGCCGAACTCGGCGATCTTCGCCAAGGCACCCGCGTGCGTCGGCGCAAGCTCCGGGCCCTCCACGACTTGCCACACCATCACTCGAAGCTGGCGCTGCGCGACGATGCGCGGATCGAGCATGCGCAACGAGCCGGAAGCGGCGTTGCGCGGGTTCGCAAAGGGCGCTTCACCCGCGGCCACGCGCTGCTCGTTGATCTTGGCCAAATCACGCCGAAAAATCACGACCTCGGCGCGCAGCGTCAGCGGTCCGCTGTACGGGATCGTCAGCGGCAACGAGCGAATCGTACGCAGATTCGTGGTGATGTCTTCGCCGCTGAGACCATCACCGCGCGTCGAGCCGCCTGCGAGCTGCCCATCGCGATACAGGATCTCGACGCTGCCACCGTCGAGCTTCGGCTCGACGCAGAACTCCGAAACCGCGCTCGCCGGCAACCCGCCCAAAACGCGCCGCTCGAACTCCGAGAGATCATCGTCGTTGTACGTGTTGTCGAGCGACATCATCGGCACCACATGCGGCACCGTGCGCAGATCGGTGCGCAGCTCTTCGCCCACGCGTTGCGTCGGCGAAGCTGCGGATTTCAGCTCCGGGTGCTCGCTCTCAAGCGCGCGCAGCTGGGCGTACAGCGCGTCGTATTCGCGGTCGCTCAGCGACGGATCATCGAGCACGTAGTAGCGGTAGTCATGGGCGCGCACCTCGGCCACCAGGGCCGCGTGGCTCTTCTTGGCGCTGGCCAGGTTAGTCACGGGCGACTCGGGGCCGGCTGGGGCGAGCTCGGAAACATCACGCGCGGGAATTTGCCAAAGAACCGCCGCTCGGTCGACGTCCTCCCGTAACCGGAACGACGAAGCGCGTGAGTTTTGGCCGTCCGCCCGCGGGAAAGTTATCCTACGGTCCGACCCGACCGAGCATGGCCAAGCCCGTAGCAGCCGAGACCGAGGCACAACGCTTCTTGCGCGAAGGGAGCGGACCTTGGGCGGACTTGGCGCTCACGTTGCCGGTGTTCGTTGGTTACCACCTGGGGGTCGTGTTCCTGCCCGTCAGGAACGCCGCGGACATCGTGACGCGCGAGCTCACGACGCTCGCCGAGAACAGCATCTGGCAATACATTGGTTTGACGCTCGGCATTGGCGCGGCGTTTGCGAGCGTGCTGTTGATGCTGGGACGCGGCCACACGCTGCGCAGCTCGCGCTTCGTGTTCGTCGCCATCGAGGGCATCCTGTACGCGATCGCGATGCGCCTCGCGGGCCAGTACGTTGTTAGCCAGCTGGCCCTGGTCGGTGGCATGCCGGAGGGGCATTTCAGCGCCCTGGTCATGTCACTCGGCGCCGGATTTTACGAGGAAATCGCGTTTCGGGTCGTGCTGTTCGGGCTTGGGTTGCGGCTGATCCTCGGCTTGATCGGCAGTCTGTCGCACGTCAAACGGTTGCTAGTCGCGCTGGGCTGGGCGCTCGCGATCGCGGTCGTGTTCAGCGGTTGGCACTACGTGGGCGATCTGGGTGAACCGTTCGACCTGCGCTCGTTCGTGTTTCGTACGGTGTGCGGCCTCGCGTTTACGGCGATCTATTCGTTCCGCGGCTTTGCGCCCGCGGTGTGGACGCACACCATTTACGATGCTTGGGTGTTGTTGTTCTGAGCGGGACGCTCAGCGCCAGAAGCGCGTCACGGCGAACTGTGAATAGCTGGCGCTGGCATTGCCGGCGACCAGAATGCGCTCGGACGGCACGCGCTCGTCCGGTGAGATCAAGAGCGCGCTGCCTTGGTCCGGCTTGTTTGCGGCTGCCACCTGGGTGATCACGATGCCGGCTTCGCCGAAGCTCGAATCGAGCGCGCCGTCTGCGTCGTAGCGCAGCAAAGCGGTATTGCCGCTCGAGCTATTACCTTCGTAGGTCCAGCCGGCGACGAGCAGCTTGCCGTCCGCCGCGAGGGCCAGGCCCTGCGCCTCGTCCCAATTGTCCTTGCTGACCGCGGTCAGCACCTTGCCGTCGACTCCGAATGCAGGGTCCAAGGAGCCGGATTTGCGCAGTTTGGCCAGCGCAAAGTCGTGTTGCGCGTGACCGGCGACCACGACTTCGCCCTCAGGAGTAATCGACAGCGCGCGCGCCGCACCGATCGTCGAACCGAACAGCCCGGTGACCTTGCCCTGCTCGCCAAAGGTTTCGTCCAGCGCGCCGTCCGCGTGGAAGCGCGCGAGCATGAAGTCACCCTCACCGCCCGCGGCGACGATCCGCTCTTCGCCGGAGATGGTTTGCAAAGCCAAGGCGTAAATCGAGTCACGCGCGCTTAGCTTCGCGATGCTGCTCGTGACCAAACCCGCATCGCCGAAGCTTGTGTCGGGTTTGCCATCGGCGTCGAGCCGTAACAGCGCGAAATCCACGCCGCTTTGGCTGCTGCCGCGGCTGCTGTCTCCGCCGATCACGATCTTGCCGTCGCTTTGCAGCACCAAAGCGTAGGCCGTGTCCGCGTCGTCCCCGAAGCTGACGATTGTCTTGCCGTCGTCGCCAAAGCTGGTGTCGAGCTTGCCGTCGGCTAGGTAGCGGACGACCGCGAAGTCCAAGCTCGTCGCGCCGCTCGCGCTGCCGGCGACCACGACGCGACCTTTGTCGTCCACCGCGATCGCGCGGGCGACGTCTGCGCCGTCACCCACCTGGGTAGTGACGATGCCGGCGCTGCCGAAGCTCGTGTCGAGTTCGCCGTCGCGCGTGAAGCGCAGCACCGTGAAGTCACCCGCGTGATCGTGGCTCGTGCCGGCGACCAGCAATTTGCCGTCGCGTTGCGCCGCCATCGCGTAAGCGTAGGCGTCCGTGCCGCCCACCGGCACCGTCACTTTGCCACCTTGAAAGCTGGTATCCACCGACCCGGGCGGGCCGTAGACCGTGACCGTGAGCTCGCGCGAATCTTCGAGCTTTTCGGCCTGGCCGCGGATCTCGACCGAAATCGGCAGTGAATGCGGCGCGCTCGCTTTTGCCGAGAGCTCGAGCTCCGCGCTGGTTTCGTCGGCCGCGATGGTCAAGGGTTTCGCGGTGACACCTGGAGGCAAGCCTTCGGCAGAGACATCGACCGGGCCCTCGAAGCCGTCCTTGCGTTCCACAGTCACGCGCACCCGCGCGCTGTCGCCTTGCAAGACGGGCAACTTGCTCGTCTCGAGGCTGAGCAGAAAGCGGGCGTCGCCTGCCGCTGGTTCGACGATTTCCGGGTCGGCGGGCGCGCCGGATTTTCCGTCAGAGCCGGAGCAAGCGAGCTGCGGGAACAGCGAGATTAGACACAGCGAAGCAAGTGCGAGGCGAACTTTATTCATGCCTCGTATCTGCGAAACGCCGGCGGATCTCGCTGCTAAGAGTTCCCTAGAGACTTGCTAAGAGTTTCCTAAGTAAACCGTTGGGGTCGGTTTTCAGCGCACTTTGCGGCGCAATTAGGCCGTTTGTCGGCGCTTGTCTCGTATTGATGCGGGGCTCGCTCGGATTGGCTCCCTGAGGATGAACCGCAGAGCCGCAGAGGGCGCAGAGATCAGAAGGAGATTTGGGGTTTGCAATGCTTGCCGATGCGCGGTGCTTGCGGCGTGAACGAACGCGGAGCGACCCCAACCCTCCTCAGGTCTCTGCGCCCTCTGCGGCTCTGCGGTTAGTCTCTTCTCTCCTCTCCATCGCACCTCGACGCCGAAGGCTGTGACGCTGTGCGACGTGGCGCGTGACCATCAACCCATCTCTCTCCGAAGGGTTTCATCTCGTGGCGGTTTCGTGCGGGTCAGCGGTCTCGTACCGGCCACGGCGGTGTGAGCCATGGCGAGTCAAGGTGGATTAATATTTATTTAAAATTGTTGCTCATTGTTGGGCCGTTTTTAGCCCCAGTTGCGGCTGCTGGCGACAATTCGAAGTGTGTGAAAGGCCCCAAAGCAGGTCCGTAGGTGGTAGTGGTCGTCTGTATGCTTCCGATGTTCCCGATGCACTCGTTGAGAACTCTTTGTGTCGCGTTTGCGGGCGCGCTCGTTCTCCTTCCGAGCACACTCCACGCGCAGGTGCCGGCGAAGTCAGCGGCGGCATCGCCGTCGGTTGCACCCCCGCCCACGGCGCCTTCGGCAGCTGCAGTATCGCCAATGGCAGCGACCGCGGGGCCTGCGCTGCGTGAGCTCGTGCAGCTCGCGCGTGAGCGCGCACCGGAAGTCGTGCTCGGGCGTTCCGCGCTGACCGCAAGCCGTTCGAGCTACGCGAACGCGCGCATGGCGCCCTTGGGCAATCCGTTGCTCGAGGTGAAGGTGCAAGGCGCCACGAAAGACGTCATCAAGGACGTGAACATCGAGAGCTCGCTTTGGCTGCCGGTCGAGATTTCGGGCCAAAAATCCAAGCGCGGACGCGAAGCCGACGACTTCGTCGAGCTGCACACGGCGATGCTCGAGCAGGCGCGCGCGGCTGCTTGTGCGCGCACGGTGCGGGCGTATGGCGCGTTGGTCGTCGGGGCGAGTCGCTTCCGCGTGCTGACGGAGCTCGCGAACACGGCGCAGTCCGAAGCAAAATATTTCGCCGAGCGAATGGCGATCGGGGACGCGACCGAGCGCGACGCCGCGCTGTCCGCGGTCGATGCCGCGCGTCATCAAATGGCGTTGAGTGAAACCAAGAGCGAGCTGCTACGCGTGCTCGGTGATCTGTTCGAGCTCACGGGGCGCAATCTGAGTTCGGAAGGGATGGCCGAGGCGGTTCCACCCGGCTTTTCTGCGACGCTCGGCACGCCGCCTGCAGTCGAGCATTCGCCGCTGTTTCGCGTACTCACTTCACAGGCGAAGTACTACGGCGCCGCCCGCGATCGTCTCGAGAGTGAGGGCTGGACGCCGCTCAGCGTTGGTGTGATTGCGGGTCGCGGCGACTACGGTGAGACGCGCTTCGGTGGTGGCTTGGCCTATGCGTTTCCGACGTTCCGCGCGAACCAAGGCGAACGCGCACGCGCCGACGCGGAGCGCCAGCGCTCGCTCGATGAGCTCGCGTTGCGGCGCGAGTTGTTTGCGCGTCGCGCCGTGCTGCTCACGAGCGAGCTTGCGGAACTCGGCCGAGCCTTCGAGATCGTGACGCATGCCGCGTTGCCCGCCGCCGAGCGCGCGCTGGCGGCCGCCAGCGAGACGTATCGCGCGGGCAAGGGTGATTTATTGTCGGTGTTGGTGAGCCGACGTGATTTTTCGGCGTTGTCACTGCGCCGTCTGGAGATTCTCGACAAGAGCTGGCAGCTGCTGGGCGACTTGGTCGAGATCACGGGAGAGCTGCCATGAGTACACAAGTATCGAACCCCACCCCGCCATCCGTATCGCCCGTGGCCGCGCCCCCGACTGCGCCCGCAGCGAGCAAAAAGCGCTGGGTCATGATCGGCGTGGGCGTTGCGGCGCTCGGCGTTGCGGCTGTCGTTTGGCAAGTGCGCGCTTCCTCGAACACGGAAGCAAGCGCGCCCGCCGAAGCGCCGGATACGCCGCGAGTCGAGGGTGAACGCATCACGTTTTCGCGCGCCTTCGCCGATCGCGCGAAGCTCAAGTTTGCGCCCGTGTCGCGCGCGATGCTCGTGCCGGTCGTCAATGCCGTCGGTACGGTCGCGTTCAACCCGGAGCACGTGGCGGCGGTGGGCACGCGCTTGAAGGGCCTGGTCAGCCGCGTCACGAAGTTCGAGGGTGACACGGTGGAATTGGGCGCAGTGCTTGCCGTGATCGAGAGTGCCGAGCTCGGCGAGGCGCAAGCCTCCGTGAGCATGCTGGAGGCCGAGAAGCGCGCCGCGGACGTGAACCTGCAGCGCGAAAAGACGCTCTCGCAAAAGAACCTCACCACGCAACGCGAAGCCGAAGTCGCGGGCGTCGAAGCCGAGCGCTATCAGCTGCTCTTGGGCGCCGCGCGACAGAAGGTCGAAGCGCTCTCGGGCGGCGTGGGCAGTCGACCCGGAAAGCTCGGGTTCTACGAGCTGCGCGCGCCGCTGAAGGGCACGATCGTCGAGCGCCACATTGCGCCGGGTCAATCGGTCGAAGGGCAATTGGTCGCGTTCCGCATCGCCGATCTCGATCATTTGTGGGTCGAGCTGGACGTGTTCGAGCGCAATTTGTCCAAGATCCGCGTGGGCGACCGCGTCGAGCTGAGCCCGCTCGCGGCGCAGAGCGAAACCTTCGAGGGGCGCGTGGCGCGCGTGGGCGCGATCATCGACCTGGAAACGCGCAGCGCGCCGATTCGCGTCGAGGTCGACAACCGCGATCGCAAACTGCGCGCGGGCCAAGCGGTGAACGCGCGCATCCACGCCGCAAGCAGCGGCGAGCAACAGAGCACGCTCGTGCCGTCGAGCGCGATCACGTTCGTCGATGGCAAATCCACCGTGTTCGTGAAGAGCGGTGAGAACGCGGTGCGCGTCGTCAAGCTCGAGACTGGCACCACCAACGGCCACGAGACGGAAGCGATCAGCGGGGTCAACCCCGGTGACGAAGTGGTGAGTGAAGGCGTTTTTGCGCTGAAGAGTGAGCTGTTCCGCTGAGCTTCGAGTCATCCCCATGTTGAAGTATTTGGTGAATGCGTCGATTCAGGCGCGCAGTGCGGTGATCGCTGCATTGGTGTTGCTGCTCGCGGTGGGCATTTGGGCGGCGCGCACGTTGCCGATCGATGCTTTGCCGGACGTGTCCACGGTGCAGGTTTCCGTGCTCACTTCGGCCTCCGGCCTTTCGCCCGTCGAGATCGAGCGCACCGTGACCATGCCGCTCGAGAACGCGCTCAACGGCGTGCCGGGCGCCATCGGTCAGCGCAGCGTGTCGCGCTCCGGCTTGTCCGCGGTGACCGTGATCTTCCGCGACTCGATGGACATCTGGTTCGCGCGCCAATTGGTGCTCGAGCGGCTGCGTGGCGTCGAGCTCCCCGCCGTCGCCTCGGCACCCGAACTTGCCCCCGTTTCCTCGGGTTTGGGCGAGATTTTCCAGTTCGTGGTGCGCAGCGAGCAGCACTCGGCGATGCAGCTTCGCACGCTGCTGGATTGGGAAATCGTGCCCAAGCTGCGCAACGTGCCAGGCGTCGTGGAAGTGAACACGATGGGCGGCGAGCTGAAGCAGTTTCAGGTCGTCACCGATCGCGCCAAGTTGAAAGCGCAAGGCCTCTCACTCAGCGACGTTGTCAATGCGCTGCGCGCCGCAAACTTGAACGCAGGGGGCGGCTACATCGATCGCCGTGAAGAGTCGTTCACCGTGCGCGGTCAGGGCATGTTGGCGAGCCCGGACGAGATCGGCAACGTGATGGTGCGCTCGACCGCCGGCAGCCCCGCCGTGTTGATCCATCACATCGCCGAGGTGAAAGTGGGCCCCGCGCTTCGCCAAGGGGTCATCACGCACAACGGCAAGGGCGAGGCCGTCACCGGTGTGGTGATGATGCTTTTGGGCGAAAATAGCCGAAATGTCGTCACGGCGGTGGCTCAGCGCGTGCACGAGATCCAGCCTTCGTTGCCGCCCGGCGTGAAGATCGAGGTCATCTACGATCGTAGCGACTTCGTGGGTCGCACGCTGTCGACGGTGATGAAGAACTTGGCCGAAGGCGTGGCCATCGTCACCGTGGTGCTGATCATCTTCTTGGGCACCTGGCGTGGCGCGGTGGCAGTCGTGCTCGGCATTCCCTGCGCGATGGCCGTTGCGCTGCTCGGTATGCACTTGTTCCACGTCACGGGCGATTTGATGTCGCTCGGTGCGATCGACTTCGGCTTCTTGGTCGACGGTCCGATCGTAATTCTGGAGGCCGTGATCGCGGCGACCGCGGGCAAGCGTTTGATCGGCGCTGCACGCGCCGCGAACTATGGCGAGATTGCCGGCGCCGTGGCGCGCCCGGTCGCGTTCGCGGTCGCGATCATCATGCTCGTGTACATCCCGCTGCTGGCGCTGGAGGGCGTTGAGGGCAAGATGTTCCGGCCCATGGCGATCACCATGGCCTGCGCGTTGTTCGGTGCGCTGGTTTACGCGGTCCTGTTCTTTCCTGCGGTGTTGGTCGCGCTGGTGCCGCCCAAGAAGGGGCACGGGCCTGGTTGGCTCGAGCGCTTGACCCACAGCTATCAAGATCTGCTCCCGGGTATCGTGCGCCTGCGCTACGTGCTCTTGGCCGCGTCGATCGGCATCTTTTTCTTCTCTGCTTGGCTGTTCGGGCGTCAGGGCGCGGAGTTCGTGCCGCGCATCTTCGAGGGCGACGCGGTGGTGACCATTCGCCGCGCGCCCAGCATCTCGCTCGATGAGGCGCGCAAGCTCGACCTCGAAACCGAGAAGGTGTTGCAATCGTTCCCGGAAGTACTCACCACGCTCGGCATGACGGGTCGTGCAGAGGTCGCGACCGATCCCGTAGGCAACGACAACACCGACGTGTTCGTTCGGTTGAAGCCGCTCGAAGAGTGGAAGACCGCGCACGATTTCGATTCACTGTCCGAGCGCTTCAAGACCCAAATCGAAAATCACGTGCCGGGCACCTTCGTCTCGGTGTCGCAGCCGATCGAGGATCGCACGAACGAACTGATCAGCGGCTCGCGCGCGGACGTACAGATTCAGATTTTCGGCGACAATTTGGAGAATTTGATGCACCTCGCGCACAGCGTCGGCCAGCAAGTGCGCAAGATCTCCGGCACCGGCGACGTGCGCGTGGAGCGCGTGCTGGGCGCGCCCACGATCTCTGCCGTGGTCGATCGAGCACGGCTCGCGCGCTATGGCGTGCACGTGGAAGATGCGTTCTCGGTGTTGGCCGCGGCGCGCGAAGGCGTGCCCGTCGGTCACGTGTACGAGGACGAGCGGCGCTTCGAGATCCGCGTGCTCGAGCCGCCGTCTCGGCCCAGCGCCGACGGCATCGGCGATCTATTCGTCACTACGCGCAACGAAGAAAATGTGCCGCTGCGCGAGGTGCTGACGCTATCGGAAGGTGAAGGTCCGACGGCAATCCGTCGCGAGAATCGCATGCGGGCGGTGCGCGTGGACGTGAACCTGCGCGGACGCGATTTGGTGTCTTGGGTTTCCGAAGCGCAGGCTGCGGTCTCGCAAAATGTGCGACTTCCGAACGGCTATCGCGTCGAATGGGGCGGTCAATTCGAGAATTTCGAGCGCGCTCAGGCTCGCCTCGCGATCGTCGTGCCGATCGTGATCTTGCTCATCTTCGCGATGCTGCTCTGGATGTTCCAAAACCTGCGGCTGAGCGTCGCGGTGTTTGCGCTCGTGCCGCTGTCCCTCGCGGGCGGCATGCTCGGCTTGGTCGTGCGCGGCATGTCGTTCAGCTTGCCCGCAGCCGTCGGCTTCATCGCGCTCGGTGGCATCGCCGTGCTGAACGGCGTGGTCATGGCGAGTGACGTTCGCGAGCGCATCGACCGCGGCGCGCGCGTCGACGTGGCCGTCACTGACGGTTGCGCGCACACGCTGCGCGCGGTACTCACGACCGCGACCGTGGCCGCGCTCGGCTTCTTGCCCATGGCCACTGCGACCAGCGCAGGCGCCGAAGTGCAGCGGCCGCTCGCGACGGCAGTCGTGATCGGTATGGCAATCAGCACCTTTTTGACGCTATTCGTGCTGCCCGGCGTGCTGCGCGTGCTGCTCGCTGGTTATCGCCCGAACACCGCAAAGCCGGAGGACGAGAGCGCCGACGTCGTCCCTGGTGCAGTCGGCTCGCCCAGCCATGCGTGAGTGAGATCCGCCCGTGGATGAACGCAGGCACCTCGTTCGCCAAAGCGTCAGCCACGGGCTGCGAAGTCTGACTTTCGTAGCGCTACTCGCATATTCGCCTGCAGTGAACGCTGAGTGCACGCTGCAAGGCCAGTACGTGCGGTTGTCCGACGTGCTGGTCAGCCCACCGCAGCGAGAACCGTTTCTCGTCGACCTGGGGAGTTACATTCCGAACAGCGGCGTCGAGTCGGTGAGCATGACCTTGCCCGACCGGTTTGGCGGCTTCGCAACGCTGCAGGTGACAGCCGCCATCGCATTTCGCGGTCAGCGCCAGGACCCCGTGCTCGCCGTGCGCAGCGGGATCACGGCAAATGAAGGCATGGTTCTGCTTTGGCCCGGCGCATTGCTGACTCAGGCGCGCAGCCAGGGCGCCATCGTGCTCGGCACGGTGCCATTCGCGTTCGCTCTGGAGGATGAGCCGTGGAACCGCGTCACGCTCGTGGAGTCAGTCGCCTCCGTGCGCGTGCCGTGCGACGCACTCACGTTTGGCGCGACTCAGTTTCCAGCCGGCAACGGCTTCGATGACGAAAGCGCGGGCGAGCCTTCCTGGTGGCAACTGCGTCGCGAATCATCACAACTGGTGCTGCGCAGGCAACCGAATTGGAACGCGCCGCGGATTGTGCTCGTGCGCGGTCCGCAGCAACGCGAAAGCGCGTTCAGCGTCAGATTTCTGTCCGAGCGAGCGGGTTGGTTGAACGTTGCCCACGCTGGTCAGGACGCCTGGGGAAGCAGCGCCGAAGTGCGCGGCTGGATCCCGAAGGCGGACCTCATCCCAGCCAGCACCTACTCCGTCGACGACGGCGTGCGCGACTACGACGAGCGCGGCGGCTGCGGCTTCAGGCACTCGAAAACGCCGCCACCCGTGCCTGCGTACGAAGGCTACGCGCAGATCGCGATTGGCACGAAGATCTACGCAGAGCCAAATCACAGTCCATGGGCAACGGTGCGAACCGACGCACAGTTCTTCGTCAAGTACTTCCCAGGCGACACCTGGGCGTGGGTGAAATGGATCCCGGAAATCCGAATGTCGGATTGCTCGCAACCCTTGCCCGCCTACGTCCCGCTGACTGCGCTCACGATCACGCCCAGCCCGACGCATTGAGCGTCGCAAAACGCACATTTACGCCTGGTTTTGTGAGTGGGCGTTCGTGTTCCAGCATCGCACCTCGGAGAGCGCATTGTTCCCGGCGGAGGGCCGACCCGCGCGGCAAGACGCTTGAGCTCGCGGAAGCTACCCTCGAGCCGCTTTGAACGCTCCCAGAGATTGACCGCCGAGCCGCAGAGGCCGCAGAGATCTGAGGGAGATTTTTTGGTTTCCCGACCAACGTCGTCGGCGCCGTTGTCACGACGCAACTCGCCGCTCAGAGGAAACCCTATCTCCTCTGTCTCCGATCTCTGTGGCCTCTGCGGCTCAGCGGTTAGTCCTCTTCCTCGTCCGCGACGCCGAAGGCTGTGACGCTATGCGGCGTGACGCGGCAAGACGCTCGAGCTCGCGGAAGCTACCCTCGAGCCGCTTTGAACGCTCCCAGAGATTGACCGCCGAGCCGCAGAGGCCGCAGAGATCTGAGGGAGATTTTTTGGTTTCCCGA
>Ga0164309_10000266_pt1 | contig 31255 bp, 28 predicted proteins | sample Whisoiple_247_MG_FD_109984 | JGI IMG/M metagenome (GOLD analysis project Ga0164309, IMG submission 109984) | Soil microbial communities amended with fresh organic matter from upstate New York, USA - Whitman soil sample_247_MG | ecosystem: Environmental > Terrestrial > Soil > Unclassified >...
CTCCAGTGCAAATTGTGCACTGCAGAAAGTTGGGTGTGACGTTGGATGCGCGAAATGGCTGCGGTGTTGGTGTTGGTGTGAGGTGCTCAGTTGATGTCAAGGAGTGGAAGCTGTTCGGGGAGCAATTACGTTGATCGACAACGCCCAGTTCAGGTTCTGCGGCGTTTCGCTCAGAAGCGGCACGCGGTCCGTGAGCACGCCAGCGTTCGCGCACACCAGTCCGGGCACCCCGAGGTCACTGATGACCTCGAAGGCCACCTGCTCCACTTCGTCAGGATCCGCGACATCGCAACGGTAGGCTTTGGCGGCCATACCCGACACCGAAATCTCGCGTGAGATCTGCTGCCCGGCAGCCTCATCAATGTCGATGACGGCGATCGCGGCAACGCCACGGCGCGCTGCTTCCCGTGCGATTGCGGCGCCAATTCCGCTGCCGGCACCGGTAATAGCAACTGCGCGTCCCTCGATTCTCATCGCTTCACCTCGTTACTCGTCGACTCAACTCGACCCAAACGCGAACGCAGGAGTGCGCCGCATATGCGTAGCGATTCACGCGGGTAGCACTTCAGGCGACCGACGGCTCGCGCCGCAATTTTGGATCACGCCACCGCCCCGTCCTTGAGGCGAGCCGATGTTGCGGACCCGTGAGCACGACGCGCGCAGAGACTGGATCCGGCCGACGCTGACGCATCCCTACCGTTGAATCTGAAAGTCGAGCAGGGCCCGGATACGTGCGTCGTAGGGTGACCGAAGGCCCGCGATGCCGACGACGTCCTGTTCCGACTGGATGAAAATGCCTTTCGCGTGGCTAAAGCGCCGGAAGCCGTCTATTCCGCGGTAGGCGCCGAACCCGCTGGCTCCGACACCACCGAAAGGCAGATCGTCTTGGGTGGTGTGCATGACCACGTCGTTCAGGACGGCATTTCCCGACGTGGTGTTGGAGAGGACGAAGGTCTGGTCTTCGGCTGTCCGGCCGAAGTAGTAGAGCGCCAGCGGACGCGGGCGACCGTTGATCTCTTCGACAACTGTGGTGAGGTCTTGATAGGTCCTGATCGGCAACAGGGGTCCAAAGATCTCTTCCTGCATGACACGCAGGTCGTCGGAGGGTCGAATGATCAGGGTCGGCGCCATGATTCGGTCGGTGTCGTAGGGCAGATCCTCTGCCGCCGGATTGATCTCAACGATCGCGGCTCCCTTCATTCGGGCTTCTTCGACATAGCCGCGAAGTCTCTGGTAGTGGCGGCGGTTGATTATCGCGGTGTAGTCGGGATTGTCGCGCAGGGTCGGGTATTGTTTGCCGACACTGCGAACGAACGCCTCGACGTAGGAGTCCAGGTCGTCCTCGTGTACGTACACGTAGTCCGGCGCGATGCAAGCTTGCCCGGCGTTGGCGGTCTTGCCGTACATGATGCGATCTGCGGTGAGGTCCACATCGGCGTCGCGGCCGATGATCACCGGGCATTTGCCGCCGAGTTCGAGGGTCACCGGAACGAGATTCTCGGCGGCGGCGCGCATGACGATACGGCCGACAGCAGTCGACCCGGTGTAGATGAGGTGGTCGAAGGGCAGTGACACGAATTTTGCGGCGATATCCGGTCCACCGGTGACGATGGCGACTTCGGTGTCGTCGAAGTATTTGGGGAACTGCGCGGCCAGCAGTGCCGACACCGTGGGCGTCAGCTCCGACGGCTTCACCATCGCTCGATTACCTGCGGCGAGAATGTCCGCCAAGGGGTGGAAAACAAGTCGCACCGGTGCGTTCCACGGTGCGACAACACCGATTACGCCGAGCGGCTGGAACTCGATGCGCGCGCTTGCGCCGTACTGCTCGAGCGGCGGATTGACGGTACGGTACTCCGGAGCCATCCAGCGAGCCAGGTGCGCCTTCGCGTGTTTGAGTGGCTCGATGACACCGGCAACCTCTGCGAAGGCAGTCAGATCCGGTGAACGGCGTCCGAAGTCTTCGGTGACGGCATCGATGATTCGACTGCGATTGTCGACGAGAAGAGCAATGGCCCGATCGAGGCGATCGAGGCGAGTCTCGCACGAGGGGAACGCTTCCTGCCGAGACGCGTCCCGTTGGCGCTGCAGTATCGCTGTCAGCTCTGGTTCGACTTTGTCTACGTGAACTTCCATCGTGGAATTTCCTTTGCGTCGTGGTGGCCGGGACGTTCATCCCCGGGGTGGCGAGCGGTGTGTATCAAGCGGTGATCCGGCGTCGGTTCTGGGCGAGTGCCTCCGGGCTCCGGCGCAAGGAGGCGCTTCGCCGACAGATCCTGGGCTGCACGGTTCGGTGTGCCCGGCCCCGGCTAGGGCCACCTGTTGGGCCCTGCCCAGGCGGTGAATCCTGTTCGCGCAGCATACGTTTGAGGATTTTTCCCGTGTCGCTGCGTGGGAAGGACTCGCGGAACTCGACTGTCTTGGGAGCTTTGACCGAACCGAGTCGGTCCACCCCACTGATGGGACGCATCGTCGTTTAGCGGCCCGGGTCCCGGTATGCAGCACGACGGTCAGACTATATACTAGCTATCTGATAAGCAAGTTTTTCGGTCGACTACGGCGAAGGGGGCAGCGATGCCTGCACGAGCATCCTGGGGCGACAGCGAGGTGGCAGCGGTGCGCGACCTGGCGCGGACGTTCTTCGAGAAAGCGGTAGTGCCGCATCAGGAGAAGTTCGTCGCGCAGGGTCATCCGGATCGCGACCTGTACCGCCGAGCCGGCGAACTCGGTCTGCTCTGCGCCGCCGTGCCGGAAGAATACGGCGGCGGCGGCGGCACGTTTGCACACGAAGCGGCCATCATCGAAGAGCAGTGCTACGCCGTGGACGCCTCAATGGGAATGCCTGTGCACAGCGCACTGGTCGCGCCGTACCTGGTGCATTTCGGCTCCGATGACCTCAGGCAACGACTCCTGCCGAAGGTCGCCAGTGGTGACTGCGTGCTGTCGATCGCCATGACCGAGCCGGATGCCGGCTCGGACTTGCAGAACATCAAGACTCGGGCCGTAAGAGAAGGCAACGAGTATGTCATCACCGGTTCGAAGATCTTCATCTCCAACGGATGGTTGTGCGATGCCATCGTTCTTGCCGTGAAGACCGACCGGTCGAAAGGCGCGGCGGGGGTCTCTCTGATCGTTGCCGAGGTCAGCGACGACACACCAGGTTTCAGGCGTGGCCGGATTCTGTCCAAGATCGGCAACAAGGGCGCAGACACCGCCGAACTCTTCTTTGACGGGTTGCGCGTCCCGGCAGCGAACCTGCTCGGAGGGATCGAGGGTTGCGGTTTCTACCAGATGATGGAGCTGCTGACCCAGGAGCGATTGGTGACCGCGGTGATGGCCGTGGCGATGATGGAGCGGGCAGTCGAACTCACGATCGAGTACACCAAGGGCCGTACTGCCTTCGGCAGGCCGCTGTTTGCCATGCAGAACACCAAATTCGAACTCGCCGAATGCGCCACCCTCGCACATGTCGGACGGGTCTTCGTGGACGACTGTATTCGCAAACACCTGGGAGGCGAACTTGACGCGACAACGGCGGCCATGGCGAAGTACTGGCTGACCGACCAGTTGGGGATCGTCGCGGATCGATGCCTGCAGTTGTTCGGGGGTTACGGCTACATGAGCGAATACCCGATAGCGCAGATCTACACCGGTGAGCGGGCGTTGCGGATCCTGGCCGGCAGCAACGAAATCATGAAGACCATTATTGCCCGGTCCCTGTAGGCACGCGAACGCAGTCGGCGGGTGCAGCCGAGGCCGCAGCTGCCCGCCGGTTCGCGCATTGCGGCCTAGGCTCGGCTCGTATGCGGATCACAACTTGCGTGATGAACAATCAATCAATGTTGAGGCGTAGCCGGTGAAAGGTGAGGACCTCACAGTGCGTGTGCTTCAACCGCGGCGCACGGAGTCGACACCGCGACAGGATGGCAGATGACAACGGACGCCGAGACGCCAGAGAACGTCAACTCTGGCACACCGGGCCGAATCCCACAGGCCGAGCGCACCCGAAATGCCCGGCGCGCACTGCTCACCGCCGCCACCGATTTGTTCGGTCGTCACGGATACGTTGAAACCAGCTTGGCCATGGTTGGCACCCACGCTGGCTACAGCCGCGGAATCGTGGGATACCACTTCCGGTCCAAGGAGGCACTGGCCCACGCGGTGATCGATCACCTGGCGGAGCTGAACAACGCGCGGCTGATCCGTGCGATCGGCGATCGGACAGGCTCCGACGCGCTCGATGCCGCAGTGGACTACTACTGCGATGCGGTACTTGCGCGCCCCGCCAATGCCAACGCGATCTACGTGTTCCTCACTGTCGCAACCACTTCCGCACCGGAGTTGCGCGAACACATCGCCGAGCACAACGCTGCGATAAGACGCACGCTGGCGGAATCCCTACGTGGCCTCACCATAGGCAGTGAGGAACAGAGCCCCGCCGAGCTCGAACTGCTGGCTGGCGTGATCGAAGGCGCAGTGCGCGGGATCGTGCAGCAATACATGGTCGACCCGGAAGGTTTCGATCTGCGCGCTGCAGCCGGCAGGCTCAAACAACTGACGCACTTCGGGGCTCCTCCCCAGCGCTGATCCGAATCTGATGCCCGGCGGGTGCAGCCCGTGCCGTGGTGTCGGGCCGCGCGCACCGGCATCGCGAAACTTCCCACCCCGCTACCCGGACGGGTTGTTGCAATCTACGCGGCGACACACTAACTTGCTAGTTGATAAGCAACATACGTGTCTCAGCGAGGTGGAGCCATGCAGATCACCGCGGCCGTCGTCGAGGACGCACACGCCCCTTTCGTCCTGGGGAACATCGAGATCGCCGAACCGCGCGAAGGTGAGGTCCTGGTCCGCATCGTCGCCGTCGGTGTATGTCACACCGACCTGGTGGCGCGGTCGGGCGGATATCCGACTCCGTTCCCCTGCGTGCTCGGACACGAAGGGTCCGGGGTCGTTCACAGTGTCGGCCCCGGCGTGACGAAGGTCAGTCCGGGAGACCACGTCGTGCTGACCTTCAATTCCTGCGGAAGCTGCACAAACTGCCGGCGCGGCGCCGAAGCCTATTGTGTGCAGTTGCCTGTGCTCAACGCGCTCGGCAGACGCGCCGACGGAACCACCGCCTATCTCCGGGACGAGCAACCGATCAGTGGCCACTTCTTCAGCCAATCGTCGTTCGCCACGTTCTCCTTAGCGACCGAACGCAACGTGGTGAAGGTGCCGACCGATCTTCCACTGCAGCTGCTCGGCCCGCTCGGGTGCGGTATTCAGACCGGCGCAGGCACCGTGCTCAACTCCCTTGCCGCCCGACCCGGCGAATCGATCGTGATCACCGGCACCGGATCGGTGGGGCTCAGCGCGGTGATGGCAGCCCGGATCGCCGGGTGTGATCCAATCATCGCGATCGATCTGCTGCCTGAGCGTCTCGAACTGGCGGCCGCACTCGGAGCGACCCATGTCATCGATGGCTCCCTGCCAAATCTGGCCAATGAGCTGTGGCAGATCTCCGGAACCGGCCTGGATTACGCGGTCGACTTCACGTCGGACGTCGACGCGATCAATACCGGTCTGCTCGGACTGCATTCGCGTGGAATCTGCGCACTCGGCGGCTCGACCCGGATCGGCACGACAGTGACCCTCGACATGATGGCGATACACCTGGGCCGTACCGTTCGCGGAGTCATCGAAGGCGACAGCGTCCCGGACGTGTTCATTCCGCAGCTGCTGGCCCACTATCGCGCTGGGAGATTCCCGTTCGATCGACTCGTCACGTACTTCCGGTTCGACGAGATCAATGACGCGATTCACGCCACGCATAACGGGCATGCCGTCAAAGCGGTCCTCACCATGCCCGGCACGGAGGCCTCACCCAAGGGTTAGAGCGGTGCACCAGCCGCCCAAAGGCCATACGTAGCTTGTTATTTGCACAGGGTCGCTTTCTGTGGCGGCGGCAAGAGCAAGTCGATGAGCAGCCCGACATCGGCGAGCGCTTCCTTGAGCGGCATTCGACGATGATCGAGCATGGCCTGGTAGACGGCCCCGCGCAGGCTGCCGACGATCAATCGCGCTGCGGTCTCGACATCGACGGTGTCTGCGATCGAGCCCGCCGCGATGGATCGCCCGATCAAATCGGCAATGCTGCAGCGCAATTCCTCGTGCAGTTCGGCCATTCGCTCGTGCAGCAGCGGAACAGGCAAGAGTGCTTCGAACATCAGGATGTAAAGAGCGCGCATGCGCGTCGGCGATTGCCGCCAGCTCTTGCCGAGTAGTTCGAGCATCGTGTGCAAAGCGTCGATGCTCGACTGGTTCTCGATCGAGGGCCCCAGCGATTCGGCGCGCCAATCGTTCACCATGCGTTCGACGAGAGCCCACAGCAAGCCCTCTTTCGATCCGAACCGGGCGGTCACGAGGCCGTGACTGTAGCCCGCGCGCTTGCCGATGGCGGCCATCGTCATCCGCTCATACCCGCCTTCGGAGATCAACTCGGCCGCCGCGTCAAGCAACTTTGCGGTCGACATCTCGGAGCGAGCTTGCTTGGCAACAGGCAGGACCCGGTCGGCACTTGCCACCTGCACCCCCGCTCCCCTGTCCGTCGTAAGCCCATTCCCGGGCCGTGATCCAGATCCTACGGCGTCGGTTGTGAGCGTTGGAGACGCTACAGAAATTATCTTGTCAACCATCTAATTTTAGCGTAAAGTTGCAAGCACGCTGCACAACAGCAGCGTGCCGTAGTCGAGCTGGTCACAAGCGGACGCCCAGCAGTGAGCGACCGCTTGGTCATAGCCAGTCCTGCCTCCTAGGCGGATGAGAGCGCACTGGCCACTCCCCTGCCGGATGCACTCAATATCGCCTAACCGCTATTACGAGAGGCTGCAATGGATTTCGATGAAAGCCACGCAGACGCGGATAACCGCCGGCGGCCGCGATCGTCTCAAAGGCGCACAAACCGGAGTACGCGTACCGCGACGGCGATGAGCTCGCCGTTCGGGGCGTGGACGCCGTCGAGGCAACCGGCTGCAGGTCAGCCGTGACCGATCCTGACTTTGACAGCTTCCCGCTGGCGCACAAAGGCAATCTGTACGAGGACTTCACCGTCGGTCAACGGTGGATCCACCATTGGGGCCGCACCCTCACAGAAGCCGACAACGTCATCTTCTGCAGCGCCACCTGCAACTGGCATCCGCTCTACCTCAACTGCGACTACGCCAACCACGAGGGCCACAAACGGCAAGTCGTGCATCCGATGTTGGTGCTCTGCACGATTGTCGGCCTGTCGGTTGAAGATCTCAGCGAAGCGGGTGGCCCCTTTCTGGGGGTAGAGGACTGCACCTTCCACTTGCCGGTCTACCCCGATGACACGCTGGTCGCCAGCTCCGAAGTGCTCGACACCCGCATCTCGGACAGTCGACCGGGGGTCGGCATCGTCACGTGGCGCACCGAGGGCCGCAACCAGCACGGCGAACTCGTCGTGGACTTCACCCGCAGCAACTTGGTGCGCCGCCGGGAAACATCATGACTGCACAGACCTTGATCGGGTCAGAGCTTGTTGAGCCCTGGCGCACACCAGCGCGAGAGCGGTGGCGCGACGCCAGATTCCCCACCAACTTCGAACGCACCAGCGAGATTCAGCAGCACATCATCGCAGAACGGCTGCTGGGGAAGGAGTCCGGACCATGAGCAATGCTTCCCGTGCCCTGCTCGCTTCGGCCGGATGGTTCGAAGACTTCACCGTCGGGCAGCGCATTCGCCACGCCCGCGCCTCCACCGTCGACGAAGTCGAGGGCGCATTCTTGTCCAAGCTGGTCGTCAACACCGCCCAGGCACACTGGAACGATCACCTGCTTCAAGGCTCGCCGCTCGGCTCCGGACGACTTGTGTTCGGACTACTGACGGCCTCGCTGGTCTTCGGCCTCGCCGCACCCGACACTTCCGAGCAGGCCATAGCCGAACTCGGTTGCACGGCGCTGCGGTTCCGCGCTCCCGTCCACCACGGCGACACCGTCGAGGCCTTCACTGAAGTGCTCGAAACCACGCCCAGCCTCGATCGTGACGACGCCGGCGTTGTCCGGTTCAAGCACTGGGGCCGCCGCCACGACAACGTCATCGTCTTCGAGGGCGAACGCACCGTATTGATCAAACGCAAACAGCATTGGAGTGAACCATGACAGCAGCCCGTCCGAAACGCTTGCGCCGCAGCGAGTTGGCCACCCCGGGCACCAGCCCCAAGATGATCGCCAAGGCCGCGGCCAGCGACGCCGACCTCGTCTTCCTTGACCTCGAGGACGCAGTCGCGCCCGAGCAGAAAGAGAACGCGCGCGCCAACATCATTGCCGGCCTCAACGACCTCGACTGGGGTAAGACCGTCCGGTCCTACCGGATCAACGGCGTGCACACCAAGTGGTGCCACGACGATGTCATTGAGGTGGTCACGGGCGCCGGCGCCAACATCGACGTGATCATCGTGCCGAAAGTCAAGGCGCCTCGCGACGTGTGGTTCGTAGACGATCTGCTGACTCAATTGGAAGACAAGCTGGCTCTTGAGCCCGGCCGCATCGGACTCGAGCTGCTCATCGAAGAAACCGAGGCACTGGCCTGCGTCGAGCAAATCGCTGCCGCCTCTCCGCGGCTGGAGGCGCTGATTCTCGGTATTGGTGACCTGTCCGCCAGCCAGGGCATCCGTGCCGGTCACATCGGCGTGACCGACGACGACAGCGGCCTGATCGGCTACCCCGGCGACATGTGGCACTACGCCCGCAACCGGATGATCGTGGCTGCACGGGCCAACGGCATCGACGCGATCGACGGTCCCTATGCCAACTTCGGCAATCCCGAGGGCTACCGGCGGGACGCCGGATGGGTCGCAACCCTTGGCGGAGTTGGCAAGTGGTGCATTCACCCCAGTCAAGTTCCCATCGCCAACGATGTCTTCGCCCCCACGGCCGAGGAGATCACCCAGGCCTCCGAGATCGTAAAAGCTGTTCACGAGGCTGAGGCCAAGGGGCTGGGCTCGGCCAACTACAACGGGATCATGATCGACGCTGCTACCACCCGCGTATTCGAGACCGTCTTGGACCGCGCCCGACTCTGCGGGCTGGCCCCCGCTCACCCATGACGACGATAAGGGCATGAATAGCAATGCCTGGACCACTAGACGGCGTGCGTGTCATCGACTTGACGGCGATGCTCGCCGGACCCTACGCGACCATGCTCCTCGCCGATTTGGGTGCTGAAGTCGTCAAGGTCGAACCGCCGCGCGGCGATCCCACCCGCGGCGTCGGACCGTTTCGCGAAACCGACGGTCCGGACGGTCTGGCCGGCTATTTCCAGTCGGTCAATCGCGGCAAGCGCAGCGTTGTGCTCGACCTCAAGACCGATGAGGGTCGCGCCAAGCTACGCGATCTGGCACGGGTTGCCGACGTGCTCGTGGAGAACTATTCAGCCGGAGTTATGGAACGGCTCGGCCTCAGCTACGAGCTGCTGCACGCCGACAACCCCCGGCTGGTGTACGCCGCGGTGCGTGGGTTCGGCGACCCCCGCACCGGCGACAGCCCCTACCGGGACTGGCCTGCCTACGACGTTATCGCGCAGGCCGTTGGCGGCTTTCTTGGCATCACCGGCACCGCCGATAAAACACCGATCAAGTCCGGACCCGGGATCGGCGACCTGTTCCCCGCGGTACTGCTGGCGGTCGGCATCCTCTCCGCATTGCACCACGCAACGAAAACCGATCAAGGCCAGTTCGTCGACGTCGCGATGTACGACGCCGTGCTTTCGATGTGCGAGCGCATCGTGCATCAGCACTCCTATACCGGGCAGGTGCCAGAGCAGCAAGGCAACAGTCACCCGCTGCTCTGCCCGTTCGACATCCTGCCGACCGCCGACGGTTGGGTGGCATTGGCGGCCAACAGCCAGCACTGGGCGAAGGTCGCCACCGCCATAGGGCGACCCGACATGGCGACCGACGAGCGATACGCCACCAATGCGGCTCGACTCCGCAACAAGCCCGAAGTGCTTGCGGCACTGAAGGAATGGTTGTCGACCCGCACCACGAAGGAAGTCCTGGCAACCTTCGGTGGATCCGTGCCGATCGGTCCGGTCAACACCGTGGCCGACATCTTCGCCGATGACCACGTCGCTGCGCGCGACATGTTGGTGGCCGTCGAACAGCCCGGAAGCGATCGTCCCGTCACCTTGGCAGGCCAGCCGATCAAGTTCACCGAGACGCCCAGCAGCGCGATCACGCGCGGACCCCTGCTGGGCGAGCACGACATCGACAGGATCGTCGACGAGTGGTCGATCACGCCAACGAGATAGCAAGCCACTCAACGAGCCGAAAACGGGGCAACGTCGGCGGTCATAAAGGTGAAACATTTGATCTAGCAGGCTAATACGACCACTGTGTACCGCCTGGGCGATCCAGCGACCCTTCCGCAACCTCTGCCGGCCGCCGCCCCAGCAAGCAAGTCTTCGCACTACCCAACCCGTGACCACGACGCCGTAACGTCCACAACAGCGAGGTGAAAATTCATGTCTAACAATCGGCCGAAGGCCTTGATCGTGATCTCGTCGAACAAGCTTCTTCCACTGTCAAGTCCGGAAGGGCATCCCGGCTTGCCCACCGGCTTCTTCCTGTGCGAACTGGGCCAGGTCCTCAAGGAGTTCGACGGTAAGTACGACTTCACGTTCGCGACCCCCGACGGTGAACTCCCGCAATTGGACATCAACGGGCTAGCCCTGCCGTGGCATGACCCCGAGCACATGGCATCTGCCAGCGCCAAGGCCGCGGCAGCACAGACGCTGCGATTCGACCCCGCCGCCTACCGCGCCTCCCGCTCCGATCTCGTCGCACGGCGCGACGAAGAACTGAACCTGGCATATCAATACCTGGGCAACATTCCCGTCTCATCGCCGATGCCGAACACCGACAAGGAAGCAGCACTTATCCGCGACGATGTCGCCGCCAAGTTCGGGTCACTGCCGACACACGTGTTCCTGTCTGCACGCGAGTTGGTCGAAAAGCACCGCGACGCCGATGACCCATTCGACCTAGGCGGGTTTGATTTCGCGCATCTACCCGGCGGGCACGCCCCGATGGTGGACTTCGTCGACAACCCGTGGCTCGGTGAATTGATCAACACCTTGCACGAGGAAGGTGTGTTGATATCGCTGATCTGCCACGGACCCGTGGCGATGGCTTCGGCGAAGTACCGGGTCAGCTCCGACGGCCAGGTTCGCACGGTTACTGAACACCCGTTCGTGGGGATCCGTGTCACCACCGTCCCGAAGTACGGGGAGGTCATGTTCTCCAAGGTAGGCTTTCTGAAGATCCCCGGCGAGCAGACTCGCACCACCTACTACGTCGACGAAGCCCTTGAACAGGCTGGCTACAAGGTGGAAACCGTTGCCCCCAACCCCGGCGCGATCAAAGTGATCTGGGAGCCCGAAGTACGAGTGCTCACCGGGAACGGGCCGCAAGCCGTCGACCAGCAGGTCTCCGTGCTCCGCGAGCAGCTGGGGACCGGTTCCGGGATCTAGATCTTCTGCCACCCGAATCCGAGTGTACCGATGGCTGAATACACGCTTTCGCCCGTGGGAATGGATGATTTTCGCTGCAGCACAAGGCTTTATCCGTTCACCGTCCACTTAAACGTGGATGCCGCCACGTTCTGGGCCGAACTCAACGGACCGGCACCCCTGTACTGGTGCCGGCTGCTACGCAGCGTGGAATGGACATCCCCAGCGCCCCGCACCGTGGGGTCCACCCGCACCGCGACAATGGCGTTGACGGGCACCACACTGCGGGAACGCTATTTTCGATGGGACGAAGCCGACGGGCGGTACGCGAACGGTTTCTGGGTGACGGCGTCGAACACTCCAGGATTTCGACGATTTGCCGAACACTATGAGGTGGTTGCGACCGAGACCGGCTGCAGATTCACCTGGACCTTCTTTGTCGAGCCGATCGTCTCCGCAACGAATCCGTTCATCAGGCCGCTCGTCAGGGCTGTCCTGAAACGATTCCTGACCGACACTCAGCAACGGTTCGGCTGAGTCGGTGCTGCGGCTGCGGCCGAGAGCGAAATCAACTGCAGCAGAACAACCGTCGCTGAGACTGTCACACGATTTGAACAGATCGGTGGGCCTGGTCGGCGTCGGGACCGACCGCAAAATTATATGGTTGACAAGATACTTTGTTGATTCTAAAGTTAAGACTTGTAGATCCTCGGGCTCGTCTTTCCAAGACCGAGTCGGGTTCTGCACAGCGCCCGGAGTCGCAGCGATCTCCGGAAACGTTCGTCGCCGCCGCCGAATCCAGATAACTCACCGAGAGGTTAACTCGCCGTGTCCGACATCACCATGTGCATCATCACCTTCCTTCTGGTTCTGAGCCCCTTGGCAATTCCGGTCGCCGTAACGCTCGTCGACACGCTGGGCCCCACACGCAGACAGCGCGAGGCCAAGCCTGCCCGGCAGCAGCTGCCAACACCGGCACGCAGCTGATCGTGGTCACTGGCGGCGAACCGGCAGAGTCAGGTCTCAGCGAGATCCCGACTTCCAGGCGCTCGCGCCGGCCTGGCTCACGCATGACGACTCGGGTATCCCTCGACCCCAGCGAATCTCGATCGACGGCCCGCACGTGCGCCGAGGCCGTCGGACTCTCTTCCGGCCCTGTTCATCAGACCGTTCGTCGTCGAGAATCTGTTCGGACTTGATGGGCGACTTCCAGCCCCATACAACGTGTCGATCTCGAAAGTCCCGGGGTCGAAACAATCCCGGTGTCTAATCGGAGGCGGAGCTCGGAGGGCGCGCACGTGCGACACGTGAGACTGACACTGTCCGACTACCTCGCAGTGCTGCAGTGCGTGAACCCGGTCCGCAGGAGTGCGGTCAGGATGGGCTCCAATGCGATTTGCGTTTAATGAGAACCGTGCGTTCGCCTTCGAAGACGATGGTGTTGTCCTGGCGGCGGCCCCAGTGTTTGAACCGGACGACGCCGGCATCATCGCGATCGGGGCTGTCAGCGGTCTCGAGGACCTGCGTGAAGGCCTCGACGGTGTCGTCGTGATGCATAGGCGCGCGAAAACGCAAAGCGGTACAGCCTAATTCGGCGATCATGTGTTCGGAGGTATCGGGAGCTGTCAGCCCGAACACCAGCGAGGCGGTCAGCAGCCCAAACACCAATCGACCCGTACCAAGGGCTGCGGTCGGCGAGGCTTCCAGGAAGTGTTCATTCCAGTGGGCTTGGGCGGTGTTCACCACCAGTTTGGACAGGAAGGACCCTTCAACCTCGCCGATGGTGGCGGCCCGGGCGTGGCGGATCTGCTGTCCGACAGTGAAGTCTTCGAACCAGCCCGAAGGAGCCAGCAGAGTCTCATGGGTAGTGCTCGTCACTGTACGGATTCCTTCCCCAACAGGCGCTCGGCGATGATGTGCTGCTGGATCTGGCTGGTGCCTTCGAAGATGGTGGTCAGGCGCGCGTCTCGCCAGTAGCGCTCGACCTGGTGTTCGGTGGTATAGCCGTTGCCGCCGAAGAGCTGGATGCCACGGCCGGTGACCTCCACGGCCATTTCCGTAGCTAACAATTTGACCATCGCGGATTCTTGTTCGCATGGCTGTCCGGTGTCGATCAGGTGGGCGACGTGCTGGTAGAACGCTCGAGCTTGGGCGACTTTGGCCGCCATTTCGGCCAGCATGAACCGCAGCGCCTGGAAGTCGCTGAGCGGGTGGCCGAATTGAACGCGCCGGCGCAGATAAGCCGTGCAATCCTCCACCGCGGCACGCGCCAACCCGACCGCCCGCGCGGCGGTATGCACACGGGCGATGTTCAATCCCTTCTGCACTGCCCGGAAAGCCGCGGTGCCGTCGGGGGACGGCAGCCGATTTCCGTGCGGCACACGCAGGTTGGACAGAGTCAATTCCCAGGTAGTGAATCCGTGATAGCCGATCTTGTCGATCGCGCTGCCGGTGATGCCGTCGGGAAAACTGTCACGCTGCTTTTCGACGATGATGTTGGCTAAACCGGCCGCGCGCGGTTCGCCGGGTTCGGGATCGCGGACGCGACAAAGGATCTGGATGAAGTCGGCGGCTTTGGCGAACCCGGTCCAGCGCTTGCGCCCGTTGATCACCCAGTGGTCCCCGTGGACGACTGCTCGGGTCGAGACCGCGGCCAGATCCGAGCCGGCGTCGGGTTCGGAGAAGGCGACCGCGCCGATGCGCTGGCCTCGCGCGCTCCTGGTGAGCAGATCGTTGCGGTGAGCCTCGTCACCGATCTCGCAGCCCATTCCCTGCGCCCGGGCGATGATGCTGGCCACGCTCATCCATGCCCGGGCGAGCTCTTCGGCGATCATGCAGTACTCGAACGTGCCCAGTCCCAGACCACCATGCTCACTCGAGACGGTGATGCCGAAGTAACCCTGCGCGGCGATGCGGTCCAGGAACTCCCGCGGCATCTCGGCTTTATGCGGGTCCAACTCGTTGGCGACCGGCAGCACCTCCTGTAAGGCGAACCGCCGCGCCTCGCGCTGGATCGCGGCGCGCTCTGATGAGTACCACGGCGCTGCCAACGTCGGGCCGACCAAGACATCGCCGGCGCTCACGACGCGTTCCTGAACCGGACGAGGTTGCTGCGCTGGAAATCGAGGACGACCTCACCGCGCTGATTGGCGCCCTCGGTGCGCCAGGTGACGATGCCCACACCGGGTCGGCTCGACGACTCCCGCTTGTCCAGGACTTCCGATGTGGCGGTCAAAGTGTCGCCGGCATGGACCGGCAGCCGGAAAGTACAGTCTTCGACGCCCAAGAATGGTCCGCCGGCCTCGCTGAGATCCTCCACCGACAGCCCCACCACGGTGCACAGCACCAGCATGGGGTGCACGACCTCACGTCTGTGGCCATGGCTGCCCGCAAAATTGCGGTTGAGGTAGAGCGGGTGCCAGTTGCAGGTGGCACTACAGAAGATGACGTTGTCGGCCTCAGTGAGGGTGCGGCCCCAATGATGGATCAGCCGTTGTCCGACCGTGAAATCCTCAAATCGATTTCCTTTTTCGGCGATGGGAAAGCTGTCGAGGTCCACCCCGGCCACTGCCCGTGCCGTCCCCGGCCCGTCTAGGCCTACAGTGCGTGTTTTGTCCAAACTCATAGCGACCTCTGCTTTTTGGGCTCCGGATTCGTGGCGGGGCCAGCGTAGCGTCTTAGCGGCGGGCACCACCTCGTCCTGACTAGCGGTCCGCATCGCGTCGCGCTGCATCGCCCTTGACAATAGAACAAAATTAGTTAGTTGACAAGATACTTTTTTAAGCGTCTGTCGCGGTCAATGGACGACGGACGTCCGACCTTCGGGCGAGCCCTAACGATCCGGGTTGCTCCGATTGTCAAGACGCACATCCTGGTGCAGCGGCCCGCTACGATGACGTGCACGCCCTTTGCCCGGCCGTACCAGACAGCTAGGTGAGCGAGGATTCAGTTGGCAAGTCCCAAGCCTGTACTGCCGACACCGAAACAGGCGCGCTCAGAGGTGTCGACCGGCAAGCTGCTCGACGCCGCGGCCGAGCTGATCTCCGAGGGCGGCTACGAACGGATGACATTGGCCGCAATCGGGAAACGGGCTGGCTACAGCCATGGTCTGGTGACCGCCCGGTTCGGTTCGAAGGAGGGCCTGTTGTGGGCTCTCGTCGACCGGATGGTCAACGAATGGCGCGCCGATCTGCTGGGCCCAGCCATAGCCGACCAGTCCGGCACGGCGGTGCTGCACACCCTGATCGACGAACTCGCGAAGTCCTGGCGTCGATCGCCGACGCGGATGCGGGCCCTGTACATCCTGATGTTCGAAGCCTTGCTGCCGGTGCCGTTGCTGCATGAGCGCATGGCCGCACTGCATGAGGATCTCCGTCGCAGCGTCGCGGACACCATCGCCCGTTCAATCAACGAGGGCATCACCAGTCCCGACGTCGACGCTGCCGCCGCGGCGCGATTGATCGTCGGCGCCCTCCGCGGAGCGTCCTACCAGTCGATGCTCGACCCGGCCCGGGTGCCGATCAAGGTGGCGCTCAGCGACGTCCGGGTGCTCGTCGACACCCTTCTTCCCAATGCCGCGCCCTCGCGGACGAAGCGGCCGCGTAGGGCGTAACACCCCAATTCGACTGGCGGACTTACTAAACCATGTCCACCAATCCGACCATCAGTTGCCGGGCGGTTCTGGGCAGCGGCATCATGAGAACGCACCGGCACACGCAAGACTTCGTGTTCGCCGCCCCACCTCCCACGCGGTAGTTCCGCTCCAGCTCTCAAAAATTAGATGGTTGACAAAATAATTTTCTGAGTCATTCTTAGTGACATGACGGAAACCGCAAAGGCCCTCGTCGAACTCTTCACGCGGCTACCAGATCTGACAGCCAGCGACCCAGAGTGGCAATTGGTGAGTCGGCACTGGACCGGTCGGCTCGCTTTGACGGCCGGACCGGACAGTGCAGTGTCCATCGACACCGGCGCAGTCTTCGACGTGGTTGACGGTTCCCTGCGGCCGTCGGCTGGACACGTCGGGACCGACCCCGGTGACATCACGCTGCGTGCACCGGAGGCGGTGTGGCAGGGCATGCTGGAAGCCACCCCGCCGCCCTACCTGCACTGTCCAATGGGCGCGGCGTATCACGGCTTCGAGGCAGGCGGGCATCCGGAGACCGTCGCCCAGTACTGGCCGGCGGTGCATCGTGTGGTGGCCCTGCTGCGGCATGCGGCATCCGACGTCCCGGTAGTTCCGGCCCCACGGCGGGCCGCCGATGCCCCACTGTGGGATCAAGCCGCCGGACGGTATGCGCACCTCAATCTCGACGGCGACGACTACCGTGTCTACATCGAGGAGGCCGGCCAGGGTATTCCCGTTCTACTGCAGCACACCGCCGGCGCCGACGGCCGGCAGTGGCGACACCTTCTCGACGATGAAGCTTTGACCCAGCGGTTCCGATTCGTGGCCTACGATCTGCCCTTCCACGGCAAGTCGCTGCCGTCAACCAACCGCAACTGGTGGTCTGAGCCCTATCGACTGACCCGCGAGTTCTTGATGCAGGTGCCGTTGGCGGTGACTGCTGCAATGAACCTGGACCGTCCAGCCTTCATGGGCAGCTCGATCGGCGGTCATCTCGCCGTCGATTTGGCCTACTACCACCCTGAGTCCTTCCGTGCCGTCATCGGACTGGAAGCCGCACTCAAACAAGAAGCGCAGATCGACCTCACCTACCTGTATCACCCACGAGTCTCCAACGCGTACAAAGCCACTGGGATGTACGGCCTGACCTCACCTACCGCTTCAGAGGCGCTGCGTCGGGAAACCATCTTCGTCTACAGCCAGGGCGCGCCACCGACTTTTAGTGGCGACCTGCACTACTGGCAGACCGAGCACGACCTGCGTGGCCTGGCCGGCAAGATCGACACCAGCCGCTGTCAGGTGTACCTGCTCACCGGCGAGTACGACTGGGCGACCACACCGGAGATGTCTCGGCAGCTCGCTGACGAGATACCGGGGGCGACCTTCCAGGTGATGACCGGGCTTGGGCACTTTCCGATGAGCGAGGATCCGGCGAAGTTCCTGTCCTACGTCGAACCGATCCTCGACGAGATCGCGCAGTCGTCGACCGTGCCCGCCTAGAACGTGCTGGACCACCGCAAATACCCCCCCGCCAATCCGCGATCGAGAGAGTCAGATGTTCAAGCCAGGTGACGTCAATCTTGGTGACCCCGACCAGCTCATGGAGGTCGGCAACCCGCCCTACGAGTACCTCGCCGTGTTGCGTCGCGAAGCGCCCGTGCACTGGAATCCCGCACCCGATAAGGCCATTGGCGGATCCATGCCACTCACCAAAGGGTTTTGGGTGTTGTCGCGGCACGCCGACGTCGACATGGCCTCGCGCAACCCCGAGGTGTTCTCGTCGTGGTTGGGCGGCCCGGTGCTCTACGACAACGACCTCCACGTACCGCCACTGAGTCCTTATAGCTTGGAGGGACAGCGATGCGGCCTGATGGGAAAGGATCACCCCGAGCACACCGCATACCGCAAGTTGGTGTCGGTCGGGTTCACCCCAAAGAACATCGCCCAGCTGGAGCCCGTGATTCGATCACACGCCCAGCGCATCGTCGATCGGGTCCGCGATGCACACGACGGCGAATTCGTGCACACCGTCGCCGCTGAGCTGCCGATGGTCATCCTGTGCGAAATGCTGGGCGTACCGCCCAGCGATTGGCCGCAGTTGTTCGACTGGGGCAACAGCATCGCGGCCGTGGAGGATCCTGACATCGACGGCATGCAGGTCGCCGGTGAGATGATGGGCTACTGCCACCAGCTGGTGGCAGAAAAGCGCGAGCGCCCCGATGGCAGCTTGTTGAGCAACTATGCCAATACGGACGTCGACGGCGAGCAGCTCTCCGCGTTGGACATCAATATGTTCTTCGTCACGCTGTCAATCGCCGGACACGAAACCACCCGCAACACCACCGCGCACGTGATTCGGCTGATAAGTGAATTCCCCGATCAGCGGGCGATCCTGCTGGAGGACCTCGGGGGCCGATTGCCGAACACCATAGACGAAACGCTGCGGTTCTCCCCGCCGGTCATGCAATTTCGCCGCACAGCGACCAACGACATCGATCTGCACGGCGTCCACATCAAGGAGAACGACAAGGTGTACTTGTCCTACGCATCCGCCAACCGCGACGAGGCCGTGTTCACCGAACCAGACCGGTTCGACATCTTGCGACCCAACGCCGGCAAGCATTTGTCTTTCGGCTCCGGCCCACACTTCTGCCTGGGCGCCAGACTCGCGCGCCTACAGCTGCGCATCCTGCTGGAAGCAGTGCTGACCGCCCGCCCACAAGTCCACGTCAGCGGGCCCGTCAGCAAGCTGCGCAGCATATGGTTCAACGCCATCACGGAGATGCCGGTCAACTACGGCGCGCCCGAGGCGGTGCACCGGTGAAGCGCTATGGCCATTGGATCAACGGCGCCGCATCGGCCCCGCAGACACGTCAGTACCTCACCTCGACCAGCCCCGGAACCGACACCGCGGTCTGCGAAATCACCCTCGGCGACGTAACGGATGTGAACGCCGCGGTCGACGCGGCACAGGACGCCCTGGCGAGCTGGCGCGACCGCAAACCCGGCGAACGCGGCCGCATCCTCACCGCGATCGCCGATGGACTGCGGGCGCAATCTGATCTACTGGCCGAGCTGGAATCGGCCGAGTCGGGAAAACCCTTGTGGCAGTCGCCCATCGAAGTCGAAGGCTCCGCAGCCTTTTTCGATTTCTACGCCGGACTAGCCAACCTGCCCGCCGGCGAGGTCATCGACATGGGTCCAGGACGACACGGCTACACGGTCCATGAACCGTACGGTGTCATCGGGGTGATCACTCCATGGAACGCGCCCCTCAACCAAGCCTCCCGCGCGATCGCCCCAGCGCTGATGGCCGGCAACACCGTGGTGGCAAAACCGTCGGAATTCACCTCGGCGACCACGCTGGAGCTGGCCCGGATCGCCACCGAAGCGGGATTACCGGCCGGCGTCCTCAATGTCGTAACCGGTGACGCACGCGGAGTCGGCAGCCCCCTCGTCGAACACCCGGCCGTGCGCAAAGTAGCTTTCACCGGATCGGTGCGCGCCGGCCGCGAGATCGGCCGCATCGCCGCCGACCGGATCATTCCGCTCACCCTGGAACTGGGCGGGAAAGGGGCCAACATCGTCTTCGCCGACGCTGACCTCGCCGCGGCGGCGCGAGGCAGTTTGACGGCGTTCGCCGTCAACGCGGGCCAGGTCTGCAGCGCCGGAACACGGATACTGGTCGCCGAAGAGATTCACGACACGTTCGTCGAAGCGCTGTGCGCGGAGGTGGATCAAGTCACCCCCGGCCAAATCTACGGCCCACAGACTACCCACGCCCAATTCGAAAAGGTGCTGTCCTACTTCGAGATCGCCGAGCAGGACGGAGCCAGACTGATGTCCGGCGGTGCCGCGGTGGGCGACGGCTGGCTGATCCAGCCCACCGTCTACGCCGGCGTGACCAATGACATGCGCATCGCACGGGAAGAAGTCTTCGGCCCCGTGGTCGTGGTCATCCCATTCACAGACGAAGACCACGCCGTCGCACAAGCCAACGACTCAGATTACGGCCTGTCAGCTGGTATCTGGACTACCGATGTCGCGCGGACCCACCGGGTCGCCGCCCGCCTGGACGCCGGCCAGATCTACGTCAACGACTGGCCGGCCGGCCTCGTCGAAGGGCCTTTCGGGGGCTACAAGAACAGCGGATACGGCCGGGAGAAGGGGGCCGAGGCGTTGCACCACTACACGCACACCAAGTTCGTGACGGTAAAGCTATGAACCTACAGGGACGCACCGTCGCGGTCACCGGCGCTGCCAGCGGCATCGGAGCGGCCCTCGCCGAGGAGGCGGCGACCCGCGGCGCGGCTGGGGTCGCCGTGATCGACCTGGACGCCGAGGGAGCACGCGCGACGGCAACACGGATCGAAGAGCGCGGTGTCCCAGCTTTGGCTTTCGGCTGCGATATCAGCGATATGGAAGACATCGAATGGGTCGCCGACGAGGTGGCGAATGCCTTCGGCGTACCCGCTCTGGTGTGCGCCAACGCCGGCATCAACACCCAACCCGCCCCCCTACTCGAGGCCGCCGCCGGCGACTTGCGATGGGCGCTGGAGGTCAATGTCGTGGGAACATGGGCCACACTGCGAGCCTTCGGTCACCACATGGTCAACACTGCACAGCCGAGCTGGTTGCTCGTCACCGCATCCGAACACGCGATCGGAGTGCCGTTCCCCGGCAACGGCTTCTACACAGCCAGCAAGCACGCGGTCCTCGGCCTTGCCGATGTCTTACGCTACGAGTTGCCGCCGCACGTCGGCATGAGCGTGATGATTCCGGGTCTGGTGGCCACCGAACTGTGGAGCAGTAGTTCGCGGCGACCCGACCGATATGGTGGACCTGCACCCGGCGGTGACCCCTCCCGCCGGGTGCTTGCTCTCGGCATGAACCCGGCCGTCGTCGCCGCCCGGGCACTCGACGCCGTGGCTGCGGAGCGCTTCATCATCGCCACGCATCCGCACGTCCGAAAGTACTTCTCCGAGCGGGCCTCCGATCTAGCAAGGGCATTTGACGGGCTGCCATCCACCGACGCTGACGGGTCTTACGACGTGGCCGAAATCCTCTCCCAGCTGAGCGCCAGCCGCGAAGCCTGATCACATGACGATGACGTGAAGATTACCTCCGACGATGGTGTGCGCAGGTCCATTCCGACTATCAGCCGCCACGTCACACAACCTAGTGACGCCATGACCGGATCGATTGCTCTGCGGCGCTTCACACATCGCACCGTGGTATCTCTGACCGGTGTCTGCCTCGATGTCGACGTGGACACAGCATTCAATAGCAGCCCTACGCGCAATGGCGCCGACGAGAAAGGCACGGTCAGTGTGGAGCCCGCAATCCGAGAACCCTCCCCAACTCCGGCTAGGGGACTCGACGATCACCGGACTGTTCGAACAGCCCCTGGACGGCATCAACCTGCTTCTCGGCGCCGATCCCGAACAAGTCCGCGAAATCGGTTGGCTGACACCGCGATACGCCACCGAGACGGGCGACCTACTAGGACACGTCCAAGCTTTCCTCGTGCAGCACCAGGGGGTCACAATCATGGTCGACACCTGCGTAGGCAACGGAAAGAGCATCACGGTCGTGCCGGCGTGGGACAACCTGAACACGCCGTTCCTCGACCGGCTCCGCGCCCTCGGAACCGCTCCGGAGACCGTTGATTACGTGCTGTGCACCCACCTGCACGTCGACCACGTGGGATGGCAGACGTGGTCGGACGGCCACACTTGGCATCCGACCTTCCTGAACGCTCGCCATCTGTTCTGCCACCAGGAGTACGAATATTGGGGATCGCATCGTCACCTTGCGCCGCGGGCGCCGGAGGAAGCCGACGACGACATTGACGCCCTGGGCATCCAGTTCGACTTGACTCAGCGGCGCGTTCACGAACAGTCCATCCAGCCCGTGGTCGACGCGGGGCTCGTCGAGCTGGTCGATCCACCACACGAGGTCGTCCCTGGTGTTCGGCTGATCCCCACGCCCGGTCACACACCAGGTCACGTGAGCGTGGAGATCACCAGCGGCGGCCAGCGGGCGGTGATCTCCGGAGATCTGTTTCATCACCCATGCCAGATCGCGCGGCCGCAATGGGCGTCGTTGCCCGACACCGATAGTGAACTGAGCACATCCTCACGACGAGCATTGCTCGCCGATCTTGCCGGAACACCGACGCGGCTGGTGGGCAGCCACTTCGCCGAGCCGTGGGCCGGCGTGATCGTGAACGACGGCGACGCCTACCGCTTCGAGCCTGAACCCACTGACTGATCCCCCAGCATCCATTCCCGTTGCGCGGCCACGTATCCGGTGGGTAGGAGGACACAGTGACCGACTAAACGGTCACTCGCTGGCGTGCGTGATCATCTCCCGCACCGCCCGCTTGTCCACCTTGCCGACCGCGGTGGTGGGCAGTTCGTCGACGATCACGACCCGCTTCGGTGTGCTGACACTGCCCAGCGTGGCCCTACAGCGGGCTGCGAGGGCACCCGGGTCCAACTCGGCGCCACGCTCGGGCACAACGGCCGCGCAGACCAGTTCACCCCAGTCCGCGTCAGCGATACCGACGACGGCGACGCCCGCGACACCATCGACGGTGTGCAGCACAGCTTCGACCTGGCTGGAGTACACATTGAACCCACCCGAGATGATCATGTCCTTGAGTCTGTCCACGATCGTGACGTAGCCCTCGGCGTCGATCACGCCGACGTCGCCGGTATGGTGCCAACCGTGGGCGCGCATTTGCGCAGTCTCATCGGGCTTCTCGTAGTAGCCCAGCGACACGTTGTGCCCGCGCACGACAATCTCCCCGATCTCCCCGGCTGCAAGCAGTGTGCCGTCGTCGGCCATGATTGCCACGTCGCTGATGACGGTCGCCCGACCGACGCTTCGCAGCCGCTCGTCGGGCGCCAGGGTCCCGTCCTCCAGGACATGCTCGTGCGGATGTAACTCGGTGATAAACATCGGGCACTCGGTCTGGCCGAATCCGCCGCGCATCACCGGCCCCAGCACTTGCAGTGCCTGCTTGAGCCGCGGCAGCGCCATCGGGGCCGAGCCGTAGGCCATCGAGCGCAGGCTCGACAGATCATGCCCGCCGAGCATCGGATTATCCAACAGACGGTAGATCGCCGTGGGAGGCAGGAACACATCGGTGATTCGGTGTTCCTCGATGACCGCGAGGATCTGCCCCACATCGACTGTCGGCATGATCACGCACGTCGCCCCGGCGGGAAGTGACATCAGCACAATCCGCCCACCGACATGGGTCATCGGTGCGGCTCCCAGCAGAACCGGTGGCTCCGAACGGGTTTGGTAATCGGCACTCATGGCGTACGCAATCGCCGAGAAATTGGCGTGGCTGAGCATCACGCCTTTCGGAGCGCCGGTGGTTCCGCCGGTCATCGGCAGCGAGATGACGTCGTTGCCATCGCATTCGAGCGCAGGCGCGGTGGCGGAGGCCTCTCCCGCCCATTCGGCGAGTCCACTTCCGTCTGCGCGCATGTCGACAACGGCCACCAACGCCGCCAAGCCGGCTTGCAGCGATTCGCCGACTGTCGCATCATCGACGAACAGCGCGTCGCACCCCACGGCTGTCCATGTCGCGAGCAGCGTGGGCGGCGGGATCGTCTTAGCGGCCGGCATCCACACGCCGCCGGCGCGGATGATCCCGAGGGTCGCGATGAATGCCTCGGGCGAGTTGTGCGCAACGACAGCGCCCTTCATCCCCGGTGCGAAGCCGGCTTCAATGAGGGCGTTGGCCACGCGAGCGGACAGCCTGTCGACCTCGGCGTAGGTGAACCGGCGCCGTCCCATGACCAGGCACTCGCGTTGGGCGTGGGTCATCAACGCCTGCGATACGACATCCAAGAAGGATCCGAAGCTGGGCAAGTTGTCATCCATGGCTATCGCTCCTGTGTGGCGGTCACACCGCCCGGCTGAGCTGGTGTGCCTAGCCGGTGCGGCACGGGGTCGTCGGCCATGTCAAGGTTGGCATAAAAATAGTTGACGGACAACTAATTATTTGAGACATTATTAGCGGGTTCGTGTCTGGGAGCGAGGACAAAGCTCGGCGGCTAGTGCCGCCAGACAGGCCTGCAGGCCGTGGCGTTGTGCATGCGCGTCACGTGTGTCACCGCGACGTTGTGAAGGGGCCCACGAGGATGAAGAACTACGACTACGTGGTGGTGGGCGCCGGATCAGCCGGGGCCGTTGTCGCGAACCGCCTCAGCACCAGCGGAGAGTTCTCGGTGCTGCTCATCGAGGCCGGCGAGGCCGGCGTCGACCCATTGATCAGCATTCCCGGCGGCCTGACCCGCGTGATGGCCGACCCGCAGCTCGTCTGGCAGGACCTGACCGTCCCGGACGCGCGGATCATGAACCGTTCGATCGTGCTCGTGCAGGGCAAGGTCCTCGGCGGTTCCAGCGCCACCAACGGGATGATGTACGTGCGCGGTCAGCGCAGCGATTTCGACCGCTGGGCCAACGAGGACGGCTGCGACGGTTGGGCTTGGCCGGACGTGTTACCGCTATTCAAGCGCAGCGAGGCATATCCCGCGGGCAACCCCGAGTTTCACGGCCACCACGGCGAACTGCGCCTGACAGACATGTCGGCCACCAACCACGAGACCTCGCACCGCTTCCTCGACGCCGCGGTTCAAGCCGGTCTCAAGTTCAACGATGATATGAACGCCGGCGATCAGACCGGCGTCGCCCACGTCATCGCGACCATCCACGAGGGCAAACGCGAATCTACGGCTGTGGCGTTCCTCGATCCCATCGCCGACCGCGAGAACCTCACAATCATGACCGGTGCGCAGGTTGAGCGTGTCGTGGTGACCGACGGCCGCGCGGTCGGGGTGGTCGTGCGCATCGGCGGCGAGTCGCGCAAGATCGGCTGCGACCGCGAGGTCGTGCTGTGCGCCGGCGCGATCGGCTCACCAAGCATCCTGCAACGCTCGGGCATCGGCGCCGCCGAGCTGCTGGCACGCCTGGACATTGACGTCGCCGCCGACATTCCCGAGGTTGGCCGCAACCTCAACGACCACCTCTTCGGGCACATCAAATACCGCCTGGCCGAGGACTCCCACAGCACCAACGCGGTACTGCGGGACCCGCAGCTGTTCGCCGCCGAACTCGAGCGGTGGAACGCCGGCGAACCCAGCATCTTGGTCACGGCCAGCTCACAAGTTCTCGGGTTTTTCTCCTCTGACCCAGCCAGCAACGACGTCGACGTCCAGTTGGCGATGCGGCCGATGTCCTTCAGCATGGACGCCACAGGCGAGGTCGTCATCGACCCCTTCCCCGGAATGATGGTTTCGGCCATCAACGCTCAGCCAACCAGCCGCGGCCACGTCGCGATCACGTCGCCCGATGTGAACAGCAGGCCCGACATCCACATCAACTACCTGGAGAACACGAGCGACATCGCGGTATTGCGCGCCGGCATTCGACGGCTGCGCGAAATCATGACCCAGCCCGCGATCGCCGACCGCGTCGTCGAGGAGCTGGACCCTGGCCCCGACGCCACCAGCGATGAGGCGCTAGAGGCCTACCTGCGCAACGGGGTGTCGACCGTGTACCACCCGGTCAGCACCTGTCGGATGGGGGCAGACGATGCGTCGGTGGTGGACCCGCAACTGCGTGTCAGGGGTATCGCAGGGCTACGTGTGGCCGACGGCTCGGTCATGCCGCGGGTGACTTCCGGTAACACCAACGCACCGTGCATCATGATCGGCGAGAAAGCCGCCGATCTGTTGCTAAGTGTGCATTGATGCTCACCGACCTGACCCAGGCCTGGCACACACTGACATGGTCGAACGTGCCCGCAGCGGCCCAACGCGTGGCCGGGCAGTGCCTCCTGGACTGGGTCGGCTGCGCCATCGCCGGCGCCGGCGAACGCGCCGTCTCGATTCTGGCGGCCACCCTCGGATCGTCAATCGGGTCGTCGTCGTTGACGACCGGCGGGACCGGCCACCCACGCGACGCCGCGCTGATCAACGGCACCGCCGGACACGCCCTGGACTTCGACGACACCAGCACCGCCATGCTCGGCCACCCGAGCGCGCCGGTGCTGCCAGCCGTTTTGGCCCTCGCCGAACATCTCGACACCACCGGCGAGCAGCTGCTGACCGCATTCATCACCGGCGTCGAAATCGAGAGCCGCCTGGGTACCGCGATCGGTCCGGACCACTACGCCAGGGGCTGGCACTCCACCGCGACAATCGGCGTGATGGGTGCCGCCGCGGCGTGCGCGCGCCTGCTGGACCTCGACACCGAACGGTTTGCGACAGCGCTCGGCCTGGCGGCGTCTCAGTCAGCCGGGCTGAAAGCCAACTTCGGCACCATGACCAAACCCTTTCACGCTGGCTCGGCGGCCGAGCGTGGCCTGCTGTCGGCGTTGCTCGCCGAGGCGGGGTTCACCGCCAACCCCGACGCCTTCACCGCCCAGCAGGGCCTGGTGGTCGCGGCGGGAGGCGGGTCGCTCGTGCCATTGCGATTGGGCGACAACGACTTCGCCATCATCGACACCCTCTTCAAGTACCACGCCTCCTGCTACCTCACCCACGCTACTCTCCACGCGATCGAATCGCTGGGGGCCCCGCGACTCCCCGGAGGGGCCGACTCTGTGGTCATCACGGTCAACCCCGCGCTACTCGACACCTGCGGCATCCCCGAGCCCAGCACGGGGCTGGAGGCCAAATTCAGCCTGCGTGGCGCCGCCGCGCTGGCCCTGCTCGGACACGACACCGCCGACCCTGCGACCTTTACCGACTCAGTCGTCCAGAACGCCGAAATACAAAAGCAACTGCGCCGCATCAAGATCCGCACCGATGCGACCGCACCACAGTCCTGGGCCCGCGTCGCAGTCGACGACCTGCCTCCCGCAGAAGCCGATACTTCAACGCCGCAAAGCAATCTGGACCGACAGGAGCGGCGGCTCGGCGACAAGTTCGCGCGGCTAGTGGACGGTCGCATCGCCGAGGACGCGAACGCTGCGAAACACCGTCTGCTCAACGCCGCCGCCATAGGGTCGGCGCGCAACCTCCTCCCTACCTATATCACTCAAAGGCAGCGCCCAACCAATGAGCAAACCACGACCAATCGCCGATTCGAAGATCACGGTCCCCGTGGGTAAAAGAGATTCGGATACATGCCCCTTGACAGGCACGATTTCGACACTGGCCTGCCCCGCTCCGATCGGTCGGCGATTATCCGAAACAGATCGAGCACAAGAGGATTGAGGAAGAACACAGTGGGGCCAGGAGATACTTCCGCGCTGCTCGAGCAAGTGCGCGCCTGACGAGCCGTGCTGCCCTCCCACTAACCCCCTGGAGGTTGAGTCGATGACCAAGCAAGCAATGCGCGCGTGGACTACTGTGCGCGGTCAAGTCGACGAAATGCTGGACAGTATCACCGATTTCGAATGGCTTGCCCCAAGCGCATGCCCTGGCTGGCTCGTCCGCGATGTCGTTGCCCACCTTGGGGCGAATGCTCGGGCGCCGATCGAGCCACTGCCGGAAATAGAGCCAGCACCACCAATGCCGGACAACCGCGAACGGCTACACGACCTTGTCGTCGCGCGCCGCCGGGCCTGGCCAATCGCCGAAATCCTTCACGAGTACCACACCTACGTTCCCAAACTGGTGGACTTTGTGGCGTCCATGCAAGATCAACCCGCCGCCGAGAAGCCCTTTCCCGTACCCGGACTGGGAATCTACCCCGCGCACTCACTGGCCAACGCCATGGTGTTCGACTACTACTGTCACATGCGACACGACCTGCTGCGCCCCGCAGGCCCGCTCTATTGCGTCCTGCCGTCACCCGACCACGACACCGTCTACTCAGCCTTGGTGTGGATGATGTTGGGCCTCCCCCAGATGCAGGGCAGCGACCTCGACGAAACTGTCCGAGCCCCAATAACTTTCCGTCTCACCGGCGCAGGGGCAAGCGAGTGGACCGTGCATCGCCGTGGTCCGAGTGGCGCATTGGTCGTTGAAGAAACAGGCGGTGGAGATGTCGTCGTAACCTCAGAAGCCGACGCCTTCATCGCCTGGGGAACACAGCGCCGCCGCTGGCGAACCGACTGCACCATAGAAGGCGACGAATCGCTCGCCGTCCCGTTGCTCGATGCACTCAACATCGTCTAGGAAAACGTCGCCAGGCCATGATAACTGGCGAGCGATGCTGCGGTGTCGCGCAGGTTGTGCGGAGTGATCGTCATGCCGGGCGGTTCAGCCGGCGCACCGGCAGGCCTTCTGCTCAATCAGTCACAGACCGAGCGCCTTTTCCAACTCTTCGAGCGCGTCTCCGGTGTAGACAGCGAGACGTTGCAAGTGCGGCAGTGCGTCACGATCCCCGGTGAACCCGATGCCGAACTTTCCGGCGGTGGTGAACGCGCCGATGAACAATGCAATGCCGTGATACAGCATCGTGACCGGATACAGCGCTTCTAGCTCTGCACCGGCAAGATACCGCGGCTCGGTGGAACCGGGGATGCTCGAGATCGACACGTTGTATGGCGGTGGCACTTTGCCGCCGAGCCCAACCAAATTCTCCGCAACGAAAGGCGCCATGAACAACGCCGGGGAAAGTTCGACAGCCCCACGCGGTAGCGCTTTCAGCTTGTCCTTTCCGACGGTGCTCGATCGCGCAATGGCCGCGATCCGTTCGAGTGGATCGGCGATGTCGGTACCGAGCCGCACTATCATCATGCTGAAGGCATTGCCCGCATCGTCGTTGCCGGGCGGCCGAATCGACACTGGAGTGCCCGATACGAGCGACGATTCCGGGAGCTCATCGAGTTCGTTTAGATAGCGTCGCAACCCTCCGGCAGAGATGGCCAGAAAGACATCATTGATCTTGACGTCCGCGGCCTTGGCGACTGCGGTTAGGCGGTCGAGGTCGTAGCTCTGCGTGGCAACCCGGCGTTGTCGCCCGATCCGTCCGTTGATCACCGAACTGGGTACTGCGAACGGTATCCCGGCGTCAGGGTCCCTCGGTAGAACCGTGTCGACGATCATTCCTCCGGCGACCTTGCCGAGCGCAGCCGTCGTCCGGGCACCCGCCATGCCCGCCGTGACCAATGCGTTGGCGCGGTCGGTCAGCGAACGATCGGGCCGTTCGCGGTCCAGTCGCGCACGTGGACCAATTGTCCACAGCGGCCGAAACTCTCGCGAGGTGGGATCGGGAGAGATCATCTGATCCATCCGCTTTGCCCCACCGACGCCGTCCATCAGGGCGTGGTGGATCTTAATGTAGATAGCGAACCTGCTCGCCTCTTGTCGATCTCCTGATGCTTCGTTCGGCCCCAACCCCTCGATGAGGTGGAACTCCCACAGTGGACGCAATGGATCCAACGGCGCCGAGTGTAGCCGCGAGATGAGGACACCCAGCTCACGCTCTCCTCCCGGCTTGGGCAGCGCCGAATGCCGGAAGTGGTAGTCGATGTCGATCTCGTCGTCTGATAAAACATCCCACGCTGGCGCGATCTTCTTCAGTAGGAGGCTCTGGAGTCGGTAGTTGAACGGTGCCGCGAAAGTAGTCTGCGCGCGCATCGTCGTCGCGAGCTCTCGGACGAATTCGTCCCCTGCGCCGGGCGGGACCGTGAACGTGGACAGTGAGGCGACGTGCTGTGGCGTCTCCGCCGAATCTGCGGTCAGGAAAATCCGGTCTGCCAAACCGACTTTGGGCATCGTGCCTCCTGTTGGCCCACACAGTGTGCCGATCACACCATAGACCACTCTATTGCACCATAGAGTAGTCTATGGTGCCAAGGGATGGGACCGGTATCACAACCCTGCCGCTCACGGTTGCCTTCTCAACCGCCTGACGCAGTGAATCCGGCCATGTCCGCGGCCATCGGTTCTGCGCTCGAGGAGTTGGCGATCGAGAACAAATTGCGGGTCGTCGTCATCACTGACGTCGGCCGGGCGTTCTGCGCGGGTCCCGATCACAAGGAAATTGCCGGTGGCGCAGGGCGCCTCGCCGAGAGGATCGCGACCAAACGCGCCGCTGGCGGTCCAAGCCAGCAAGCGGGTCATCCAACAGGGCCACGATTTCGGCTCCGACGTGAACCATGAAGTATGGCGCATGATCGTGCGAGAGTGTCTGCCCGCGTTGAGAAGTGCCGACGCCAAGGAAGGACCACGTGCGTTCGCCGAGAAGCGCCGGCCGCATTGGTCGGGTGCCTGAGGCGCGTGATCAGACGGACGTCAAAGTGCTGTGTGAGTAGATGAGTCGCACGTATTCGTCCAGCAATTCCGATAACTCGGCGTGGTCGTCGTCGGTCGACTGCTGCTGGTAGCCGATCAGCACCGCACTACCCAGGGCGGTCACCACCCTCGCCACTCTCCGATCACCGACGATGGCCTTGATCACCTTGAAGTTGGTCTTGTACCGGCCATTGTCGACCCGCTTTTGCACGATGCCAACAGTCTCGTCGTTGCGCGACCACGCGCGAATCGCAGCCTCGGCGCTGTGGTTGAGGCCCAGCGTCACGGAAATGAGCAGCGCGAGATCATTCTGCGGGCCAGCGGTGCCGAATGCCTGCTCACGCAACACCACAATCTGCCGGTTCTCCCAAGAGTCCAGCAACGCTGCTACGAAGCCCTGCCAATTGCCGAAGTGGTGGTAGAACGAGCCGCTCGTGACACCCAGCCGCTTGCACAGCACCCCGATGTTGAGGCCTTTGAATCCCAGCTGGGCGAGGACCTCCAGAGCAGCGTCGTAGTACTCCTCCTTGGTGACCAATTGGGACATCAGCCGCCCCTTCCCAATTCGAACACTATGCGACACAACGGGTTTCCGCAACACGGATTATCGTGTCGTCGTCGCAAGGCCGCGAAGCGACCTATGCCTGACCGTAACATGATCTATGGTGTGGTGCATGGAGTACGTCTATGACCGACTGTTCATCGGCGGCACGTGAGTGAGCCCGTCCTCCGACGAGACTATTTCCGTCGTTTCCGCTGCCACGGAGGAACGAATCGGCTCCGTCCCACTCGCCAAGCAGACCGACGCCCGTACGCGTCGTAATCGTCGAGTACGAACGCATTGAAGATCAGCATGGCGACCAGCCCGGCACTGCCGACCACCAGCGTCAGGACTGCGGAGAAG
>Ga0164309_10000267_pt1 | contig 31223 bp, 19 predicted proteins | sample Whisoiple_247_MG_FD_109984 | JGI IMG/M metagenome (GOLD analysis project Ga0164309, IMG submission 109984) | Soil microbial communities amended with fresh organic matter from upstate New York, USA - Whitman soil sample_247_MG | ecosystem: Environmental > Terrestrial > Soil > Unclassified >...
GCCCGCTGGGCGCTCGCCTAGTCGTCGGGTTGGACCGCCAAGACGCCAAGACGCCAAGCGAAACCGCCAAGAGGAGATTGGGGTCACTCGGTCAACCGTGTTCGTCCAAACACACGACTCACAGCGATGTACCTCGCGACCACCCAATTCATTGTGAGCTTCGGTGGATGCTTAGCGCGCTGGTATTCAGAGGACTTGGCGGCTTGGCGACTTGGCGGCCTCGGGGAGCCGCCCTCAGCGGTTCATTTCGGAATCACGACCACGCGGCACACGCCGTCGATGCAGTCGGTCACGCCGCTGTTGCAGCAGTCGTTCACGGTGGTGCACGAATCCCCCACCCCTTCACAGGAGAGCGAGGTCTTGTCGACACATTGACCGTCGACACAGAAGCCCGAGCAACACTCGAAATTGGCTGAACACGCTGGCCCCTTCTTCGGGGGTTTCGGCGTCTCGATGCACTTGGCGAGCGCCCAGAATCCGCGCATGTTCGGCGTCTCGTCGTTTTGGCCTTCGATGTAGAACGCCGGGTGGCTCGGATCCGCCTTGCCTAGCTTTTGATCGACGGCTGCCACCCACAGTCGCCGCTTACCGTTGATCACGGGCCCGGTGAGCGCGTTGCCCCAATCGCGCATGCTGGTGAAGACCACCCAGTTGTAACCCCCGCGGTTGACGGGGCAAAACGTGGGCTCGCGCTGCGTGTTGTGATCGGCCACGAGCGGCGGGTCATTGAGCTTCGCCATGCGCACGGGCGCGCCGGTGCCGTTCGTTGCGCTCACCCACAGCTCGCCGCTATCCGGCGTCGCATCAACACAGCCGAGCTTGTTGCAACCGGTGGAGTACTTGCCGCTGTGATACGAGACGTACTTGCCGTCAGGGCTGAACGTCGGATAACCGAGCTGGTCATTGTCGGCCGGCAAGCTGCTGGCTTTGACTACTTCGTGAACATTGGCGGCGTCGAACTTGGCGGTCTTCTGATCGAAATCCAGATAGATGATGCGCTGCGACGTGGGCAGCACGTTGTCGCGCCGGTCACCAAGCGCTTCGACCAATGCCAGCTTCGTTCCGTCGGGCGAGAAGGAAGGCATCATCACGCCCATCTCCGCGCTGCCGAGCACCAGATCATCGAGACCGCTATCCGCAATCACCTTGCCGCTCGCAGTCTCGGCGAGCGAAATGTATTTCGAGCCCGGCACTGCCGTCTCGGTCTGCCCGCCAAACACGACGTACTTGCCGTCCGGCGACAGCGCCGAATTGGCGCCGTACATCGTGGTCTGCTTCGCCAGTGTCGCGGACTGTCCGATCTTCTGCGGCAAGTCGAAGGCCGCCCAAGCGCGCGTCTTCGACCAATTGCTGTACGGCGCGAGCGACGGCGCCGAGGCCAAGTCTTCCACCGCGGCGACCAAGGTGCTGCCATCCGCACTCACCGAGTGACAGCCCATGCAGCGCCCTTCGTTCAACGTCTCCGGCGCGGCGCCTGCACCGGGATAGATGCGCGTGATGTTGCCCTTGCGCGTCGAATCGTCGTTCGGATCGGACTGCGACGCGGTCCAATAGTAAATCGCCCCCCGCAAACTCTCCGAGGCGATCGTGAAGCTCTCGGTCACTGACGCATACGCCTTCGACGTCGCCTTGTCCCAACGAGACACGCTGAGTGTGAGCGGGTCCCCGGTGTTCGATGCGGTGACGCGATCCCAGGCATCCTGCGGCACCCGCACGCGCGCAGGCGCTTTCACGGTCGTGTAGTAGTCGTAGCTGTACCCCGACTGCTCGAGGTGCACGCGATACACGTCGCCAGCGTCGTTGGGCGCGGTCCACATGATCGACGGCGACGTCAGACCGAGTGCAAACACGGTTTCATCGTACGGATAGAGCAGCGTATCCAACGCAGGATCTGCCGGCAAATTCGGCTTGCCGAGCGCCGTCTGCGCCGCCTTCGGGATCGAACCGTCGACGTTGCTCTCGACGATGTTCACGATCAGCTCCGCCGTCGCCTCCAAACCGCCGTACACCGCGTGCAGCTTCCCGGTGCCCGCGATCTTGCCCGACGCAGTGACGGACGCCGGGGGTCCGATTTCGAAGCTCGCCAAATCAGGACGATCGAACTCGAGCGACTCAGCGGTGACGTCGACCTGCGACTTGTCCTTGAGCGTCGCTTTGAGCACGTAGTCCGCCGACTTCACCGCGCCTGCGTCCAAGGTGAGTGTGATGGTTGGCGGATCGAATTCGAGCGACGTCGCATCGAGCACATCGCCGGGACCAGGCCCGTCGCCACCATCCGTGATGAGCATGCCCGTGGCGGCACTGCCGCCGTTGGCCACCGTACCGGTTCCACCGTTGTTGGACGCGCCACCGAAATTTCCCGGCGATGTAGTCACTGATGGGTTGCCACTGCAGGCCGCGACTAGCGCGCCTGCGCAGCAAAACGCGATTAAAGCCGCCAGATCACGACGTCGAGACATTTGGGTCAGATATTATTGCCCGCGCCGTCGATTTCTCAATCTGAGTTGCGGTGTTGCGCGAACTAGGTACGACTCTCAGCGCATTTGTGAGCGTATGTAGGCGAGCAACCCGCCGTGGTATCGCGATGAAGAAACACCCCCGGACAGTGATCGATCTTCATTCGTTCGTCACACAACTGCTGCGTGAACACGATTTCGAGAACAATCACTTCGCACCTGGTCACTCCCTGCCTGCTCTTGATGCTCGCGCCCGCGTGTGGAAGCTCGAGTGCTCCGTTCGAATCCGGAACAGCCGGCACACCCAGCTCTGCGGGCACAACCAACAGCGCGGCGGGTAGTTCTTCTTCGGTAGGCGGTAGTCCAACCACCGGCGGGAGTGTCGGCGGCAGCGCGAGCAATAGCGGTGCCGGAGAGAGCTCGATTGCCGGCTCTCAAAGCACCGGTGCAAGCGGTGGCAGCAGCGCAGGCGGTTCGAGCAGCACCGCAACTGCCGGCAGTTCCAGCGGAGGCTCAAGCGGCACAGTCGCGACCGACAAGTTCAGCTTCTTCGTGACGAGCTGGGCCGGCTTGCAGCGCCTCGCGAAAGACTTTGGCTTGCCGAACAACGGCACCGACGGCTTCGGTGGCGACTTGCGTTACGGCGAAACCGGCGCAGGCGCTGGGCTACGCGGTGCCGACAAGATCTGCGCAGCGCTCGCTGAGGCAAGCATGCCCGGTGCAGGCACCAAAGGCTGGCACGCATTCCTCAGCGCATCGGACGATGGCACCGGCAAGCCCGTCAACGCGATCGACCGCGTAGGCACGGGCCCTTGGTACGATCGCCTCGGACGCTTGTTCGGAAACTCAGTGACCGACATCGCCCAGCAGCGTCCAGCGAATGCAGACGCCGCCATCAAGAACGATTTTCCGAACGAAGATGGCGTGCCCAATCATCGCCCCGATCCGAGCGTCGCAGCCGTCGACAACCACGACATGCTCACTGGTAGTGACGCGACCGGCAAATTGCTCGACGCGACCTCGAATTGCTTGAATTGGACCAGCGCACTCGGCGACACCGCCAAAGAAGGCAAGCCGCGAGTCGGTCACTCGTGGCCGCGCAGCACCGGCGGCGGCAGCATGAGTGGTGGTGGCGGCGGGGATATGAACAACTGGATGAGTGCGCTTACTGAGTCTGGCTGCAAAGCGGGCGCCAACTTAGTCGAGATGGGCGGGCCGCTGCAGAGCGCCGTCACCGTGGGGTCGGGCGGTGGGTATGGTGGGTTTTATTGTTTTGCGATGACGCCGTGAGGGAGGGGTCTGCCGCTTTGTGCGAAATTTCTCATATCCACGCCTAGGCCGGCTTGATCAGCATTGCGCCTTCGAAGCGCCACCCCATTTCCTCAAGTAGCATTCGGTACTCCTCTGACTCACGAATGCTGAGAAATCGTGTCAACTCTTGCTCAGCCGATAACTGCTCGCCGAGCTTCCATAGCGCATGGAAAAGCCCCAACGATGCCAGTTCGGACCTTGGCGAGCGTTCCGTCGCCCTCCGAAAGTACCGCGCGGCTTCCTCAAACCTATCCTGGCGAAAATAGACGCCGGCGAGAACGCCAAGCACGCGAGGATCGTTGGGCTCAGAAACTGCCAGGGGCTCTAGGACGCCCAATGCTTTGGAAAACTCGCCTCGACTGGCAAGCTCCGTTGCATTGGAAAGTACACGGTTAATGCCATCCGTCGCGTTCATTCTTCCTCGTCACCGCCCCAATCGCGCTCGTCGTATCGATCTAACTTATTTTTTAGCCTCTGCGCACTCTTATCGGTGTTGCGTATGGCCTCCTTGGTCTTTTCGCCTTCTTCGGCACGGTGTCCGGGCTTGAGACGCCCTCGATGTTCTTCAATGCTTTCAACTTGGTCCTGAGCGTCTTCGCCAGACTTCAGCCGACCGCGGCCGCCCCGCTCATCGTTCTCCGACATCTGCACCGCACTGTGGTTGATGTCATCGGGCATCTGCACAAGCTGGAGGAAAAAGAGCACATACCCTGCGGTCCGCAACGCCCCCTCGCCGGCCACCTCGGCCGTTGTTACAGCTGCCGCTTCGACCGCCGTAGTGGCCGGCCCCACTACCGCAGCAACAGCATCCACCGCGACTTGCGCGCACGCCATCGGATTTAGAAGACAGCCTGGCCCCATCGCGAGCCGGTCATCGGCGACGCCATGTGCTCTCATCCACTGCGCTTTGGTTACAACGGCGGGCGGCTCGAGTTGACCCATCGCTCCGGGCGCGCCACGCGTGCCCCCGCCTTTTGGAGCAGCCGTAGGGGCGGCCCCTTGCTGTGTTGATGCCGCTCTCGCGTCGCCAATGTTGTAGAACCCCGTCGCCAATGACGTGATCGGATTCAACAGTCCGCTTCCGATTCCCGCAGCAATGCCTCCCGCGGCCCCCAGGCCCCCCGCAGAGATAGCCGGCCCGCCGTAGCCACTCAGTGCCGCAAGCCCGGTCACCCCCGCGCCCCAGCCCATGAATATGGCTGTGGAATCGCCGCCATTCGCCTCGAAACCGCTCGGATCGGTGTTGTTGATCGGGTTGTTGAATACGTAGCTGTATCGATTCAACCCCTGGCTCCAGAATGGCGCCTGCATTATCGGATCTGGCGTTAGGAACCGTCCTACTAGCGGATCATAGATCCGACCCTTCATATCAATCAGGCCGAGATCGTTGTCGTGGTCCTGACCTGTAAAGCCAACGCGAGTGAGCTCTGGGTTTGGGGTTTCTAGCGTCTTACCGAACGGGTCAAAGCGTTCGTGGTAAGCAGCGCCGTTGCTATCACTGACGGTCTCGGGAGAGCCGAGGTGGTCCGGGTGAAAGAAGAGGGTCTGGTCCGCATTGTCTTTTCGGGTGATCTCCGCGATTTGGCGGTCGCCCAAGTACAGCCGGAAGTGTTCCTCGAGGGTTGTACCGGAGGTGCTCAACTTTCGCTGATACAAGTTGCTCACGAAGTGACGTGTCACGCCGTCGGCGTCGCGCCGCAAAACGCGCTCCTCATCAGCCGAGTAGTCGAAGCGAACGGAGTCAAACAACTCATTACTGTTTGGAGTGCGAATCGTCTTCGGCAGATCAAACGGTGTGTAGTCGATGAGCTGCTCACCTCCAGGAACGCCTAGGCCGATGCGGCTACTGACGTTCCCGTTGGCGTCCTGATAATACGTGTTGCCGCCAGCATAGTGAACCAGATGAGGCTTCCCCGGCCAATTGACATTCTCACTTGGTCCATTATCAACGAGATTACCTATCTCATCGTAGTGGTACAGCTTGCTAACCTGTCCTTGCGGCGGCGTAATGATTTCTTCCGACAAACGGTTGAGGCTATCGTAGCTGTAGGTGCGTGGATCCGTGCCCTTGGCGTCGAGTGATCCAACTAGCCCATTCCTTTTCTGCGTGTAGATGAGACTTTGGATTTCCTCGGGGTTTTGCGACGCGCCCAAAGTCGTTCGGATCTGATTCGGCCAGTAGCGATCGGCATCATAGCCGTAAGATGTGTGGGTAACTGAGCTACCGCTGCCCAGCGTTTCCTCTTTGATTAGGTGTCCCTGGTAGACATCCGTGAGGCGCCAAAGCGCGCGCGAGGTCCCGCTGCCCACCTCATTCAGCCCGGTGAGCATCCCCATGGAGTCATCGTACTTATACTGCGCAACGATCGGCAGGCCGGTGCCGAGACTCGGATAGTGGACAAGCGAGGTCCGACCGAGATCATCGTGCTCGAAGTTGACCGAGTATGCCGTCCCATCGATCGTGTACGTCACGCTTTGCAGAAGGCCACGGTTCCGCGATGCAGTCGCGGGTTCGTAGTCGTAGTGAACGCGCTGCCCACTCGGACTTTCGTCGCTGCTCGGCGAAATCGAATCAACGAGTCGCCCCCGCTGGTAAACCCATTGAGTGGTCCCACTATCGTCGAGAATGCTCTTTAGCCGGCCGATCGAATCATGGGTGTACGTCCGCAGCTGCTGCTTCGGATCCTTGCTGGTGCGCAGCTCGTCGAAGCCGTTGTAGGTGTAGACAGTGGCACCGGAATCCGGGTCAGTGTGAGTGAGCTTGCGGCCGTAGTCGTCGTAGTAGAGTTTAGTTACGTTTCTGAGATTGTCGCGAATTTCGCCCAATTTCTCAAACGGACCGTAGAGATAGTCGCTGGTGTGAGCCGCGTCCGCGATGTTGTTTCCGTCAATATTGCGAGTCGGGCTGCCCTCGATGTCGGTCAGCACCACGTCTTCTTTGAACTCTTCGTCAATCGTCCGCGTGATGTCGATCTCACAACTATATGGATTTTCGGCCCAGCAAACCAAGCCATTGAGCCACGCCCTGTGGTCTTCCAAGAGGCTGACTCGCGTCGCGTATTGAATTTGCTTGAAGCTGCCGTCCGAGTGATCGACGCGCGTTAGGCGCCTCAAACTATCGTCATACGAATAGCGGTCATTTGGAATGGGGGTTTGAGGATCGGCGATGTGCGGCTTGGTCACCCCGTGGACGCGTCCGATCTCGTCGTACACACGCTCCTCATACACCTTGGCTCCCCCAAAGCCATCGGACACCGTACGCACGGGTCGGCCGTACGCATCGTATTCGGTCACGGTAGTGGCACCATGTGAACCGTCTGCGCCGGGCAAAACGTGCTGCGTAACCTGAAATTTGGGGTCGACGGCGCCGACTGCCGTCACCCGGTTTGGCGTCGCGATGCCTGAATAGGTAGACACGGTAACGCCATCGGGACCGTGACGTTCCGTGAGGCGGCCAAAACCATCGTGAGCGAACTGCACGGCAACGCCATTTGAATCGACCACACCACTTGGGGTACCCCAAACCGGATCGAATGTGACCTGCGTGGTGTCATTGGCAGAGTCCGTGACGGTGTTCGGGAAAATCGCGTCGTCTTCGTACGTGATGTTCGTACTACGCGGAGAGGTGCAACTACCGTCATCACAGTTTGCTTCCTCGACGACCTGTTTGACGTTACCCCAGTCATCCCGCACGTACGTCGAGCGATGCCACAAATCGCCCGTGTCGTCGGGCGCACGCGTGACCGTAGCGAGCAGTCCGTTCGAATATGTGAGCCGGTACTTACGTTCGGCCCACAAGTCGTTGACTGTGATTGTCTCAGGGTTCGAGATCAACCAGGTTACTGGATCGGGAACATACGTTTTGGTGGTTTGGAGGTTGTGAGCGTCGGCAACCCCTTGAATGGTACAACGGCGGTTGTTGGTACCAAGGTTCCCGTATCCGTCTGACTCCAGTACCTCAGTACATGAGGACAACTCATAACCGTTGAATCCGAAGTCCAGCGGCGGACCAGCGAAGATCCCTCCAGGGATCGGACGTTCGTAAGTGCTCGTCGTTCGCGTATCGACGACTGGGAACGGTCGATAGAACGAAGATTGCTGAACTGTCCAATGGTTTACCGTTTGGGTTCGCCTCTCATAGAATCCGTTCTGCAGGGGAGGAAAGGACGAGGCGCTGGAGTTCACGTGCTGATCGACGGTGATTATCCTCGGTAGCCCTGCGAACGGATAGAGGTACGGCTGGCGAAGATCCGTTGCGAGCTGACCGCTGGGCGTGTAACGCGCAAGCGGCGAGTAATCGATGGTCGTGGTCGAACCAGCATCGCCAGCCGCAACCGAGCTCGCCGATATGATCCGGCGGTCGAAGCCGAGCCAACCATGACCGGTAAGGTTCATGCGGCCGTTAATGTACGTATAGCTGTAGGTTCGTTCTGGCACGAAGTTGCCTGACGCATTCAGAGTGCCTTCAATATGCCCCCCAACCAGGTTGCTCATTCTTGGCAGACACTTGTCTGGCCACGTGCTGCCGGGTGCATGGTTTTGAGCGCAGGCTGGATTCGTCTGGTATCCTCCGCCGTATTGAATCTCTACGACCTTTCCTAGACCGTCCGTGATTCGACTGAGAGATACGTCGCCCGACCCGTAGAAGACGCCCTGATTGCTGCCAAGCAGATCCGTGTGGCCATCGCCGTTCACGTCGGCGGCCATTGTGAAGTCGCCGGGATAGTACCGGTTGCCGGCGCCGAGCCATCTGATCGAGGGCACAGTGTCAGTGTCGAAGAAGTCGACCTGACCACTCGGTTTCAGCGCCCAGTTGAAGCGATCTTTGGGGAATACGCCTCCCCCCGCGTCGTACGTTGGAGTCTCCCAGTGCTCGAGAAAGTCATCACGGCCGTCGGTGTCGTAGTCGAGGACAGCGACCCGGGTTAAGCCGAACTTAGCCGGCGATGTTGGGAGTGTGGGCGCGGGGCGCGCGATGGATCGGCTGAAGAAGCGGCCTGCACCTGTATTCAACCACACCGTGTACCGTGAGCTGTCGTAGCCGAAGATGTCCGCCAAACCGTCGCCGTTGAAGTCCCCCACATTCAGGTTCTTTCCCGTATCTGAACCGCCGGTATTGGGGAGTTCCACTTTTTGCCAGCTGAGGGACGGAGTACCGCCTCCTGTCGAAAGCCGGAGAGCACTCCAACCATTTGCACCTGCGGCCAACAACTCCGGCGTGCCGTCGCCGTCCACATCTAGACTGTTGTAGGTCGAATAAGCGCTGCCGCAAAGAGTCTGAAGTTCACGAGGCGGAAGCGGCGCATCATCCGACACCGTTGGGACCGGTGTTGACCAACGGATTGTTGGTGCGAAACCGCCGGGCGGCGGAAGCCTCCGTTGGACATCAATTGAGTACGGCTCGGGACACGAGACGATGTCCTGCAATCCGTCACCGTCCAAATCGATCAAAATTGGTCCCGGCAAGTTTTGGTACGATTCGTCAGAACCAATAACGACGTAGGCCACAGGGCTGTTATCAGCCGGGTACGATTCGAATGTACCGTCACCTACCGATCTCGCGACATACAGGGCTGTACCCGTCTGCGTCACCGGAGAGAATAGGCCGTTGTTGCTGCAAACGGACACGACGTCGTCTCGACCGTCCTGATCGAAGTCGAGCATGAACGCCGGATGGTCGCCGCTGCAGCGCAGCCCGTGAACATCGGGAATCCTGGAGAAAGTCTGATATCCCCCTTTGCCTGTGGCGATGTTGAGCTCGTGCTGGAAGGTGATTGTAGGCTTCTTGGCAAAGAGGCCAAAAAATGGAGCTTTGATGATGTCCCATGTCAGAGACACCGCAAAGCCCGCCTCAGGCCCAACGAACGCGCTGACAGCCACGGCCGCCCCGCTGACTGCTACATCGGAAACCACCGCCGCAGCCTTCAGCGTGGGCTGCGCTGGCACTCCACCAACGATGACGTTGGTCGCCATGAAGTCAGGCAAACCGTCTCCGTTCATGTCAAACTGCCCCGCCGCGCCTAGGTCACGGCCCACGTTGTCGTACGCGAACCCGCCGGTGTGCGAGTAAGTGAAGGTCGTTGGCGCCTTGCAGTGGCTGTCGTCCCCAGCCGCGCACTCAAAGATCTTCTCGACCTGGCTCAGATTGCCAGTCACGTATTGCAAACGATAGTTCTTGACCGGCTTCTGATCGACGAACGTCGTGATTCTAGACAAGCGCTGCGCTGCGACGAACGGCGAGCCGCCCTGAGTAAAGCGCAATTGCGGATCAGTGCGGTCTTCGTAGTCGAAGTGCACTTCGCGATTGCCTGCGCTCTCGAATCCGCCAGTGTGACCCGTGTACGAAATCGCGCTCGGCAGCACCACCGAATTGGGCGCGGCCGCCTGGCTATTCGGGATGCCAATCGCGAGATTGGCATACTTCACGTCCATCGTGTTGCCGGCGCGATCCTCCACGCGACTGAGCAACCAAGCGTAGCGAATTCCGGTGTGCGCAAGCACTGTTGAATCGTAGGTGCGACCGTAGGTCAGCTTGCGGCCGTCCTTCGTCCACGCAATGAAGTAGTCGGGGCCTTGCTGCTCGAAGGGCACCGGAACGATTTCGCCGTGCGTTCCAATTTGAATGCCGGCGACCGTATCGATGTACGAGATGACCTTGCTGAAGGTATCAATCAGCGTTCGGTATTCTGTGCCGTGTTCTCCATAGGCGCCGGACAGGCTTTCCAGCCGTTTACCATCGATGCAAAACTTGTCCGACTTGTCGTTCTTCACGGGGCCGGTCTTGCCATCGAGCGCGTAGATGCCCGGGCAGCGAGTGATCTTGGAAAGCCCTTCTATGTGCCAGCCAAGACCGACTTCCCCGTTTGTGCGCGTTCCGGAATATTGGAGGCTGAGAGCGGGCTCCATCCCAGCGCGACCTGGCGGCACTTCGATCGGAACCGTGTATACGGGTGTGCCCTGGTCGGACACGTTGAACTGGCCGGCGAGCGCCCCAACGGGAACCGTTGGAGATTCGGGCAACGGGTCCAGCGTCTTGGTCCCATTGTTGCCGTCGGGCACTTTCAGTGCGCGCGTTAGCTTCGGCGTGACGCACTGCCCGGCGGCATTGCAGGTGGTATCGCCGGAACACGTTCCACAACTCGGACCATTCTGACCACAACGCGGATCGGGGCCACATTGACGACCATCACAACTCGCCGAGCATGCCGGACACTGGTCGCCGCACGCCGCGCCCGGGTGACCACAAAGAGGCGGCGCGAGAACTTTGAACGCGCAGGAATCGGGACGACAAGTACCCGGTCCAGATGGATTGGTGAGGCAGGTAAACCCTGGCCCGCATTCAAGATCGTCGTGGCATCCGGTTTCGCCGTTTTGACAAACACCGGGGCAAATCCCGTTGCAGCCATCGCCCGGGTTTGCGCAGGTGGCGGCGCTGCAGTTGGGCTTGCAAACACACGCTCCGCATAGCTTCGTCGGCCCACCACACAGAGCGGGGTCGTTCGAGGGGCATCGAGTGTCTACGCAGACGTCAGGCGTTGATGCACCAAACATCGACCCGAGCCCTGGCGCACAACTTTCACCCGGCTTGCAAGGATTGCTCGTACTCTTCGCGTCGCACTCCACAACGCCCGAGCAGTTCGTGCCGCATGGGCTCGACGCTTCGCCGCAACCGCCCACACGCACGTCGAGATTGCAGGTTGGTTCCCAGCAAACCCTGAGGTTGCGCGCGAGCCCGAAGTGCGCGCCATTGCTCAGGCCGCAGCTCCCGGTACAGTCCGCATCACCCGTGCAGATCTTGCCGGTCCCGCACTTGGCACACGGGCCGCCGCAATCGACGTCTGTTTCGTTCCAATCACGCACGCCGTTCGCGCAGGCGCTTCCGTAGCCCGGTGGCTGACAAATGCTGGGTACGCTGCCGCCTGCCGCATAGCCTGAGCAGACCAGCCCGGCGGCGCAATCTGAGGTCAGTACACATCCTATGTCGGTGCACAGCGATCCGCACGTCTGACCGCAGCCGTTGCGCCCACACACCTTCCCTGAGCAGTCAGTGGAACACGTCGAATCCGACGTGTAGAAACGAACCTCAGGGAAGCCGACAACGCTCGCATTTGCCCACGGTTCTTGGGGGGGTTGCGGGGGAGTACCGTAGAAAAGTCCGCCATAATAGTTGGTGTGAATCGCAAGCTTCACAGACTTCACGGGCTGTCCCCCCAGGTCCGCTAAGTCCACACTTTGCCAGGGCGTCGCCGGAGACGGGAGCCAGCTCGTCACTGGAGAGCCAAGCGGAAACACTTTGTAGCCCGCCGAGGTGAATGTCGCACCATCCTGCGAGACGAGAACCTCAATATCCTTTGCAGTGCGATGATACTCGTAGCCAGGGAAGTTCGTTAGGCGCATGCCTTGTAGCCTGTACGCTCGGTCGAAGGTGTACTGGACCCAAGGCGTGTAGTCCTTGCCCTCGTTGACCGAGTTGCCCGCCGTCATCCACAGCGTCGTCGGATCGCCATCGTAGCTGGAACTCGGGGGAAATCTCCAATCATAGAAGGAACTTGCGCTGCTAGAGACGATCGGAATCGTCGAGTATGATTGACATGTCGGCCCACATAGCTTGCGCGAATCGCCACACAATGCGGGGTCGTTCGATGGGCATGCCGGGTTCACACAAACGTCCGTCGACGGTGAGCCGAACATCGCCCCGAGACCTGCACCGCAGACTTCACTCGCGGCGCAGGGATTGGTCGGGTCCCCGACAACGCAGCTCGTGACCCCAACACAGTTCTTACCGCAGGCGCTCCCTTCCTGGCCGCAGCCGCCTGCTTGCACACTGGTTTCGCAACTGGGGTCCCAGCAAACCCTCGCCGAACGCGCTAGGCCAAAGTGCGCACCGTTGTTTTGGCCGCATACCCGCGTGCTTCCGCAGTCGGAATCGACCTTGCACGTCTGGCCTTTCGTACAGGCTCCGCACATTCCACCGCAATCAATGTCTGACTCGGTCACATCGCGAACGCCGTTCGTGCACGTGCTCGGACGGTTCAGTGGTTGGCAGATGCTCGCTGCGGTCGCGCCCGGTGCCACACCAGAGCAAACGAGGTCGCCAGCACAGTCCGCATTGACGACGCATCCGCTGCCCGTGCAGAGTTGCCCGCCGCAGGACCCGCCGCAGCCGTCGCTGCCACAGGTCTTTCCGGTGCAGTTTGGCGCACACGCCACGTCCGATCCAACTGTCGCGTAGAATTGAACTTCGCTGAGGCCCGGGATGGTCGCGTTGGGGAACGGGCCCTCGATCGCCGGAGAACTCCAGAAAATCGTGTTGAAGTAGTTCGTGTGAATCACGAACTTCACGGACTTTGCGGGCTGGCCGCCTAGAGGAAGGCTTTGCCAGATGGCGGTCGCGCTCGAAGGCGCGAACAGTCTGTAGCCGAGTGACGTGAACGTAGTTCCGTTCTGTGAAACAAGGACTTCGACATCCTTCACGCCGTGCCAATACTCGGGATTCGTGAAGTTCAACACGCGCATGCTGTCGAGCGCGTAAACCCGATCAAAGTCGTATTGGATCCACGGCGTGTAGTCCTTGCCTCCGCCGGCCGAGTTTCCAGTGGTCATCCAAGGCGTCGACTCGTTGCCGTCATAGCTGGCAGTGATGGGTGTCCGCCAATCCAGATATGAACTCGCGCTGCTCGAGACGATCGGTACCGGTGAAAAGAACTGGACCTCGTTCAGACCCACGACGCTCGCATTTGCCCACGGTTCCTGGGGCTCCTGCGGGGCAGACTCATAGAAAAGTCCGCCATAATAGTTGCTGTGAATGGCGAGCTTTACAGCCTTCGCCTTCTGTCCGCCAAGGTCTGCACCTTGCCAGGTCCCGCCCGGGCCCGTCATCGGGTCGATCGTAAACTGCTTGTAGCCGATCGATGTGAACGTGACGCCGTCCTGCGAGACCAGAACGTCGACGTCCTTCGCGGCACGCCAAATCTCGTACGTGTTGAAGTTTACGAGACGCATGCTCCCGAGCGGGTACACGCGATCGAACGTGTATTGGATCCACGGCGACGAATCCTTGCCCTCGTGCGTCGAGTTGCCTGCCGTCATCCAAAACGTCGTCTTGTTGCCGTCGTAGCTGGCGTCGACAGGGGTACGCCAATCGTAGTACGAGCTCGCGCTGCTCGACGTGATCGCCAGCGGTATCGCGAACGAGCCGCCCGCGGGGAGATCCAAGACCTTGGTGGCAATGCCCACTTTTGGCGCTTGAATGGCACTATCGGCGCCTTGCAGCGGTTCTGCGTTCGCCTTGAGGTTGGGGTTCGCTTGCGCGTTCGGGGTGGGCTGGCCGCCCTGCGCAACGAGGGCACCTTCGATCCGTCCGCCGTTCGCCGCGCGCGCTTGGTCGACAGAGGCCGCCAACTCATTTCGCGGCGAAGCGCCGCCGACGCCCACGACGTCGCTGCTCGCTGGGTCATTGGCGTCGGAACTGCACGCCGCAATGGCTGCAAGAAGGCTGCACCCAGCGGCTGCCCACCCCATCCACTTGCTCCACGAACGAGCGCCGCCCGAGATCCCTACGAACTTAAAACTGTCCATCAATCCCACCTATTGCGCGGACTAGATTTTCAAAAATGCGCGGACTGTATCGAAACGCGACCCAGCGGCCGCACCACTACAATAAGTGTTGCGCGCATCGCAACAGAAAATTGCGCTGGCTCACGCAGAGCGAGAGAGAAGTTTCGCTCTGATTGCGCGGTCGTGACGATGCGAGACGGCACCGTTACTCGCCGCGCCCTCGTTCACGTTTCTTTCTTGAAACGAACATCTCACTTTTTGAAACAAGGCGCAGGCCAAGTCACGTCGGCGAAATCCGTCACCCGTTTGGGTTGTCGGCCGTCGAGACGGGGTTGCGCGGGGAGAAGCTCGAATGCGATCACATGGTCAGCCCAATCCATCGACGTCTTAGCGACCACTCATCAAACAACCACGAAAGCACAGACTCATAATCTAACCAATCGCACTCTACTAAACACCAGATCTCAATCCGCCAGTCCAAGACCCGCACAACGTATCTCAGAGTGCGTAAGCAGACAGCGTTGTTCACCAAGCGCTTGCCCTGCCCTGCCGCGCTCCCCCTCCGAGCACCGCCCGTGACACCGCGATCAGGCCTCACCACTGGCGTTTCTCGTCAGTGCGACTGACACCTTCCCGCAGCGCAAAGCCGCATACTGGCCATTATCGCCACCGCGCTGCCCCCTGTTGCGTTCGTGCCAAGGCGCGACGTGCAGCTGCAGATCGCGGCTCGATTTGGCTTCAGGATGAAGCGAACCCAGCGACGGAGTGACTATTGACCGCCGCGTGGCGTCTCCTCTCACAAATTATGATCGGCGTCTTTAGTGTCCACGCGCCGATGCCGTTAACCCAAACCATCGCACTCGATTGACTTCGATCGATTGCGAAATTGAGACGAATTCCCAGTCTGATCCACGCGAGACAAGGATTCGAAGGCGTGCGGCGGCGATTCTCGCCAGCAGCAAGGCCGGGTTACGCGAGAAATTGATGATCAACTCCTCCCCAGCGAAACATCTAGCATCTGGTTCTCCTCTCGGGCGCTACGAGTTGCTACTGCCGATCGCGAAGGGAGGCATGGCTGAAGTTTGGGCCGCTCGCCTCCATGGGACGCGCGGGTTCCAAAAGGTGGTCGCGATCAAGACCATCCTTCCGGGCGCGATCGATGACGCGCGCATGGAGCAGATGTTCCTCGCGGAAGCGGAGCTCGCGTCGAAGATTCATCACCCGAATGTGGTGGGGACGATCGATCTCGGTGAGCACGAGGGCACGTTGTACCTCGTCATGGAGTGGGTCGACGGTGAGTCACTGAACGTGCTCATGTCCAAAGCCGCCAGCCAGGGCGGCGTGCCTTTGCCGATCGGCGTGAATCTGATCGGACAAGCGTGTCAGGGCTTGTTCGCTGCGCACAACCTGCGCGACGACGAGGGCAATCTGCTCGGCGTGGTGCATCGCGACGTGTCGCCGCACAACTTGTTAGTCACCTTCACGGGCACCGCGAAAGTGGTCGACTTCGGCATCGCGAAGGCCACGACGTTGGCTTCGTCCACCGAGGTGGGCGAGGTGAAAGGCAAGTTCGCCTACATGGCCCCCGAACAAGTCCGAGCGCAGCCCGTGGATGCGCGCACGGATCTGTTTGCGCTCGGTATCCTGCTGTACCAAATCACGACCGGGAAGCACCCGTTCCGCGGCGAGAACCCGGGTGAGACGCTGCAGAACATCTGCGCCGAGCGCGGCCCGACGCCGCCCAGCGCGTTTCTGACCGACTACCCCGCCGAGCTCGAAGCCGTCGTGCTCAAGGCGCTGTCGAAGAATCCGGACGATCGCTACTCGTCGGCGAACGAGATGCTAACCGCGCTCGAACGCGCGATGCCCGGGCCGCTCGAAGCGAGCTTCGAAGTTCAAGTCGCGGACTACTTGAAGCAATTGTTCGGCGCGCGCACCTCGGAGCGCCGCACCGCGTTGCGCGTCGCCCAAGAGCGTGTCGATCAACAGCGCGCCGAGTCTTCGTCGCAGATCAGTCTCGGTAGCCTCGGCACCCTGCGCGCCATCGCTATCGATCGCATGGATGGCTCGAGTCAATCGCAGACGCCTGGGCGAATCAGCGCGCCGTTTCTCGGCGGAAATACGCCGACTCCGACCCTCCCGACGCAGCTCGTCCCCAACGGTCGCTCGAAGCACGCCTTCGTCGCGCTGGCAGGCGCGTTGGCCGTGGTTACCGGCGCACTGATGCTGAAGATGCCGGCTACGTCAGGCAGCACGCCCAAAGTCGGCAGCGGCGGCATGGTGCCCGTCGAAACGATCATGCCGCCGCCGAAAGCGGTCGCTCCGCCGGTTGCGTCGGTGCCCCAAGCGGTACCGAGCGCGGAGGCGTCCGTTGAATCCGAGATCAACCTCGATTCAGCGAAAAAGTCGATCCGCAAAGCTCCCATCCGTGGCGGACGCATCGTTGTCGCGAACACGGCCTCGCCTTCATCTGCGGCGCCAGCGACGCAAGTCGTAGCAGCGCCTGCCACCGCAATTGCGGCTCCCCCAGCCGCGACGCCGGCAACCATCGCGCCCACAAGCAGCGCTCCTTCCAGCAACACCTTTGGTCGTGGTGCTTTCGGCGGGCGCCACTGAGCGCTCCCCGAGTTCGACCATCGGGCTCAAACACAACGGGATCTATATGTCATATACGAAAACTCACTACTTCTCGGTGTTTCTTCCAAGCGTGCTGTTGGGGTTTGTCGCAGCGCTTCACTTGACGGGTTGTGGCGAGTCTCCCGCGGGTTTGCCGAGCGGCAGCGCTGGCGCGGCTGGACACCTGGCGCAAGGCGGCACGGACTCGACGTCTGGTGGCACGACGAGCGGTGGTGGTGATGCCGGCGAAACGACCGAGGCCGCCGCCGGTGAAGGCGGCGAAACCGCAGCGGGCGGCGCAGCGAGCAATTCCGAAGGCGGCAGCACCGCGAGCGGCGGCACGATCGAGAACGGCGGCGCCAACTCCGGCGGCACCGGTGAAACCACGGCCAATGGTGGCGACAGCGGTGGCGTCTCCTCTGGGGGCACTGTCGGTCAGGGCGGAACGTTGAACGAAGCGGTGATCCCCGCGACCTGTCCCTTCCACACCGATTCGATGGACTATCCCTCTTCCGGCGGAGCTGGTGGTAGTGGTGGAACGGGCGGAGCCGGCGTTGGCGGAAGTGCTGGGGCGCCCCCATTCACGGTTTCCCTGCAAACGAGCCCGTTCGTCGGGCCGTACTTGGCCGATGCCACCGGCAGGACGCTTTATACGTATGGCAATGATCTTCCCGGTGATTGCCACACTCCGCCGGTCTCGAACTGCATCACCGATTGTTTGATCAGCTGGCCCATATTGCCGGCCGGCACGCGCATTCTCGCCCCTGGCCTCGACGACGCCGACTTTGGCGCGATTCATCGCGACGATGGGCTTTGGCAGACGACGTACAAGGGCTGGCCGATTTACTATTACAAGACCGACTTGCTGCTTGGCCAAGTTGCGGGCCAAGGCAAAGCCAAGACTTGGCACATCGTCGAGAAGAAGCTGCCCTCGGTGTTCATCATGAAGCCGGGCGCCACCAAGTACCTCGCCGATGACTCGGGTCATACCCTCTACGTCTCCACTGCCGATCAGATTGGCACTTCGAGCACGGACCCTGTTAGCAACTGCACGGGCGATTGTCTCGCCACGTTCGAGCCGTTCCACGAGCAGAACTTCTCGGTCGTGACGTCGTTGGCCATCGCAGACTTTGGTTCCTTCGTGCGTCCCGGCAAGGGAACGCTGCAAGTCGCCTACAAGGGGATGCCGCTCTATCGCGCAATCACCGACATCAAGTCCGGCGATCAAAACGGAACTGTAGTCAGCGGATTCACGGTGGCGGTCCCATGAACACTGCAGCCCGCTTCACCAGTCTGGGCTGCCTCGCGTGTCTGACCATTCTCTGCGGCGTGCGACCGGCAGCCGCAGAGGTCACCGCCGGTCAACGCGCGACGGCCGAAGCCTTGTTCCAACAGGCAGTCGAGCTGATGGACCAGAAGAAGTTCAGCGAGGCTTGCGAGCAATTCGCAGCCAGCCAAGAACTCGATCCAGCGCTCGGAACCACGCTCTATCTGGCTGACTGCTACGAGCAGACCGGAAAGACTGCCAGCGCTTGGGCCCTGTTTCAGGAAGCGGCGGATGGAGCTCGACGCGCCAATCAGAGTGACCGCGAGCAGATCGCGAACGAGCGCGCGGCGAGCCTGAAGGTCCGTCTATCGAAGCTCGAGCTGCGCGTCCCGGCAGCGCGACGCGTGCAAGGGCTCGAAATTCGGATCAACGACAATCCAGTTCCTAGTGCGTCTTGGAACACGGCCACGCCCGTCGATCCGGGGAAAACCCGAATCGAGGCGCGCGCCCCGGGGAAGAAGCCGTGGTCCGTCGAGGTCAACGTCGCGGTCGGGCCGTCGAGCCAAGTCGTCGAAATGGGCGAACTGTCGAACGCGCCGCAGTCGATGTCGACCGACAGCGCCAGCGTGCTCAGTGAAAAGCTCGCGCCGCACGATCCAGGCGCAACTCAGCGCACGATCGGCTACGTCGTCGGCGCCGTGGGCGTCGTCGGCCTCGCGGTGGGCGGCTACTTCGGCTACCGCGCCATGGATCTGAACAAGCAATCGAAGGCACAGTGTCGCGCGGACGATCCGAACGCGTGCACGAGCGACGGCGCCGCGACTCGAAAGGACGCGCAGAGCGCTGCCACGGTGTCCACCATCAGCAGCATCGGTGGTGGCGTCTTGGTTGGCACGGGTCTCACTCTGGTCCTCACCGCGCCCAGCGCTCAATCGAGCCGCGCGGGCAGCACCGCTCCCGGTCAGGCGGCATCGCCCGGATTCGGCGTTCAACTGCGAGGTGCGTGGTGAAACGCCCGAATCGTTTTTCAGTACTTGGCCCATGCGCGTTCGTTCTGCTGAGCGCGGCCTGCACGCAGGTGTTGGGGATCGAAGACGCTTGGATCGATCCGAGCCTGAGCGGAGGCAGCAGCGCTTCGAACGGCGGCACTTCCTCGAACCCCGAGGGCGGCGGCCACAACTCCGCTGCTGGTGGCGCTGCGGGAAGCATGCACAACCATGGCACTGGTGGCGGCAATCAGGCGGGCATGAGCGCGGTCGGCGCAAGCGCGGGAACGGACGATTCGAGCGCCGGCGCGGGCGGGAGCGACAAGCCCAGCCAACCGGCAACCAAGTGTGACGCTTACTGCGATGGCGTAATGGCCAATTGCACCGGCAAGTACGAACAGTATCGAAACCGTACGCAATGCATGGCGGTCTGCAAGCACTTGCCCGAAGGAACCCCCGGCGACAAGAACGTCAATACGCTCGAGTGTCGCATGAGTCAGGTTCGCTTCGCGGAGAGTGAAGCGTTTCTGTACTGCAAGTCTTCGGGTCCCTTGGGCGAGGGCCGCTGCGGCTCCAACTGCGAAGCCTACTGCTCGTTGATGACTGCGACCTGCACCCCAGACTCGACCGCGGGCAACGTCGAATTGAGTTACTTTCCAGACACGCAAGCTTGTCTATCGAACTGCGCTGCCCTATCGCCCGATCCTTCGGGCCCAATTCAATATTCCTCTTCAGCAACCATCACGCCGTCTAGTTTGGTCGGCAACAACATCTATTGTCGCACGTACCACGTCTCGGCCGGCATCGAGCAGGACTCTGCGAGCGAGCATTGCCCACACGCGATGGGCGGAGACCCGTGCATCGCAACCGAGCAATGAGCGCAGCATCAGATGTTGACCGGACTCGCTCTGTTGGCCGTAGGAGCCGCGCTGCTGGGCTATGTCGTGCTCGCACGGCAGCCCAGCGCTCCTCCCGCTAGACCCCAATCACTAGCCCCGCGGCCGCGCACGAGCCGTCCGCCCGCTCCCGACGTCGAAGACGTTTCAGACACCGCCGTCACGCAGATCATGCGTGTGCGCTCGACCCTGGCCAACGCGGTCCTCGAAGCGCTGCCCGACGATCAGGCCTTGGATTTGACGCCGGTTGCAGTCGCGCCCATCGCGCCGCGCTCGGCGACCAAGGTCATCGTCGCCTACGAAGAAGCCGCGGACGAAGAAGAGGCGACCTCGCCTCAAGCGCGCATCCTGGTAACGGCATCCGGTGACACCGATCAGGGTCAGCGACGCAGCGCGAACGACGACAGCCTGCTCGTCATGCAGGATCATTGTCTGTTCGCGGTCGCGGACGGGATGGGCGGGTATGCTGGAGGCGCAGTGGCCAGCGCACTCGCCGTCGAAGCCATGAAGCGCGCTTTCGAGGACGAGTCGTTCGTCGCCGAGCTGCGTTCGGCAACTCCCGTCCCACGCCGAGGTGGCGAACTGGTGAGTTCGATGATGCAAGCGCATCAGGCCGTGTTCGACGCGGCGCGGGCGAACCCCAAGCATTCTCAAATGGGCACGACGCTGGTTGCCGCGCGTTTTTCGCCAAACAAGCAGCGAGTGTACATCGGTCACGTCGGGGATAGTCGCTGCTATCGGTTTCGCCGTGGCAGCTTACGCCAACTGACCACCGATCAAACCATGAGCAAGGTCGGGATGGTGGGGCCACACGCGGATGACCTCTTGCAGGCCATCGGCGTCAGCAAGGATCTATTCGTCGACTTGATCGTCGACAAGCCAGAATCCGGCGACATTTATCTGCTCTGCTCGGACGGCTTGAACAAGATGGTTGGCGATCGGCGAATTCAACAAGTTCTCGCCAATCAACGCGACTTGGAGGCCGCGGTGTACGGTCTAATCGAGATGGCGAATGACGCCGGGGGCCGCGACAACGTCACCGTGATCTTGATCAAGGTGCTCGATCGCACGCTTCACGACATCGCGACCATCCCGAGTCCCGCGCCTGAAAAGCCGGGCTGGACCAAGCTACCGGACGTCGCCCCGAGCGAGACTTGCGACGACCAAGACGAGACAGTGGTTGGACAACTTCCGCCCGATCTCACTTCGCTGCAGTTCGATCCAGTCGCGAATAAACCGCGGCACTGATCGCGCACTCGCTCCCATCCAAATCGGCAACGCTGCTTACTCGCGATCTCGCGCTGCCGTTAGCTCTCGAGTCGCGCGCAGAACACAGCGCGATCCGCAAACAAGCACTGGCGATTATCGCTAGTCGCGGCAATTGAGATCGGGAGTCGGATCTTGAATCAACGAAATTCACACATGATTCGCGGATTGGTTTGTCTTGGCAGCGCGCTGTTGGCGGGCGCCTGCTCCGGTGGGATCGAACAATCCTCTGAGACATTCGAGGCGCAAGGCCAAGCCGTCAAAGTCACGACCATCGATGTGCGCCGATCGCTCGCGGTCACCGAGCAGACCATCCTTTCACGATTCTCACTGCAGCGAGTGCTCACCCAGCTGGCCACACAGAGCGGCGTGCCAGGACTGACGGCAACCGCGTTGTTCCAACAGTGGTGGGACACGCAAAACCCCGCGCCGGGTCTGTACCCTGGCCCACATTGCGACGACACCGTGACGCCGCCCATCGGCAGCAGCATCAACGGCTATCCGTATCTGTGCCGGGACGGCGCAGAAGGCGCGCAAGCGAGCTGCGATCCGTTCGCCGCCAATAGCAGCTGCGCCTATATCCCGATTGGTTTGTTCAATCGCTACGATCAAGCTCCGGAAAACGGCGCGCACTGCGGCGAATATCGGATCGTGTACGCCAAGACTTCCGGCATTACCTCGACCGGTGACCGCAACTTGCTGATCTTCGAGGCGGCGCTGCCGAATCCGCACCCGCAACAAGGCTTGAAGGGTTGCCAGCAGGTCATCGACACCTGGGCGAACCTGACGCCGGAAAACGACATCCAAAAGCGCGCGACGGTGCTGGAGAATTTCTACTTCAACGGTCAAAGCCAAGGCCAAGGCGACGCCCCGATCGTGCCGGTCATCTCCATCGGCAACTTCGGCGACAACGCGCTCGGCGCCGGCCAAGTTCGCACCAACCAATTCTCGAACACCACGACCGGTTGGTCACTGCGCGAGTTCAAACTCTACCGTTCTTGCACCGGCAATTCCTGCACCAGCATGCGTTTCGTGCCGGTGACCAACAAGAACAACGCCTTCGGCGGGCTCTTCGATCCGAACACGAACTATGCTCAGGCGCCCGCGTTCCGCAGCTTTTTCCCCTCACAAATTGCGAACTTGAGCGCCACCACCATCCCCGGATTGGATATCAGCACGCCCGACACCTTCAATACGGCGCAGAGTCAGGCCTCAGGCACGACCGCGGCGGAGATGCGTTACACGACTCAATTCGCTGGTCCGGGCTCGCTGCGAACCGATCTGCAGACCCAGCTGACGAATCTCGGTAGCGCGCTGACTCCAGACAACATCGTGGCGCGCGCGCAAGCGCTGTCGTGTGCCGGCTGTCATCGCTTGAGCAACAACGCGGACTTGGGCGGCGGCCTGACCTGGCCACAGTCGCTCGGCTTCACGCACGTGACCGAGCGAGCCACCGAAGTGGTGAATGGCGAGACTCGCTACGTGATCTCCGACACGCTTTTGAATCAGCTGTTGCCTGCGCGTCAGGCAATCTTCGAGGATTTCTTGAATAACCGACCGCGCCCGAGCAAAGGCCCGACTCATCCGCTGAGCGGCTCCAGCACGCACGGTTGAGCGCGTCAGACGCGCAGAGCGCCCAGACGCGCAATGCCCGCCTCGAGATCCGTCGCATTCGCGCCGGCAGTTCCGATGCGGACGAACGCGCCCGGGCGCTCCGCCGCAAACCAGGGAACACCAGGCATGATCGAGACGCCCGCGTTCGCCGCAGCTGCGGTGAACGCGACGTCATCGACTCCTGTAGGAAGCTCGATCCACAGGCTGAAGCCTCCCTCGGGAACGCGCGTCAAGCGCGCGTTCGGCAAATGCCGAGCGAGCGCGCGCACCGACACGTCGCGCCGGTCGCGCAGCGTATGACGAAGTTTCTGCACGTAGCTGCTCCAGCCGGCAGCATTCACGAGCTCGAGCGCGGTATCCTGCAAAATCCCCGCGACGAAGAAGTCTTCCGTCGCACGTAAGAGGCGCAGCCGGCCAAGCACAGGCCCCTTCGCGACAATGCCCGCGACCCGCAATCCCGGCGCGGTCGACTTGGTGAGCGAACGAATGTAGACCACGCGATCTTCGCCTTGCCGAAACAGCGGTGCGGGCGGCGCTGCACCGAAAGCCAGATCCCGCGCATAGTCGTCTTCGATCACGAACGCGTTCGCGCGCTCCGCCAAGCGCAGCACGTCTTTGCGCCGCGCGTCCGACAGCGTAACGCCCGAAGGGTTCGAGAACGCAGGTTGCAAGTACAGCGCGCGGGCGCCACTCGACGCGAACGCTGCTTCGAGCAAATCAGCGCGGACCCCTTCACCGTCGAGCGGCACCGGAATGGGCTTCAGTCCGAGCGAACGCGCAATGCTGAGCGCACCGAAGTACGTCGGCGATTCGACCAAAATTGGGCCTCCAAACGGCACGAGCGTGCGAAAGGTGGCGGCCAACGCCGCCTGCCCCCCGGGAGCGAGCACCACGTCTTCCGCCCGTGCATGGCCGCCGACGTCACGCGCGAACCACAACCTCAGCTCGGGGTGACCTTCCGGCGGCAAGCGATCCCAAGCGCGCGGATTGGCTGCGGCTCGACGCGCTGCCTTGGCGAGCAACGAGAGCGGCTGGAGCGAGACGTCAGGATAGCCGCTGCCCAACACCAAAGTACCGACAATGGGTAGCTCGAGCGCCGCGCGTTCGATCGGATCCGCCGCCGGCCCGAGTACCGTGAGCTGCCACGAAGAGTCTGCGCGCGGACTTTCTTTCGCGCGCTCCGCCACGTACGTGCCATCGCCCGGTCGACTGACGACGAGGCCTTCGCGCGCCAGCTGCGCCATCGCTCGTTGCACGGTGACCGGGCTGGCCACGAACTCCGCGCTCAGCTCACGCACCGAAGGCAAGAGCGCGCCCGCTGCGAGCCGCGCCACACGCCGACGAAGCTCGGTCGCGATCCGCACGTTCGCTTTGACCCCGGCGACGGGCTTGCGGTCCGCAGAAAAACTGTTATCTAGTTTCATGACTGGAAAGAGTAACGATACTCCTCGTCCGCAGATAACGCTACGGGGAATTTTGGCCGGCTTTTCTCGATACTTTGCGGGTCTTGGGGCAGCGAGTCTGGGCGTGCTCTGTTTTAGTCTTACTGTCCCAGCAACCCGCATCTCAGTACCAGAACTGGGTGCGATCTTCGTCGGTGCGGGGCGCTCGGTGATCGCCGGCGCGCTTGCCTTGTTAGTGCTCGCAATCAAGCGCGAGCGCTTACCGGCGCGCGCGGACTTGAGCTCGCTAGCGCTGGTCGCTTTGGGCGTCGTGTTTGGCTTTCCGCTATGTAGTGCGATCGCCCTGCGCAGCGTGCCCGCCGTACACGCGCTGGTGATCGTCGGCTTGATTCCGATGGCGACGGCAATCTTGGCAGTACTCCGCAACGGCGAGCGTCCTTCGTCCAAGTTTTGGTTGGCTTCCTCGCTCGGTGCGCTGTCGGTATTCGCGTTCGGGTTCACACAGGGGCGCCTGCACCTGGCGTCAGCCGACGGTTGGATGCTGGCATCGGTGCTGAGCGCAGCGCTCGGCTACAGCGAGGGCGCGCGGCTCACTCCGAGACTGGGCGGCTGGCGCGTGATCTCGTGGGCACTGGTGCTGTCACTCCCGTTGAGCTTGGCCTTGTCATTCTGGGCAATGAAGGCGCAGCCACTGCACACCGTGATCTCTTGGCGAGCGTGGCTCGGCCTGGGCTACGTCGGGGTCGTCAGCATGTACCTGGGATTTTTTGCCTGGTACCGCGGACTCACGCGCACGAGCATCGCTCGGGCCGCCCAAGTCCAATTGGCGCAACCGGTGCTCGGCTTCCTCTGGTCCTGGCTGCTCCTCGGTGAACGAGTCACGCCCGCGATGGCGGGTACGGCGGGCTTCGTTTTGGCCTGTGCCGCCTGGGCTAGCCGTAGCCGAACGCAGCCGGCGCAGGCAGCCTCACTGCAACGCTGTCCTGCTCGCAACCAGCCCGCCACGGTGCGAATTTCCTAGTGGACTCTACCCACCTCCTGGGGCATTCACCCCCCGGGCATGATTCGGACGACTGATCTCGGCAAGGCTTACGGCGCACGAGTGCTGTTCGAGGGCGTGAGCCTCGAACTCAATGAAGGCTCGCGCTACGGCCTCGTGGGAGCCAATGGCTCGGGAAAGACCACCTTCATCCGCGTCGTGTCCGGGGATGAGCCCGCTACCAGCGGCACCGTGCACATCCCCAAGCGCGCGCGCGTGGGCGTGCTGCGTCAAGATCACTTCCTCGACGATCAAGCGCTGATTCTGCACGTCGCCATGATGGGCGACCAGCTGGTTTGGAAAGCGCTCGAAGAGCGCAACCAGATCGTCGATCACGGCGGTGACGCGAGCAACCTAGCCGAGATCGAAGAGCTGCTGATCACGCACGACGGCTACACCCTCGAGGCCCGCGCGACGGAAATCTTGGAGGGCCTCGGCATTCCGATCGCCTCTCATCAGCAGAAGCTCGCAACCCTCTCGGGCGGCTTCAAGTTGCGCGTGCTCTTGGCGCAGGTGCTGATCGGTGGTCCGGATTGCTTGCTCCTCGACGAGCCGACGAATCACTTGGACATCTTGTCCATTCGCTGGCTCGAGAAATTCATGGCCGCCTACCGCGGCACCGCGCTCGTCATCTCCCACGATCAGCGCTTCCTCGACAACGTCGCGACCCACATTTTGGACGTCGACTACGCCACGGTCACGAGTTACGTCGGCAACTACGCGCGTTTCGTGGTCGAAAAGGCCGCCGTGCGCGAGCGCAAAGAGGCCGAGATCGCGCGGCAGCAAAAGATCATCGCGGAAAAGCGCGCGTTCGTGGAGCGCTTCGGTGCCAAGGCCACCAAAGCCAAGCAGGCCCAAAGTCGCCTCAAGCAAATCGAAAAGATCGAAGTCGAGGAGCTGGCTCAAACCTCTCGTCGCGAACCGCTGTTCCGTTTTACGCAAGAGCGTCCGAGCGGCAAAGAGGTGCTCGAACTCGAAGGCATCTCGAAGGCCTACGGCTCGAAGGTGGTGCTGAAAGACGTCTCGTTGACCGTGCGCCGCGGCGAGAAGCTAGCCGTGATCGGCGCGAACGGCCTCGGCAAGTCCACCCTGCTCAAGATCATCATGGAGCGCCTCAAGGCGGACCGTGGCACCGTGCGCCTTGGGCATGAAGTGCGGCTCGGCTACTTCGCTCAGGACCACCATGAGCTGCTGAGCAACACCAAGCAGACGCCGCTCGACTACATTTGGGACACGGTGCCAACTGAAGGCACCGCGACCGTGCGCGGCATGCTCGGCCGCGTGCTGTTCAGCGGTGAGGATGTGCTGAAGCCGGTCGGCGCACTCTCCGGCGGAGAAGCGGCGCGCTTGATCTTCTGCAAAATCATCGCCGAAAAGCCCAATGTCCTGGTGCTCGACGAGCCGACCAATCACTTGGACTTGGAAGCCATTGCCGCGCTGGTCGGGGGCCTTAAAGCGTTCGAAGGCACGGTCATCTTCGTCTCGCACGATCGCTCGTTCGTGTCCGAGCTGGCCACGCGCATCTTGGAAGTGACCGCCGAGGGCCCGCGAGAATTCTCGGGCACCTACGCGGAGTACCTCGCTCGCTCGGGCGACGATCACCTCGACGTCGAGGCCGTGAGCCTGAAAGCAAAGACGAACGCCAACGCGAGCAAGAGCGTGCCTCCCCCGCCCACGACCGGTCTTTCGTGGGAAGAACAAAAGAAGCGCCGCAATCGCCTGGGTACCTTGCCCGCGCGACGTGACAAATTGCTCGCGCAAATCGAAGCCGCAGAGGCGCGCAAGAAGGCCATCGCCGACAGCTATACCGAAGACGGCTTCTTCGAACGCACGAGCACCGCTGACGTGCAAAAGCTCGAAGCCGAAAGCCTCGAAATCGGCAAACAAGTCGAGGCGTGGCTCGCCGAGTGGGAAGCCGTCGAAACCGAGATCGCCAAAATCACGGATGGGTGAACCCGTGACGGACTCGTCTCCCTCACGGACGATCATCCAAGCCGAAGCGCTCGCGTGGCTCGCCGCCAATCCGGCCGCACCCGGAACGAGCGTGATCACTTCACTCCCAGACGTCAGTGAGTTACCAGAGCGAGGCTTTTCTGGCTGGAAAACCTGGTTCGACGAAGCCGCGCGTGCCGTCCTACGTTGGACGCCCGCACCCGGCTTGGTGCTCTTCTTCCAAAGCGACATCCGCCAAGCCGGCGAATGGGTCGACAAAGGTTACCTCGTGCAACGCGCCGCGGAAGCCGAAGGCCGCACGCTGCTCTGGCACAAGATCGTCTGTCGCCACCCAGCCGGCACCATCACGCACGGTCGCGCGAGCTACTCACATCTCTTGTGCTTCGCGCACGCGCCACGCCTGCAAATCAAACATCCCGGGCCGGACGTGCTACCCGACGCCGGCTACAAACCGTGGAGCAAAGCCATGGGCGTCGAAGCCTGCCGTCTCGCCTGTCGCTTCCTGCGCGAAGAAAGCGAGACCACACTCATCGTCGACCCCTTCTGCGGCCATGGCACCGCCCTCGCAGTCGCCAACCACTACGGGTTCAACGCCCTCGGCATCGAACTCTCCACCCGCAAAGTCCGCGCCGCCAAACGTCTAGTCCTCGAACTCGACCTCGACGTCTAACAACTCACCAACTCCCGAGCATCACCGTCGAAGTTGTCTTGTTGATGGTCACCCAACACGTCCCAACCGTCACAGCCTTCGGCGTCGCGGACGAAGAGAGAGGGATTAACCGCCGAGCCGCAGAGGCCGCAGAGATCTGAGAGAGAGTAGGTGGGGTTTCCTCAGCGCGCCGCTTTGCGTCAGAGGAACGACCGACGTACCAGTGTCTGCTTCGGCCGCATTACCTGGCTCCTCGTTCGTTGTGAACAAAGACGAACAGTGCTTGCTCCGTGAACCCCCAAAAATCTCCCTCTGATCTCTGCGGCCTCTGCGGCTCGGCGGTTCAATTCTCAGGGAGCTGCCCACGAGGCCGTCGGATTGAACGCGCCATTATTTGAGCTGCTGTGCGGGGAGCGTGACGCGACGGGAACAGTGCGTGCTGTGAGGTGCGTTGCTGGACTGCGAGCGCCCATTCTCAAGGGGTGGATTCGAGGGCGCGTTTGACGTTTTCGAGGTGTTTGGCGGCGGAGAATTCGTGGTGGAAGGCGCCGAGGATGCGGCGATTGGTGCCGATGACGTAGGTGATGCGCAGGGTGTGATTGATCAGCGGGACCAGCGCGCGGTACGGCTTGATGATGCGGCGCTCGGGGTCGGCGATCAGCGAGAAAGGAACGCTGTGTTTCTCGGCGAAGCGTTGGTGCGAGTCCACAGGATCGCCGCTCACGCCGACGACGTTTGCGCTGAGTGCGCCGAGTTCGGTCGACGCGTCGCGAAAGGTGCACGCTTGCGCGGTGCACACCGGTGTGAAGTCTCTTGGGTAAAAATAGAGGACCAAGCGACCGCGCTCGAGCAAGCCGGACAGGGTGATGGTCTTGCCGTGTTGGTCCTGGGCGCTGAACTCAGGCGCGAGGTCGCCGACTTTGAGCATGTTCGCCTGTTAGCCGCGGTTTCAGCGAAGCGCTAGAGGCTCCGCTCACGGCGCCGTCAGAGGCATTCGACTAGAAAAGCGCGCGCTCGAGGAGTCGAATCCCCAGGAGCAGCACCATCGGCGAAATGTCGATTCCGCCGGTGCTCGGCAGGAGCCGACGGATGGGGGCGAGCACTGGCTCGGTCAAAGTCCGGGTCACCGTCACGATCGGATTGTCCTCAGCCAAATTCAGCCAGGAGGTGATCACAGAGACCAGCACCACGAACGAGTAGGCGTCGAGGAGCAGAGCGAGGATGCGCACTCGCTTTCCGTAAGTCCCAATTCGCGCGCTGGCAATCGCGCCACGCATTTCTCCCCTTGAAAGGTGGCGCGGCTTGCCAGATACTGAACACATGGACAGTTCACCCGCTGACGCGATCAACTACGAGAGCACCCCCTTGGTAGAGGTCGAGATCGAGGGCACCGACTACCGCTTGGACGCCGGTAAGCAAGGCACGGCCCTGTGCATTTCCACGCGCATTTCCGGCTCCTGGGACTGGTCCTTTGGCGGTGAAGCGCGTTGGGACGTCGGGTCGCTTCGCTGCAAGGCGTTCGAGCGCCGCACGCTGGACCAGCTCTCGCGCGCCTTCAAAGTCGCGCTCGAGAATGGAGAGTGAATCGTCGGCCCGCTCGACGCATGCGTCAGCGCGTTGCAATGAAATAGAGCGTGAGCTGCACCGCATAAACCACGGCCAGCAAGATCAGCGTCAGGTTCACGCCGCGGTCGAGTTGCTTGCCCAATGCCTTGAGCCGATGCGGCGCAAACAGTTTGAGCGCCAGCAGCGCAGCCAAGCTGAAGAAAATGATCCGCGACAGCATCCAGCGTTAGCCCGCTGACATGGCGTCACGCAAGGCTTGTGTCAGCGCACTGAGTGCCTTGTTTTTGGATGCGGCCGGCGCCGAACGCGCGTTGCGCAAGAGTGTGCGCAAGTGCTGGCGTTCCGCGCGTGCATACTGCGCGAGGAACTCAGCGAACTCTGCTTCCCCTCCATCCAACAGGCGCTTTCGCCATTCATCCGCAGGCGTGCTGGCTTTGCGCGCCCGGGTGCTGGGGTGCGATAAATCTTCGAGCCGATCGCGCAACTCGGACAGCTCGAGCCCACGCAGCTCTTGACGGATGAGCCGTAGCCCACGCCCGCGCGCCGTGGGGCTGGTGATCAGGCGAGTATCTTGGATCACCCGCAGCACGTCTTCACTCAGCTCCAAGCGGAGGAGCTGGCGTTCGCTGATGGTGATCAGTGTCTTGGCAAAGTCCATCCAAGCGGCCTCGGCGCGCTTGCGCTCGGCACGGAGCTCCGTCCGCGACGTGAGATCGTCTTGTTCTTCGAGAGTTCCGTCGGGCAGGACTGCGATCGGTTTTCGCACGGCCGGACGATAGCGCGCCAAAAGCGCCGCTCAAGGCTGTTTCCAGAAAAGCGTAGCCTTCAGCCGGCGCGTGCCGGCAAACGCAGCGTAAATCGCGTGCCCTCCCCCACCCGAGAGTCGACGACGACGCTGCCGCCCAGGGCCTCGACCACGCTTTTCACGATTGCTAGCCCGAGTCCCGTGCCGGAGCGGTCGGCGTCGGTCGTGAAAAAGCGCTCGAAGATGCGCGCCAAGTTCGGTTCGGGAATGCCGCTACCGCGATCCTCGACGACGATCGAAACCAGGCGTTCGCCCGCGCGGCCGCTGACTCGCACGATCACGGGCACGCCTGGCGGCGAAAATTTGAGCGCGTTGTCGAGCAAGTTGAGCAATGCCGTTTCTAGGTCCGCTGGGCGCGCGAGAATCACCGGAATGCTCGAGGTGTAGTCGAGCACGACGCTGCCATCGGGCCCTTGCGAGCGCTCGACGGCTCGCCGCACCAACGCTTCCAGATCGACGAGCACCGGCGACTCTTCCGAGGCGTCGATCCGGCTCAGCTCGAGCAAGCGCGACACCAAGCGGTCGAGTCGCGCCGCGTCCAGCGCGATGTTCTCGAGGAAGCGCTTGCGCGCGTCCAAGTCGTCTGCCGCGCCTTCGGCGAGCAGCTCGGCGGCTCCGCGAATCGACGTGAGCGGCGACTTGAACTCGTGCGCGACGTCGGCAGCGAAGGCCGAGATGTAGCGATGCCGAGCTTCGAGCTTGCGCGTCATTTCCCGGAATGCTTCGGCCAATTCACTGATTTCGCCGCCGCCGGCCACGGGCACGTCGAGCCCCGAGTCGCCCGCGGCGATGCGCCGCGCGGCGTGCGCCAAACGCGCCAGAGGGCGCGAGATCGTCCA
>Ga0164309_10000268_pt1 | contig 31018 bp, 29 predicted proteins | sample Whisoiple_247_MG_FD_109984 | JGI IMG/M metagenome (GOLD analysis project Ga0164309, IMG submission 109984) | Soil microbial communities amended with fresh organic matter from upstate New York, USA - Whitman soil sample_247_MG | ecosystem: Environmental > Terrestrial > Soil > Unclassified >...
ATCGGCTTGCACATCGGCGGCGGACCAAACGATGCAGAGACGAAGGCGCCGTTCTTGAGCGCGGTCGCCGAGCGCTTTCCGGCGTTCATGGATTGCTATCGAAAGAACGAAGAGCCCACGCAGGGTGGCCGCTTTGGAGTCGATCTGCACGTTGGGCGCGGCGGCGGCCACCCGCGCATCGAGCAACCACGCACTTCATTGCGCGGGGCCGACTTTCGCGCGTGCCTGAGCAGCGTGTTCGAGTCGGTGGACTTCAAGAAGCCAAAGGCGGGACCGACCACGATCAGTTACTCGCTGCGCTTCACGCTGGTCGAGGCACCCTGAAGAAACGCTGATAGGGAATGTCGACTGGGTGATCGTCCAGAGCGACTTCCAACATGTGCGAGAGAAACGGCAACTCCGCGAGCGCGAAGCCGCCTAGGCGTTCCTTGTCGGACAAACCGGCGCGCAGCGTCTCCAAAATCTCCAAGCACTCGAGCGTCGCGCCATTCATGGCAGCAATCGCGCCTGCGCGGCCCAAGCCTTGCCCCAAAAATCGCCCAAATCGCCCAGTTCGACCGCCATTGCAGGTCACATTCAAGTCGCCGGCAAAGGGCAGTCCGGAAGCGCTCTCTGGGTCGCCGCCCAGCAGATCCACGAGCCAGCGCGCTTCCAGGATGGCTTGAGCGTACAGTGCGGCCTCGCAATTGTGCATCGCGATACTGCCAGCAGTCCCGCCGTTCTTCTCGTGCAGGCCAGCGGCGAAACCGATGCCCATCGCGTAGGCATTCTTCAGCGCGGCGCAGACCTCGGTGCCCACCGGATCGCTACTCGTGAACACGTGATAGTAGGGCCCACGCGCGAGCTCCGCCCAGGCGTTCACGCTCACCGGATTACGACCGGTAAACACGATGCAAGTCTCGACGCGACGTGCGAGTTCGCCAGCGATGCACGGTCCACCCACCGCGACTGGATCGACGGCGAGCTCCGGTGGAAGCTCACTCTTCAGCACATCAGGAAGAATCTCGAAACGCTGCCCTTCGTAAGACAAGCCCTTCGAGATCATGAGCAGCGGGATCCCCGGACGGAGCAAGGGCGCGAGCGCACGGCCCGCCCAGCGCACCCCTGCGGAGCTGACCCCGAGCGCGATCGCATCCACGCCGTCGAGCGCGCGCGCAAGCTCGCTCACGTGAAACGGCAAGATCGCATTTGGCAGCGGAAAACGCAGGGTTGGATGCTGCGCGCCGGCTTCGAGTGCGGTGATGATCGACTCATCCAAATGGGTGCCGATCAGTCGGACCTCGTGGCCCCGATCGATCAGCGGCAATGCTAGGGCGCTGCCCATCATGCCCGCGCCCAAAATCGCGATCCGTGCCATCAGTTGTTCCCCGAGGCGGCTGGGGCGGGGCTCAGCTTGCTGGTCGAAGTCGACTTGGTGGTCGAAGTCGGCGCTGCGGTGGCCTTGGGGGGCGGAGTCAGCGTCGGCAAAGTCGTGGGTAAGCCGAGGTTGGGCAACTGCGGTAGCGTCGTGGGCAATGCAGTCGGGATCGCGGTGGGAATGGCCGGCACTCCGCTCGGGAGCGGCGGCAGGCCGGAAGGAATGCCTGGCAACGTTGGCAGATTCGCCAAGTCGGTCGGCAACGTGGGCAGCGACTTGAGCAGCTCATTGACGTCCGTGCCCAAGAGCTTGCTGAGTTCGGCCAAGCTGAGCGGGTGCAAGCCGCAACCCACACCGATGGTGCGGTTGATGCGCGCCGCGCTGAGCTGACGGGTGTCTGCGCTCAACTCGAGCCCCACGTGCACGCTGCCCGCGACCAATTTTTCGGCAAATTTCCCGGCCTTTCCGGCCAAGGTCGCGCCGAGCAACTTGCCCACCCGCGATTGCGCTTCGACGTTGGCGAGCGCGCTGCACGGCAAGTCACCACCGAGGTGCAGGGTGACTTCCGAGTGATCGCTGCCGCGGCTGATCAAGCCCTCGCCGGAGAGCTCGAACTTCCCGGCTTTGAGCCGTGACTCCGTGAGCGTGATGCGATCGCGCGTGCTCGGTAGCGCAAACTTCGTGTCGAACGTGGTGGTGTCGCCGAAAATGAAGCCGTCGAGCTCGAACGGGTGGGGTGGCACCCAACCCTTGAGGGTGACATTGGTCACACCGCTGACGGTGCCCGCCGTAGCTCCCCCAGCGAAGGCGATCGTGGTCTCCGAACTCACGACCACGCCGCTCACTTGCAGACCTAGGCCGAACGGCTTGGCGAGGCGTTCCGCGGGCGTAGGCGCGAGCACGAAGCGCGCCGTCGGCGTAGCTCCCTCCGGCGAAACCTCTACGCGGAAGGGGGCTTTGCTCAAGTCCGTTTCGCCGAAGCCGAGCGCGATCGACGACGCTTCACGCGCGAAACCAGCGCCGACCGTGCCCAAATCCACACCCACGAAGCGGGTGTGTTGCGCAGCGAACACGCCGCCATTCTTGGTGCGCGCGAGCTCGCCACCCGAAACCTCGAGCCAGGGCGGAGTGCCAGCGGGCTCGACGAAACTCACGTGCACATTCTTTGCGCTGAGCGGCAACGAATACGCGCTCGGATGTGCTTTGGTCCACTCGCTCAGCTCGAGGCCCACGTTGCTGATCGACCCGACCACGAGGCCATCCACGTTCGTCAAGTCGATCGAGAGTGGCGTGAGCCCGTCGAGCGCAACGTCGATGCGACCAATCTGCATCTCGACCGTGCGCACTTTGTCCAAGGTGACCTTCACTTGCGTGATTTGCACCCAGCCCCAACCGAAAGAAATATCCTCGGGCGTCAGGCTCACGCCCTGCGCTTCAGCCGTGGAAAGCACCTTGCGCTCCACGTAGCGGGGCAATAAGACGAGCAGCGCGAGCGCAGCGCCGCCGAGCAACAGCACGCCGAGAATCGCCGAGATCAAGAGCCAACGTTTCCCGTTCACGCTGCTACGCTAGATCTCTTGCCAGCGCGAGCCAACTGAGCTTTACGCTGTGCCGTCGAGCCGAGCCCCATGCCCATCTACCTGACGCCCGAAGGGGCAAAAAAGCTCGCCACCGAGCTCAACCAATTGGCCAGCGTGGATCGCCCGCGAGTGGTGCAAGAAGTCGCTGACGCCGCCGCCCAGGGCGATCGCTCCGAAAACGCCGAATACACCTACGGCAAAAAGAAGCTGCGCGAGATCGACCGCCGCATCCGCTTCCTGAGCAAGCGCCTCGAGGACGCCGTGGTGGTCAAACAAGAAGAGGGTGCGCACCGCGAAGTGCGTTTCGGCGCCCGCGTCGAGGTCGTGGACGAAAACGAAAAGCGCAGCCTGTACGTCATCGTCGGCCCGGACGAGGCAAACCCGGGGGAAGGGAAGATCAGCTTTCAGTCACCGCTGGGCAAAGCGTTGATGAAACGCAAAGTCGGTGACACGGTGACCGTACAGCGACCCGCCGGCGAAATCGATCTGGAAGTCGTCGCGATCGAGTACTGAGCAGCGCGCATGAACAGCGTCCTCCGTCGCAGGCTTCGCAAAGCGCTGCTCGCGCTGGTGCTCATCGTGGTGGTGCTGTTCGCGGCGCTGTTCATCAAGATCCGCTTCTTCCAGCCGCACTTCGACGTCGTCTCGATCAAGAGCTTGCCCGCGTATCAGAACGCGGCGCTACTCGAACGCGCCTGGTCGCTGCCCGTGGCTCGGACCTTCTTGCACGAGTTGGATTTCCAATCGAACGGTTCAATCTGTGGCCCGACCAGCGTCGCCAACATCTTTCGCTCGCTCGGCGAAGGCCCAGTCACGCCTCGCGCCGTGCTCGAAGGCAGCGGCAAATGCCCCTTGGATTTCTGCGTCAACGGCCTCACCCTCGACGAATTGGCGGACGTCGCCCGCTCGAAATCACGCCGCTCGGTCACGGTCCTCAGCGGCCTTTCGCTCGACGAATTCCGCATGCACATGCACCACACCAACGACGCCAACCGTCGCTACCTGGTGAATTTCCAACGCGGCCTACTCTTCGGCCAAGGCTACGGCCACCACTCGCCCATCGCGGGCTACCTAGAAGATCGCGACCTAGTCTTCGTCCTCGACGTAAACGCCAAATTCGGCCCCTGGCTAGTCCCCACCGACCGCCTCTACAACGCCATCAGCGCCCCCGACCCGCGCAGCGGCAAACCGCGTGGCCTCCTATTGATTCAATGACCGACTCGGGAAGAGGGGGCGCTCGCGATCCCGCATCGCAACCCGCGTTGACGCATTGTTCCCGATATGGCGCTCACGCACTATTGCGCGCACCAACTCCGTATTTCTCCGAGTAAACCTAGAGCGGCTCCCGGAGTTTGAACCGCCGAGCCGCAGAGGCCACAGAGATCAGAAAGAGAAGATTGGGGTTCGCGAGGCGTGTTGAACAAGTGCCCTGCTTACGACGTGAACGGCTGACCTCAGGCATTCTCATTGGATGCAAGCGAGCGGCCGATCAAGGCGAACCCATCCCCCTCTCTCTGATCTCTGCGGCCTCTGCGGCTCGGCGGTCAATTTCAGGGGGCCGCTCTACGTTACAACAGCGCGTACTTTGAGGTGCGAGGCTGGATTGCGGGCGCCCCTCTCGATCCTATTGGTTCAAGAAGGGGGGCGGGCGCGTTTGGCTAGGCCTTGAATTACGGCTCGGAAGCTGGAGAGGGCTTTGGGCTCAAGTCGGTTCCCGACAAGATCATACCGATCGTCGAGCGGGGACATTTTATTCCCAATCGGCCGTTCGTGGTGCGGCCACATCCGCTAGGATCGGGAGGTGGTCTTGACTTCTTCAATCCACGGCGAGTACCAGCCGAAGACATCCTACCTGCCATCCCAATCTCCGGACCATGAGGGCGCAATGAATGCCGTCGAAAAGCAACATCTCTTTGAGGCGCTCGAAAAAAACCTATGGGCCTGGCGGGGCGGTGCCCTGCACGCGCCAAACGGTACGATGTGGCTCGACCGAAACAACCCCTGGAACGGGGATCTGGGGTCTTTTCGTGAACACATGAAGGCACGAGCGATGCGGATACAGGAAAATCTTCAGGGGCCCGCGGAGCACATTGAGGACGTTGATGCATCGCTGACTGATGTTGCAGGGCTCGTCGAAGTACTCGACCGTCTGCTCGGGTCACCCGCCCCGGCGTCGCCCTGAGAGCCCGCGTGGGAGCGAGGAGCCACCTGGGCTGAGTCGAGAGGCGCGTAGGCCGTTCGTACGGCGCTTTGACCATCAGCGGACATGCCCAAGGCGGGGGAGGCAGTCGAACAGAACGAGCATGCTTGGTCGCTCCCGGAACGACTTTGAGACCCCAAGATCGGCACACCGAGCATCTTGAGCTCGCGCCAATCTCGCAAGCCGCGGGCGAAGGCCTATTGTCGCTATCGCTGAGTATCCCGGTCTTCGGCGAGACGTGCGACTGCGCGCGAGCGCAGTTTCTCGACATCGAACGAAAAAGCTGACGTAAAGATTATTGCCTCAACAACACCCGCGCCCGCTCCGCGAGCCCCTGAATCACCGCATGAAAGCTCGACAGCGCCTGCAGCTTCTCTGCCCCAAACCGCTCTTCGAGTCCCCGCGCAATCACTGGCACCTTCGCCGTACCACCCGTCGAACACACGCGATCGATGTCGCCCGCGCTGATGCCCGCGCGTCCCAACGTGTCGTCCAACCGATCCAAAATGCTGCGCGAAACGCGCGCGCTCGCGGTTTCAAAGCGCGCCCGCGTCATATTCTCTCGAATGTCGATGCCCGGGTATTCGAACCGAAATTCAGCCGATTCGTGCGTCGAGAGTTCGCGCTTCTGGTGCTCGATGGCTTCGAAGATTTGGAAACCGAGGCTGTCTTCGATCAACACGAGCAGTTGATCGACGTGCATCTTGTCTTCCTCGTTGGAAGAGCCCGCGCGCACGCCGCGTAGGAACTCGAGGACGTCACCGCGGGCGAGCCAGCAGATGTCGGCGGGGGAGCATAGGCGCTCCATGAGCGGCGCGGGCATTTCGAGCCAGTTGGAGCCGAAGGGCACCTGGTAGCGCACCTGCGATCCAAAGTGTTCGGCGATGCCGTGGCGCATCAGGGCGCCGTCGAAGGCGTCGCCTGCTTGCGCGACGCCGCCGATCGCGAGCACGTCGAGTGCGTCGGTGCGCGTGGTGTCGAGGCGCGCCACCGTGTAGTCGGAAGTACCGCCGCCGAAATCGGCGACCAGGAAGGTGTTTTTGCCTGGCTTTGTGCGGCCGAAGTCGTACGCGGCGGCGAGGGGCTCGGGGCAAAAGTGAATGTCTTCGAAGCCGGCGAAGGCGGCGGCATTGCGCAGGCGCGATTCGGCCAGGGCGTCGGCTTGGTCGTCGTCACTGAAGCGCGCGGGGCGACCGAGCATGACGCGTCGCACGTCCACGCCAAAGTGGGCGTTGGCGCGGCGGCGCATTTCGCGCAGGAACATGCCCACGAGTTCCTCGAGCAAGACTTTGCGCGAGCCGATGCGTGTGTCGTTGAAGCTTGCCACGGGCAAGAAGCGCTTGATCGAGCGAATGAAGCGCCCGCGCATGCCGTGCGCGACGTAGTCGTTCAGTGCGCCCGCGCCGTACGACCACACGCCGTCGTCCGAGTAGAAGAGGATGCTGCGGAAGACGCTGGGATCTTGCGCGCGATCGTCGAGCGGGATCGGCGCACATACTTGGTCGCGATTGGCGGCAGCGAGCAGCGAATTGCTGGTGCCGAAATCGATCGCGTACATTTCAGGGACGAATGCCGTGGGCATGGAAGTAGCTCTTTGAGATTTGGAGCGCGCGACCGTTTACAAGAACAGATCGGGCAGCAGCTGGTCGGCGGGGGCGGCAGAGTAGCCGGAAAGATCGGCGACGCCAGCGGCTTGCAGCACTTCATCGTCCAGCGCGAAATTGCCGCTGTATTCGCGGCTGGGGCTGGTCAAAATCACGTGCGCGGCGTCAGCCACGATCTCGGGGCTGCGGGCGCGCGCCATGGCCGGATCTCCACCGAGCAGATTTTGGACGGCCGCGGTGGCGATCACCGTGCGCGGCCAGAGCGCGTTGACGGCGATGCCCTTGGGACGAAGCTCTTCCGCCAGGCCCAGCACGCACAAGCTCATGCCGTATTTGGCGATGGTGTAGGCCAAGTGCGGGGCGAACCAGCGCGCTTCTATATTGAGCGGCGGCGAGAGCATGAGGATGTGCGGGTTCGAGCTCTTCGAGAGCGCGGGAATGCAAGCTTTGGAGCACAAGAAGGTGCCGCGCGTGTTGACCTGATGCATCAGGTCGAAGCGCTTCATGTCCGTGGCCAAAGTGCTGGTGAGCTGAATCGCGCTGGCGTTGTTGATCAGGCAATCGATGCCGCCGAACGTGGCGATTGTGCTGGCGACCGCGGCGTTCACTTGGTCTTCGAAGCGCACGTCGCACACGCAGGCGAGGCCGTGTCCGCCCGCTTGCTCGATCTCGCGCACGGTCTCGTGCACGGTGCCTGGCAACTTGGGATTCGGCTCGTCAGTTTTGCCCAATACGGCGACGTTTGCGCCGTCGCGCGCGGCGCGCAGGGCAATGGCGCGGCCAATGCCGCGGCTAGCGCCAGTGATCAGCAGCGTTTTTCCGGACAGATTCGCCATCTTCCCTCTCGACGCGATACCGCATGGGCGGCATCGATGCGCGGCTTTGGGCTTCGCTCAGTAGCCGAAGTCGGTGGTGCTGTTCGGGTTTTTCTTTTTGACGGTCGCGGTGGGTGGCGGTGCTGCGACGACCGGCGGCGGTGCGACGACCGGTGGTGGGGGTGCGACGACCGGCGGTGGTGTGTGTGTGACGCCACGCACGACGCGACCGCCCGTTCCTCTCGTGCTGGGCGGGGCCGTTTCGGGCTTGCTCGTGCTCGTGCTCGTTGCGGACGGTGTTGCTGGGAGCGGCGAGGGCACCACTTCAGGCGGCGGGGTCACGGGCGTGGGCGATGGCGTGGGCGGAGTGACCGGAGGTGGAGCTTTTTCCGTCTCGGTGCTGTGACCCGAGCTGGCCGCCGCCGTTGCGTCCGAACCGTGCATGACCTTGTAAGCGGCGAATGCGCCGCCGCCCAAGATCAGGAGTGTGCCGCCGAGCAACGCCGCGACCAACGGTGCATTGCTGCGCTTCGGGATCTGCATCCCGGTGTTCGACCAATTGGCAGCTGTCGAATGGCCGACCCCGCGCGGCGCCGACGGCTGCGAAACGGCGGGGAGCGAGATGGGAGCGACCGGAACTTGGCCGCTCACGTCCGCCAACGACGCGCCCCTGCCTGCCTGGTAGGCTCGCAGGGCGCCTGCAAACTCTTCACACGTTTGAAAGCGATCTGCGACATCACGCGCCATCGCTTTGCTGATGATCGCTTCGAACGCGGGGTCCAGGTTCGGCGCCAATTGGCGCGCCATGGGCGCGTCCGAGAGCACGATCTTGAACAAGAGCTCGTTGAAAGTCTTGCCGTCGAAGGGCACCGCGCCAGTCACGCACTCGTACAGGATCACGCCCATGGCGTAGAGATCACTGCGCGCGTCGGCTTCACGGCTGCCGTTGGCCTGCTCAGGCGACATGTAATAGGGCGTGCCCATGACCGAGCCGGTCTTGGTCATCTTCATGCCCTCGTTGTTGAGCTGGCTGAACTTCGAGATCCCGAAATCGATGATCTTGACGTAGTCGGCGACGCCCGCCTTTTGCTTGAGCACGAACAAGTTTTCGGGCTTCAAGTCGCGGTGGATGATGCCGGCTTGATGCGCAGCGGATAGACCCGCGAGCGCTTGCAGAATGAGCGGAGTTGCTTGCTCGGCGCTCAGCTGACGGAGGCGCTCGATGCGCGAGTTCAACGGCTCGCCATCCAAGAACTCCATGACCATGAAGCGGTCGCCAGTTGGCAGCACGCCCAAGTCGAGGACTTCCAAGATGTGGTCGTTGCCGATGCGACCGGCGGCCTGCGCCTCACGTTCGAAACGCTGCACGATGTCCGCGCTCATGGCTGCTTCCCCGAGCAGCACTTTGATCGCGACACGTCGACGAATCGAGACGTTCTCGCCCTCGTAAACTTCCCCCATCCCGCCCTGTCCGATGAGACGGACGATGCGGTACTTGTCTATGATGATTTGGCCAGGTTGAAGCATGGGACCGCGTCCGCGAGTCTATCCCGGGTACCCGAACCAGGAAAGACTTGGCGATGGCTGGCTATACGGCCAACGTTTTCCAGGAATTAGCCTACAATCATACGCACATGAGCGAGCCGGAACCAACATCGCATGGAGGCATGCCCGAGCGCACGACTGAGCGCCGCACGCTGAAGGGCCGTCCCACCCTGATACTGCTCCTACTGATCGGCTCATGTTACGCCTTTGGCTACACAATCTTCCTTCTGTTGAAAGGAATGCGTCAGTGAGCAAGCCTGGCAGCCCGGTTCGAGTGTGCTTCGTGTGCCTGGGCAATATTTGCCGATCGCCCACGGCAGAGGGGGTTTTTCGGCATTTGGTGGCCGAGGCGGGGCTCAGTGAGCGCTTCGAAATCGACAGCGCGGGCACCGCCGACTACCACGCTGGCGATCCACCCGACCACCGAGCGCGAGCGGCCGGAAGACGCGCGGGCATCGTGATCGAGGGAGCGGCCCGGGCCTTCATGCGCGCTGACTTTGCCCGCTTCGACCACGTGATCGCGATGGATGCCTCGAACGTCAGGGATTTGGGGTACATGGCCCCGGGTCCAGAGGCCGCGGCAAAAATCCGGCTGTTGCGCTCGTTCGACCCCGAAGCAGAAAAGGACGCTCCGGTGCCGGACCCGTACTACGGCGACGCGGCCGGCTTCGACCACGTGCTCGAGCTGTGCCGCACGGCCTGTGGGCACTTGCTCGAGGAGATCCGTCGCGAGCGGCGGCTGTGATCAGCGTCGCGCTGCGAGCTCGCATCGAGTCGTTGCTCGGGCTTGTGGTGCGCTCGGTCGCACGCGTCAGTGGCGGCGACATCAATGACGCCTTCGAGCTCGGCTTGGCCGACGGACGCAGCGTGTTCCTCAAGACGAACGCGCGTGCACCGCTGTCCATGTTTGCCGCGGAGGCTGCGGGGCTCGAGTTCTTGCGCGAGGCACGCGCCTTGCGCATCCCCGAGGTGCTGGCGTTTTCGCCGGCCAGCGAGGGCCCGGCGTTCTTGCTGCTCGAATTCATTCGCTCCGCGAGAGCCAGGTCTGATTACGACGTCGCGCTCGGGCGCGGTCTCGCGGCTTTGCATCGCTTTGGCGCGGCGAGCTTTGGTTTCGAGCAGGGCAACTTCATTGGTCGGCTGGAGCAGGACAACCGCGTGCACGCGAGCTGGGCCGAGTTCTATCGTGAGCAGCGCTTGGAACCGCAGTTACGCAGCGCTGAAGCCGCGGGGCGCGCGCCGCTCGAGCTCCGTCGAAAATTTCAGCAGCTGTTCGAGAAATTGCCCGAGCTCGTGGGTGACCCCGAGCCGCCTGCACGACTGCACGGCGATCTTTGGAGCGGGAACGTACACGTGGACGAGCACGGCGCGCCGTGTCTCATCGATCCCGCGGTATACGGCGGTCACCGCGAAGTGGACTTGGCGATGATGCGTCTCTTCGGTGGCTTCAGCGAGCGCGTGTTCGCCGCCTATGCTGAGGCATTTCCGCTTGCTCATGGCCACGCCGAGCGAGTGCAGCTGTACCAGCTCTACCCGCTGCTGGTGCATTTGAACTTGTTTGGTGGTGGCTACCTGGGATCGCTGCAGCACGCGCTTTCGACGTTCGTCTAGCGCGGGAGGGGATCGCCTAGGTCGTCCGCGGCACAGCCAAATCGCGGGCGTTCGGGGATGCTCATTTCATCACTCAAAAGAGTGATTCCGAAGCGGCCCGTGAACGGACCGCTGATCAGGCCCGTGCTGCGGCCCTCGACCGTGCCGCAGTAGAAGCTCTGCACGCCGCAAATGTGACCGCTGAGCGTCATCTCGGACGTGATCGGCGCGCCGTGCAACACGGGGTTTGCGTCGCCGTCGAGCTCGGACTCGGGCACTGGAGCCGTCAATTGTCCGTCATGCAGCGGGAATGGACCAACGTCGAGCGATTTCCCGACCACCGTGCGGCGATCCAGCGAGTCGAGCGCGCGATACACGAAGCGCACCGCGGTCGTGTCATCGAACGCGGGGGTGTCGATGGTGCCCAGAAACAAGATCGGGTGGCCCGCGGCCAAGCTCGTGTCGACCGCGAGCAGCGCGGGACCAGTCACCGTACCTGGAGCGGGTGGTGCGCACAGGCCACCGTCGTAGGTCTGATCGGTGACGCCGTTGTCGATCGGTGGTGCACCAGCTCCGCCCGACCCGCCGCTACCGTCGTGAAGGCGATCCTGGAAGTCCTCGAAACGTCCACGCGCGTCGGCACAGCCCGTGATTGCGGCTGCGCACAGCGCGAGTGCCGCTAGGGCTGGCCGGAAGCGGCGGGCGTCATTAAGTAGGAGCATCTGCCAATGCTAATGCTAGCCGACATCGTGGCCGCCTCGCGAGAAGTCGCGGCAACGCGCTCACGCCGCGCAAAAATTGCCCGCTTGGCGACCATCCTGCGCCAGAGCGCGGCCGGCGAATTGCCCGCGGCCATCGGCTTCTTGTGCGGCGAGTTGCGCCAAGGGCGACTCGGCTTGGGGCCGCGTGCGCTGCAGCGGCTGCGTGCCGAACCGATAGCAGCGAACTCGGCAGTGAGCGTGCTCGAGCTCGACGCGGTATTCCAAGCGCTCGAGGACTTGTCGGGCAAGGGCGTGGCGAGCGAGCGCGAGCAATTGCTGGCAGCGCTGTTCGCGCGTCTCGGGGCCTCCGAGCGAGACTTCGTGGCGCGCTTGATCTTGGGTGAGTTGCGTCAAGGCGCCCTAGAGAGCATCGTGCTCGACGCGCTGGCCGAAGCCGCCAGTGTTCCGCCCGAAGCGATCCGCAAAGCGATGCTCTTCGCGGGCAACGCGGCGGATGTGGCGCTGAGCGCGTTTCTAGGTGGAGAAGCCGAGCTGGCGTCGTTCACCATTCGACTGTTTCGTCCGCTACGTCCGATGCTCGCGCAATCGGCGAAGGATGCGACCGAAGCGTTCTCGCGGACAGAGCCTGCTGCGGCCGAGTACAAGCTCGATGGCGCTCGCATTCAACTGCATCGCGACGGCGATCGGGTCGAGGTCTACTCACGCTACGGCAATGATTTGAGCGGCGCTTTGCCCGAAATCGTCGAACTTGGTCGCTCTTTCAGCGCGCGCTCGTTGGTGCTGGACGGTGAAGTGATCGCGTTGCGTGCCGACGGGCGTCCGCAGCCGTTTCAGGTGACGATGCAGCGCGTGGGGCGCAAACTCGGCGTGGAAAGCGCCCGCAATGATCTGCCGCTCCGAGGCTTCTTCTTCGATTGCTTGTACGCGGATGGGCAAGTGCTGGTCGAGCAGGACAACCGAGCGCGCTGGCAAGCGCTGTGCGCTGCGGTGCCGCCCGATGCGCGCGTCACGCGCGTCGAGGCTTCCTCCGCAGCAGACGTCGAAGCAACGCTACGCGGTGCGCTCGACTCCGGTAATGAGGGCATCGTCGTGAAGAGCTTGGCTTCCACGTATGAAGCGGGACGGCGTGGAGCTGGCTGGGTCAAAGTCAAACCCGCGCCGACACTCGACTTGGTCGTGCTTGCGGCGGAGTGGGGGAGCGGACGTCGCAACGGCTGGCTGAGCAACTTGCACTTGGGCGCTCGCGATCCGGAAACGGGCGGCTTCGTCATGCTCGGGAAGACGTTCAAGGGCCTCACTGACGCCATGCTCGAATGGCAAACCTCGAAGTTCCAAGAGCTCGCCACCGAACGCAGCGATTGGGTGGTGAGAGTCCGGCCCGAGGTCGTGGTCGAGATTGCCTTCGACGGGCTACAAAAGAGCTCCACTTATCCAGGGGGGCTCGCCCTGCGCTTTGCTCGAGTCAAACGCTACCGCGAGGACAAACCGGCGAGCGACGCAGACACCATCCAGTTCGTGCGTGAATTGTTGGAGCGTGTTGGCTAGCTTCCCCTTCGAATGCGACGCGCACTGCTGCTGTTCGGTCTCGGGTTGCTGTGCTTCGTCTTGCCCAAGGAAGCTTCTGCGAGCGGCTTCGCGGTGGCGCACTTTTCCGGTGAGCACGGGCACCCCACGACGCAAAACGCGACCGCACTCTACTTCAATCCTGCGGCGCTCAGCCAAGCGGACGGCTTGCATTTGTTTTTCGATCTGAGCGTCGCGGTTCGGCGCGTGGCCTACGATCGCCCGCGCGCGCCAACAGATGCTCCGGATCCGCCGGACGCGGTGGGCGCCAACGTGGGTCGCGCAACGTTGCTCAACCCGCTATTCAACCCGGTCTTGGCGGCTTCGCTCAAGCTCGGCAACTTGAGTCTCGGTGCCGGTTTCTTCACGCCGTTCGGCGGCTCAGTGAGCTGGAAACTGCGGCCGGAGTTTGCGAACTCGCCTTACCCCGGCATCGTGGACGGCGTGAGCCGCTTTCATTCGATCGAAGGCGAGATCGTCAGTAGCCAATTCTCCCTGGGCGGAGCTTGGCACTTTGCCGGCACCGGCCTCAGCTTGGGCATGAGCGCGAGCGTGATCCGTTCTTGGATCAGCGATGTGCGCGCGTGGAGCGCCGGCGGCAATGACGTCACGCACGAAGGCCGCTCATTGGTCGAAGTCAGCGGCTACTCGTTCGGATTCGGAGTCGGCGGCCTGTACGAGGTCGAGAAAGACGTGCTCTGGCTGGGCCTTTCTTACCAATCTCGGCCGAACGTTAGCGGCGGCATGCGCTTGCACGGGTCGCTCGAAAACGACATCGGTGGCCCGAGCGGCGCAAACGTGGACGTGATCTACGATCTGCCGGACATTATCCGTTGGGGTGCGCGCTATCGTCCGCGACCCAAACTGGAGTTGCGCGCGTTTGGGGACTACACGCGCTTTTCGGCGTTCAAAAACCAATGCGCGGTGGTCAGCGGCACGCCCTGTGCGCTCACGACCAACGGCGCAGAAGTGACGGGCGCGCAGGTCTTACAAAACATCCCGCGCGACTACCGCGACAGCATCGGCGTGCGACTCGGATTGAGCGCTTGGACGAGCGACCAGTTCGAATTCTTTTCAGGGCTCGGCTTCGAGTCGAGCGCGGTGCCCGACAGCACGATGGATCCCGGCTTGCCGGATTGGGCCGGCGTGTCGTTCGCGCTCGGCGGGCGAATCGCACTCGGCAAGCGCATGCACGCCGCGCTCTCGTACACGCATTTCGTCTTCGTCCCGCGCGAGGTGCACGGGCGTCTCGCGGAGTACTCGCCGCCCAGTCGCGCACCCGACGCGAGCGGGCACTACAGCCAGCAAGTAGGCGTCGCAAACGCGAACCTGGACGTCGCGTTCTAGGGGTGGTCGGGATCCGAGTGCTGCCGATTCGCTCGCAAATAGGTCATCGCTCGTATCAGGGAAGTCGGAATGTGCCGCCGAAGGCTGAGACGGTAGCGGGAGCCCGCGTGACCATCAACAACCTCATCCTCCGTACTAAGTCGCGCGCGCGAGGGATCGCCAGCTCGCGCGGCCTTCCAAGATCCCACCGTCTGCGCTCATCGCGACGAGCATGCCGGCGTCGGCCATGATGCTGACGAAGGGCGCTTGCCAATTGGGGTCCATCCACACGCTGCGCCAGGCGACGCTGCGCGCTGGATCGCGTACCCACAATCGACCAAGGCTCGCGACCCATTCGCGATCCAGCACATCGAGCGCGGCCGCGGTCAGGTCCGGAGTGCTCTCGGCGACGGAGACCGCCGCGGCGTGCCCTTCAACGCGCAGCGCGACGCCGTGACTGCCGACAATCAGGCCGATGCCGCGGTCCGCTTCGGATGCGCCAGCCACGAAGGCGCGCGTCTGCGGCACTTGCAGGAAGTTCACCTCCCACTGCATCGGCGAATAGATGGCGGCAAAGCCGCTGCCCTGATTGAGTCGACCGCAGATCAACCAACGTGAGTCATCAAGACGCAGTAGGCCGGCAATGTACGCGATGCCCTCGAGCGGCATCGGCTTCATCCAGCGCCGTGCAGCCATCGCCCAAAGCAACGGTACCTCGCCGGGGCGTTGGCTGACCGCGACCAGTAAGTCGTCGAAACGGCCGTTGGCATGGGTGAACGTGACGTCCGTGTTCGGCGCGCGCACGACCTCGCGCACGCCATCGCTCGCGTAGACGACGAGCTGTCCGCCCGCTCCGCCGATCAACCAACCACCAGCCTCGATGCGTCGAGCGAAGCCCATGCCCGGAGGCAGATTTTTCGCGATTTCCGGCGTCGAAACCCAAGTCTGTCCGTTCCAGAATGCCGGGCCCTCGGTGCTGAATGCCAGGCAGTGTCCGTCCGCGTCCCAAGCTGCGCTCTGGATGATGCGCTCACCGCCAGGATTGCGGACGGTCCACTCCCAGTGCGTCAAATCCCCAGGCGGCGATAGATTGATCAGGCTGTTGATGAAGCGCCGGCTGGGTTTCGGCGGCGTGGGCGTCTCGGTCAGCCAGGGCACGACGCTGGCCGCGAACTCCAGGGCCTCTTGCGGGCGCTGAGTGGCGTCGAGCGCCGTCGCACGAGCGATCGCGACGTCGATCGCGCGGCATGCGTCTGCGCGTTGGCGCAGCTCCGGGATCAGCGCCTTACAGTCGAGCAGCGAGCGGCGCTTCGCGTCGCGAACCGAAAGCATGTTCTTGATCAGCGAGTCCGAGTCGAACAGCGTTTCACCCGTGAGAGTGAAATAAAGCACGCACGCGAGCGCGAAGATGTCAGTGAACGTGCCGGTCCCGCTCGACTCCGGGAGGCACTGCTCGGGCGCGGCGTAGCCGAGCGTACCCACTGGAATGGCGCCAAAAGTCTCGGACAGCCCCTGGGGTCGCGCGATGCCAAAATCGGAAATCTTCAGAATTTCGGCTTCCCCGAAGCCGCAGCACAGTACGTTGCCCGGCGTGAGATCGCGATGCACCACGCCCACGCTGTGAATCGCGTTTAGCCCGGCCGCCAGGCACTTGAGCGCATGCGCTGCGCGTGCGGAGTCGAACGCGACGCCGGTGCGCTCGATCGAGCCCTTCACGCGATCTTCGAGCGTGGTGCCCTCGACGCCTCCGTGAACGTACTCGACCGCCAGCCAAGGCGTGGGTGGTCGTGCCGGGCCACTCAGGTGAGTGACTCCAGTATCGACGAGTCGGACCACGAACGGGCAAGGCGGGATACGCTCGTTCAAGCGGCCGAGGGCGACCGCCTCTTTCTGCACCAAAATGCCGGCCGAGTTCTGCGCGCCCGACTCCACGCTCGGTCGCACCATCTTGATGACGACGGGGGAGATGCCGTCCGGCGCCTGACGCAAGGCCAAGAAGGCTTGCCCCATTCCACCCTCGCCAATGCGCCGCTCCAGCCGGTAGCTGACGCCCGGTTGAAACTCCGACTCGACGATCTGACCGCTGAGGGATGCGGGTCCGGACACGCTAAAGTGACGATCCGACATCGATTGGCGCTCGCTCGAGTGACGGGCGAGCCTCTCCAAGCTGCCACACTACCATGGAAATCCCGCATGGCTGCCGCGCCGAAGGCGAGGCGTCTGGGGGACGACCAAAAACAGCGGTCGACGCTTGACGCGGGCCAGAAACGGTTCTTTTTTCGCGCGCGCGCTCGCAGTCGAGCGCGTGCTCCGCGTTTCCTCCCTCGAGGAAAATCGGAGGCTACCACCTCTTTCAGTTTGCGAGACCAAAATGGGCGCCGTCAAAGACTTCATCGTTCATCACTACCGTCACTTCAACGCTGCCGCCCTGATCGACGCAGCCAAGGGCTGGGAAACGCACCTGCAAAAGGGCGGCAAGATGCTGCTCACGATGGGCGGCGCGATGAGCACCGCCGAAATGGGACTGGTCATCGCCGAGCTCATCCGCCAGGACAAGATCCACGCGATCTCGTTGACCGGCGCGAACCTCGAAGAGGACGTGTTCAACCTCGTTGCGCACAACAGCTACCGTCGCGTGCCGCACTACCGTGAGCTCGGTCCGCACGACGAAGCTGCGCTGCTCGAAAAGGGCCTGAACCGCGTGACGGATACGTGCATTCCCGAGCACGAAGCGATGCGCAAGATCGAAACCAAGATGCTGAACCTGTGGCAGCGCGCAGCCAAGGAAAACAAGCGCTTCTTGCCGCACGAGTACTTCTATCAATTGCTCAAGAGCAAAGAGCTCGAGCCCGAGTACGAGATCGATCCGAAAAATTCCTGGATCCTCGCCGCCGCCGAGAAGAACTTGCCGCTGTTCGTTCCGGGTTGGGAAGACTCGACGCTCGGCAACATGTTCGTCGCCGGTGTCATCCGTGGGGAATACGACTACACGATCATGCGCGGTGGTACCGAGTACATGGGCGCTTTGATCAAGTGGTACACCGAAAACCAGACCAACCACGACATTGGCTTCTTCCAAATCGGCGGCGGCATCTCGGGTGATTTCCCGATCTGCGTGGTTCCGCTGATTGACCAGGATTTGCAGCAAAAAGTGAAGGTCTGGAGCTACTTCTGCCAGATCTCCGACTCGACTCCGTCGTACGGCTCGTACAGCGGCGCGCCGCCTGGTGAGAAGATCACTTGGGGCAAGCTCGCGGTCGATACGCCTCGCTTCGTGATCGAGTCTGATGCGACGATCGTGTTCCCCCTGGTTGCTGCGTACGTGCTCAATCGCTGATTCGAACCGCGTGGCGATTTGCCGCGCATGACAGGACCGGTGACCGGCCTCCGATTCATGGCACAGCGTGACACACGCTGCGCGCTCGGAGGCCGGATTTGCCGCGTGTGGTGGCCCTCCAGCGTTGGCTCGCCGCTTGCTAGTTAGCGCGCGGCGTCGGGGTAGACGCGGACTGTCCGTGTCAGGCGCTCGGAGGAATGTCATGAAAAAGATCTGGGGTTTGGGTGCTTTGTTGCTCGCGTGCGGAGCTGGATCCGCGCAAATCGCGTGCTCTGCGGGGAAAGACGAAGGCACTGGGGGCATCGTCAACGATCACAAGATGGATGATTTGATCGGCAGTGTGCCGGTCAGCAGCAAGAGCCTCGATGGTATCGGCAGCATCGGTCTCGTGTACAAGTACAACTATAGTGGGGGAGCCGGCTTTGCTTCTACATTTGACAGCGGCGGCAGCGGCCCGGGAGTGGGCGGTGCGGTCGCGAGCGGCGGTTCGAGCCCGACCGGCGGTTCGAGCCCGAGCGGCGGCTCTGGCGGCGGAAATCCGTACTTCTATCCGCAATGCACCGGCACGCTGATCTCGAAGACCAGTGTACTCACGACCCGCTCCTGCGCGCAGTTGTTCGAACAAACGAAGTACGGCGACTATGTCTCACTTCAGTTCGTGATCGGCGCGGATCCGACGCAATCGAGTCGGCGCATCACGGTGGTCGACGTCGAGTATGCGCCGAGCGCAAACAGTGGGTCGACCTACCCCGACATCGGCGTGCTTCACTTGGGTGAATCGGTCAATGACATCGCGTCGTTCTCGGTCAACGTGTTGAGTGACGCTATGATCGACAAGCCCTTTGCGGTAGTCGGCTATGGAAACAGCGATCTCGCTTACCGAGGCGGCACCCGTCGCGCCGGGTCGCTGGTGTTGCGAAGCACGTCAGGGCTGCTCTATGAGCAGATTTTTGGTTCGTTCGACGCCTTCTATGAGTACGTGACCAGCACGGGGTCCTATCCCTCGTACTACTCGGGCCCGTATGCGGGTACGGACGTGACCGGTGATCAGCCCGTGTTCCTCGCTTCTGGTGGCGGGGGGAGCGTCCCGTTCGCGGGCACCGGCGGCATCGGCCAAACTGGTGGCTCGGGCCCGACCGCGGGCTTCGGAGGCATCGGCCAAACCGGTGGTTCGGGCCCAACCGCAGGATACGGAGGCGGCGGAAACGATTGGTACCGTCAGTATTTGGAGTCCGTGTACGACAACACCGAGCTCCAGACTGGGGAGGCATACCTCGGTGGCGCAGAGAGCGATGCTCAGCCGTGCGGTGCGGATCAAGGCGGCCCCATGGTTCGCAAAGCGCAAGGTCAGGTGCGCGTCTTTGGTGTCTTCTCGCACACGCCGTTCAGCAGCTGCGACAAGGGCGGCGTTTTCTCGAGCATCACGGAAGAGATGAAAGCATTCATCGACGCCGCCGCGCAGTGGACCGATCCGTGCACCAACTTGACCGTGCTCGGCAAGTGCGTTGGCACGAACGCAACTCGCTGCAGCACCCCCGCGGAGGGCAACCGCCGTGTCGTGAAGTTCGATTGTTCGCTACTGAATCAGGTGTGCGTCGCCCCGGGTACGTCCGAGGTGACCTGCACGGACAAGTGAGCTCGCCAGAAGTGTGACGAAGAGTGACCCTCGGTCGTGTTCGAAGCCCGAGGGTCACTCGGCATTCTGACTAAGACGCTCTCTAAGGTACCCGATAGGCGACCCGCGATTCCTGTCGGTCCCAGACGACGGATCCCGACGCCAACGGCGCGTTCGTGTTTGCGGCGGCCAACGCTTTGGTAATGGTCGGGCCCTGACTGAGCACGATCTGCCCGAGCACCGGGTCGGCGAGGATCTGACCTTTGCGTGGGTCTTTGGGATCGTAGACGACGTAGCGCACGCCGGAAGTGTACTTGGATTCGCCCCTGGCTCAACGCTGCTGGACCCCCGCTCGACGGGCTCAACGGGGGCGACGGACCGTGCTAAACCGCGGCCATGGCTGGCAACGGAAGCAGTGTGTTCGACGTGATCGTGATCGGTGGCGGGCCTGCCGGCTCTGCCGCTGCCACTCGGCTCGCACAACGCGGACACCGCGTCGTGCTCTTGGAAAAAGAGCACTTCCCCCGCTTTCACATCGGTGAGTCGATGCTGCCCTGTGCCATCCCGCTGATCGAGCAGCTGGGAGCCATGCCGCGCGTCGTCGCCGCCGACTTTTTGCCCAAGTACGCGGCCGAGTTCGTGACCGCGGACGGCTCACTCAGGCGCCGCTATGCGTTTCGTGACGGCTTGGTTCAGGGTGCGTCTTCGGCGTACGAGGTCGACCGCAGCGAGTTCGACAAACTGCTGCTCGAGAACGCCGTAGAACAAGGCGTGGACGTGCGTCAGGGGGCACAGGTGATTCGCTTCGATCTCGACGCCAAGCCGGGAGTCTTGGTCGTCGCGCGGCTCGATGATGGTTCCGAAGTCACCTTCCAGGCCTCCATGTTGGTCGACGCGAGTGGACAAGCCTCCATGCTCGCCGGGCGCTTGGGACTGCGCGAGATGGATCAGGAGTTGAAGAACTTCGCCGTGTTTTCGCACTACGAGGGCGCGACCCGCGCGAGCGGTGAAGAAGAGGGCGACATCAGCGTCGTATTGGTTCCGGGCGGCTGGTGGTGGGTGATCCCGCTGCGCAACAATCGCACCAGCGTGGGGCTGGTCGGCCCGTCCAAGAACCTACGCGGTCAAAAGCCGGATGAAGCCTATTTTCAGGCGCAAATCGAGAGCACGCCGTTCGTGCGCGAGCGCCTCGCTCCGGCGACCCGCGTTGCTCCCGTGCGCAGCGTATCGGACTACTCGTACGTGAGCCGCAAGCTGGTCGGTGATCGCTTCGTGCTCGTCGGCGATGCGGCAGCGTTCATCGATCCGGTGTTCTCGACGGGCGTCTACCTGGGATTGGTTGGAGCGTTTCGCGCGGCAGAGGCCATCGACACCGCGCTTCGTTCCGGCAATTTCGCGCGCAGCCAGTTTCTCGGTTATGAGCGCGAGACTCAAAAGAGTGTCGCCACCTACCGCCGCTTCGTCAAAGGCTTCTACACCCCAGAGTTCGTGGACGTGCTGATGTCGCCGAGTGATTGGCTCTCGCTGCGCGCGGCCATCACCTCGCTGCTCGCCGGTTTCGGTGTCAGTCGTTTCGACGTCAATTGGCGCGTGCAGGTGTTTCGAGCGATCGCGCGCGCGAACAAGCGACTTGGGTTCGTGCCAAAGGTGCTCGAGCCGCGCCCGTCTTGACGACGGTGCGCTAGAGCAACCCCGCTTGCGTACACGCGGTGCGCGCTTCGGTCACGCCGCGTACGCGCTGTGCGTGCCAGCCGAAGCGCCGTGCGGCGTCCACGTTGTCGCTTCGGTCGTCGAAAAAGTGGACCAGCGCGTTTTGGGGGATCAGTCGTGAAACGGCTTCGAAAACGCGCGGATCCGGCTTGTGATAGCCGGAAAGGTGCGAGGGATGATGCGCGTGGAAGGGGTCGCTCTGACCCAGATCCGCGAGCACCTTGTCCCACTGAACGGGGTTCGTATTGCTCAGACTGAGCACGCGGTGCCGTTCCCGGAGCTCCGCGATTAAGCTCAGCGCGCCGTCATAAAAGCCGACCGCGGCGCTGCGAAATTCGATGAGGAACTCGCTCGGAGTCAACGTCAGATCGTAGCGCTCCACGATGGTCTCGGCGAACGCGGTGTCCGTAGCGACACCAGTTTCGAAGCCGCGCGCCAGTTCGGGCCAATGCGCCTGCACTTCTTCGCTGCGCCAGCGTCGCGCGCGCCGGCTGGTGCGCGCGATCAAGCGATCGCCCTGAAAATCGTAGAGCACCCCGCCCATGTCGAAGATCACGACCGAGCTGTTCACGGCGGAATCACTCACCATGAGACCAGCACGCAGCTTGCGTTGTCACGCTCGCCGTCTTTCTCGAAAGCAAGAAAGGCAAAGTCGAGCAACTCATGGCCGGTAAGGTTGGGTAACGGTGCATCGCTGAGATCGGGGTCGAGAGGCCGCCAGAAGCCGTCGGTGCATAGGAGGCGATCGGTGACATTGTCTCGAGAGACCTGATGCGTTTCGACTTCGATGTCGGGCGCTACGCCGACTTCCAGCCAAAATCGAGGCATCTGACTAGCCGGCTTCGAGTTCACGGTAAGACTGCGGTTGCGGTCGGTGCCCCGCAGAAATCTCAGCTATCCGTTGCTTCAGCGCTTTGGTGATTGGATCACGAGGGTCGAGCCTGAGCGCTTCATCGATGTCTTTTGCGGCCCCTGGTAAGTCGTGAGCGAGCAACCGCGCGAGCGCCAGATTGGCGCGCAGTCCGGCATTGTCTGGGTATCGAGCGGCGAGCTGTTCCGATACCGCGACGGCTCGCTGAAGCGAATTAGTCTCGAGAAGTTCGACCACCAGTTCCCGACCAACATCCGGGTTGTTCGACTGAATCTGAAACGCGCGTCCGAAGGCATCCACCGCGCCGCGATGATCACCCAGGCTTTGAAACGCCTTACCGCGAATCCACAGTGCACCCCAATTGTCGGGTGCGAGTTGGATAGCGCGATCCAGGCACGCGATACCGGCGCGGAGATCTCGCTCCCGACCCTCACTCTGAGCCGCTGCTCGATCGGCCAGCTTCATATAAGGTTCGATCAAACCAACTCCGCGCTTGTAGAGCGCGTCATGATCTTCCCCGATTGCGTCGCATCCGGTAGTGTCCTTCGGCGCTGTCGCAGCCTCTCGAGAACTTCCGACCGCGGAAGCACTCGGCGCCGGATCGTTCCGATGACACGAGGCAACGGCGATCAGCCAACAGATGACTGTGTAAGCGAGAATTGCGCGAGTTGGACTCACGCGAGTAAATCTATCAGTTTCTTGGGTGTACTAGCCGACCGAAACAGGCGCACCAAGAGCGCCGGGATAGCCAACAGTGCTACGTGAGTCTCCGACCCATGCTGACTCGTTCCTCGACGAGGTAACCGAGGCTTTCGTAAAACGCGATGACTCGTGCATTCGTTGCGCGAACTTGTAGATTGACCTTGGGGCATCCGAGGGAAAGCAGCTTGGTTTCGGCGTGGCGAACCAACTCCGTTGCGATGCCTCGACGGCGCCACGCGGGCAGCACGGCCAAGTGATAGAGCCAACCGCGCACACCATCATAGCCGGCGATGATCGCTGCCACGAGTTCCGCGCCGTGATTCGCAACCAGCAAGAGCTCGTCTTGCGTCCGCAGCTTGTTGTCGATCATCAGCGCGGGGGCATTGGAAGGCGGGTCGTCCGGGAACACGCTGGACCAGAGGGCTTCTAGTCCCGCTCGGTCCGTCGCGCGATAGGGACGGACGATCACCCCCGCTTCCGTCTCGCTGTTAGTGGTCTCGAGTTCATCCTGTGGCCCATTCAACAAAGGCTTCTGCATGATTCGACTCAGCCAAAGTATCAGGCTTCGACCGCCGCGGCGAGGACTCGCATCGCGAGATGCCGACACGTTCGCGGCGGGAGACAGTTACACGATGATGCGCGCGTTCGAAGCACGGGAGCCCCTCGCTGCTGTGCTATGAAAGCCGCGCCCCGATCAACGTGAAAGCGAACGACCGTGAAGTTCACCTCGTATCAAAAGTTCGTCGTCGCAGTGCTGGCGTTTATCCAGTTCACTGTCGTGCTTGATTTCATGATCCTGTCGCCGCTCGGCGCGCTCCTTCTGAAGGAGTTGCACGTCACGACCAAGCAGTTCGGCGCGGTGGTTTCAGCCTATGCCTTTAGTGCGAGCGCCGCGGGGATCTTGGCCGCGGGTTTTGCGGACAAGTTCGATCGCAAGAAGCTGTTGCTCTTTTTCTACTCGGGCTTCGTCCTGGGCACCTTCTTGTGCGGTATCGCCTCGAGCTACGAGTTCTTGTTCGTGGCGCGTATGGTTACGGGACTATTCGGCGGCGTCATTGGCTCGATCAGCTTTGCGATCATCGCCGATTTGTTCCCGTTCGAGGGGCGTGGGCGCGTGATGGGCATCGTCATGACCGCTTTCTCCGCAAGCCAAGTGTTGGGGATCCCGCTAGGGCTCTACCTTTCGAATCGCGGGGGGTGGCATGCGCCGTTCCTGATGATCGTCGCGGTGAGTACCGCTGTCGGCGCGTTGATCGCCATCCGCTTGAAGCCAATCAACGAGCACTTGAAGACTCCGTCCGATCGAAACGCGCTGCGCCACTTGTTCAAAACCCTCACTGAGCCCCGTTACTTCTGGGCCTTTGCGGCGACGATGCTCCTGGCCGTGGGCGGTTTCATGTTGATGCCATTCGGGAGCACCTTCAGCGTGTACAACATGGGCATTCCGCTCGAAAAGCTGCCCATGATCTACATCGCCACGGGTGTTTCGTCGTTCATTGCGGGGCCTCTGCTGGGGCGCGCGAGCGACAGCATCGGAAAGTACCCGATGTTTTGCCTCGGCACGACCTTGGGTATCGCGCTCGTCATTTACTATTGCGGTCTCGGGATTACACCGCTCGCCGTAGTCATCGCGCTGAATATAGTGCTGTTCATTGCCATCACCGCGCGTATGGTTTCGGCGCAGGCGCTGTCCTCGGCCGTTCCGGATCCGGGTGATCGCGGGGCGTTCATGTCCATCAACTCGTCGCTGCAACAGCTCGCGGGCGGCGTCGCGTCCTCGGCCGCTGGCTTCATCGTCGTGCAAACCGAGAAGGGGCCGCTCGAGCACTATGAAGAGCTCGGCTACGTCGTGGCGTCAGCCATGGTGATTACGATGCTCCTGATGTTCAAGGTCAATCGCCTCGTGGGCGCCAAGCTCGCGGCCGGCAAAGTCGTGGCGCCGAGCGCAGCGCCGGCTACGGAGTAGCTCTTGCTAAGGGCCCGAAGCGTGGTCAATTGGCTCTGGGAGCGGAGCAATGGAGTTGAGATCTTCGCGAGCGTGCCACGCAATATCGTCGATGCCGTCGAGTGAGCGGAGCGCCCGATCGATGGGTTCGAGGAGGCTCTTTGGGCCAGGGCCGCCGCTAATGGGCGACATGATCACGGGCCCGCTAATCGCTGTTGCCCCAGGTGAGGATCGCGTTGCGCGGGTACGGACCCAAATTTCGAAACAGCTTGGTATTGCCGGCTTCCTCGGCAATCAAGAGCACTCGGACCCAAGCCTCGTGAGATTCGCTCAACCGACTGCGATCGACGTGGATGACATCTGCGAGGAGAGCGCGGGTCAATATGCCGTCGATGAAGTCGGCATCGGCCACGTCGAGTCCAAGAACGGCACCGGCGCCGCCATGCTTCGGTCCCTCGAAGTAGGCCCACAGGTCTCGCTCCGGGCTGATTAGTTCCCAAAAAGAATGGTCATTCCTGAGCGGAAGAAAGACGCCCTCGATCGCGGGGTGAAGGCAGCTGAATCCGCCCGTCTGGTTCGAGTAGAGCACGCCAGACGGCATCTCCACGATCAGTCCCAGACCCACGGATTCCCAAAGCTCGATCGTCGGCTTCATCGTCGTACTCAACTCAAACGCTCAGGACCATCGCCCATTGAACTCGAGACGGCGGCCGAGACGCTCGAGAATGGGCACTGTGATCGGTTGCTTGGTGAAGGGATTAATGACTTCGCGATGTCCGACGACGCGATGCATGGCCGCGTTCAGATCGACGCCCGAAAGCCACGCTCCGAGCCAGTCCGCAAGCGACGGCGAGGTTTCGGTGAACTCGATTCGATTCTCGGATACTTCGTTGGTCACGACGGCAGCGCGTTCCGAGAAACAGTCGACGTACGAGAGGACGCCGCAGCCCCAGCTGCACAATGCAAGCAAGCCACACGGTGTTCGCCACTCGAGTTCCGGTTGGGCGCGTCCCGCCAAATAGAACTCGCGAAGGTCCCCGCTCAAATCGTCTTCGACGTGCCCACCAGGCGGAATCCCAACCATGCCAAATCCGGGGCCGAATCCGCCATTGGCGACCTCGGTGAGCAGGCGCCGGTAGAACACGGGCAGTGAAAATCCGACCGCTCCTTCGAAGACCTCGACTTCAGCTGGGCTTGCGCAGGCCGGGTAGGGAAGACCGTCGGCGCGGAGGCGCGCACGAAGTGACTCTAGAACTCGATCGTCGGTCGCGCGGTTGCTACTTTGGATCATCGGATTGACCACACCAAGACTACCCCGGCGCCCGCACATTGACACAGCCCGCGTCCCGGTTCTGACTACGTCCGAACATGTCCGCCGATTCGAGCTCCTCCCCGACGCCGCTACTCGCGCCCGATGAACCGCCGGCGTTCGAAGTGATTGAAGACCAAGCGCGCTCGCCATTCTTAATCACGTGCGATCACGCGGGAAAGCGCTTGCCACGTGCACTGGGCACGCTCGGTTTGCCGGAAAGCGAGCTGAGTCGACACATCGCTTGGGACTTGGGCGCGGCGCAGGTTGCGCGGCTTCTGGCGCGGGAACTCGGGGCGTTTGCGATTTGGCAGACGTATTCGCGGCTCGTCATCGACTGCAATCGTCCGCTCGATGTGCCGAGTTCGATCCCCGTGATCAGTGAGCACACGGTGATTCCTGGCAATCAGGAGCTGTCCGCCGCGCAGAAGACCGAGCGCGCTCGCGCCATTTTTCATCCATATCACGAGCGCATCGTGAGCGAATTCGAGCGTCGCGCCCAGGTTGCGCAGCCTAGCGTGTTCATCGCCATGCATAGCTTCACGCCGACGTTCAAAGGCGTCTCGCGTCCGTGGCACACGGGAATGCTTTACAATCGCGACGTGAGGCTGGGCCGCGCCTTGGTTGAGCTCTTGCGCGGAGAGGGGTTGGTCGTGGGTGACAACGAGCCGTACACCGTCAGTGACTTGAGCGACTACGGAGTAGTGGTGTATGGCGAGAAGCGCGGCATTGCGCACGTCGAAATCGAGATTCGCCAAGACTTGCTCGAAAGCGAAGCGGGGCAAATCGAGTGGGCAAAGCGCTTCGCGCGTTTGCTACCCGGAGCTTGCGCTGGGATCGCCCTGTAGTCCCGCGGCGGCGCGCAGCGGATTGTGCACGCTCCAGCAACGATGCGTTGCGTAGGACGCCATTGTTCGAGTTTCTGGCAGCCTTACCTTTTTGGCTTCAAGGAGTTGATGGATGAGCCAAGTTCGAGAAGTCAGTCGCGTGGTTACCGCGCATCGCCAAGAGGAAGGCGCGGGCTTCATTGTCCGCAGGCCGATGCCATCTATGGGTCTGACGGTCGCCGATCCGTTCTTGCTGATCGACGAGATGGGGCCGGTCGACTACGGACCGGGCGAGGCGGTCGGTGCGCCCGATCATCCTCATCGCGGCTTCGAGACAGTCACTTACATTCTGAGTGGCGAGTTCGAACACGAGGACTCTGCGGGGCACCGCGGCGTGCTTCGCCCGGGTGACGTGCAATGGATGACGGCGGGCGCTGGCGTGGTGCACTCCGAAATGCCGTCGCGCAGCGTGCAGGATGCGGGAGGCCGCGTGCACGGATTTCAAATCTGGGTCAACTTGCCGGCGCGTTTGAAGATGACGCAGCCGCGCTATCAGGAGGTTGCATCGGCCAAGATTCCGACCGCCGAGAGCGCGGATGGTCTAGCCCGAGTGCGAGTGATCGCGGGCGCCGCGCTGGGTGCGAACGCAATCATCGATACGCTGACGCCGATCGTGTACCAGGATTGGTCACTGAAGCCCGGGGCGGATGTGACGGTGCCCTTGGCGCCCGAGCAGCAGGGCCTGGTGTACGTGTTTCAAGGCGCGGCGCGCGTTGGAGACGGCGACGCCGCGGTAGGCGATGGACAACTCGCCGTGCTCGCTGCAGGTGACAGCGTTCGACTGCGCGCCAGCGAAGACGCGCGGCTGCTCTTGCTCGCGGGCGTCCCGCTGAAAGAACCCGTGGCTCGCTATGGTCCGTTCGTGATGAACACGCCGCAGGAAATCCAGCAGGCGTTCCGCGACTATCAGAGCGGAAAGATGGGCGAGATCACGCGCACCGCGCAGGTTCAGACGACGGTTTGAACGATCTTTAACGATGTGACTACGCGATCATGGTGTGCGTTTCGTGCGCCGACCCGCGGCCGTCGGTCCACGCACGAAACGCATCGTTTTACGCACGAAACGCAGCGTTCTTTGAGGTGATTGTCGTGCGGCATTCCCAGTGTGCCTTGGCAAGCAACTTGCTATAGCCAAGCGCAGAATGAGAACTCGCTGGGTTCAATGTGGGTGGGTGCTGGTTAGTTTCTTCGGGGTCGCCGCTTGTGGGGGCGTCGCCGAGGAGACGAAGCGCGATGCCTCGATGATCGCCGTGCCGGAGAATGTCAGCGAATCCGAGTTTGAGCCGTTGCTCACCGAGATCGGCTGCCAAGCGTTCACCCCTTGCTGCGCGCAGGTGGGGTACGAGGTCGATGGCATCTCTTGTAAAGTGAACTTTGCCGGCAACTTGGGCCTCGCTCATCCAAGCGGGCCTTATCGCTACGACAGCGCGACAGCAACTCAGTGCCTAAAGGCGCTCCAAAGTAAGGAGGTGGGTTGCAACAGGCTGCCTGAGCCATGCCGCGGGGTGTACCAAGGTACCGTGCCACTCGGGGGCGCGTGTGGGCACGACAGCGAATGTGAATCCGGGGAACAGCCGACGTCTTGCGACTTGTTGGGCAGCAACGTTTGCGTGGTCACCGAGCATGGTGAGCTGGGTGATCCATGCGATCAAACCTGCGCGGCCGATGGCGAAAGATCTCGCGGATGTGCGGACACGTTCGTTCATGGAAATGCGGACCTGCCGGCGAGTACGCACGTCGCCTGCAACCGCGCACAAGGTCTCTATTGCGACCTGAAGACTGCGAAATGCCAACCGCTCGTCGTCGTCGGCTCAGCGTGCCGGGAGTCGCTGCAATGCACCGTTGGCGCTGGGTGTGTTGAAGCAACGGATGACACGGTGTCTACGATGACTTGTCAGCCGCTCGCTGCGCTCGGGCTTTCGTGCCAGACGGCTTTTGATTGCGCGGGTGACGCCTACTGTGACGATCAGGGCACTTGTCGCAGTCCTCGAACGAAAGACGACGGTGAACCGTGTTCGAGTTCCATCGAATGCGTTGGTCAGATTTGCGAGCAGGGCCTGTGCACACGCGCCGTATTCGCTATGGGACTTCCCGAGGTGACGGCCGACGCAATTTGTGGGCGACCAAAGAACCCCTAAAAGAAAAAGCTGAGCCGCGCACTTCGCGCGACTCAGCTTCTTTTTGCGTCGCCGACTTGGAATCAGCTCAACTTCGCGACGATCGCTTCGCCCATGCCGCTGGTCGAGAGCGGCTTGGAACCGCCGAGGTCCGCGGTGCGTGCGCCGCTGGCGAGTGCCGCTTCGACCGCGCGCTCCACTGAAACTGCTTCCTTCTCGAGGCCGAGGCTGTGACGCAGCAACATGGCCGCGCTCAAAATCGTGCCGACGGGGTTGGCGATGCCCTTGCCCGCGATGTCCGGCGCGGAGCCGTGAATCGGCTCGTACAGCCCGAGCTTGCCTTCGCCGAGCGACGCGCTCGGGAGCATGCCGAGCGAACCCGTGAGCACGGCTGCTTCGTCCGACAAGATGTCGCCGAACATGTTCTCGGTCACGATCACGTCGAAGCTGCTGGGTGCGGTGACGAGGCGCATGGCGCACGAATCGACCAATTGATGCTCGAGCGTGATGTCGGCGAAATCCGCCTTGATCTGGGTCGTGATCTGACGCCAAACACGCGAAGACTCGATGACGTTGGCCTTGTCGACCGAGGTCAGCTTCTTCTTGCGACCGCGAGCCAAATTGAAGGCCAAGCGCACGATACGCTCGATCTCGAAATCCATGTACTCGAGCGTGTCGAACACGCGCAAACCCTTGTCCGTCTGCTCACGGCCTTGCTTGCCGAAGTAGAGCCCTCCGGTGAGCTCACGCAAGATGAGCATGTCGCAGCCCTGAATGCGCTCGAGCTTGAGCGGTGAGGAGTCCACCAGCTCCGGGTACGTGCGCACCGGGCGCAGATTGGCGAACAAGCCGAGCTCCTTGCGAATTCCGAGCAAGCCCTTTTCCGGGCGGGTCTTGGCGTTGGGGTTGTCCCACTTCGGGCCGCCGACGGCGCCCAGCAACACGGCGTCCGACGCCTTGCACGCGCTCACCGTGGCCGGTGGCAGTGGATCACCCGTTTCGTCGATCGCGATGCCGCCGATTAGCTGGGTTTCGAACGCGAACTCATGGCCGTTTTTCTTGGCGACGGCTTCCAAGATGACACGTGCCTGACCGGCGACCTCAGGGCCAACACCATCACCGGGGAGAAGGACGATTTTTGCTTTCATGGATCGGTAACTCTCTAGCTCAAGCTTCTACAGCTGCCTTGGGAGGAGTGGCCCCGATCCGCGCGGGGCGGCTGACCGTGTGGCCATCGGGGAGAACAGAGCGGCCTTGTATCAAACCATACTCGATGGAGTCGACCAGCGCGTGCATCGAGGCCTCGATGATGTTGGCCGAGGCGCCCACGGTGCTCCAGCTCCGGTGCGCGTCTTGGCTGTCGATCAGCACTCGAGTGATGGCCTCGGTGCCCTCGGTGCCGTCCAAGATGCGGACTTTATAGTCTGCCAGGTGGATGTCGTTGACGGCGGGGTAGGAGGGGGAGAGGGCTTTGCGCAGCGCGGCGTCGAGCGCGCTGACCGGGCCATTGCCCTCGGCGGCCGTGTGTAGTGTGGCTTTGCCGACTTGGACTTTGACCACGGCTTCCGCAAACGTTTCCGTGCCGCGACGCTTGCCGACCTGAACTTGGTAGTCGATGACTTGGAACAGCGGCACGTAGTCGTCGGCTTTGCGTTGCAAGAGTAGGGCGATGCTCGCTTCTGCGCCTTCGTAAGAAAGGCCGCGATGCTCCGCTTCTTTGATCTCGCGCAGGGTCTCGAGTTCTGCGCCGGCGCTGACCTCGACGCCCAGCTCTTCGGCCTTGGCGAGTACATTGCCGCGACCAGAGAGTTCGCTGACCACGACGCGCATGGTGTTGCCGACCAGCTCCGGGGCCACGTGTTGGTACGAGTCCGGATGGCGGCGAAGTGCGGCCACGTGCACGCCGCCCTTGTGCGCGAAGGCGCTGCGGCCCACGTAGGCCATGTGTGCGTCGGGAGCCAAGTTGGCGACCTCCGCAACCACGTGTGACAGCTCGCTGATCCCCGCCAAGCGTCCGGGCTCGAGCACGCGGAAGCCGAGTTTGAGCTCGAGGTTGGGGATGATCACCGTCAAATTGGCGTTGCCGCAACGCTCGCCGTAGCCGTTGATCGTGCCTTGCACGTGGCGTGCGCCGGCACGCACCGCAGCTAGGCTATTGGCGACGCCGCAGCCCGTGTCGTCGTGCGCGTGGATGCCGATGGGATGCGCGACCAGGCGTTTGAC
>Ga0164309_10000269_pt1 | contig 30987 bp, 37 predicted proteins | sample Whisoiple_247_MG_FD_109984 | JGI IMG/M metagenome (GOLD analysis project Ga0164309, IMG submission 109984) | Soil microbial communities amended with fresh organic matter from upstate New York, USA - Whitman soil sample_247_MG | ecosystem: Environmental > Terrestrial > Soil > Unclassified >...
CGGACCTATTAGAACTTCCTCTACTAACTGATAAGGAGAAGACGGCCATGACACAGACCGAGCTAACACAAAGGATCCTTGATAACACGATTGATTACTTGAAAAGAGCTCCTAGTAACACACTAGAGGTGTCTAGTCTTCTCTCCTTGATAAAGGCCGATATGACTGATGTCTTCTTTAAGAAGAATGAGGTAGAGGCGACAGTTAGATATAGGATCTATTCTACATTGAAGTACTGGACTCGTAAGACAGATACTTATCATCCTTACATCTTTCTAGAAGAGCTTCAATCATACTTGCCGATTAGATTAGACGAGCTTGATCATCTTTGCGAGAAGGTATCTTACATCCTTAATCAGGAGTTTGATCTAACAGTTGATTAACTAAAGCGCGTATATTATACAGATCAACAAAGAAGAAAACGTATAATACACGACATCAACCTATTTCAGTTTTCACTACTAACTGAGTGGAGGTTGAGAATGAAACAGAGTAACATGGAGCGAGTACACAAGATCAAGTGCTTTTGGATGTTGACATTGATCATCACCTTAGCACTAGCAGCAACGTGGTTAGACAGAATCCTCTATGGGTAATAGAGGGAGTATTTTACGGATAAAACATCCAACCTAGTTGGATAAAGATCACAACATAACAAAAGGAGAAAGAACCGTTATGTATGAGAATGAACTAGAGGTAGCTAAGACCTCTCTAAATGAAGCTTATGCAGAAAGAGCCAAGTATCTTGGTAGTGATGTTTTTACGGCAGATTATGATATTGCTACTCATAAGATTGTTCTTGCCCAAACTGCTCTAAGAGATGTCTTAGACAAGATGGAACTAGACAAGAAGAGATACATGGTCCAACATGGAGATAATGTTTCTCAGTTGGTAAAAGAGTTTCTTATTCAATGGGGAGTTGATGAGTCTGGACTCAAGAATGGCATTGATCTTTACGCGATGTTTGATATTGTCTACAGCTTCTTGAAAAACAAGAACTTGATCAAGGAATAAAAGGAGAAAACAATGAGTGAAGAGTTTGTAACAAAGGAAGAGTTCGAGGAACTCAAAGCTGAACTAGTTTTGGACAGCCAGTCAGTATCTTCTATTACAAGGAAGATTGAAAATCTTGAACAGAAGATCAAGGACCTATCTGATTGGGCCCTAGATATTAAGCAAGCACAGGAAAAGAGAGTTGATGGGGTAGTTGACCGGCTTAATAAGCTTGTCACTGAAGTAGCTGAGTTGAATCCCGCTGCACAAGAGATTAAGAGAATCAAGTATGAAATCGTAAAGGCCGCAGCCAAGGACAATAATGAAGAAGAGGTGAAGAATCTCACAAAGCTTCTTGAACATCTATTGTCTTTTTCTAGTCTGTCAAAAGAAACTATTGTTCAGTCAGTTGATTTGAATAAGGATAAAGTTTCCGCGTGGGCAGTAGCAGTTGTTTATAGAGATGAATCTTCACAAGAAGATCCTTCATTAGAACAAACTTTTGACGTAATAGATTCTAGATGTGAAGAAGGTGTTACTATGAATGTGTATCTTCATAAACTAGAACTCCACCAAACCATCATCGCCGCCATTGATGAACTTGCTGCCATCAAGATCGTAGAGGATCATCTTCTCAGAGAACACGGAGAGAACCTTCACATCATCAGCAGAGTAGCAACTCGCATTGAGAGTGTATAAATGTCTAATATCACAAATACTAAGATATTTTCTACTTGGCAATATGCGGGTCATTTTGATGGTGAAGATGAGGAAGGCAATAAAGGGGTATGTACTCATAGAGTGGTACAATGGCAGGGAGACAATCTTGAAGCTATCGTAGAGTTCTTTGGAAAAGATGCTAATGAGTTTAATCCTCACATAGGTCAGTTTAATAATCTTCATTTTTATGATAACGAAGAGTTTGAACCAATAGGAACTTACTTGAGTTATTCAGGTGGGGAAGGATATAAGACCTTTACAGAAAAGCTTTTTAATGAGAAGTACTTTTGGATTGATCCAGAAGTTCTCCCAGAGATTGTGAAGAATAACCTTTGTCGGCCTATCTCTTTTATTCAAAAAGAAGATAAAGAAATACTTAACCAAAACCAACCATTAAAAGGAGAAAACTAATGGACAATGAAGAAAAATATCTTGTAGCAGTTCTTTATCAGAATGATATGGGAGCTCTTCAAGTAGGGGCAGACATTGTTTTTGCCACTGATCTAGAAAGTGCACAGAAGACTGCTGAACAGATCTACAAGAACAGTTTTGATGGAACCGGATCTCTAAAGCAGAACAAGACCTTGAAGCTTGTTGTAAGTCGGGCAGGTCTTGTTAGTGCATCAGAAAGTTGGAAATAACTAAACAAAATCTGGCCCCTCACTCTTCAGTTTACTGAAGTAAACGAGCTGAAAGTGAGGAAAGGTTTTCACTTTTGCGTGTGGTAGGAAAATGTTAGATTTAACAGGAGATAATACAATGCCATTGAAAGAAGGTTCCTCAAAGGAAACCATTGAGAAGAACACTCAAACAGAGATTGAAGCAGGTAAGGATCCAAAGCAAGCTTTTGCCATCGCCGTCTCTAAGTCACAAGAAGATAGAAAGAACAAAGAACAGGAGAAGAAGTAATGGAGGAGATCTACTCAAACTATCTTTCATTCAGAGAGCTCTTTGATGCTCTTCCTAGATTGGTTGAAGAAGGGGATCAGAAGCTTCAACATGCTTTTGATCATACCAGACGGTTGATGGAAGATGCGACCAATAACTTTCATCAAGAGAAGATCAATGAACAAGAGTTCAATGATCAAACAAAGGATCTTTTTCAACTACAAGAGAAGATCAATACAAAGCGCGGGTTCGTTTACTTCACAGGAAATAGACTTCAACAAGAGCTTAGGTTTCTAGCTTTCCATTGTGGAGACACGAGTATCCCAGCTGAGATTGTACCTATGCCAAAAGAGAACCCTAATCTTCCACAGCCTGAAGTTAAAGAGTAAACAGAATGGCTAGTTATGATAATGATCGACTTCAACAACTACAAGCTTCATATCTAGCCTCTAGATCTCAACATGATCTGAATGATCTTTTTAATGCTATGAAAGAAGCGACATCAGTTATCTTGAACAGCATGTTGAAGAAGTCAGGTCTCTCATTCAATCAAGAGAGAAGAGAAGAGTTGGTTGAAGATGCATGCTACAGATACTTGTTCTTACGATTATTGATTAAAGACCCAAAGTACTCTTTGTTAGGGATGGAGCTCAAGTATCAACTTGTTTACTTCCTTCATAACTCTAATCAAAAGAGACGCGATAAGATCTACTCTCTAGAACAAACATTAGATAATGCACCAGAGACTGAGATCACTTCTGTTTGGAAGTCTAAACAGAAACAAGAAGAAGATCAAGCAGATTACTTAGAACAACTGTTAACTGATAGTAGGATCAATGGCAAACGAGTGATCTTAACACTGTTAACAGAACGGTACTTTAAGAACGCTTTGAAGAAGTTAGCTGTGTTCTGCAGTTACACCTTGTTAAGAGACTGGGTGACTAGGATCAAGGTCATCTACGACATGATCCATTATAAAAGAAAGAGAAGATAAATGAACAGTAGAAAAGGTAAGTCCTACTCGTTCTACATCAACCCTTTGATCTATGACGAGTTTGTTAAGACGTTAAGACAACAAGGCATCGATGCAGCGAGTCCAATAGTAGAGTACCTGATGGACTGGTACACAACAAAGTATTACGAGGAACCCAATGAACAACCCAATGAGACAGTTTAAGAAAGATGTGAGAAGAGCACCTAATGAAGATCTAATCACCTTTAGAGAGAGCTTCAAACACATCGTAGACACATCTGATAAACTTCTAAGTAAAGATTACTCTAAGTTACCAGTCGATCAAATCGGTGTAGCTATGGAAGACATTCAGACGTGGAGATTGTTTTGTGTCAAGACCGTTAATGATGAGATCCTTCGTAGAGAACTGGACTAACTATTAATCTTATGAGTGACGAAAAAAATAATATTGATAATACTACACAACCATCTACGATACCACAAAAAGATGTGTTTGAGAAGCCAAAGAGAAAGCCTAGGAACCCTGCTGTAGTAAAGGGTGGGCCTCCATTAAATCCTTATGGAAGACCTAAAGGATCTCAGAACCTTTCTACAAGAGTTAGAGAGGCCTTTCTTAATAGCTTAGGTGGTTCAGACTCTAAGAGTGCTGCTGCTCGTAACATAGATTATCTCAGTAAGTTCTTCAATAACTTCATTGAGGAAGCTATAAAGAACCCAGCTGGTTCTGCAGCTCGTACTCTGTTTCAACACATCACCCCAGAGCAACTCCTTAAAGAGATGGAGAGAGCACAAGAAGCTGAGTATCGACGCAACAATGAGTTCATGAACTATCGACTCTTCATTCGTGGCTTTGACAAACAACAACAGGTTCTATTGAGCAAGTCAGATCGTATCGGTTTGATGTGTGGTCGCCGTGCAGGTAAGTCAAAGACCAATGAGTTGTTAGGTGTTCAGGCTGCTATCAAGGATAGTCATCAAAGAGCTTTGATCATTGGTCTATCGGTTGGCACCACAGAGAAGATCTATCGAGATGGGATCAATAACCTTCTCACTGATCTTGGTATTGAGTTTGTTTATGATGGTAGCTCTTGTACCTTCAAACTTGACAACAACTCCATCATTCAGTTATCTGGTAACGCCAACAAAGCAGAGCAAGAGAAGTATCGAGGTTTACATTGGGACTTGATCATCGTTGATGAGGCTCAGTCACAAAGACACTTGACTGCCTTCATGGATGAGGTCATCAAGCCAATGTTGTTGGACACTAAGGGAAGACTTGTTCTTACCGGTTCTGGCCCACGTACTCGTGGTACCGCGTGGGAGAAGTTCTATGTGGAAGCACAACCAAGTGACCTACGATTGAACTGGAACATCTCTAACAACCCTCATATCGCAGACTATCAAAGTGCTCTAGCTGGGGTTCGTGAAAGAGAACATCTTGAAGAGACTGATGCTCTTTACTTGAGAGAGTACCTTGGTCAGATTGTGTATGATGACGATGCTCTTGTCTATCGAATGAAAGATCAGAACTACTTCACAGACGCAGACATCGTTGAGTGGCTTAAAGGTCAGTCTAGTGAGGACATTCGCTTCATGGCAGGTCTTGACTTCGGTATCAGAGACTCAGATGGTCTTGCTGTCATCATGTACTCTGAGAAGAGAAATGAGAAGTTCTTGGTTTATGAGTACAAGAAGTCTGGAACAGGCTTTGTTGAGTTGATGGAAGCTATCAAAGACGCCAAGAGATATATAGCTGAAGATCCCATCTTTAGTAGGATCTCACCTCATCATCGACAGTTCAACATCTTTGCTGATACTTCAGAAGCCAAGTGGTTGCCTGATGCTAGAACTCATCACGGCATCACTAACATCTTCCCTATTGCTAAGGAGTCTGTTGAGGTCTCTATTCAGACACTTAGAGATGAAGTTAGAAAGGAACAACTCAAGATCAGAAAGAATGGACCATTTGATGAAGAGTGTTTGAGGATCGTGTTCAAGAGAATCGATCTACCTAACCAACCTTCTATCATCACTAGAGAGATCGATCACGACATCTATCACCCAGACATCCATGATGCCATTCGTTATGCTTTTCGTAACTATTGGTTGACACACAAGCAAGATCACTTTGTACAACCTGAGAGTGAGAAGACACTAGACCAAACACATTTTGAGCGACAAGCTCAAAGATTAACTGAAAACTACAATGATTCATTGTTTTAACTCTAACTATATCTAACAAAGGAAACCCCATGAGTCTATTTCAAAAGAGTGCTAAGAAGCTTCAAGAAGAGAAAGAAGCTGCTGCAAAGAAAAGGATCTTTGATCAAGCTTATCAGATCGCTGAGACAGCTTACAAGAAAGAACAAGAGTATGAGAAACTAACTCACTCTGATCTTAACTATGCCATCATTGAAGACCTGATCAAGGCCGCTAGATTAACTGGTACCGTGACCATCGAGTTACTCGGACCAACTGGTGATAAGAGCAAACCTTCTGCTATCTTCACGATCATCTCTAACGATGGTGACATCATCACTGACAAACTAGATCAAGCCTCTAGAGATCTCTTCTAAGGAACACCAATGCCTATTAAAACAGACATGACAGAACAGCAAGTTAAGGCCGATATCCAATGGTTAGAAGGCCGCCTTGCTGCACGAGACATGAAGTACCAAAGATCATTGAACAGGTTCACCGCTAACGGTCAAAGACGCGAGACCATTCGTGAGCTCTACAACAACCCTCTAAGTTACTTCATGACAGGTGTAGACACCAACACTGGTATCTTACCTGCTATTAACATTGGCCGCTCCATGGCCTTGACACTTCAATCTAAGCTTACTCAGACCAAAGGACGAATCTTCTTCAACCCAATCAAGGGTCTTTGGGAGACAACTAAGGTCGCACGAAACGCACAGATCTTCTTTGATACCTTCATTGACAGAGACCAAACTATGGACCACGTGTCTAAGGCAGTTCTAGCTGGTTTGGTGTTTGACATGGGAGTTATCTGGATCGATGAAGAGACTAAGTCAACTAAGGTTGTTCGTCCTTGGGAGTTCTTTGTTGACCCTGCTGAGTGGCACTACTCGGAGAAGATCAGTCGATGCTCTGTTCGTTTTGAACAGTATCCATTGGTTAACCTAAAAGATAAGATCCAAGACAATCAGATCCTGAAGTCCAGGTTAGAGCAAGACCTTCATGCTAAGTCTGCAGTTCGTTATTACTGGGATCTAGTAAACAAGAAGCGTTGGTTGTTCGCAGATGGTAATGTTCTAGTTGAGGTAAAAGACATCGATTATGATGAGATCCCTTTTGCTATCTTCTTCTATAACAGCCCACTTAAGAGCTTCTTCAGCACCTCTGTTATGGACAACACCACTCCTAATCAACGACAGATTGATAAGATCCTTCGTCGTTTGAATGATGCTGTCACCTTCTCTCCAGCTAACACTATCTTTGTGCCATCTACTTCAACAACTTCTAAAGGACTTGAACTTCCAAAGGAGATGCAGAACAGGATTGGTGAGATCGTTCCTATTGATATGACATTGGGTCAAGTCGTAGTTTCTACACCAGCTCCTATCAACGAGATGTACGTCGAGTTGATCAAGTTCTTTGAGACTGAATCCTTCAATCAAGAAGGAGTCTCTCAACTCTCTGCTCAATCTAAGAAGCCAACCGGCATCACCTCTGGTGTTGCACTTGACACACTACAAGATGTTGAGTCTGAGCGCTTCCAAGCGCAGGTAGATAACCTCATCAAGTTCATGCAAGACATCTACACTAAGATGATCAAGATCTTTCCAAAGAATGATCCAATCCTTCCTAAGAGAGTTAATCGAGCCACACTAAAATGGAGCTCCATCGTTGATCAATGGGATCAGATTAGTCTGTCATCTAGCATGGCATCAACTCTTTCTAAAGATCCAGAGGTTAAGCTTCAACAACTAGAAAAGTTGCTTGCTCAAGGTTTGATCAATGCTAATGCTGTTGCTGAGTTGATGCAGTTACCTGACCTTGAGGGAGCTTACTCTGCAGCTACTGCTTCGTATGATGATTGCCAAAAGATTATTGAGAGAGTCATCGAGAAAGACAACTACAACTTCAACCCCGTTGTTAACCTTCAGATGTTGCTTTATGAATCTGTCTCAATGTACCTTCAACTAGACTCTGTTGATGAGGACCCAGCCATTCTAACTAAGGTCTCTAAGTTGATCGAGTTGGTCACAGCTAAGATCAACGACAAGAACAACATCCAGAACCCTGCTCAACCAGCACCTGGACCTTCTAAAGATGTTAACGTTCAGGATCAAGCTCTTAATGGAGCCCAGATCACTGGTGTTATTGAGGTTCTTAAGTCTGTCTCAGATGGTTCTATTACCTATCAGCAAGCCATTCCTCTACTCTCTGCCGCTATGCCTAATCTTCCTATTCAACAGATTGAAGACATGGTAGGAGCTCCACATCAAACACCTGGACAAGCTCCAGTTAATCCTGCACCAACTGCTGCTCTTGGAGCAGCAGGACAACAAGTAACAGCTCCTGCTACAGCGAGCTAAGATTTCACCCCTAACTATACAAGGAGAAGAACAAAACAAATGAATGATTTAGATCCAACCACCTTGAGTGATGAACAGAAGAATGAGCTCATTGCTGCTCTATTCGCTGAGAGAGCTAATGCTGCTGCAGTTGCACCAGCTGAGACTCATGACGAACCCGATGGCGATGAACAACTTCCTAAGTGGGCCGAGATGCTTTATGGACAGCTTAAGGCTATCTGTGAAAGACTTGACCCTCTCGAAGACGTGGTCATGAATGGACTCGTTGAGCCCATCAACCAACGATACACTGAAGGCATCAGAAGCTCTGGCATCGATGCACTCTCTGCTAAGTATGGAGATCTATTTGCACCGCACCTTGATGCTATTAAGGCATTAGAAGGTGAGAATGCAGATCCACTCTCTGCACTTTATGATCATCTTCAGGATGTTAAGAAGACTACACCTGATCTTTCAGAAGAAGATGAATCTTCTGGAGTTCAAGCTTGGGTAAAGTCCATTGCTGATGCTCTAGATGCTAAGCGCTCTGCACTTGGTCCTGGTGCTTCAGTAGAAAAGACAACTGTTACAGCAGTTCCTGCTGGTACAGCCGACAAGAACCTTCAAGACAAGGTTCAAGCAAAGATCGCCGCTATGAAGGCTAAGAACGCCGCTAGTGGTAAGAACATTAACCTTTAAGGAGAACACATAATCTATGAGTATTCTAGATCCTACGTTAGCCGCAGTTTACAAGGAGTGGTACACCGACAAGAGTCCTTATGATACCTACTTCAGAAACTCTCCTCTCGTAAAAACTATCCCCACCTCCAGAATCGGTGGTAAGACCTACAACGTCTTCCTCGATATGGGAAACGGTGGTAACGCTTCCGGCTCTCTAAGAGCTTCTACCGACAACATGATCGCCAATGGCAACGGACCTTCTGCTCAGTTCGCCATCTCTAGCGGTCAGATGTTCGCAACCTTCCAGATCGCACAGGCTGACATTCTAGCTTCTAGAACTGTTCGTGGTGCCTTCGTTCCTGCTCCAGTTCTCTTGCTTCACAAGAGTCTTGACAGCTTCAGAAAGTTGATGGCCATCTCCCTTTACGGATCTGGTTTCGGTGAGATCGGACACCCAGTGGTCATCACGACTGTTGTTGGTGCCAACACCATGACCTTGACCGACCAAACCACTGCTAACTCACTTGCAGTTGGACAGGTCTTCAGAGTCACCAACGGTGCACTTCCATCTTCTTCTGTCAGAACTTCTAAGAACACTGTTACTCACGTCAACGGACTCTCTATTACCTTTACCAGTGACACGATTGAAACCTGGGCTGTGACTGACTGGATTGAGCTTGATGGTTGTAGAAATGGATCCACTCCACTTCTTCCTGTTGGACTCTCTGCTTGGCTTCCTACTGTAGGAAACCGTGTTCCTGGTTCTGCATGGGACGCTTACATCGCTGCTCCTTTCTTCGGAGTTGACCGTTCTATCAACGCAGCTTCTGCTGGTCAGTTCATCCTTCGAGATGTAGGTGGTTCTGAGAAGTACACCGATGCCGTTACTCGTGGTGTTAACGCAGTAAGAACCGCTGGTGGTCTTCCTGACCTCTTGGTCATCAACCCACAGATCTACTTCAAGATCGTTCAAGAACTCAACGCTCAGACCAACCTTTGGCAAGCCATCAACATGACTGCTTCTAACAACAACCCTAATGAAGTTGTTCGTGGTATCTCTCAGTTGAAGTTCGCCTTCAGCTCAACCTGGGTCGATCAGACCTTCGACGATCCTTGGTGCCCAACCTTCACTGGTTACATCCTTCAGAAGGATGTTCTAGAGCTCGCTGCTCTTACCAACGTTGAGACCCCTCTTAACGACGGTATTTCTGGCAATGATCCTGGAAAGCAACCAATCGACCAAACGAGTGCTCCCGATCTCAACTACTACTGGTTGATTGAGGACTACTTGACCTCTATGCCTGGCCCAATCGTACAGAACGGTGCTCAGCTTCAGGTCGCTGTTCAGTTCTACGGATGCTGGGTCAACCACGCTCCTTCTAACTGCGCAGTCATCAACTTCGTTAGCTAATCACTAACCTAGATCGCACGTTCTTTGGTCTAACTGGGATTTAACTTTTTCTCCCAGTTAGGCCTTTTTTATGCTCGTGTAATACACGACTCCATGAACTAACTATAGATCTCAGAAGGAACATAACACAAGATGCCTTACACTGCCAGCCAGATCATCAGAGAGGCTAGATCTCTTTCAGACTTCCAGAACGCTGAGACGATCACCTATGAAGATGAGCTCCAACTTATCAATGAAGCTTACCGAGACATCTACAACAGGTACACTGAGTCTGATGGCGATTACTGGGTCAATGAGGTCATCATCGACCTTGGTTCACAATACCTCGATCCAAACGCTCAAAACGCCTACTTGATTCCGCTCCCTAGTGATTTCTATAAGATCAGATGGGTTAGCTACAAGAACAACACCATGTGGTCTCCAGTGAACCGATTCTCGACAGCTGACAGAGATGATTGGCCTGGTGTTCCAATGTATCGAATCAAGAATGATGACCTATGGATCATCTCTCCACTTGGTTCCATTCCTCAGATCAAGATGGGTTACTACATCCCACCTCAAGTTGTCACAGCACCACAAGACAGCATTCAGTTTCAACCTGACCTTCCTGCTTACAACGTACCTAACATCAAGAGTGTGTTCTATATCGCCGATGACATCTTGTTGTTTGCCTATGGTTTTATCCTTAAAGTAGATAATGGAACAGCTAACAACCAAACTATTGATCTCTACACTCACACTAACCCAATCGACAACGTCGTTTATTACAGAGGTTATGCTTACTTCAAAGACACTGTGACAAGTGGCATCTATCGACACACAACTGACTTGTCAACTCCCTTTGTTACACCTACTTTGATCTTGAGCAACGTTAACAACTTTGTTATTCAAAACAATAAGATCATCTACTCAACGGCGGCTATAACTCAGAAGTCAAATCTAGATGGATCTACTCCAGTTCTAGTATCTTCTTCTCCAACCATCAGTTACCAATATGCTGAAGCTAAGAACACAGTTCCAGTTTACATCGATGCTAGTTCTTCAACAATCGTTGTTGGTGGAGTTCTATCTAATGTTACTAACGCAGTTAGATTGACCACTTATCTTGGTCAAGTCTTTTGGCTTGACTCTAATCAAGATTGGTATCAAGCAACTTATGATCCAGTTACTCATGTACTCTCTACTCCTGTTCTTCGTCAAGAAGGAGTCCTTAAGGTTGGAAACAACGTTGGATCTAACTTCTACCCGGTGGTTGGTGAAGGAGTGTTTGCTAATGACCTCACTGAAGACACCATCTTCGATTATCCCTCCAACGAGGTCAATGAGATCATGACTTACTCATCTGCTTTTGGCTACTCTAGAAAGATCAATGACCTACCTAAGATGCAGTCTCTTACTTCTGAGATTGTTAACTTGTGGGATAGATTTTGGTCAGTTAATCGCCGAGATGAGTATCAGTTTCAACGAATCAACAACTACTACAAAGACGATACTGGTGGTTATGGTTGGGGAGCTTGGTAAGTGCCTAACACACCAGATGCACTAGAGATCAATCTTAAGGCCTCACTCAACGTTGACACAGTTAATGAAGATGTGTTCTCATTTGGAGATAACACTGCTCCATCTAATGACAACACAGGCATTGAGAGACTAGGTGGTGTTAAGAATCTTTGGGAGACCGAGGTTCTAAACCCAACTAATAGCTATGCCTTTGAGACACAAAATGGTCAAACCATGCTCATTGAGCCCACCTCTGACCCTAACATCAACAATCTAGTTGTAGATGGAAACTCTGTTGCAAACATCTCTGCTTGGGGTATAGAAAGAAGAGTTAGAATCACCAACGTCGATGACCCTATGGTTTGTGTAGGAGACACCTACATAACATGTCAGTTGAACGTTAACGTTGTCACAATCTCTGAGTTTGACTTTGACAACAATCTTCTTTCTTCTAGAACAGTTACCTTTACAAACTTACTGCCTTATGTCAGTTTTATCACAAGCATCAACTTCGTAAGATACCAATCTCCTCATTATGCAGACTCTCAAGAGTTCTTACTCAGATTAGGTGGACAAACTATCATCCTTAAGGAGTCAACTCCTAACCAACCTATTGTCCCAACCTTCGCTTCTTCTACCATGCTTGGAACAGGAAATGCTATCAACGCTTCTGTTGTTTACAATGGCTTCTTAGTTGTTGCCGGAGCTAACGGAAGAGTCGCTTCTTTTGATGGTTTTAACTGGAAGAACTATGATGGTTCTGGTTCAGGAACTGGACCTTTCAATGGTGGTACTGTAGTTAACAACCAAACTATTCAATGTATGATCGTTTGGAATGGCTTCTTAGTCGTTGCAGGAGCTGGTGGTTTACTAGGTTCTTGGGACGGTTCTGCTTGGAAGAACTATGATGCTTCAGGCATCGGAACTGGACCTTCAGATAATGCAACCTTGATTGGTGCTGTCACCATCTTTGCTATGACCATTTGGTCTGGTTTCTTAATCGTAGGTGGTGGTTCTGGACGAATGGGATCCATGTCCAATGTCTCCACCAAGTTTGTTTATACGACAACTCAAACGACATTGATGGCTGGTCGAAACATCCCAGCTCCAACCTCAAATGCTACACTAATCGGATCAAACACGATCACAGCACTTGCTGTTTACACAGCAGTTAATACACCATCTTCACCAGGCGTATTGATGGTAGCAGGTGGTGGTGGTCTTGTTGCTTCTTGGGATGGTGGTTGGGTCAACAGCTCAGGTACATTATCTCCAGCTACCTCGGCATCATCTTGGTCACTTAGAACTCAAGGTGTTACTTCCAGCAACCAAGCAGGTCTATGGGCTTATGGTAATGGTATCTGGCTCTCTGCTATTCAATCTAGCTTAAACAACCCAGAGTTCTTAACAAGTACTGATGGTCAGACTTGGACAGGTCGACCCTTAAGTGTTGGTGTTACTTTCCAGTGTATCACTTTCGGTGGTGGTTTGTTTGTCCTTGCTGGTAACAAGTCCACAGCAGATAATCAAATGGTCTATACCTCACCAGATGGTATCACATGGACCCTTAGAAACACAACTACTACTCCAACGTCTAGTGGTTGGGGTTCTGTTGGATATGGTAATGGTCTTTATGTTTTAGGTGCAAGAGATAACACACAAACTACCATCTTAACTTCTCCAGATGCCATCACTTGGACCAGCAGATCTACTCCAACTTCTCTTAACTTAGGTTGGTCTGATATCACTTATGGTGCAGGTCTTTATGTTGTCTTAACAAGAGCCGCAGGTTCTGGTGCAACTAACAACGTTATCACCTCACCAGACGGCATCACATGGACAGCTCGTACCACACCTGTAGCTGCAGGTGGTACTGGTAACGGATGGACTCACGTTACCTTTGGTAATGGTATCTTTGTTGCTACCTCACTATCTGGATCATCAACTGCTGTTGTTATGACCTCTACTGACGGTATCAACTGGACTGCTAGAACAGGTATCTCTTCAACTGGTGGTTTAGGAAGACCTGATTATGTCAATGGAATCTGGTGTTCATTTTTCCAAAATGCTACATCAACTAACGCAGTCATCACCTCACCAGATGGTATCACTTGGACCACTCAAACTACGCCAGCTCCAGGTGCAGGTGGTTGGACAGGTTTAACAGCAGGAGGAACTGCTGATGGACCAGGTAGATTCATCGTTGGTTCTAACGGTCAAGGTACTCAGAACTCAATCATTGTCTCTGTTCCATCTACACCTTTCCCAATCTTTAACAACGCAACAGTCACCTCTACTTTTACCATCAATGCTATGTACGCAGATAGCTCAATCATCGTGTTCTGTGCAAGCTCTGGTTTACTAGGTAACTACAGCTCTGGTGCCTTCCACAACTATAACTCAGGTCTAGCTTTCACCAACAACCAAACTGCTGTTGGAATAAGTGACATCTTATCTATCACTAAGTTCGGAACTACTTGGGTTATAGGCTCTGGTTCAACAGGTCGATTAGCCTCTTGGGATGGAACAAACTGGAAGAACTATGATGCTACAGGAACAGGTACAGGTGTCTCCAACAATGGTACCATTGTTGGAGCTTCTAGCATAACAACTCTATCAGTCTACAACTCTCAACTTTGGGCAGGATCAGCTGGTGGAACTGCTAACAACATGTCAAGCTCTGGCTCTTTTGTTCCACCTTACATCATCCCAGCTGGTGGTTCTGTTGTTTATCTTCTTGGTGGACAATCCATCTTAGGATACCCTTACACCTATCGTTATGAGAACGGACTCTACATCCTAGCACTAGTTAACAATGGACTCAACACAGGTTACATCATTGATGAGACCTTGCATCAAGCTACGCCTCTTAAGGTTAGCTATGCTATGCCACAAATCTCTAATGGAAAGACGCGTCACATCCTCATTGAGACCCCTCGCTTTGATGGTGCTAACTACTACACGGTCTCAACCGTTGGTTACACTGACTTCACAACTTTCACAGCAACTCAACAATACCCAACTACAGGGATCACCAATGCCAATGCTATCAAGCAAAGTCACATTGGGTTCAACTACAGTGATTCAACTCTAACTAGAGGGTCTTCATCAATCACTGAGTTCTTGGTACCTCAGACTCAATCAACTCCAACAAGCTTCTACAGCTTCTTCCAAAGCAACACAAACACCACTGTTCTTGGTTTTGGTAAGTTAACTAACAGCTTTGGAGTTGTACCAGATGTTCCATTTGAGATCAGAACCATCTGGACTGGTACTGACTTGGCTGGTGCTAACCAAGCTACCCTTAGCGTTGCGGTACTTGATGGTAACCCAACAGATGCAATGGGTACTCTTTTGACAAATGTCGGTACATTTGATGACTCTTACACTCCTCAAGTTAACAGTGGTAGAAGAACTCTTTATAAAGACTCCACTGATGGTTCTTGGTACATCGTTGTTCTATCTAGAACCCCATCAGCACCAATCCAACAAGAGAGCACGTATCTTTACAAGATCAACACCATTAGCTTGTTGAACCTTTACAATAGCCAAACTCGCCAAGTAGGAATCGGAAGCTCAGACTGGAATGGTAGAATGTTATTCACTAGCTCTGCAACTCCAGTAACAGGAACCTCAGAAGCTGTTACTCTTTTCCAAGGTGCCTTCTCAAACGGTATTGATTCTGGTGTCAAGATCATCGACATCCCAAGTGCAACTTCTGGTAACATCAGTGTTCTAGGTGCACGAGTTCCAGGCTTCAGAAACTCTATCAACAGTCAGTTCTTCGTTAATACTTATGTGTCTCCTCCTGCTGTTGCACCGGCCACCATTAACGTTTCTAACCCAGCTTACTTGTTCAGCACTCTAAATGACGGTTCTAAGTTTGTTGTCTCTAGTCAACAAGGAACCTTCTACACTCAACAGACAAGAGTTCCAATCGCCATTGGAGGGGTTTACTTTCTAGACATCGTTAACTTGACCAATCAAACTTGGTTGCTTGAGAATGGTTATGAAGGTTACTTGGTAGGTAACAGTTTCATCGGAAGTTACCTAGGCTTCCAGTTGCTAGGTCAAACTTACCTCTTTGATGGTGAGTGGATCTACATAACTCAACAAGACACCTCAGGGTTCTTTAGTATCCCAACCATCATTGCTCCAGCTTCTGGAATGCAGTACATCGCCTCCGCTGAAACCTTGGTTTACTTTAGATCTGGTTTTGACAACAGCTTGTACGTCTTCAATGGTGAAAGAAGCCTTCAAAAGAACCAACGATTCACAGCTATGGAACCCATCATTGACGGTCAATACTCTGTCAGAGATAAGACTTTAGTTCTTCAAACTGAGAACACCTTGATCTTTGTTAGAGATAACTCAACAGAGAATGGTATCATCACCACAAAGAATGACAAGAAGGCAACTCAATCTGGTCTTAGACTTTACAACACAAGTAAAGGACTTATCGTTGGTAATAACACTGGACAGTGGCAGTACACCCTTGATTCTCTAGATGATACCTCAACAGTTGTTCCATTGAAGTACAGCACCGCTTACTACGGTTTGACCACTAACAAGAAGAGTTATCTCAAGAGCTACATCTTGACCTTGTACAGCTCAACTCAACAAGCTCTAACACTTAAGGTCACTCACAATGCCTTTGACCAAGATCATCCTTACGAACAGACCGCATATTATAAGGTCTCTCCGTCTGACTATAATGGTCAAGGATACACAAGAGTTAGGCTTCAACCTAAGAGCATGAACAACCTAGCTAACCAACTCACCATTGAGTGTGATGATGAAGTTCTTCTCTTGAACCTCACAGCTATCTATGAAGAGAAAGAGAACGCAGTCATCAAACCTAAACTAAGCAGATAAGGAAACTACAACTATGGCAGGATTACTAGATAACATCGGACAGTTCATCTCAGGTTCTCACACTAATGAAGGTGTTGAAGCTGAGAAGGATCTTGGAAAGACTGGAGAACAGGTCGTTCAACAGGGCCAAGGTCTCATTGGACAAGGTACCAATCAACTTCAGAAACAAACTAACACAGCTAACAAACTCGCTGGCTCAGAGAATGAAGCCTATCAGGAGTCTGTTGGTGCAAACGCTGGTGATACCCTTAAGAAAGGAATCGCTGCATCAGAACCCATCGCTCAACAAGCTGCAGAAGAACAAGCTTCAGGTGTAGCTAAGACTCAACTAGAAGCTTCAAGGACTGCTGGGTTAAACAAAGGTGAAGCTGCACTTCATGCTGGTCAAGCTGGTGGAAATGCTTACACCTCTACTTATGCTCCAGCTCTTCAGAATGAACAGAGTCAATACAACACCCTAGCACTTCAAAGAGGACAACAGGCACTTCAAGAACAAGGTCTTGGATTGACTGGTGCCGGTAAGATCGCTGAGACTGGTGTGTCTGAACTTAACCCAGGTCTTGGTGCACAATCAACTGCTGCTCAAGCTCAGATTGATCAAGGCAATAGAGAACAAGCTGCTGGAGGTGGTCTATTAGGTGGTGCTATTTCAGGCATCTCAAGTCTACTCTCTGACGTAAGACTCAAGACCAACATCACTCCATCTGGTTCAGTTGAAGATCTCATGACAAAGTTCAAGTCTCCTAAGACAGTTTCTAATGTCGATGTACTTCTAGCTAAGTACAAAGATAGTTCAGACCCAATCAAGAAGCTTGCAGCTAATGTCACCCCAGTTGATTTCAACTATAAACCTGGGATTGGTGAAGATCCTAACAAACAAAGAGTTGGAGTTCTTGCACAAGATCTTGAGAAGACCGATGCTAAGGACAATGTTGTTGTAGCACCTGATGGAACTAAGACCATCGATGTTCCACAACAGACTGGAACCAACACCAACTGGATCGTTCAACTTGCACAGAAATCTGTTGAACAAGAAAGCATGATCAAGGACCTACAGGCTCAACTCTCGAAACTTCAAGGGAAGTAATATATTACACGAGTTTGTAATACACGATTCACCCTTCTAACTATGTAATACAAGGAACGCTAAAACATGGCTCAGACTCCACAGACTTCATCCCCAACTTCTTCTTATGGTTCTGTTAAACCAGTTGCTGCAGCTGTTCAACAAACTGACTTCAACCCTTTCATGTCTGCTGATGATAAACTAAAGCAAGCTGCTTTAGCTGCTTCATCTCCTAAGCCAGTTCCTGGGTCCGATGCAGATTCTCAATCTTCACTCACAGCTCTTCAAGCTCCTCCTACCGCTGGAGGTACTTACGGTTATGGTACAGGATTGAATCGAACCACGTTAGATCCCAATGCTCCAAAGATCCAGAACTTCCCAAGCTTTGCCGAGTGGCAACAGGCCTTGAGAAACTATCAAGCTGGGATGGCGGCTTCCGCTGGTGCCTTCAGAGGACCTCCTGTGGCTACTCCTCCTGTCGTGGTAGCTGCAAAGCCATCTCCTGCCCCAAGTGTAACCAAAACCGCACCATTAACGATTGAGACAAAACCGATCCAAGAGGTCAACACCAAAGGTCCAGAACCGATCATCACTCAGACAGAGTCTCCAACTGAGACACCTCAGGGACCAGAACTACCTCCTTCACCACAAGATCCTTCCTTTTGGGACAAGATCGGAAAGATCGCTAAGGACACAGGAAAGGGCATCACAGATGTTCTAGGAACTGCTCTTGCTGGTTACAACGCAGGACTGACTGGTAAAACACTTGATTTTAACACCACAGTTCAAGGTATGGAGAAGCAACAAGCTAACCAAGAGAAGCAACAGGCTTCTAGTTATCTTCAACAGTTTAAGGTTCTTGATGCTCAACAATCCTTTCAAAACAAACAAGCTCAACTTGATAGAGATCATGACACTGCTATTCAGAACGCCAAGACTCAAGAAGAGAAAGATGCTGCCAACAAAGCTTATGCTCAACAGTCTAAGGAGAATGCTTTGAATAGAGAGAATGCTATTCAACAAACTCTCATCTCTGCTGGTAAGACTCAAAACGTTCTACCTAACTCTGGAACCAAACAAGATCCGGCAGGCATTAGATAATGACACTAGAACAACAAAAAGCTCTGTTAGTTGGAGCTAACAATCCACCTGATCAAGTTACTCTTGCTACTCCGATTGATACCTCTAATCTATCAGCTTTAACCCCAATGCCTGGTCCTACACCAGGTCCTGCTCCATCTCCAGGTCCTACACCTTCCGGTGTAGTGGTCACAACTCCTCCATCTCCTGTTCAAGACAATGATCTTTGGGGTAACCTTGGAGCTGGTGGTTATAGTGCTTTGAATGAAGCAACTCTAGGACTCCCTGAGCTCATTGTTAAAGCTGCTAACACAGATGCCTACAAGAAACTTAAGGAGTTTCAAGCTAAGCATCAACTAGCATCAGACATTGGGTCTGGTGTTGGTCTTGTTGGTTCTGCTTTCATCCCAGGTGGTGCCATCCTTAAGGGAGTTGGACTAGCTGGTAAAGTACTTGGTGCTGGTAAACTTGGAGCAGATCTTCTAGTTAAAGCTGGAGAGAAGCTTGCTGCACCTGCCACTGGTTTTGTAGGTAATGCTCTTAAGATCGGTGGTCAAGCTGCTGAACAAGGTGCTGTCAGAGTTGCTACTGGAAATGAAACACCATTAGAAGCCGCTGAACAAACAGGCATCGGTGCTTTGACTGGTGGTGTTCTAGGTAAGATCGCTCAGAAACTACCTGCTTCTGGTGCCTTAACTGGAGATGCTGCAAAGGACGCAGCTGGAATAGCTCAAGCTCCTGGTGAATCTCTAGGTACCTTCGGAGTTAACGAACTCAAAGAAGGCGTGAACAAACTCAGACTCAACTCTCTTCTTGGTGGAGAAGGAAACACTCGTGCACTTAGATCGGCTATCAATGCTTATGGTTTGAAGTCACCAATCTCTAAGGTCAAGAACGTTCCAGATTATCTACAAGATGTTGTTGACTTTGCTGATGCTAATGGCATCCAAGGTAAGCGTGGTTTTGATGCTGCTCTAAAGCAGAATGGAAAGAACTGGAATGCCATCGATGATGCCTTTCAGAAGAACGCTCCTGAGACTTGGAACTCTGATCTCATCAATCACTTAACTAATGATCCTGATGTCGTCGAGTCTGTTGTTAACTCTGGACAGAAGTCCACGCAAGATCTTGCTGATGAGGTAGCTAAGACTCTAGCTAGCCCTAACGCAGACATCATGGCTCTTCGTAACAAACTTGGAAACATCGTTAAAGGTGGAATAACAAGTCCTGATCCTGCCATCAATGCAAGAGCTCAAGCCGCTGGTAAGATCAAGAGCTCACTTTACGACTTCATCGCTGATAACTCTCAACTAGATCCTGACTTCATCAACTCAACAAAACACACCTACAAAGTTCTTCAACCTTGGATTCAATCTGAAGCAAGAGACGTTGTTAGTTTGAAGGGTGTTTTTGGTTCAGGTTCTCCTACCGAAGAGAAGGAATCTATTCGAGATCTTCTTGCTAGAGGAGCAGCAGGAGCAGGCACGGGTGCTGCAGCTTCTGGTGGATTAGACGTTGCACAAGGTCAAGACTTTGATCCTGGTAAAGCCTTGCTTGCAGCAGGTGCAGGTTCTGTTCTTGGTGGTGCCGCTCCTAAGATCCTTGCTGGACTTGCTAACATTGTTCCTAACCAACTTGCTAAAGGTGCTTCTGCTGTTCTTCGTTCTAACCCAGAACTTGCTGAACAAGCAGGTGCTGCATCTGAAGCTATTGGAAAAGGTCTCACTGTTGGTGGAGGCCCTGCTGCTGCTATTGCTGCAAGACTTCCTCAAGCATTAAGTCCTGGACAACTACCTAATCAAGCAACTCCTCAGATTAATCCTGACACCAAAGAACCTCTACCAGACTCAACTGGAAACTACACTATCTCTGAACCTCTTAGAGCTAAGTTGAACGAGGTCTATCATGATTACTACAAAGACTTAACTCCTCAAGACTTCGTAGATAAGGTACTCTCTAAGACCAAGAACTTCTCAGACCCTGAGATCTCTGCTAAGATCATCTATCCAAATGATGTTAAATCTCAAGAAGAGTATGTGAAGAACTTTAGTGACTACAACACAGTTAAGAAACTTAACATCTTCAACGATCAAGGAACTGGACCTGGAAAGGCCATCACTGGAAACGGTTTTGGACTTAGCTTCATCGCTGATCCAGAGTATCAAGCACTTCGACAAGTGATGATCAACCAAGCCTCAGACCATGACATCTCTAAGAGAGAAGAAGCTGCTAAGAGAGTGGATAAAGATCTGTCTCTTGTTAGACAGTTTCCTTCACTTCTTCCTGAACTTCTTTCAAGTCCTAAGTACAATCTTCAAGGACAGAACCTTAAACAACTCGGAGTACTAACTTAACATGAATGATCTCACACAACAAGCTACTACTCCAGTTGATGCTAGTGCATTGAAGAACAGACTCTTGTCTGTGTTCACTGCTTCTAAACCAAAGCCAACTCAAGCTGAACTTGCACCTCCTTCAAAACCTGTTGCAACACCACCTCCTACTGTTAATGCTAACACCATGGGAAACGTCCAAGCTTTAGTTTGGAAAGATGGTAAAGCTCCACCTCCACCTGAGAACCCAGATGCACCTGGTGCACAATCTACTCTACCTAATCCTGGTGATACTCCAGGCACTCCTCCAGTTAAGTCTCCTAATCTCAACACTCTTGAGAACAAAGGAACTGCTGGAACCTTGGTGAACCCTAAAGGATGGGCTGGTCTTTAATGGCAGGAGCTAGTCTAAAATATCCATCTACTTCTCTTGTTGCCAGTGCTGACAACTTAACTTCTACTTCAGTCAATAAAAGTGTTCTAGATCTTTTGAAGAAGCTTAATGAAACCAACACTAGAATAGATGATCTTTCTCCTGGAACAACTACAGGTATCTATGACTCTGGAACAACTAGTTCAGGAAACTGGATTCGTTATGTTGATGGTACCATGACATGTTGGGGTTCTATTACTGCTACAAGTAAAGGAACCCCTGGTCAGTTTACAACTCTACTCCACTTTAATGTAGCAACAATAGCTTTTCCTCAAGTCTTCTTAACTCTTCCTACTGTAACTTCCAGCATCTTACAACCTTTTGGTAATGCTAATGATGCAGTAGGGGGATCAATCACCAACTTAACTACATCAGGATGTAACATCGGAGGGTACATTGGTGTTGATGCTTTCCAAACCTTAACTTGGATAGCTATGGGAAGATGGGCGAATGCCACTCAAGGTTCTCCAAACACTTACAATGTTGTTGGAAACACAGCAGTTGCAATCACTTGTAGATCAGGTCCTTTAACAGCTACTGTTAACGTTCCTATCCCTCTTGCCATTCTATCTCAAACAGGAAAAGGAACTTATAGTAGTGGAACTTTTACTGTAGCAGTTGCTGGTACATATCTAATGAACATTCATGGAAGCAACTCAAGTAGTGGTGCTAACTCTTTTTGGACCTTTATCAATGGCGTAAAAACAAAACAGGTTGCATCATTCCCAGCTATAGGTTACTCAGTCTCTGGAGTAGAACTTGTTTATGCAAATGTTGGAGACACCTTAGCATTCATTTGTGATGCAACACAAAACTTAGATAACTTAGGATCTGGTTTCAGTTTAATCTAACCACAGCTAACTATACAAAAAGGAGAAACAGTAATGTCAGCAATCGTCATGAACCCTGATAACAACAGTATTGTTGGATGGGGTCTTAGAGCATCTAGGGTAGATGCACAAAATGAGATCGGTCTCATCAAGGTTCAAGTAAATGAACCAACAGATTCAGATCCAGGTTTCTATTACATCGGGACCACTGATAGAGATTCTTACTCTATCATTGAAACTGATTACCCAGAAGACATCTTAACTGTCACGTACAAGTACGTTGATGGTGCATTCGTACAGCAATAAATGATCTCTAGTATTTTGATCCACTCTTACATCAAGGAAAAAACAACATCATGAACGAGGAACATCAATATATAAAGGAGATTCTGGAGACAAAGTTCGATGCATTTGCTGAGTTGTTAAAGTCAGAGCTCGGACATCTTAAGGAAGAGGTCAAGAAGATTGAACTTAACCTTGAGACTCATAGGTCTACTAGTGATGAGGAAACTGTGAAGATGGAACAATCTATTGTTCGAATCCATCTCAGGATCGACAGCTTAGAAGAGCGTCTCAAGAAAGCAGAAACACCAGCTAAACCAAATAGGTTAGAGCAGATCAAGACGGCAGCTATTAGTTGGGCCGTTCCAATCTTGATGATCTCAATAGTTTGGTTGATTGGTTCAGGCACCATTGAGAAGTTCATTGATTTCATACTTCACTTGAACAAATAAAAGGAAGATAACTATGTCTGAAGAACAAGAAGAGACTGAACAGAAACAAGACCCTGAGTGGTTGTTAAACATCGAGACCATCTATGATGGCCATGAAGTTTGTGAATCATGCGAAGGGTAATCCGATTAAACTAACAAGGAGCTTTTAATGGCTAATCCAAATCTAATCTTCCTTCTTCCACCACTTCCTGGTGCTGTAGTAGGTGGAGCATCTCAATATACAGACACTGTTTTAACAGACACGCAAGGTGTTTGGAACACTTACATAATCCCTTCTGGGATTGGACCTAACATTGGAGTAGCACTATCTGCTCCTAGTACCGCAGTAGTTAAACTTCAAGCTACAGTTGATAGCATCGCTGCGGTTAGTGGTCAAGATACTCTAGCTGAAGCCGTGACTTTGATCGCAGCAACTTCCTACACTGGTTGGTCTGTAGGTACTTCTGGTGGGGTTATTACCTTTACTGCTGATTCTACTGGTGCAAGAGATGGTACTTACAACTATGACAACGGACAAACTGGTGTCAATGGTTCTATCTCATTGACCACACAAGGTAAGACTGCTGTGAATGCTGTTGATACTTTAACTATTCTCACACCTGCTATAGCAAATGGTAATGTTGGAGTTGCTCTTAATGGTGGATCAAATGTTGATACCGCAGTTCTTTTAGGAGACACTGCTGCACAAGTTGCTACCAAGATTGCAGCCTCTATTTTTACTGGTTATGTGGTCACTAACCCTTCTCCTGGAGTGGTTGTCTTTACAGCTTCTACACCTGGTCCTCAAGTTGGAGCTAACACTCTAACACCTAATGCAACTGGTGTCACTGGTACCTTGCTTCAAACAACTGCCGGTGTTACTGCTGTAGCAGCCATCGCTAAGTTGACCTTAACAAGCGGCGCCTCTCAAGTAGGTACTGTCACTGTTAAGTTAAATGGTGTAGCTTTTACAACTGAAATCACTGAATCTACTAGCATTCTCTGGGTCGATGTTCCTAATGCTACTTCAACTGGAGGTACAGCTTACATTGGAGGTATCTCTTATCCCATCACAGCTTTGAGATCATATGTTGCAACGGCTCTAGCTTCTAATAAGGCCACTGTTTCAATCAGAACCAATGGAGCTAAGTACTGGTAACTAAGCTCTTCTAAAAGTAAAGCCTCCCTAGGGAGGCTTTTTCTTTATTTACTATGGTGATCATGAAGCTGTCTAATCACGAATCTTAACATTGTTAAGTCCTTGATTCTTTGATTGATCTGTTTCCTAACATCTCCAGATAATCTCTTAACTATCTTGGTCAAGTAAGTGATGTCCATCTTAAATCTGTTGTAGCAGACAACCAAGAGGTCTAGACCTGTTTGTCTGTCCGTTCCTGTCTCCAACCACTTGATTAGTTTAGCGAAACTGTCTGTCTCAGGTATGATCGCTATCTGGTCATCCATGGTGGACCCTCCGTCTACAGCTGTCATCTTCCCTTTGAAAGATATGACCTTTGATCTCGAGCGAACCGGTGACCACCACCAAGCCTTTAACGCGTGTAATATATCAGGCATGAACCTTTCTCCTTTTGTATTATAGTTAGTGGCAGAAAATAAAAAAGACCACCCGAAGGTGGTCTCTTTGTAATATACGAGGAACTCTTTACTTGATCAAGTCAAGAAGAGTTTTTATAGCTACTTTGATCTTGTCTAGTTCCTCCTTCATGTTTTGATTTTCAAGCTTCAAGGCTTCGTTCTCTTCCTTCAAAGTGTTCATCTGATTTCTCAATGGAGAAACTCTAACCGTAGTTAAGGTCTCTTCATTCTTCTGAACTATGTTTCCAATGACCGTCACGATCATAGGTTTGCCTGTAGCATCTCCTACGATAGCGACGATCTCTTGATCCTTGAAGGTTGTCAAACGACCGTGCTTAGGTTTGTCCATGTCGAACTGAATCCCGATGTCCTGATGGAACCAATGAACTCCCTTCTGGCCTTCTAGAACCTGTTCAGTGAACTCCCTTTTGTCGTTGAGATCGACTATGCCGAACCGAAGTTCAAGCTGCTCTTGTGCATGTTTGGAAAGTCCGTCGATGTACATTCAAACTCCTTTGGTTTGTGGTCTAAAAGAACGAAAGGGGACCTTTTGGGGTCCCCTTAAATCCTAGTTATGAAAGGCTAGTTGCTCTTGATGTTCTGGATACGAACGTACTTGCCCTTGTCCGTCTCGTTGGCCTTGACGAAGACCCAAACGTTCACGGCCGTCACATTCCCGATGTTCTTCTGGAGGCTGGTCAGGTGCTTGATCATCTCGGCGATCTGAACGGCAACCTTTTCCTTCTTCAGATCACCACGCTTGGCAGCGATCTCCTTCTTGGCAGCTTCCTTGATCTTGAAGATGTCCTTCTCGATCTGAGTCATGTCCTCGAACTTCTTCTTGCTGTTGGCCATCTTTGCGGCCCTCCTGTTCAACGAGCATCTAGTCTTCCATACGGAAGGCATTTTGTTTTGCTCATCTGATAGTTCCATTATACACCGAACAAAAAGTTTGTACACTACTTTTGAAACTTTTTTCAAAAAAAGAAAAGGCCTAGGAATAACCCTAGGCCCTACAACGACTTAGCTCTTGGTGATCTCGTCGATCTTGATCTTCAGTTGATCGATCTGGTTGTCTGTCTCAACCACAAGCCTCTCAAGTGACTGATAATCGGTCTCAATCATCTTGACTGTGGTCTTGTGGTTGTGATTCATCCACTCATAGGTAAAAACTCCTATGGCGATCCAGATTCCCAGGGCTCCAACGAGTGATAGGTTAGGATTGGCAGCTGCCATGAAGACATTGAAGATAGCAGCAGGAACCAGACCAATGGAGATCGAGGTCATCAAGGTCTTGGATTTGGATTGTTTCTCCAACCTCTTGATCTCGATCTTCAACTCCGTCAAACGTTTCGATCCTTCGTGAATAAAGACTCCCATGTTCACCTCCTACAAACTCTCCCTGTCGTACGACAGGGAGTTATTTCTGTTGTCTTACTTGTGGTGAGAAACGGCAGCGTAGGCAATCGCAGAGCCAGCGATGATGGCCACGCTTGTAGAGATGGAGCTGAAGAGGAACAAGCCAATCGCTTGGCGATAAGCAGTGTCCCTCTCCTCGATGGTCTTCTTGAGCTCAGCCCTGAGATCAGCTTCAACCTTAGTATCGGTCTGAGTCTGAGTGGTCTGAGTATCGGCTGGTGGAGGAATAACTTCCCCTTCAGCGAAGATCGTGGTAGACAGCGTGAGAGCCATCAAAGTAGTAGCAATGAACCTTTTCATAAACAAGTTCTCCTTTTCATGTAGTTAGTTACTATATCTCAGAAAGGTTGAATGATGGAAAACTTCCATCATCAATAGTAGAAACCATTACCATCAGGCCTCCACAAACCATCCGAGTATTGACTCAAGTCAAAGATGGATAGAGTGTGAGTAGGGTCTTGATAGGTACTAGTCCAAACTACCTTAGAACCAACCTTCTGAATGACCTGTGTGCTGTACACAACAGGTAAAACCGGACAAGGTACGTTGACGTCTTGAACTGGGTAACTGTTGCTGTTGAATAAGTAGTGAAAGATCACCTCGCCATTGTCATTCAAAACTCTCCAATCCACAGTTGTGTTCGATGGTGGTGGAGGAAGAACGACCACGTGAAGTTGTACCGTAGGGCCTGAGTAAGGCGTAGGTGTAGGACTAGGTGAAGGATCAGGATCACCAGCTTTCGTAGAAGGTGTTGAAGTAGGTGTAGGAAGTCCAACACTAACGATTCCACTAGTGTTCGTCGTTGGTGAATCGCAGGCCACCATCAACAGTGACAACAGTATCAAGACCATGTATCTCATGGTTCTCTCCTTTTCTATGTGATGTCAAAGACCATTACCGTTCGCTCCTCCTAAGCGACACTCCACTCCGTTTTCTTCCTCTACGACTGGTGACGTAGCATCGGCACGTTAGAGTCTCCCACGTCTGAGGTGGGAGGTTTGTCTTAGATGAACCACCAACCCAAGGACATCCTCGTCCTTTGATCGATGAGCTGCTGCATGACGCGTCGTTTCTGATACGACACTGGAACCTGTCCCTTGTAGAGACGTTGGCTCACAACCTCGTAAAGATCGTCAGCATGAGTGTCTAACAGCTTGTAGTTTTGATTGGACTCTTCATACTGTCCGATGATGAAGATCACCAACTCCGGAAGAGTGGTGTAAACTCTAGAGTACCTCCTAGGAGCCTTGGTCTTGGGAAGCTCCAACCTGTTTTGGATGAACCAATAATGGTTCAGAAACTCCTTCGTATGGTCTGGAGCAAACACGAAGGCTCCAACCTCAGGTCTTGCCAACGACAAGCCCATGTACGTGTGCGATCTGATGTTCCCCTTGAACTCAAGATCGTCATCTGTGGTCAGATGAACCTTTCTGAACTGATGCATTCTTGCACCTCCAGGTCCATTATATCACAAGATTCAAAAGATGTACACAACAAAAGAAAGATGAAGAAAGTTCCGTCTTACTACCATTAACTTTACACTGTTAAGATTCGTGAACTGGCAAATAAAAAAGGCTGCCTAAGGGCAGCCCGTTTCAATCTATTTATATTTACTTCTTAACTTTACTGACCGAGGTACTGAAGTGGTTCTTGATATGGGTGACCACTCCATCTTGAGTCAAGGTCAATCGGTCTGAAGGATACCACTTCCTCATATGATCAAGGGCTTCCTTCAACTTGTCAAACTCAAACTCTTTAACATCATGGCCTGAACAAGTCCGTCCCTTTACAATCATCTTGACCTTAGTTTTCATCTTCAATCTCCTTGAGTACAATGTACCATACATACGTAAACGTGTACACAGGAAGATGAAACATTTTACAATCGAGTCCAATGGTAACCTCCAACCTCTTTGTTGTTATCAATAGCATATCTCATCGTGTTGCTCTTGAATGAAATGGAGACTGTAGGATCCAAGTTTAAGCTGTCGTAAGCTATGACCATGGACTTGAAGATCTCACCTGTTTCGACGCATTGAACAGGTTTAGAGTTTCCTAAGTTATTTGGGTTTGGACCTCTAAGTTTGATCTCTCTATTCATCGTAGGTTGTAGATCTTTCTTCTTAGCATTCGTAGCCTTTCTCGTAGCAGAGATCTTAGACCTTGTCTCAGGAGATAACCTTCTATTTCTGTTGGCTTCACTGATCTTCTCTCTCATCTCAGGTGTCCAAACTTGTTTAGGTCTTGGCTTAGAGACCTTCTGTTGAGACATCAACAACTCACCTCTAATCTTTCGTTCTTTTTTAACTGACTCTTCTCGTTCAGCGAAGGCATCATCTAGAACATGATTAGATGCAGGAGCTTTGATATCTTTGTTGATCCAATGATCTTTCTTAGCTCTAGCTTCTTCTTCAGTTAAGGCCCAGAAGATGTCCTCATAAGGACGTTTGTTTAAGTAGATCCCTCTCTTAGTTCTATCATTAACATTGAACGAGTCATCAAAGGTGACTTGAAGTTCATCAGAGTCTAGAGAAACTCCAAACAACTTTCTACTCTTGTCTAGAGTCTTGATCAATCTAGTGATCTTAGTTCCTATGATGTTGTCAATGTCTCTTGGAAATCTCTTAACAAAGTTATGGCCACTCGTCTTCATGATATAACCTGAAGAGTAGATCCTTCCATATTTCTCTTCTATATCATCAATATGAGAGAAGACCTCCCAAGTGACGGTCTCCATGTACACGATCCTTGGGTACTCAAAGTCTTCTAACTCAGCTAGCTCTTCATAAGTTAAGGTCTTCTTCTTAAGTTCATGAAGATCCTTTCTTTTCAACCAATCTATCTTATCTTGTCTTGTCACCAATAGACTATGAAAGTAGAACTCATACTCAGGAGATGGATGCCTTCGTCTTTCTGGTTCAGGTCCATAGTCATCATCTAAGATGTCAATGAGGCGGAGTTCAAAGTCTGAGATCATGGTATGTAGTATAGTTACTCCACCATGAAGAAGTGTTCGTCAACAGTCAACAGAAGTTTCTTCAAGAGAAGCTCCTTCTCCTTTGGTTCTAATCTAGACAACAAATCAATCAATGTCTTCTCATCATCTTCCATGTTACACCTGTTCCTTTTTCTTTCTATTTCTTGTGATCTTCTTAAATCTTTCGTCTAACAGTTCCTTAAACTTCTTTTTGAAGTCCTCGGAGTTAGGATACTGTTCTTGTAAGTTCTCAAGTGTCTCAGTTCTAAAGGCCGTCCACCAATGACCATTCTTTCCTTTGATCTTACTCTTGTCACTTGTCACTACTTTATTCAAGTTAGATATGTTTGTTGAGTCTGAATCAATCAACTCTTTATATGCATCTGTCACAGAATCAAAGTTAAAACTTTCTTCAGTCTCTTTACAAATCATTGTGATTCTAACAGTTCTGTTATTTGTAAAAGCTAAACCATAACGTTTCATTGATCTCTGTGTTTCTTTTGAAGCCAAGGAAACCTTCTTAATCTTACCATCAAAAAGGTTCTCGTAAGTTCCTTCACTACTATCAAGAATGTAGGATCCTTTCATCACACTCCACTCATTCAACTGACTGATCGGTAAGTACAAGATGCCTGACAATACTGTGAAACCTTTCATCAACAAAGCTTCGTCACCTGCTTTCGTATATGTGTCGATGATGTCATAAAGTTTCTTTGAATCCATCACATGGACATAAGTTAAGTCTTTGTCTTTCTTATCGACAAAGGATAAGATGAAGTTGTCAACTGTGTTCAAGTAACTGTGCTTGTTCTTTCCGATAAACACCTTCAAACAATAATCATAAACCACCTGATCATCAAGTCCTGTCCCTGTAGCCATCCATTGTGCTGATGTCGTCACTCTACTAAAGGTTTTATTTCCTTTGTCATCTGTCCAATAAAGATGTGCCGTCTTATGAACTTCTCTGTTGAACCTTGTTACCTTCATAAAGGATCCACCTTTAATGAAGAACTCCTCATTTAAGACACCTGAGATGTTATTGATGACATGATCCAAGATTTTATGAGAAACCAAATATTGATTCATGATAAAACTCCTTATGACTTAGTTAGTATAAGAAAAAGACATAAGTTAGAAAAAATAAAATAAATGTTCTAAATAAGACAGTGTTCAAAGAAACTCAAAGATACTATAACATTTTAGTTGATCTGAGTCTTGTTATGTACTCGCTTAAAAAAGACAGTTGTAGTAATCATATTATCTTACTATTATTATAGTTCTTAGTGCTTAATACAACTGTCCTTTTTAGGAAGCTAAGATGAACAAAATGAAGATTCAACCTTTTCAAACTACTGCCACTAACTAATCATAAAGGAGAAGATCATGGCAAAGAAGAACACCAAGAAGATTCATGAGGACATTGTCAAAGAGGTCAAGTCTAGACTTAGATCAAATGGCTACAGGTTCTTAGAGAACGGGGCTAAACAATACTTGATCATCGACAATGTGATCCAACCTTTAGAGATCAAGGGAACAATCAACAAACAGGGAGACCATATCTACCTTGAGTATTGGAACAATCAACAAGTTGCTATTTGGAATCGTCCAGGACCCGCGTGGTTCGCTTACTACATCAATGATCAGGTTATCATTTGTAAGTGGAAGGAGTTGAAAGACGCGGCACTGGTAAAGCTCCACGAGTTAACTAGTATGCCTAACTACTACAAGGAGACATTGACCTCTTGTGGATACTTGTTTCCAATCAAGGACATCCCTAATGCAAGGATCTACTAGTCTGTTCCAGTTGAGGTTAACCTTGATCTTGAGTGGCTCGGACCTATTAGAACTTCCTCTACTAACTGATAAGGAGAAGACGGCCATGACACAGACCGAGCTAACACAAAGGATCCTTGATAACACGATTGATTACTTGAAAAGAGCTCCTAGTAACACAC
>Ga0164309_10000270_pt1 | contig 30909 bp, 24 predicted proteins | sample Whisoiple_247_MG_FD_109984 | JGI IMG/M metagenome (GOLD analysis project Ga0164309, IMG submission 109984) | Soil microbial communities amended with fresh organic matter from upstate New York, USA - Whitman soil sample_247_MG | ecosystem: Environmental > Terrestrial > Soil > Unclassified >...
CCCCCGATCCGGACGCCGCTGGCCGGCTCCAAAACTGTGCGCCCGGGACCGCCGACTGCGATCGCAACCCAAGCAACGACTGCGAAGCCGTCCTCGCCGACGACCCTGAAAATTGCGGCGTCTGCGGCGTCCAATGCAGCGCCCTCAACGCAAACACCGGTTGCCTCGGCGGCACCTGCCGCATCATCTCCTGCACCCCCGGCCACTGCGATACCGACAAAGACCCCGAAAACGGCTGCGAAACCGTCGCCAAAACCTGCCACCCCTGAACGTCTTTCGGTAGACGTAAACCGCAACCCGCGCTATCCCTCCGCTCACCTAAGCAGCTCGAGTGGCGGAATTGGCAGACGCACCGGATTTAGGTTCCGGCGGGGCAACCCGTGGGGGTTCAAGTCCCTCCTCGAGCACTGAAAGTACGGGTTGCAGTCTTACGGCGAATGCCTAGCTGAGGTCCGTCGGAGTGCAGCGTAGAGCACTTCCTCCGGTACTTCATAGCCCTCGACGCGAAGTGATTGCTGCACGCTTCGCACCAGGCGCGCTGCGCCGTTCTCTTGCCTCCCAGTAGCGGCGCGAAGCCTAGCCTTTAGCTCGCTCAACTTGGTACGCGACGTCACGTGGGCCATGGCTTCGGTAGCATAGTCGGTGATGACCTTGACGCGATCGCGGTGCCTTTCCATGTACTCTCCTCACGCGGTCGGCTCGATCCGACCCGTCAACCAGAGTCGAACCCGTGAGCGAATCGCCGGTAGAAGTCTTCGAACTGATCGTGGGCATGTTTTTGGCGGTGGTCGTGCTGCACTACTTGGCGTCGCGGCTTTCCCTGCCGCCAGCAGTCGCGTTGCTCGTCGGCGGCGGCGCCCTGGCTTTCACGCCGGGGCTGCCGACCATCCACCTGAACCCGGAACTCGTGCTGTTGATTTTCTTGCCGCCATTGCTGATGGACGGCGCGTGGTTCACGGCACACGCCTCTTTCCGCAAGCACCTGCGCGGAATCTTGTCGCTCGCGATAGGTGCCGTATTGTTTACGACCGGTGTCGTCGCGGTCGTTACTAGGCTGCTGGTTCCGGCGCTGCCATGGGCAGCTTGCGTAGCGCTGGGCGCAATCGTTTCTCCGCCGGACGCGGTATCGGCCCGCGCTGTGTTGCAGCGCGTGAAGCTGCCGCGCCGACTGAGCACGTTCCTGGAGGGGGAGAGTTTGCTGAACGATGCGACCGGGTTGGTCCTGTTTCGGTTCGCGGTCGCCGCGGTGCTCACTGGCGCCTTCAGCATCCCGGCCGCCGCCGGCAGCTTCGCTGTTCTGGTCGCCGGCGGTGTGATCGTTGGCGGCGTCATTGGGGGCGCGTGGGTGCGACTCGTGCGCCGCCTGGGCGATGACAGCTTGGTGATCTGCGCGTCGATTTTGATTTGTTGGGTGGCTTACATGTCGGGCGAGCTGCTGCACGTCTCTGGTGTCATCGCCACCGTGACGGCGGGCTTGATTTGCGGCTGGTACCAGCACGTGGTTTTCAGGGCGACCACGCGCATCCGTGGTGTCGCGACGTGGCAGGTACTGGTCTTCTTGCTGGAGGCCGCGGTGTTCATACTCATCGGCTCCTCGCTGCGCGACCTGCTCGAGCGCGTCGGCGGTGCAGGCGTCGTGGTTCAGAGGATGGGCCTCACGGTGCTCGCGATTGTGTGTGCCGTCACATTGGCGCGCTTCGCTTGGGTCTTTGGGACGGAGCTCGTCTTGCGCACGCTGCGGCGCGCGGGCGTGAGCCGAGCGGAGCCGCTAGGGGCGGGGGCCGCGACCGTCATGAGCTGGGCGGGCATGCGCGGTGTGGTCACGCTTGCAGTCGCGCTGACGCTCCCTGATTCGATGCCCGGGCGCGACCTGATGCTGGTGACTGCGTTCGCGGTGATCCTGGTCACGGTCCTCATCCAAGGTACGACGCTGGGTGCGGTGATCCGCTGGGCGCGCTTGCGGGACGACGAAGGCTCCCAGCCACCGCTCGAGATCTTTGCGGCCGAAGCCGCCATCTTCGCAGCCAGGCTCGCAGCTATGGAACGCCTTGCCTATGACGCCGCCGGCCAGCTCATTCATCCCCAATTGTTGGAATTTCACCGTCGCCGTGCAGCCGCTTCCGCAAGCTTTCAAGGCACTGCCGAAAAGCGCGAGCAAGCCATCACCGCTCACTTCGACACCATCATCGCCAGCATCGCCGCTGGCCGCATCGAATTGGTCCGACTCCACCGCGCCCACGAGATCGACGATGAGGTCCTGCACAACCTCGAGCACGACCTCGACCTCGAAGAACTCGGCGCGATTGCCGCAAAAAATACTTGAGCGACACGGGTCGGACACCGCGCCTACCGAATTTAGGGTTCCGGCGGGGCAACCCGTGGGGGTTCAAGTTCTGCAGAGCCGAAAAAGCGGTCCGCAGTAACGACGCAATCTCGACGTGTTCGTCATCCGTCTTCGAATCGTCCACTCAAAATTTCGGCGGGGGAGGAGCGGTGAGCGCTCCGGGAGCCAAACCGAGGGCATGTTCGAGCGCAGTGACTTGTTGGACGGCGTCGTCGAAGCCGTCTTTGCCGAAAGTCTTGTGTTCGATGTCTTCGAACCGCTCGCCCATTTCGTCGAGCTGCGTTGGAGAGAGCGCTTTCTTCCACGCCGGAAACACGATCGTGTCCTCGCGCGCCGCGTGCTCTTCGTACATCAGAGCGAACGAATCGAGCACGCGGGCCAAAGGAGCGGCTACCGCGGTGATTGGTTTTTGGGTCGCGACCAAGATGTAGTCGGTAATCTCGCGACCTCGCCGATGCTGTTCGAGCAGTAGGGGGACCTCGGCGGCGGCAGCGCCGCCAGCGGCTTGGACCGCGGGGAAGAGGTGTGCCTCTTCCAACTCTTTCTCGTGATAGTCCTCACCAAAACTGTGAATGAGCTTCGCGGCACGCTGAATGGCGTCGAGCGGAACAGTGGCTGGCTCGCTGCGCAGTCGCGTGGCTGATAGTCGGTAGACGACGAGGATGCGTCGAATGACGCCGTGCTCGCGCATCAAGTCTTCCGTCGCGCCGACCTCTCGAGCTTCATCCTCGGTCTCTTTTCTTTCTTTTGCGTCGGCAGTGAGCGGTCGAGGGGAAGTCGGAGGAGCCGGTTCGGGATAGATCCGGGCGTCGTTGCGACACGCTGCCAGCAGGGTGCTTGCACCAGCCAACGTCAGAAACGAGCGTCGTGCCTCTGGGTTCATCGCGGCGCTTCTCCATGTGGAACTCTAGCCTCGGAGTCCATGGGCAGGGATGGTAGCAGAGCCTCGAGCCCGGGTTGGTTGGACGGGTTCGGAAGCGTAGGTGAATCGCCCGCAGCGGCGGCGACCGATGCATTCGTCCCGTGAGCTGAGCATTCACGCCCCACGCGCCGCTCGCTCCATTTCGCGCCCGCACCGACCACGGCGCGGCGAGCTGCACTCATCCAACGCTCAGCGAGTGAGGTTTCGAGATGGAGTTTCGTTGAGCGATAGCCAAAACGCGCCAATCGTTTGAGCTGCGGTGATGAACTCCGCGTACGCTACGGGTTTTCGGACGTAAGCGTTCGCGCCGGAGGAGTAGCCTTGGGCCAGGTCTTCGTCCTGTTTGGATGAGGTCAAAATGACGACAGGCAACGCGCTCGTCCGTGCGTCCGCTCTGATGCGTCGCAGCACTTCTAGCCCGTCAATCTTCGGCAATTTGAGATCCAGCAGCACCAGCGCAGGCAGCGCGGCGGCGTCCCGCGCAGCATGAGCGCCCGTAGCAAACAAGAAATCGAGCGCCTCTGCCCCGTCCCGCGCGACGCATACTTGGGGTGCCGCTGCGCATTTCTTGAGCGCCAGAACAGTGAGCTTTTCGTCGCTTGCATTGTCTTCGATCAATAGGATGAGCTTGGTCATGAACTTCGTTTCCCTTCGCTCGGTAGCGTGAAGTAAAAGCAAGCCCCGGCGCCGATGCTTCCCTCGGCCCAGATTTTACCGCCGTGACGGTGCACGATACGCTGCACGGTCGCGAGTCCGATGCCGGTCCCTGCGAATTCATGATTTTGATGCAAGCGTTGAAATGGCGCGAACAACTTCTGCGCGTAAGCCATGTCGAAGCCAGCACCGTTGTCGCGGACGTAGAACACTCGCTCGCCGTCGCGTTCATCCATGCCAACGGTGATTTGCGCTCGATCGACCTTGCTCGTGAACTTCCACGCGTTGCCGAGAAGATTGTCCAGCAGCGCGCGAATCAGGATCGGGTCCGCGTCGGCAATCAGCGGGTCTTGCACGGCGATCGCGACCGTGCGAGCCGAGTCTTGCGCTCCGAGACTCGACAGCGTGAGGCGCACCAAATTGGCTACGTCCACTGTTTCGCGCCGCAGTTCGCTGCGTGTAACGCGCGACAGCGAAAGTAAGGCGTCGATCAGTGCGCCCATGCGGTCGGCGTTGAGTAGGATTTCGTTCAGCCAATCTTGGCCCTGCGCGTCGAACTTGTCCTGGTACTCCTCCAGCAAAACGTGTGCGAAGCCATTCATTCCGCGCAGCGGGGCGCGCAAATCGTGCGCCACTGAGTAGCTGAATGCTTCCAACTCGCGACTGGCGGCTTCGGCCGTTTCCTTCGCGCGTGCCAGTTCTCGTTCGCTACGTCTCCGCTCGGATACGTCGCGCGCGACCTTGGCGATGCTGACCACGCGCCCGGCTCGGTCCCGAACTGGCGAGATGGTCAGCGACACGTCGACGAGTGAACCGTCCTTGCGACGCCGCACCGTGTCGATGCGTTGTACGTGGCCTGAGGCTACCTTTTTCAACGTGGCAACGAACTCCTCTTCTCGTTCGGTCGGAACGATGAGCGAGATGGAGCGCCCAATGATCTCGTCGGCGGTGTAACCGAACAAACGACACGCGCCTTCGTTCCAGCTCAGCACAAGCCCTTCCAAGCTCTTGCCGATGATGGCGTCGTCGGACGACTCGACCAGAGCGGCAAGGCTGGCACGCTGCTGCTCGGCCTTCCGCCGATCGCTGATGTCACGGATGGCGCTGGACACGAGTAGGCCGCTCTCGACTTCCAGAGGGCTCAGACTGACCTCAATCGGAAACTCGCTGCCATCCTTGCGGCGCCCGTACAGCTCCAGATCCGCCCCCATGGGGCGCACGTGATGCTCGCGAAAGTAGGTCGCTCGATGGGTCGGGTGTGCTGCCCGAAAGCGTTCAGGGACTAGCAGCTCGATGGTCTGCCCCACCAACTCGCTACGAGCATATCCAAATAGTGCTTCCGCCTGACCATTGACCAGCACGATTCTGCCAGTCTGATCGACGATGACCATCGCATCCGGTGCAGTTTCGAGCAGGGCTCGAAAGCGAGCCTCTGTGGCACGGGCTTCGCGCAATCGCTCGGCTGCGGCTTGGGCCTCCTTCCGTTCGGTCAAGTCGAGAATGAACGACATTGCCAGCGGCGCTTCCCCCCCGACCATCGCCGAGCCGACCAAAACCGGCACCCGTCTGCCGTCTTTGCGAATGTATTCCTTCTCGCGCAGTGCGGCGACGTCCAATCTCGACAGCTGTTCGACGGCTGCCTGGTCACCAGCGCGGTACTCAGCCGGAGTTAGGTTGGACCAGACGAAGCTCGCGGACAGGACTTCATCGCGACCGTAGCCCAGCAGGGAGAGAGCAGTATCATTGATCTCGACGATGCGACCCTGCAGGTTGCCAACGACGATGCCGACAATGCCCGACTCGGATAGACGAGTGAACCGAGCTTCAGCGTCCGCAATGGGCGACATCGATCACCTCCGTGCCGGATGGGTAAAACGAATCATTGGAACCTGAAGACTCGATTGTCCATTCGCCAACACGAGCTAATCACGCTCCAGCCACGCGTCGGACAATTCTCGTGGCTGATGAAAGAACCAGCGACTCTTCTAACTGTAAAGGGGGCTGTTGCAGAAATGCAGATGGCGAAATTAAGTCCTCGAGTTGTGCCGTGTGAAGTTCAGCTTTCCTTAGGAACCGCTGATCCCCGGTGATACATCCGCTGGAGGGATATGCCGATTCAGAAGCTACGGGTCTTGTTGGTCGAAGACTCTCCGTCCGACGCCAAGTTGCTCCTGCACGAACTGCGGGGCGGAATTCCGTTGCTCGAGTGCGAGAGAGTCGAGGACGCTTCCGCGATGCGCGCGGCGCTCCTCACTCGGTCTTGGGACGTGGTGATCAGTGATTGGGCATTGCCGGCGTTCAGTGGACTTGCTGCGCTCGCGCTCGTGGGTGAATTGAACCTCGATCTCCCGTTCATCATCGTGTCCGGTACCATTGGCGAGACGGTCGCAGTCGAAGCCATGCATGCCGGCGCACATGACTACTTGATCAAGGGCAATCTGAAACGGCTAGTCCCGGCGATCGAGCGAGAGATCCGCGAAGCAGGGACGCGTGCGGCGCGCCGAGCCGCAGAGCTCGAGCTGGCAAAGGCCGCCCAGCGATACCGCGCTCTGTTCGACGATAGTCCGCTGCCGACATGGGTTTGCGACCCGGCAACGCAGTCATTGATCGCCGTCAACGACGCGGCCATTCGTCACTACGGCTACAGCCGCGAACAATTCGCCGCGTTGACCATCGCCGATCTGGAGATGGGGAGCGTGCCGCCGCCGAGCGGCGGGCCGCAGCATGAGTTTGCCATCGAACGAGGCACCGCGCTCAGACACAAGAAACGTGATGGTTCTCCAATTTGGGTCGAGCTCACGATTCACGATCTCGAGCTGGAGGGTCGTTTAGCTCGCTTGTATGTCGCTCACGACGTGACACAACGAAAAGAAGCGGAAGCACAGCTGCGTAAGACCGAAGAACAACTACGTCGTGCGCAGAAGATGGAGGCCATCGGCAACTTGGCCGGTGGGATCGCGCACGACTTCAACAACCTGTTGTCGGTGATCCTCGGCTACACCGGAATCGCACTCGATGAGTTGAGGCCGGGCGAGCCAATTCGCGCGGACATCGAGGAGGTTCAACTGGCGGGACGGCGAGCCGCGACGCTGACGCGGCAATTGCTCGCGTTCAGCCGCAAGCAAATCCTGCAGCTCGTGGTGTTGGATTTGAACGAAATCGTGACCAACATGGAGCGCATGTTCGGGCGTTTGATCGGCGAAGATGTTCAGGTTGCGATCATGAGCGAGCGCGGGTTGGGCAAGATTCATGCGGACACCGGGCAGGTCGAGCAGATCTTGATGAACTTGGTGGTCAACTCACGAGACGCCATGCCCGATGGCGGGAAGTTGACGATCGAGACGTCGAACGTGGAGTTGGACGCGGCGTATGCGGCCGATCACCTCGGCGTGAAGCCCGGTGGGTACGTGATGCTCGCAGTCACCGACACCGGCACCGGTATGGACGCTGAAGTTCAGGCACGCGTGTTCGAGCCATTCTTCACGACGAAAGGACAAGATCGCGGAACAGGGCTCGGGCTCGCGACGGTGTTCGGCATCGTGAAGCAGCTGGGCGGTCACATCTGGCTGTATAGCGAGGTTGGCGCCGGAACCACGTTCAAGATCTATTTCCCAAGGAACGATGATGACTGTGAGGCACCGGCGCTGAGCAACGGTGAGCCGATGGTGCTGACTGGTAGTGAAACGATTCTCCTGGTCGAAGATGAAAAGCAGGTGCGTGAGCTAGCGCGCACCATCCTTCGCAAGGCTGGCTACAATGTGCTGGATGCTCAAGGGGGCGGTGATGCGTTGCTGATCTGCGAGCAATTCACCGGCAGAATTCAGCTGCTCGTCACCGACGTCGTGATGGCGCGCATGAGCGGCAAGCAGTTGGCGGAGCGGCTCGCTCCTCTGCGCCCAGACATGAAGGTGCTTTACATGTCGGGCTACACCGACAATTCCATCGTGCACCACGGCATCCTCGACTCCGGTATCGCTTTTCTCGAGAAGCCGATTACGCCGCCGCTACTGTTGCGCAAGGTTCGCGAAGTACTGAATGCGTCGCGCTAGGACAAAACACCGCTGCCAGTTTTTGCGGTGAGCCAGGGTCTCCCTGAGCGCCCTATTCTCCAAAGTGAAAACGACGTGACTGTCATTCAGGCGCGCCGCACGCCAGCCACTCACCGAGTTTGCGCCGCTCTGCCTCGTCTACCGACGCGCCCTCTGGCATGTATGTATTCACCGCTTTGGGGCCCGCGGCGGCAGAGCGGTCGATGTCGCTCGATGCCGCTCGGATCTCGGCGATCGAATCGAACTTGGGTGATTGCGGCCCGCGCGCCGAGTGGCAAGCCAGGCAGTGGTCCTGCATGAACGCCTCACCAAAATTGGCGTACGTGAGCGTCGAGGTGGTTGGACAGGTGCTGCCCGTGGCATCTCCCGGACCACTCCCACACGCAAGGAGGACGGCTGCGACACAGAGTGCGCAGGCAAAGCGCGGCATTCGATTGGTTTTCATCAGACGGAGCTATGGGTGCCAAGGGGACGCCTTGGCAAGGCACCAAACGGCGTTTTTCCTCAGAGCATCAATTGGTCGCGCTGGAGCAGGAGGTGTGACCCCGATCGACATCACGCACCTTCGAGTGGCTACAGGGATCGGGACAGATGGGTCTCGGATCAGGCAGACAAAGATCCCCCTTGCCGCACTCTAGGACCAGCCCGTCATGTCTCCAGCCACCCGCGTGCCGCTCATGCTGGTTCCCGCCGCCCCGGCTGGGGGCGAGAGCGAGGATCCTGGCGCACCGGGCCTGGACGACAGCGCGTTGCTCGCGGGCCTCAAAGCGCGAGACACCTCGGTCAGCCGAGCCTTCTACGCCCGCGTTCGCCCGATCGTCGACAGAACACTGGCGCGCCTCTTGGGGCCACGTGACAGGGAGTACGAGGACGTGGCGCAACGCGCGTTATTCGAACTCGTCAGCACGATCGACCGCTTTCGTGGCGAATGCCCGTTGGATGCTTGGACCTCCATCGTGACCGCGCGCGTGGCCTACCGCACGATTCGACGTCGGCGTGTCGAACGCCGCCTGTTCGTCGACGAGCAACCGGAGGACGTCCCACGCGCGACCCGCAGCCACTCCAATGCCGTTGCTGCTCGTCAGGCCATCGAGCGCGTGCGCGCCGAACTCGAACGCATGAACGCGGATCGCGCCTGGACGTTCCTGTTGCACGACGTCTACGGATATGACCTCAAGGAAGTCGGGCAGATCACCGGGGTCTCCCTGTCCGCTGCGCAGAGCCGCCTCGTGCGCGGGCGGCGAGAAATCCACGAGCGTATCAAACAGGACGTGGCTCTGGCGCTTCCTGAAGCAATCCACGGAGGACGAATGAATACTCCGCGCTATGCAGCAGCTGCCGCGAAGTTGCTCCAAAGGTTCTTGCCGGGAGCGACCATCGCTTCCGGGGACGAGGAGCGCGGAATCGTCACCATCGAACGGGCGATGCGGGCTCGAACGCGCCGACGCCGACTGCTGACAATCGGCGCTTCGTTGGCTGCCGCAGCGGCGATCTCGATCGTCGCAAGCCAGCTCGGCAATTGGCGCCAATCGGCGGCTAGTACGGCAGGGATCGCGATCAACGTTACCCCTTCGGGCCACGGTGCGGCGCTGGCTCGCAATGAACGTGAAGCTCCGCTGGAGGCGCAGTCTTCGATTGAGTCGGGGCAACGCATCGAAACGCCGGCGGACGGCGGGGCCTCGCTTCAGTTTTCGACCGGCACATCGGTGACGTTGGCTGGTCGCACTTCGTTTCGGGTCGACAGTCAAGGCGCCATGCAGCGCTTCACGTTGCAGCGAGGCGAACTTGCTGCGCACGTGGCCAAGCTCGTCGGCGCGCAGCGCTTCATCATCGACACCCCTGACGCACAGGTCGAGGTGCGCGGCACACGCTTCCGTCTGCGCGTGATCGGGCAGGGCGAGTCGTGTGGCGCGGGAGCTCGAACTCGGCTGGATGTCAGCGAGGGCGTGGTCGAGGTACGCGTCGCCAACGGCGCCGTAACGAGTGTCAGGGCTGGTGCATCGTGGCCAACGGACTGTTCAGGACCGGCGGATGTGCCGCAGAGCCCCGCGCCGTCCCAATCCGTCGCTCGGGACGCGCGAAGCGCAGCGCCGAAGCACGAGGCTCGTTCGGGCGCACCCACGGCGCGCGCTGCCGCGAGAGAAACCGAGGCCGAGCGCGTCTCTGGCCTCACCGCGCAGAACGACCTATTTGCCGAAGGTATCGCACGCGGTCGACAGGGCGACACGAGCGGTGCTCTGCGTGCCTATCAAGAGCTGATGACCCGCTTCCCGGGCAGCGCATTGGCTGAAAATGCCATGGTCGAGCGCATGCGGCTATTGGCCCAGACAGCCAATGGGGCCAGTGAAGCGAGGCGCTACTTGGCACGCTATCCACATGGCTTCGCCGTTCGTGAGGCGGAGAAGCTCGCGGCGGAACCTTGACCGTGTTTGCCGTGCCGCGCGCGACTCGCCCGCTAGGCATTGTGCTCGCCGTCATCGCGTTCATCGTTCTCGATCCGGCGTGCAATCAACGCTTCGAGTTCGATACGGAACCGGAGGACTCTGGAGCGGGCGGTTCGCCCAAGACGAGCGCCGGCGACTCGAACGGTGGTTCGATGAACGGTGGCGTTGCAGGAGTGAGCGCTGCTGGTGGCGAGCCTGGCGCCGCGGGAAGCAGCACGACGGCGTGCGGTGACGTCAGCGAGTGCACGGCGGGGACGCACTGCGCGGGTGGACAATGCGTCCAGTGCGCGGCAGACGCAGATTGCGCCGTTTATGGTTTGCCCCGGTGCGAGCCCACTCGGCATCGCTGCGTGGCCTGCCTCGGCACGTCAGATTGCGGGCGTGGTTTCGCCTGCGACTCCCTGGCCAATCGCTGCTTGCAGAGTTGCCTGGACGACGACGCTTGCCCGTCGAGTGCCCACGGTTGCGACGAGCGCCGGCAGGTTTGCTACCAGTGCGACGAAGATCGCGAGTGCGCCACTTCATCCGTCGGCCATTTGTGCGCCATTGACGGCAGCGGATGCGTCCAATGTCGCAAAGACACCGATTGCCCCAGCCAATACTGCGATCAACTGAGCGGCCGCTGTGTCGAGTGTCGGACTGGGGGTGATTGCGTATCCCGAATTTGCAATCCCGCGACGTTCAGCTGCGTCCCGAATTGAGCGTCTGATCTGAAGATTGGGGCGCTCGCAACCCAGCAGCGCACCTCCCAGGTCGAAATCGTTGCGCACGCGGTCCGCCGTCTCAACCAAGCTCGCGGAGCTGGTCGTCGTCGCGTCGTGTTCGGATGCCCTACCCACGCGCGAATCAGGCAGCGATCTGAGCTCAGCTTGCCCGGCTGCCCTCGCCACCAAGAGCTAGCCAAAATTCTCGACGTTTCGAGCTGCTCGTTTCGAGGCCGCGGCCGAGTTGGGGCGCGGTTCGGCATCGGGCCTCGGCCCGGTTCGCTCGAGCCAGCGCGCGAAATCCGCTATCGCAAGCGGGCGGCTAATCAAGAAGCCTTGCGCTTCTTCGCACTGCTGGTCCGCCAGGAATTGTAGCTGCTCCTCTGTCTCCACCCCCTCCGCGACAACGTGTAGCCGTAGGCTCTTCGACATCGCGATGATGGCGGCCGCGATCGCTGCGCTGTCTCGATTCGTAGTCACATCACGGACAAACGAGCGGTCTATCTTCAAAGTGTCGATGGGAAGTGAGCGAAGATACGCGAGGGACGAGTAACCCGTTCCGAAGTCATCGATAGCGACGCGCACGCCGATACCTCGCAGCGCGGCGAGTACCTTAGAGACGTGCAGAATATCGTGCATCAAGGCGCCTTCGGTGACCTCGACTTCGAGCAATTCGGGTGGCAGTCCCGTGGATTCGAGTACGCCCATGACCACCGCTTGCAGGTTCTGTTCTCGAAACTGCCGCGCAGATAAGTTGACCGCGACAGATAGGCGTCGTCCCGCGTCCAGCCAAGCTCGCGCCTGGGTGCATGCTTGCCTCAGCACCCACTCCCCGATGGGTACGATGAGCCCGATCTCCTCGGACAGCGGAATGAAGTCCAGCGGCGAGACTAAACCGGTGCCGTTGCGTCGCCAGCGGAGTAGCGCTTCCACGCCCAAGAGCGCTCGTGAGCGGCAATCGACTTTGGGCTGATAGAAGAGTTCCAGCTCGTCACGGTCCAGCGCGTGTCGCAACCCGTTCTCCAAATCCAAGCGCGCGAGCGCGCGCGGCTGAAGGCTCTTCGAGTGACGCTGAAAGCGGCCGCCTCCGCTGAGCTTGGCCTGATCCATGGCGGCGTCCGCGCTACGTAATAGCGTTTGAGCGTCCATCCCCGCGGTCGGGAAGAGCGCAATACCGATACTGGCGGACAGGAAGACTTCTTGTCCAGCGCATGAAAACGGCTCAGCGACGCTGCGCAGGATCTTTCCGGCAAGCTCATCCGCGCCGCCGCAATTGGCTACGTGCGGAATCAATGCCACGAACTCGTCCGCCCCAAAACGGGCGAGCATCGTGGTTGGCGTAGCTCCGCTTGGGCTCGAGCACGCTGCAAGGCACTGCGCCAACCGGTCTTTGGCCTGGAGGAGTAAATCGTCGCCGACGCAGTGCCCTAGGCTATCGTTCACGCGCTTGAAGCCATCGAGATCGACGTGAAGAATCGCGCCTCTACCTTGCTCGCTCGAGGCTTGGAGCTCACTCTCCAAGCGCTGGGTCAAGTAGCCGCGGTTCGGCAAGCCGGTGAGGTTGTCGTACAGAGCCAAGTGCTCGATGGTCGCCTCGTTCCGTCGTTGATCGGTGAGATCTTGCACCGTACCTCGGAAGACGGCGCGCTGCCTCGTCGAATCCGGTACGCACACCACTTCATGATGGACGGAGCGCTGCTCGCCGTTCGGAAGCAAAACGCGGTGATCGAGGGAGACACTCTGACTACTCGGATGGGTCTCGAGTAGCGCCTTCACTCGCGGTCGGTCGGTTTCGCGAACGTGATCGAGCAAGCACGAAATGCCGAGATGCACCTGGTTGTCGAGGCCTAGTGTCGCTTGCGCTTCATCCGACAGCGTTAGCGTTTGCGTGTCTGGAGCCCACTCCCAATCCCCCAGCTTCGCGAGGCGTCGAACTTCTTTTAGCCGTTGTTCGGTGGCGAGCAATTGTGCCGCGGTGTCCGCGGCTCCTATCAGCCTCCTGACGCGCTGTTGCAGCACCATGCGATTGAAAGGCTTGTCGATGAAGTCGGTTGCGCCACAGGCAAAGCCCCGAGTAACCGAGGTAGGGTCGTCCAACCCGGTCATCATCAGGATAGGGACACGTGAACCGTGCGGCAGCGCACGGATTGCCGCGCATGCCTCGAAACCATCGAGGTTCGGCATGAGTTTACCGAGCAAAATCAGATGTGGACGCAGTTGCTCGAACCGTTCGACAGCCTCGACCCCACTCGACGCATGGTGGACATCGTAGGCATCGCTGGCGAGGACAGCGACGAGGAGCATCCGAACGGCCTCGTCGTCGTCGGCAATGAGTATGCGTCTGTGAGCTTCAGTTGGCGAGTTTTGCATCTTCGTGGGCGCTGGTAGAAACTAGCGTCGGGTGGCAGCTATCCGAGGAACGGCCAGCTCCATGCGCTTGTTGCGTGCTGACGAGCGAGACTTGAGTCCCGCGAGCGTCGGTGACCAGCATGACTTCTCGGGCCAATGGCAGCTCTGAACGGGGAAATACTCGGTTGGAAGAACTCGAGTCCTCGAGATACCGAAACTGCCAAAATGCAACGCAGGCGCGTGCGTCCTCGGACCGTGCACTCCGTCGCTGGGGTGGGTTCGAGTACGCACGCCGCCGGGTTCGTTCACGAGCACGAAGGTTCACGCGCGGTGCCCAGTGCCTGAGGCGCGTGTGCAATAGATCCGCAAACGCTCAAGCCGCCTGAACCAATTGATCGGACGCCGAGATCCTGACGGTCACGCGAGGTGCTTGCTCTTGGCAATCTTCCAGATCACCAATGCCTCGAGGGCGACCAGAAAAGCAGTCGTCGCATTGACGATGAAGACAATGGCGTGATTCATGGCGGCTCGCCTTCCGATCAGCTGACTCAGTTCACGCTTTTCGGTGATTCGACGGGTTTGCCAGTCCACGGGGGCTTTGGCTCTGCTTTGCCGTTCTCGGTCATAGCCGGCTCCGGCGCATCCGTCACACCACGCGCCGCGCGGACCTCCACGCGGGTCATTGGCCCGCGCAGGAGCGACATGGCGTAGCGTGGTTGCAGCAAGATGGGGGGTGACGGCGCGTGGGCATTTCGGACCACGAACCAGCGCGGAGCGAGCAATTGCAGCGTTGCCGCGAGTTCATCCTCACCGCCGTTGGTGCCTTGTGCTGCCGCGAGGCCATCGAGCACGCGGGCGCGATCGGCGTCGGTTTGTAGGCGACCTAGGCACGAGAGGCCCGCGTTCGAGAGAGCGCGGTAGTCCAGATCCATTGGGTTTTGCGTGGCCACGATGACGCCCACACCAAACGCGCGCGCTTGCTTCATTAGCGACACGAGAGGTCGCTTGGTGGGCGGATTCGCGGGGTAGGGCGGAAGAAAGCCATAAACCTCGTCGAACACTAGGAGTGCCCGCAGCCGTTGAGAGCCGGGCAACGTGCGCACCCAAGAAAGCACCTCTTCGAGGAGCACGCCGAGCACCAACGCGCGCTCTTCATCGTCTAGGTGCGCCACGCTGACGATCACGACGGGCGCCTTGCCGCCTTTTGGCTTGAGCCACTCGCCCACATCCAACGTGGTGCCTTGACGCCAGCCAGCGAACGAAGGCGCCGCCAGCAAGCTGTTGAGCGCGGCCGCCAGATTCTTGCGCTCGTTTGCTTTCATGAACGCATTCACTGACAGCGCGCCGATCTCGCTGATCGGCGGCGCCAGGACGTCTTGCATCAGCGCGCCGAGTTCGGCTGTTTGCCCGGCCATCAAGCGGCGTTCCGCCAATACGCTGAGGAGCACGTGTTCGCGGCTTTTTGCAGGGTCAGGCTCGCGCCCCAGGAGGCGGAGCACGAGCGACACCGCCGCGGTGAGCGCGTTCCGAGCCGCCTCCGGATCTGAGTCCCAGCGCGGCGAGCGGCGTTCGAGTGACGAGAGCATGTGCAAAGGCTCGCCCGCGCTGCCGCCCGGAGTCAGGACGCGCACCGCTGTTCCGGCGCAGTATGCAGACAGCTCCGGCTCGGCGATTTCCCACTCGCCGAGCGCGGCTCGGCGCGCGTCCGCCAGCTCCGCGGCGCGTGCCGATAGCGCTTGGGGGTCCGTGGAATCACGGTCCAATTCAATCCAAGGCTCGAGCCGCTTGGGATCGAAGTCCGGAAAACTCAGCAGCAAGTTGGGCAGGTCACCTTTAACGTCGATGATGACCGTGGGCACTTGCGCGCGCGCGGCTTCCTCGATCATCACGGTGACCAGCCCGGTCTTGCCGCTGCCGGTCATGCCCACGACGACGCCATGAGTCACCAAGTGCTCGGTTGGCAACCAGAGAGCGTGGCCGCCCTCCGCCCCGTTCAAGTGCCGCCACGCTCCCAGATTGAGTGCCGATTTCATGACTTGGTACTCCTTCGTCGGTATTCGTGGTCACTTCGTTGGCGGCGTGGTCATGAACGGATGCTTGCTCGCGGTCCCCGCGGTGGCGGCCTGTGCAGCCGTCACTTCAGAGGCCGTCGTGGTCCCATCCGTGAGGCCCGTCGTTGCGGGCGGCACCACCTTCGGTGGCACCGCGGGCGATGGCGCAGACGGATCCGGCGTCGGCTCGCTCCCACGTTTGCGCGGGCGCCCCGGATAGAAGCTTGTCGAATGCCGCGATGTCGGAGTCCGGCAGTCTCTTGACCATCTGCTCGCGCAGCGCCTTCACTTCGGGCGGAAGCCCGAGAATGGTGGTGACCGCTGCGGTCACATCCAAGTTGACCTGCAGGAACTCCTCGACCTTCAAAGCGTCCAGCTCCGGCTTGACGCGAGCGAATGCTTCGTCCGGCAATGCCTCGGTGTTGAACGCCGTACCTTGATTACTCGATTCGATCTTTCCAACCTTTGCTTCACTGGCGGGAAATCCGCCTTGCGCTGCTCTGGTCGGACTCGCGCGGGCACGGTTGCTACAAGAAGATTCGACAGGCGCACTTTTCGACTCTCCTCGCGTCCGCGACAGTCGGAAGCGAATTTTGCCGAAGGCTTTGCTAGCCCCCGCATGAACTTCAAAGTCGAGTCGAGGGCTAGGAAGGCCTCGAATCTTTCGGCAAAGTCTTCTCGAAGCCTTCCTAGCCCGCCAAACGAACTTCAAAATTCGTTTCGAAGGCTTCGTAGCCCGCCAACGAAGCTCGAAATTCTCGCTTGGATGATGGCTAGGAAGCCCGCTCATAGCGGTGAGCGAACGGGAGCCGTGGTTTTTGGTCTACCTGCGCCGCTGGCAACGTCGAGGCGGCGCCCCGACGCTTGCCTGGGTACAGCGAAGGCGCGATCAGGTCCGCGTCAAGGTGACATCGGCGCAAATAGGCGATCGCTGCCTTTGTCGGATGCTTGCAGCCTCGGCGTGCAGCGCAGGCCCGAGATTTGGTGAGGACACCTCAGCTTGAATCGCGGCCTGCGTGAGAATCGCGGATTGAGCTTCAGCACTATCGAGTGGCGACCGATCACACGGTTACGAGGTTGGCGCCAATCACCGGGAATGCCTGAAATAACCCGGTCGGCATGGTCTTCGTCCCGTGGGGTGAAATATTCATAGCCGGGTTCAAGTCCCTCCTCGAGGTTATCGCGTGGTGACTTCGATCGTAGCCCCTGGCAGCACGAACGCGACGCAACCTACTCACTCGTTGGTCGAGCACGTCAGCGCCAGATGACTTCGAATTGGATATCGTTGTCATCAGCGATAAAGTTGCCGCAGATGGATCGCACCCTTGGAATGCAGCGCGCTCATGAGCGACTCTTTCGTCGCTTAAGCGAAGCTTTCGAGGGGCTGCGTATGGGCGGCGCCGGCTTCTCGATCAAAATCGTCCGCCCTGCTGAGGTGCCGAAGGCGCTCGAGGGACCGAACGTCATGTTCGAACCATGACTACCGGCAAACTCGAACTCGAGCCGTGCTCGCTCGGCGATTTCGGCCGCCTCGAGTACGACTTTGCGAAGGCGCTCCTGTCCGACTCGGGCCACCCTTTGCTCGTGATCCGCTTGTCCGGCAGTGGCAGCAACGCCGCGCACGAGTGCGGTGTGTTCGATCTCGCTCCCGGAATCATCATGCTAGGCCTCGAAGTCTGGCAGCCCTCGGCCCTCGTCCTGGATCTCACGAACTTCAAATACGAATGGGGGGACATGATGCGAAACGTGCTGTCGGCGGGGCAGCGCTGGTATGGAACGGTCCATCCCTTCCGCGCCGTCTTCTGCGCTGGATTGCCGGAACGGTTGCCGTTCGCGGTCCTAGTCTCAGACCTCAACCGCGAAGGGCTCACGAGTTTGGTCGAAGATGAGATGGGCGGCGAAGTCGCATCAACGCTGTACGAGTCGTTTTCCGATGCAGCTAGTGCACTTGATCGGCAGCTGCTCGGTGTGCCCTTGATCTAGGCCAAACGGCGTGAAGTGACGGACTCGGGGGCTTCGACTTTCTTCTCGCGGTCGTCTGGGTCGTGGTCTTGTTCGTGCTCTGGGGTTTGTTGCGTGAAAAGACGCCCAGCAACTTATCGATTTCACAGATTCTGAGCCCTTGGCGCGAAGCGCGGCGGCGCCAGGGCTCAAGGATCGCTGGTGCGGATCCTGAGCAGGCGCATCCCGTACTCACCCCCGCTCCTCGAGATGGATAGAACCAGTCCCGTATCGCCGACGAGCTCGAGGACGAAATCATCGCCCTCGTAGCGGACCGTTCGGATGGGCCGGAGCTCTCCATCGATGTCGATCGTCTCGGCGGTCTCCGACACGAAGGCGGCGGTCAACGCTGCGCCTTCGTCGAGGTAGTCGTGGAAATGTAGCGAAACCGGCTGTCGCCCGCGGACGCGAGCTCGGAGCTGTTCGCTCAGGAGAAATGTCGGCGTGGTCTCGCGGAACGTGAAGCGACGGCGTCGGTCATCACCGCCGTATTCTTCGTCGCCCTGGCGCGAACAGGGGTTGTTCTGGTTCACCGCGAGAAGGGCGTCGCCTGCCGTCATCGCCTCGGGTCGGAAGACCGCCCGGAAAGCGTCCTCCGCCAGCTCGGGAAGGACGCAATCGACCTCGAACGCGCCGTCGGCTGCCAGCCGAAGCTCGAGGTCTTCGTCGGTGTCGGGGTGAACGCTGCGAACGTAGAAGGTAGTTCCGGTGCGCAGCAACGATTCGACGAAAGAGGCGTCCACGCAACGACCATATCATTGCCCAACGGGCACGCTGGAACGGAGCCCGCTGGGTGAGGCGTTCCGAGCGAGCATGGTACGCTCACCGCGATGACTAGCCTGAACGAAGCCATCGAACGGCGAACCGCGGGACACCTGCGGATCGCTGCCGTTCGCGTACAGCGCAACGACAACCTAAGCGCCACGCTGTCCCGCTTGGGTCTCGACTATCAGGGCGAACCATGCCGCGAGGTTGACGGGATGGAGGCTCGCCGCATGCTCACCGCGCTCTTCGCTCGCGATCTCGCTTATAAGATCGCGCTCATGCCACAAGCCGACGCCGAGCGCTTTGCCGACTTCGTGTCGCAAGAAGTCTTTCCCAGAAATGCGAAACTGCTTACGAACGTGGACGAATTCGACGAATATTTCTGCCTCGAGGAGAAAGCGTACCGCGCCGAACCGTTCGTCGGCAGCTACGCTTCGTTCTTCATCGGCACGAAGGCGACGTTCAGTGTCGGGATCATCGCCGTCGGCGAACATGTTGTGGCTTGCGTGTGGGTAGAGGATGAAGACTGAGTCCTGCGTCGGCTCTCGTTTTATCGATACAGACGAAACGGACTCATCGGAAGCAACTACTTTGATTCGCCGGTCGGCGTTGGCCAGAGTGCCTCGAGCTCGATTTCGATCGCTCCGAAAGGTTCCAGATGCACGCGGTCCGTCCCGCCGCGGGTGACGACCAGACGATAGCCGTCGCCGTCCAAACGAAAGACTTCGACCATGCGCTCGAGTGGGTTGACTAGCCACACGTGCGACACTCGCTCGCGAGCATAGATGGGTAGTTTGCGCTCGCGGTCGATGCGTTCGCTGCCAGGCGAGACGACCTCACACGCCCAGTCCGGGGCGAGCTCCAAAAATGCTGTCGGTGGGACCGCTGGTAGCCGAGTGCGAAGCCACCCCGCCAGGTCGGGCACTAGAATGTCGCGGCTCAGGTGAAGCTCAGGTTCGTCGAGAATGATCCAGCCGCCCGGTCCACCCCTCCCTCGATGGAAAGGGCCACCAAGATCCATTCCGAGCACGGATGCAGCCTCCGCGTGCGGACCAGCGGGTCTTGGATTGGTGTAGAGGGTTCCGTTCAACACCTCAGCCACCAGGTGCTCGGGAGTGCGCAGCACGTCCTCATAGTTCGCTTGGCGACGTGCTGGATCGGCGGCCATGAGGGAGACTTTACCACGACGAGGCGGAGTGGCCGAGGCACGACGACTCGAGGTTCCGGGTCACCCGCGAAACGTCTACCAATCGTCCCCCGCGGTGCTGAAACGCGGCCAGCGGTAGCGAACGTAACCCTCAACGTGTCCCTTCGGCTTCCGTTCGCGACCGCGCGCTACGCGCCCACCGGATTTAGGTTCCGGCGGGGCAACCCGTGGGGGTTCAAGTCCCTCCTCGAGCGCTGAAGCGGCAACCCAATCAGTCGTCGCTTTGTAGTAGCTTAGCGCCAACGAGATCTTTCGCTCCGCCCGAAGCGAGCTTGTTGCGCACCACCGCAGCTTTGCCGATGAAGCGGACCCTTACCGAGCCCAAGCTGCCTTCGATCGCGTGTGCGGCCGCTTCGTCGAACGATACACCGGAAATGGACGTGAGCGAGTCGTCCTCGAATCGTCTCCAGTCGCCTTGAAAGGTTGCGAACGGCAGCTAGTCGCGCAAGCCGAACCTGCCTTGGCACGGCGCAACCCCTCGCTACGCCTCCACCGGATTGGGGCTCCGGCGGCGTGGGGGTTCAAGTCCCTCCGAGCAATTGTCGATTGGTTCAGCCTTCGTGAAAGGCGTGTGTTGCCCGTTCTATCCGGTCGGCGTCACCGACACGTAGCGTGTGTTCTAAGAGCCGGCGTCTATCGGTCGCCATGAGTTTTGTGCTGTCTTGCTCGCGCTGGCTCCGAAATTCTCTGCTGGCAAAGAAGCGAGCCGCGCCCCCCGCTACGACACACGAACCCGCGCTAGCATCTGTTCGAGCACTCTCACCTCGCCGATCTCAGCGTGAAATCTGACCCACAGATTTCCGCGCTCATCCCAGTCGCCGTGCCCGTTGGAGGGATCCAAGACGGCGAAGTTCCGGTGAGATACGCAAAATGCGTGATCAGAGCCGTTGATTCTGGACAGCGTGCCTTTGATGTCCTGGTTGAAGAGATCTTGCGAGCCGCCTCCCGTGATGAGCGACAGCGCGAACGCTTCGAAACCGGTGGGCGGAGGGCGCGAAATTCCCGACGAGGTGACTTGGTAGATCCGGGGGTGAGCGCGGTTCGGACCGAAGCCGAGCGTGGTGTCGATCTGCGCGACCGTGCCCACATGAATGTCGCCTGCGACGATCGTCACCTGAGTCGCCGGCGAGTTCCCAGCGAAGTTCAGCAGGCTCATCAGGAAGCGACGGCATTCGGTCCGATTGTGTGATGCTGTCCACCCATCTCGAATGTCGTCCAGGCCCGACGGGCTGAATACGCCAACCAGCTTCTCCGCTGCGATCAACGGCACGTAGACCACTGGGGTTCCGACTACGACGAGTAGGTGCTTGAGATTGAGCTGCGCAAGGTCGTTCAACTTCAGCTCGAGATCGTCCAGCTGAGCTTTTCCCAAGATGGTTCCCGTTGCCCAGCTCCGCTGCGAGCGGCCATCCACGGCGAGGATTGCAAGGTCACCATACTTGGCGAGCCAGCCGAGTCCGGGAGCCAAGCGGTCGGGTGGATTGAGCGGATCTTGAAACTCACGGAACGCCTGATTGGCAGCCTGAAATCGCGCCTGCGCTGCGGGCGTTGCGTCGCCATCGTTCGAGCCCCAGCCGTCGTAGATCTCGTGGTCGTCCCACATCATGATGTTGGGACATCTGCCGAGAACGGCGGCGACGTCTGGATGCGACCAAGTCTGAGCGTAGTGTCGACGGTATGCTGCGGCTCGGCCCTCCTGTGGAGCCCATCCTTGTGGCATGTCATCGCCGTAGATCTGGTCTCCCGCGTGCACGAGTAGATCGATCTCGCCCTGTGCCACGAGCGTGCCGAGGCGTCGCCACAGCGCTCCTCGCTGCTCTTTGGGGAACTTGTGGTTGTCGATGTCGTTGCAGCTCACGAGCCCAATTCGCAGAGGTCCTGAGGGGACCATGCGGAACGTCTTGGCGTTTGGACCGGCCAGCATCGTTGCTGGGTCGGGGGGCGCCGAGCCTACGGCGTATTGAGCGACGGCATAGTTGACCTGCGGTCCAGTAAGCCCGGTGAGGTGAAACGTCGCGAGACCGTAGGGCAGTGCCGGCTTGATGGGAACGTCCGCGAAATGAACGACGCCACTACCGTCGCGGCATGCGATGCGCGCCGTGCTGCCGGGCCCGCCCTCGAAGATTGCTAGAATTCTCGTAGTCGTTGCGGTGGTGTGACCAACTACCGTGGAGATGGGTGGCATGGATCGCAGTCGCTCCCTTTCGAATTGAAGACGCCGGTTCGTTTTCGGATCGAAAAATGTCTAGTCGCTGCGCGCGCTGAATCGCGTAGTCATTAGTTCGGCAGGTTTGGGCCTTTGCGAACGAGCAGAAATGGTTGCTCGGCCTAGATCGGCCATGGCCCGTAGCAGCAAACGGAATCACCTCCCATGACGCTTCGTTATACCTCACGTCGTCACTGCAAAGATGCGCTGAGCTGAGCGGCCGAGCTCCGAAATCCGTGGCGCGCGCTTCAGAATTTGGCGGTTTTTCCGAGCGACTGTCACGCGCGCGGCATACACTGTCGAGCTTCGGGAAGCTCGGGGAGACTCGAAATGACGATCGTTCGCGGCTCTTGGTCAACGCTGATATTGCTTGGGGCGCTCTCGTGTGGAGGCGCAGCCTCGCACTCCTCGAGGCAAAGCGACGGAGGTGCGGGCGGCAGTGCTGACGCCATGAGTGCGTCTGGCAGCGGCGGGAACGCGAATCGCGGCGGTAGCGTGGGCAATGGGGGATCGATCACGTCGGCTGGTTCCGCTCCCACGGGGACGGGAGGAATGCTCGGCTCAGCCGCTGGAACAAGCAGCCAAGCGGGGAGCGGAAGCGCGGGAGATCTGGGGGCATGTTTTGGCTCTGACATCGACGTTCCCAGTGTCGCCTTGAGCGGAGCAATCAAGTTGCTGGACACGACTCCTGGCAACTACGGCACCGTGCTGCTGACCAGCGGATCGGATCTAGTAACGCTCGGCACGACCGCGAGTAGCACGTACTCGGTCCGCATCGTTCCCGGAACGTACGATCTGGTCATGAGGGACACGCAGAACGGAGTTCATCGCTTCAAGAGCGGCGTTACCGTGCCGTCTTCGGGCCCAGCGGTGCTCGACATCGAAATCCCAGCCACGGCGCTCATGGCACCCTGGGGCGCCCCTCACGATCCAGCAACGATCACTCTGAGTGGCAAATTGACGATCGACGGCATCGATCGACCTGAAAATCGAGGTCTCGTCTTGTCGGTCCGCAAGCTTGGGACGGACGCTCAGGTCGAGTTTGCTAGGACCACCTCGAATACCTTCTCGGGGCTGATCTCACCCGGCAGCTACGACGTCTTCGGGCTCAATACTGGCGGCAACGCGATCCTGCCAGGGTGGGGTTACGATCACGTCTTGAGCATGGGTCTCGTGGTCCCGAACACCGACCCTGCCCAGCTCGACATCGACGTTCGAACCGCGACCGTCAGCGGCGCGATCACGTTCGACGGCGCGGTGGCCCAGTGTAACGCGGGGCTGCGTAGCGCGAGGGCCGGCGGTCTCTCCTTCGGATTGGACTCAGCGGGCGCGTTCTCTGGGCGCGTGCTGCCGGAGACGTACGACGTGGTGTACCAACCCGCGGCGAGCAGAATGTCGCCCTGCCCAATGAACACCGCGACCATCATCAAGCGCGGCCTGGTCGTTTCAGCGGCAGGTCTGACTATTCCAACAATCGATGTTTCGACGGTCGCGGTTTCAGGCAAGCTCACGCTTGGCGGCGCAGCCCTCAGTAACCCAGACGACGACGGCTCGCTCTATTTGCGCACGGACGAGGGCGACGAGATCTTCCTGGCCAAGCTTTCCAATGGAACCTTCTCGATTCGGGTCATCCCCGGCACCTACGATCTCTACTTCGACGTGGCCTTCCAACAGGTCGCGAAGCTTGCGCCACTCAACCGCCGCGGCAAAATCAAAAGCGTGGTGTTCGCGCCAGGCGCGCCCATTGCGCTCGACATTGATGTCCCATCGACAATCATCACCGGCACCGTCAAGGTCGGCGGTAGCTACCTCGACAAGGAGCTAGACGGCGGCAGGTTGTGGCTTGGCGATCCCCAGAGCACCATCGGGATCCCCTTCGCCTGGACGTCGGCCGGGAAATACTCGGCCCGAGTACTACCGGGAACGTACGATTTGTTCTACCAAGGGACCTCTCCCAGTGCGCTCGCGCCGATGAACACGAGTGCGAAGCTGGGGTGCATGGTGGTTCAGTGACAGCAGTCGGCGTTCAACGTGCCGACGCAATTCCGCCCAATGGTTATTGGGGCACATGGCCCGAGCTGCTCGGCGTATGGAGAAATCCGCCAGGTGCGGCTCGGACCGAGCCAAACACGCATCCTACAGCTAGCTTGCTAACTGTAGCTGCCTTGGATGTAAGCCGTCAGCTGGTGAATCTCTTGCTGACGCGCTTCGGCAACGAACTTCACGAGGTCACCGATCGACACGAGACCCACGAGCTGTGAGTCGCTGAGAACCGGCAAGTGCCGGATGCGGGCACGCGTCATCAGCTGCATGCACTCCTCGACTGCTGTGTCGAGGGTCACGTGCACGAGCCGGTCCGACATGATCTCTTGCACGAAGGTGGAGCTCGACACGCGACCGGCGAGCGCCACCTTTCGCAGGTAATCGCGCTCGGTAATCATTCCACACGGACGAGCGCCATCGAGCACGACGAGCGCGCCGACGTTGTGTGCCACCATCAGGCTAATTGCCTCGAAGACCGTCTTCGTCTTCGAGATGGTGTAAACGGCTTTTCCCTTGCGAGCTAACAGTTCCGAGACCGTAGCCATGTGAATGCCTCCTGATCCGAAAAGGGTCGAATCGAAGCCGGTGCAAGGCGGTTAGCTTACCATGGCTTTTAGCAACTGTGTCCGCGACGCGGCGCGCCATCCACGCGAGTTTCACCTCACTACTTGCAATCTTGCATCAGTCGCCCCTATCGCGGGCTAAGCAGGGACCCGACAGTGATTCGCTTTAGCTCTCCATCCTTGAAATTCTCTGGAGCCAATCGCCGCGCGCTACTCAGGATGGCTTCGTGCTTCACCCTCGCCGCCAGCTTGTCGCTCGCATGCAAGCCCGCCGCATCCGGCGAAGAGCACCACAGAAGGTGTCACATCGACGATTGGGCCTGGTATCTCGCTGGGGTAGATGCGCCCAATTGCGGCGCTGCAGGCAACCCGAGAACAGCGGAGGGGATGGCTGCTCAAGTTCAATGCGCAGAAGCGCACCTGGCGAAGCGGGAGCCGTTCTATCTCTACAACTGGCAGCAGGGCATCGACTCTCACGTTGCTGTCGGCTGGCTGCAGACCCCGAGCGGTCTCCGTTACGAACTGAGTTACGATAGCTCGATCGGAGGCTCCGTAGTCGGTGGCGCCGCCATCTGGCTCCGGCGTTGTGGCAATCTCGCCCCCGCAGAGCAACTGAAGGATGGCAGAGTGCTCGTTTGTCGCGAGCCTGTGCCGTCAATGTGCGCGTGCGGTTCGAACCAGATCGACGAGCGATGTCCGGCTGATGGCCGTTCTGTGCCTCGATAGTCGTCGTCACCGACTTGCACGCTCGAACAGTAACCGCGCGAGGCGCAGGTTCGAGTTGTCCTCTTGTGGCGGCACGTTCAAGAATTCGCGCACCTCTTGCTCGAGGCCGAGGCGAGGTCCCAACGTCGCAAGGGATAGAGTGAGTGCGTAGGCCAGCTGAAAGCTATAGAGGTCGTTGATCGGGGCCCCGCGACTGGCTTTGGCCAGCTCGAGCCAATGGCGCCCGAGGCTTTGGGCTAGCGAGCGAGCCTCTGCGGCCGGCGAGGCCGATAGCAATTTGAGCGCGCGATCGAGCGCCGGTTGAAACTCGAAACGCCGCCCCGAGTCGTCGAGTTCGCTGTTCAGGTGCTTGGCGCTCCAAAGCGAATCAGCTTGCTCGGAGAGCGCTTGGGTGACGATCAGTGCCCTCAGTCGTGGTTCGTCATCCAACCAGGACAGGTGGTGTGCGAGAGTCCAGCGCGCAGTCACGAGGCGATTGCTCGGCCGCTCGTACCGAGCGGGCCGCAGATTCACTGTGCTGAGGATGGTGAACGTCGCCCGAGCTCGCACGAGCGCAGGCACGCTTTCCGAGTCCAGAGCGCCCGCAAGCGCGCAAGCGGGCGCTTTCTCGTCTGAAGACAGAGCCGTCAACCAGGCGATCTGTGCCTGGCGAGGTAGCCACTTGGCGCGCTGCGCAGAGAGCCAGCACTGGATCCCTGGGTCATTCTCACTTGCGAGCTCTCGATCCAGCTCATGCACGCGCCGCTCTGCGACTTGGGACGACCACTCGATCACGGTGGAGTCAGCCAGAGCCCAGTCAGAGGGTGATTGCACACTCCGCGTTGGAATCGGGACCAATGGATCGATGTTCTGTTGCTCTGGGCCATCCGAAAAATCTTCCAAGGCCTGCGCCGTTCGAGCGACCAGATCGTGCGCGCCACCTTCGATCCCGTTGCTCGCCGGGAAACGCCCATCGGCCGCGAGGATTGCGTCGAAGAGTGCTCGAGAGCGGTCACCCAGTCCGTATCTCTGAGCGAATGCTCCTAGGTAGTTGATTTGCTTTAGCAGCACCTCGAGTGTGTTCGGGGCCGACGAATTGCGGAGGACTTGCGCGCGCTCGAGCCAGTGATTGAGCAGCGGTTTGGCGTACTCGGCGTCCGGGGAGCCTTGGAATACTTCTGCGACACTGCCCGCGAGCAAGGCTTCTTCTCGCGGATCGCTCGAATGGATGGCCTTGTCGAGCAGGAAGCGGCGCGCGGGGCGGTTGTTGAGAAACAGGTTCGAGAGCGCGAGGTGCGCGAGCGCGCGGACTCTCAACTGTGAAGGGACAGGTGCTGGACCGCGCTCCTCCGGTAAGCGCCGATAGCTGCCAATGGCGTCATCATCCAGGGTTGCGACCTCGAGCAGCAGACGTGCCTTCTCGCGCATGACATCGGTCGTGTCCGCGACGCTCCCGAGTGCATCCACCGTATGAAGTAGGGCGTTGTCGAACGACAATGGCCGACGCTCCAACTCATCGGCCAGCGTCTCTACCAACTCCGGCGCGCATCGTGGTTCATCCACGCGGTCGCTGAGATCGGGGAAGAGCGCCGGTAACGACTCGTACATGCGTGCTCGAACGGCGGGCGGCGCCGCTGCGGCTCGCTTGAACTCTCGCTGCAGCAAGCGCAGATCGCTCCGTTCGGCGTACTGCGGTGCCAGCTTGCCACTCAGGCAATTGCGGTTTGCCGAGCACGCCCCGAGCCCGACCGAGAGCAGCCCGATGAACACCACCGCCCTGACGAACATCCAACCCACGATACACCCGAGTCAGTGATGGAACCGCATCGAAGAAGCGCCGGTGCGGGTGCTGAATTTGCAGGCGAACCGGCGCTCCCGAATGCGGGCCGGAGTCGCGTATTGCCGCGACCGGCGGCATCGGGATAGATGCAAGGGTGACGACCGCAGTGCTTCGAAATACAGAAGTCGACTTGACGGGGTTGATGCGGGTGCTGGGGGAGGCGCTCTATTCGACGCCTCAGGTTGCGATCCGCGAGCTGGTGCAAAATGCGCACGACTCTCTGGAACGGCGGAGACTCGAGCACACGCTGCCCGAGCAGCCCACGATTCGGATCAGCACGGACGCGGCGCGCGGCCAGCTCAGCATCGAGGACAACGGGGCGGGGCTGACCGCAGACGAAATTCAAAAGTACCTGGCCACCGTCGGAGCCGGGTACACGCGCACCTTGCGCGATCGGGATGCGAGCTCGAGCCTGATCGGCTACTTCGGGCTAGGCTTCCTGTCCGCGTTCGTCGTGGCCGAGCGAACCGAGGTTTGGACCTGCTCGTACCAGGCGCAGTCGGAGGCGTGGTTGTTCACGTCGCGCAGCGGCGAAACATACTCGGTGCAACCCGCCGAGGCTCGCCCAATCGGCACACGCGTGACGTTGTATCTGCGGGATTCGTTTCGAGAACTGGCGAGCTCGACACGGCTCGCAGCCGTGGTGTCGCGCTACTGCCGGCTATTGTCGTTGCCTGTGGAGGTCGATGGCGTGGTCGTGAATGCCGACCCTCCGCCGTGGCGTTCGAGCCCTGATACGAGTCCCGCGCGTAAGAAGAAGCGCGCGCTCGAGCTCGCGACGAGTGTCGAAAAGCAATTTGCGCCGATCACGACGCTCGAACTCGTTTCGAGCGAGTCGGGTCCGACCGTCAATGGAATGCTATGGATTCAGGACGGTGGAACTTACGGGACGAGCGACAATCGAACCGTCTCCGTTTACGTCCGAGGCATGCTAGTGAGTGACGACGAACGCGAACTTCTGCCCTCGTGGGCAGGGTTCGTCGGTGCCGTCATCGAGAGTGACGCACTGAAGCCGACCGCGAGCCGCGAGTCGCTGCAGAAGGATGACACCTTCGAGTACGCGAAAGGCTTGCTGCGCGAGAGCCTGGTGCGAGGACTTGCGAGCTTGGCCTCCGCCGAGCCTGCCAATTGGCGGCGCGTGCTGCGCCGTCACAACGAGGCGCTGCTCGGCGCCGCGATCGCCGATGAGCGCCTATTTCAGCTGCTCGCGCGGCAACTCACCGTGCCCACGAGCGTCGGTGATTTGACCGTACCTGCGGTGCTCGAGCGGTCGCGTGGCGCGATCCACGTGCGAGACGTAGACACGTCCGCGCACCATGAGCTTTTGTTCCGTGCGCTCAACGTACCCGTGGTCGACGGCACGCGCTACGGCGCGCACTCGTTCTCGCGCCTCTACACCGAACGTGTCGGGGGCAAGCTGGTCATGCTGGGGACCGAAAAGGGAGAGCGCGAGCTCTTCCGCGAAGCCACCGTGAGCGAGTCGGAGCGCGAGCGAATTCAGCAGTTTTTCGGCGCTCCAGACCGGCAGCTCTTCTTCAGCCGTTTTGCGCCGAGTTACTTACCCTTCGTGGCGGTCAAGGACCGTGAAGCGGAGTTGAAGCGCAAGATCGAAGCCGAGGACGCGGACCAGCGCATGGGCCAAGCCATCTTGTCGTTGGCACGTCAGTTCACGACCACGATCGGTGGCAGCGCGCTGCTCCGCTTCCACGTGAACATGGACTGCCCGGTGATCGCAGCGCTGCTGCGCGCGCCTCCGGAACGTGCAAACCTCGCGCTGCGACTGATGTCGCCGCTCGGGGTGCTCGTGGGCGAAGCCGCGCACGGGGGCGAAACCGAGGCCTCGCTACAAAGCTTCTGCAGCGCGATGTGCACGGTGCTCGAGGAGACGAAGTAGTGGACATCTGGGAGTGGGTCTACGAAACGACGGAGACGCTTCGCGACGACGGGCATGGTCGTCTTGCGGATCTGTTGGAACAAGTGCCTGAAGCCTGCTGCGACGGTCGTCACGAGCGCGTCGAGAACATGGTGCCGGAAGCGCTCGCGCTGGCGCGAGCTGCGAAGAACCCTTGGTTGGAGGTGTTCGTTCGCCATTGGTTGCTTCAAAGCCGCGTTTTGCACCGTCGTGACGTGAGCCGCGACACGATGACACAAGCCGTCTCGTTGCTCGAGTTTGCCAGTCGTTCCGAGACGCGCGAGTGCCCACAGTCCGTCTGCGCGGTGCAAGACTTGGCCAGCGCCTACGGGCTGATCGACGGGTTCGGCTACGCCAAGGAGCGCTTGGCGGTGACCGAAGAGGCTTTGGCGCGCATCAGTCCCGCCTGGTCCTGTTTCGATTGCATGAGCTCCGAGCGCGCGAACGCGCTGCTCGATCTGCGCAAATATCAAGACGCGCTCGACTTCTGCGACGCTCAGCTCGAAAAGCAACCGGACAGTGACAATGGCATCACTCGCATTCGCTTCCGCGCACTCACGGCCCTCGGTCGACACGCCGAAGCCGCGCGTGTCGCTGCGAGCTTGGACGTCGAGAACCTCGGAGAAAGCGCTCGAGTCGACAAGGCGCTCCTCGAGGCGCTCGCGGCGGCGAACCTCGGAATGCACGCCGAGGCGCGTGCCGGCCTGCCGACGTTCTCGGAGCTCCAGCCATCGAACTTCGTCGATTGGCTGCGTTGTGCGCGCGCGCTCGACGTCGACGAGCCGAACCCCAATTCCTGGCGCATCGAACGCCCGATCGCGGAGATGAGCCGCACGCTTTCGGAATCGGCGTCTCACTTTACGCTCGCGCGCGTGCAAAAGATCGCAGCGGAGCTCGCCGTGCAGCGCGGTGCACGTTGGAGCGCTCTGCGTCACATCGACGCGGCAGCGGTGACGGCCTCGCAGTTGCGTGATCCGAGCTGGCTCATGCCGCAGCTCGCGCGGCTCCGTGACGAGCTTTCGCGCACGCCCGAGCCGCCAAAAGCAGCCGATTTGGACGAGCTGAAGCAGTCACTCGGTGTCGACCCAGAGCAGGACTTAGCGCTCCTCTCCGCGGCAGCTTCGCCCATCGATCGCGAATTGGCGCTCGTCGAGGCGCGTGCCTGGTCCGCACTGGGACACGAACCTGAGGCAATTCGCGCGCTCGAAGCCGCGTTTCGTCGTTGGCCAGATGACGCAACGCTCGCGACGCGATTGCTCGAACTCGTGCGCGAACAAGGCGATCTCGAAAAGCTCGAAGCGTTGTGCAACGAGGCCACGGGCGCAGCGCGCGTTAGCGCTCGCGAAATGCTCGCGCAGAGCCTCGCCTCGCGCGGAGAGAACGAAAAGGCCAGACACCTGTGCCAAGAGCTGCTCGCTCAGAACCCAGAGCAACACGAAGTACGCGCGCTCTTTGCCTCGTTACTTCGTGACGCAGGCGAGCTCGATGCGGCAATCGAGCAACTCAATTTGCTGATTGCGGACCACGAACCCGGGAATCTGGATTGGGATCGGATGCTCGTGGCGACCCTCGCCGGTCGATGGGACGTCGTGCGCGAGAGCGCGCGACGCCTCGAGCTGCCGGTCGAGCCCGACGAAACGGGCCCGATCGACGAGCGCTGGAGTGCGTGCCGGATCCGCATTCGACTCGCCGATGGCAGCGACGCCGCCTACTTCGCGTGGCGCACCGGGCCAGTCACCGCGCGCATCGATCACGTGCTGCATCCGACCTTGGAGCAGCATCACGGCGATCTGATCGCGTTCGACGCCGCGCCGCTGAACCAAGAGGAGATCGAGGCCGCGCGGGCGGCACGAAGCGACGGCGATGACGACGTGCCGGTACCGCTCGCTGAGTATCAGGCCTATCGCGCGCTCAGCCTCGGAAACTACCGGTCTTCCGACATTCGCGGCATCGGACTAGACCATGAAGCGCTCGGCGTTTTGAAGGAGCGCCTGGCCGAACTCGGTGTTGTTTGGGAGCAAGTGAGCGAAGAAGACGACGAAATCGAGATCGATGACGAGATGGTGCCCGCGACCTATGCCTTTCTGGGGTTGCCCGAAGGTTGCGTCGATCGCGACGCACACGAGCTCTTATTGCGGCTCCGCAGCGAA
>Ga0164309_10000272_pt1 | contig 30772 bp, 29 predicted proteins | sample Whisoiple_247_MG_FD_109984 | JGI IMG/M metagenome (GOLD analysis project Ga0164309, IMG submission 109984) | Soil microbial communities amended with fresh organic matter from upstate New York, USA - Whitman soil sample_247_MG | ecosystem: Environmental > Terrestrial > Soil > Unclassified >...
CCGCTTCGGGCAGCGGCACGGGCGCTTGTGCTGGGAAGACATAGCGGTAGCGGATCTTCGCCGCGACCGCTGCGCCACCGCGTCGCGCTGGTTCGAATTCGAACTCTCGAACCGCGTCGCGCGCGCTTTGGTCGAAGTGCTCGCCACCCGACTCGACAATCTCGCTTTCACTCACGCGCCCCGATTCATCGATGGTCAACGCCAGGGTGACCGCCACCGGCTGCTCGAGCTTCTCACCCTCTGGGATGATGGCTGGCTGGGCGCGAACGAGTCGCGGTGGGGTGACGCTTGCGGCGCTCTCCTCGGCGGCTTTCGGCGGCGCTGCCTGTGCCAGCGCGCGCGACGCGCACAACACGACCGAACTCACTACTGCAAATCGCAACACACGCAGCCTCAAGGCGCACCTCTCTCGTCGGTAGCCGGCCGCTCGTCCGCAGGGCTCGCGAGAATGGGCGCGAAAATCGCGTCCGTAGCTCGAACGGGTCCCGATTCAGGGCTCGACTAGGATTCGGCAGTCAGTGCCCGGCTGCCCCGGGATCGTTCAAAGCCGAATGACGAAATGTGGGCGGCCCGTTCGGCCAGGTGTCAGGCGCTGCGCAGTTTGCCGAGCAGCGAGGTTGGGCGAACTCGGACGATGCTGTGGCGCTCTTCGCTGCCGAACGGCCCGATGTCGGCATCCGACACCGGACGCCGCGAAGAACGCAGTGCAGGGGCCGACGATTGCCAAGCGACCAGCTCTTCTTCCACGATGCGTTCGGCGTGCATGGTCTCGAGTTCGAGCTCGGCGCTACCGAAGTCTGCTCGCCCGAGGCGGGTCTCTTCCCAGACTCGGGCGGCCGTATGCTCGGCCATGCGGACGAGGGCAGAAAGCTCGCTGCTCAAGCTCCCGCAAGCCCGCGAATTCTCGGCGGCGGCCCGCAAGTCGTGGCGAAAACCGAGCATGTGTCGCAAAGCGCACAGCTCCGACAGGCCCAGCTTCAACAGCTCGCGCCCGGCGTCGCTGCCGCTCGCGATGCGGACAGGCACCGTACGCCACCCGGCAACTCCCAGTAGATCTTCCCGAATGACCGCCAGGAGCGGCCGAAACGCACGGACATGGTGCTGGCGGGTCGAAATCAAGGTGAGGCTCGTTTGTGACGAAATCACCAACAGGGCTGCGGAAGCCCGGCCGGCTTCGCACAGCAGGTCGCGGAGCTCATCCGACGCGCGCGAGCGCTGCGCAAGAACCGCACACACGGGTTCGGGCGCATGCGCGAAGTCGATGGTAAGGCAGTGCAAGCAGTCGGGCGAAAACATCGGTCTGACTCCGACAACCTGAACGGTCGCCCGGCGCTCCGGCTTAATCGTGTCAAGACCTTGTCAGTACTGGACTTTCCGGCCTGTGCCTGCGTTCTAGCGGACAATCGAGGCCTCTTTGCTGGCAGCTGATTATTTTCGGCATTTGCCGGCAGAGGCGCGCTACGGTCCGAGTCGCTCGATGAATTACTACAAGAAAAAGACGGAAGCCGCAGAACGCGCGCAAGCTCGGCGTGAGCTGGAGAACTCGGCTCCGCGCTTAGCCGCGGAAATCCCGACGCTGGCGACGCTCAAGCTCGAATTGGAGGAGCACGAAGGCACCTCGCGTCGACCGGAGCAAAATCACATCCGGCACATCGTCGTGGGCAGCGCTCCCGCGCTGTTCATGGTTCCGTGCGGCGACTCTCGCTGTAAAGATGGAGGACACGACATCACCCGTGAAGTGATGCGATCGCTCCGCAGTGGCGAGACCAAGTTCCAAGGCAACGACGCCTGTCAGGGCTCGCAAGGCTCAGGCCTGTGCGTGCGCGTTCTGCACTACACAGGCCTGGCCACGTACAAGTAACTTCAGCGCGCAGTCGCCTTCTTACCGTCGGCGGCGGCGACCTTGAGTCCCACGGGCGTACCCGAGGTCAAGTCCTCCTCAGTCAGCTCGCTTTCGAGGATCTCGTCCTCACTCACGACCTCGTCGCCGCTGCTCGCCGGGGCAGGGTTCGCGGGCGGATTCGTGTTGCGTGAGCCCCAGTCGGCCTCGTCACCAGCGGGCTTCGCGTCGCCGCCAAGCTTGCTGCCGGCGAGTAGAACGACGGGCTTTGGAGCGTAGTCGTGTGCTTCCGCGATGAGCGGCGTGACGACCTTTTCCCATAGATAATCGAGCGCGACGTACTCGACCAGATCGCGCGGGGGCACCGCACCGAGCAGGTCTTGCTCCGTGAACTTCTCGCTGGTCTTGAGGCTGGCCTCGATGATCGAGCCGAGCTTCTCCTTCGGGAGGCATTGAGCGAGCTTGGTCACGGTGATCGCGTGCACGACCTCTTCGTGCGAGACCAAGAGATTTTCGAGGGCGCGCTCCATGATGTACGCCACGTACGACTTCGCTCGCTCGTGGGTGCTCTTGGTCGCGGGCGTGGTCTTCCACGGTTGGCCCTCGATATCGAACGCCCAGAGCGCGTGGCGCTCCAAGTAGCGTTGCTTGTCGTCGGGCTGAAAGAGCTTGACGATCGCGGCCGCCGTGGTGACCCCCTCGTCGAGGGCGATCTGCAGCGACTCACCGGAAGCATCCGGCGACATCTTGTGCGCGACCTTCTCGTGCACGCCCGTCGATTGACTGACGATGCGCGCGCGCTCCATCGGGCGCGCTTCCAGCGAGCGCATGATGGAGCGACAGGGAAAGTGACGCAGAAAATCTTCTGGCGTGCGCTCACCGATGCGCAACGCAAACTCGGTCACTTCCGCGTGAAACGCTTCGCGACCTTTGCCCAAACCCGACACGAAAGGAACCGACACTGCACCGCTCGACTCAGACATGTTTTCCTCCAAGACGGCGCGATGCTGCGCATCGCTAACGCCTAACTCCAAATATTAGCGCGAAAGTTGCCGGCCCGTTGGCTCAAGAAGCGCCCTCCCGTGCCGCGCGGTCCGGCGCGTTTCACTCTCACGCATACGCACGCATACGCTCTCGTCGCGGCGCTGAGCGTCGGGTCACCACTCGGGCGGGTGTCGCGCGGCCAGCCTTCAGGGTACGATGTGCGTGTTGTCCAGCACAGAAACCACCTTGTCAGTCGTGTCCGAGATTGTCGGTAGGTTGATTACCGGCAAGAGCGGTCAAACCTCGATTTCACTCGATGAAGTGGCTGAAGCTATCGGCGCCGCCGCGGTGACCCTGCCGGAGATCGAGGCAATCTTCGATGCGCTCGAGGCCGCGGGGCATCCCGTCACGGCAGAGAAAAGAGATCCGCCCGCGGCGCTCGCACGAGTGCTCTCGACCGTCCGCTCATTTTCGGCGATCAGCGGACGCAAGCCGAACCTCGCAGAAATCGCTCAGCACTCGGGGCTCAGCTTGGCTGAAGTGCGGTTTGCGCTGCTGTACGCCCGTGTACTCGTGCGCTGAACGTTCGGCGCTTATTTAACGGGCAGCGGACCGGTCCCGCTGGGATTCGTATGCACGGTGACGGGCGCGAGTGACGCGAGCGTGAACGGCTTCTTGTTCTGGACGGCCAGGTCCCACCATTTGAAGGCCATCGCCACCGCGACGTCGAGCTCACGCGTGTCACGGTTGGGCTCGAGTGATGGCGGCGGGAGACACGCGGCGGCGATCGGGCAGCCCGCGAGCATGTGCAGAATGCCGTCGGAAAAACCGCTGCCGGCGTAGGCCAAACACACCGACATGCCCATCGCCTGCATGTCTTGGATCGCGTACGGGATCTTTTCATCGACCGTGCCGGCGCTGTCTTGATACTTGCATTCGATGGCCAGCGCGTGGTCCGACTCCGCGTGCAAAACGAAGATGTCCACGTGCCGGTTCTTGCCGATGATGGTCTTGCCCAGTGAAACCTCGCGGTACACGGTGACGCCGCGTGCCGAGAAGTTCTTGACCAAATAAGAAGCGATCAGATCTGCGTATTCATTCCCGGTCATGGCAAGACCAAGGCGAGGTGTCGTTGTGCCCCGGCCGCTGACAGCACGGTGCCTTCATGACCCCCGAGCTGGGCGAAGCGCGCGCGAGCATAGGCCAACGCAGAGTCCGAAACGTCATTGCCGAGGAAACGGCGTGACAGTTTCAAGGCGGCGGCGCCCACCGAGCCAGAACCCATGAACGGGTCGGCCACGATGTCACCGGGCGCGCTACTCTGCAAAATCAAGATTTCGCTCAGCGCCGAGGGCTTCTCGGCAGGGTAGCCGCCGCGTACCCGGGGTACGTTGAGCACGTCCGCGATGCCGAGATCGTTGAGCTTACGTTTGCCCTTTTCGAAGAAGAGCACGAACTCGTAGCGGGCGCGATAATGGTATCCCATTCCAATCGTCGCTTTGTCCCAAACCAGCGGTTTCCAAAATTTGAAACCCGCCGCCTCCGCGAGCGGCTTGGCGACGAACGCGGTCTCCTGATCGCACATCAGGTAGAAGTGGCTGTTCCGCTTCAGCACGCGGTACACCTCCGCGAACAACTCCGGAAAACGCGCGTTGGGGAAGACCGTGAACCACGGGTTGCTCGAGCCCGCGCTCACCTTCAAACGGGTCGTCGTTCCGACCGCGCGATGCTTCTCCAGCGACTCGTAGGGCGGATCGGTGACGACTAGATCGAGCGAATCACTCGGCAGAGTGCGCAGCCACTGGACGGCGTCCAGTTGGGCGAGTTCGACGTTGGCCTCGGTCTCCACGCCCTTTGGAGTACCTCGGTCGACCGCCGAAATCTAGACGGTTGTTCAGTGCTTGGCCAATCAATGTCCGCGCGGCTGCTGCCGACGCAGCTTGCGTGCACGCAACGGCGGCGTTGCGCAGCTCGGGACTTCCGGATCGCCCTGCTCGGCCAAAGGCTCCCAAAACTCAAGATTGTACAGGAGATTTTTTCATCATGCGCGCAATCCCCGCTCTGCTTGCCACCCTGCTCTTCGCCACCGCTGCCAGCGCTGACTCCGCGGAGTGGGCGCTCGACACCTCGCACTCGCACGTGGGTTTCAGCATTTCGCATTTGGTCGTGAGCAGCGTCAGCGGTCGCTTCAAGGACTTCAGCGGCAAGACCACGTTGGACGAAGCCGACCTGACCAAGAGCGCGATCGATCTGACGATCAAGGTCAACTCGATCAACACCGACGACGAGAAACGCGACGCACACCTGAAGGGCCCGGACTTCTTCGACACCGCCAAATACCCCGAGATCAAATTTCACTCGACGAAGATCGTTCGCGGCGGCAAGCAATTCAAGGTGACCGGTGATCTCACCATCCGCGACGTCACCAAGAGCGTCACGCTCGATGGCACCCTGAGCAAGCCGATCAAGTCCCCGTGGGGCAAAGACGTCCGCGGCGCCAAGTTCAACGGCAGCATCAAGCGCGGCGACTTCGGCCTCAAATGGAACAAGGCGCTCGAAGCCGGCGGCGTGGTCATCGGTGAAGACGTCGCCCTCGACGTCGCCATCGAACTCAACAAGTAAAACCCCAGCAACTCGTAAACCCGCGGTGCCCGCCCATTCGTGGGCGGGCGGGCGCGTGGTCTCGAAGCCTGTCGCGGAACCGACGCATCGATTTTGAAGAGTGGGCGGTCCGGATCCAGCAACGCACCTCAGAGGACGCAGGGTTCCCGACGCACAGCGACCCACGCGCAGCGGGCGCGCCGAGCGGCTTGTGACCGTCGTGCGCATTCCCGCTTTCTCGCTTCCCCGACCGCGCATTTCCCGCGTCCGAACGTGCAGACCCACGCCGAACGGCGAGTTCAAAAGGTTTGGTGACCGAGCCAGAGCTCGAGCGCCGACGCGTGCTTGGCGCCGTTCAACGCTTCGGCCGGGCAGCTCCCGCGCTCAACGCCGACACTGAGCGGTGACCGAGACTCGTCGGTCGTTCACTTGCAAATCCAACGTCAGCCCGACTTCGTGCGAGACCCTCGCAAGTCCCAGCATTGGCCGCGGAATGCCACCGGTGACCGAACGGCGGAGCTCTTCCAAGAAGGTTTGTTCGGCGTTGGTTTTGAGCTTGAGCAGGTGCTCGGTCAGCATGGAAATGCGGGCGGCGATGGCGTCATTCGAGACGCGCACGCCGACCATGTTGTCGGATTCGATCAGCTCGATCACGATGTCGCTCGAGACGGAACCGAAGTTCAGCGCGTTCGACAGGAGTTCGTAGGCGCCGACGCTCAGCCGCTGCGCGACGGCTCCGCGCAGGTGATCCGCTGTGTATGCGGTGATGAACGCGTGCGTGTATTCGAGCGCTCCCGAGCCGGCGGTGCAGATCACGCGCAGCAACGTGCGTCCGTTCAGCACGGCGCCATCGCCCGGCCGCTGCGCGCCCACGGCGCTTGCGACGGCGAGCCTGGAGGCCGACGACGGAGTCGAAGGATTGCGGGAGCTCACGTCACATGCTCGATAGCGAGCACTTCTTTCGCGAGCGACATCAGCGCCATGAAGCTCGTTTTCTGCCACGTAACGTTGCGGCTGGTGACGAAGCGCAGAGTGTAGCGATGGCCGCGCTCGTTCTTCACCCAGGTTGCCCAATCCACGAACAGGCGAATGGCCGAGGAGTTCACGAAGGTGAGCCCCGAGACATCGGCGCGGACTTCGCTCAGACGGTCGGACACCGCTGCGGTGTGAAGCGCTTTGAAAAATCCAGCCAAGTCGTTGGCTGGGTCTTTTTGGGTGATGGTGCCGGACAGCTTGACCTGATTCGGTGCCGTCACCTGGATGGCGATCGTCTCGGTCTTCGGAACTTGCACGCCGGAAAACTGACTCATAGTTTGCCTGTCGCGGTAATGCGGATACGACCGCCCGTCTCTTCTTTCATGGACAACTCGACGCCCCCCTCGTAGCGAATTCGTGCCAAACCCAAGCGCGCGGAAGATTCCGGCTCGTTCGACGCGCGGATGAACGCGGCCAAGTATGCTTGCTCGGGATCGAGCGTTTGGATGCCGTTCAACTCCTCGCGCAGACTGCTGAGGTGCGCGGCGTCCGGCAGACTCGAGACAGAAAACTCGATGTTCGAGCCGTCACTCTCGATCGACAACTCGAGCTCGCTGTCGGCCGAGTTGCTCGAGTACTTCACCGCATTTTCGAGGGTCTCTTGCAACACCACGCAGGCGCGGTCGGCGAGCTCCTGAGTGCCAAACGTGGTTTGACAAAAGAACCGCCCAAACTCGCGGATCCCGTCGATATAAGCCCAAGCCGGCCGGAAGCGCATGAATACCAGCGGGTACGGGGCTAGCTTTCTGGAAAGAGGCGAATTTTCGGCGATCTCCACGTCGGCTCCTCGGTCTAGATGATCGTTACGGCCGCAGCTACGGCGGATTCAGAGCCCCTGTCGTTTCCTCGTTTCTATTATGACCGAGGTGGAACTATGTTTGTGCAAATTCTTGTCTCCGAACGCCGATCGCAGCGTGGTTCTCGGGGGCCTAGCCACTGGGCTAGGGGGGACGTCCCTTGGCCATTTTCGCCCGCTTTTCGCGAGGGTTAGGAGTTCCTGAGTGCTAGTCATTGGGGGCGTCGAGTGAACCTGTCGATCCGACATAAACTGGCGTTACTCGCCGGAATCCCGATCGTCGGGGCGCTCCTGCTGGCTCTTCAAATCATCAGCAGCGTCCGCCTACAGGCGCGGAAAGCGGACGCGCTGGGTTCGATCGACAGCCTCGCCGAGCTGTCTGCCCAGATGACGAGCACGGTTCATGCTTTGCAACTCGAGCGTGCCTCCGAGGCGCTCGTGCTCGGCATTCACCTCAAGCTGCAAAAGGATGCAGCGAGCGGGGATGAGGAGCCAAGTACGGCGAAGGCCGAAAGCGCAGCGGCACGCGAGAGTGACGAACACGTTCGGGCGACCGATCGGGCGTTGACTGACCTGGGCGCGTTCTTGAAAGCGCGCGACGTCTCGCGCTTGCCGCCGCGCCTCGCGGGACCATTGGTCGAGGCTCAGCAGCGGCTCAAACAGCTCCCCGCGCTGCGCGCCCAGGTGACGGGTGGCAAGGCGAGCATCACCGAAGTGTTCGAGCTGCATCGCGCGGCGATTCAAGCTTTCCTGCGCGCGATCGCGGGTTTGACCGACTTGAGCGACGACGGCGAGCTATTGCGTAGCATTACCTCGCTCGGGTCGTTGCTGCAGTTGGAAGAGCGCATGAGCCGTGAACACGCGCTCTTGGCTCATGTCTTTGCGCAGGGGGAGTTTCCGCCGGGTAGCTACCGTGACCTCGTCTCGCTGATTTCCGAGCTGGATATCTACGCCGACGTTTTCCGGACGACCGCCGCCGTCGAGCATCAAAAGAGCTACGACCGCGCGATGGCGACCGACGCGACTCGACGCTTGCTCGAGCTGCGCCGCACGGCGTTGGAAACGACCGAGGAAGATCTGACGGTGAGCGCCGACGAGTGGTTCGAGCTCGGTGTTCGCAAGCTATCGCTGATGGCGAGCATCGAGCGCACGCTCAACGACGAAGTACGCAGCGCGGCCTTGGCGAAGTACAACGCGACCCGGCGTGCGCTGACGGTCAGCTCTGCGCTGGTCGGCGGTGTCGTGCTGTTCAGCGTGGCCTTCGCCTGGATTTTGGGCAGTCGCGTGACACGCCGGGTTGAGGTATTGCGCGACGCGTCTCGGCGCATCGCCGCGGGTGACTTGGAAGGGCGCGTGAGCATCACCGAGGGGGACGAGCTCGGGCAGCTGGGTGGCGCGTTCAACGAGATGACGGGTGAGCTCGGACGCGCGCGGGCCGCGCTCAGCAATCAAGCTCGCATGGCCCGCGAGTTGGAAATTGCCGCGCAAATTCAGCGCGCGCTGTTGCCCCCCGCACCGAGTCACGCCGACTTCGAATTTGCCGGCCGCATGGTGCCAGCCGACGAAGTGGGCGGCGATTTCTACGACGTACTCGCCGATCCGAACCGCGGCACGCTCTGGATCAGCATCGGTGACGTCTCCGGGCATGGAGTCGGCGCGGGGCTCGTGATGTTGATGGCCCAAGCCGCCTTTGCGTCGCACTTCCTCAACAATTCGGCGGAAGCGCCTGCGCGCGTGCTGCGCGAAGTGAACGCGCTCTTGTGCGAGAACATCACCACGCGACTGCGCGACAACAAGTACGTCACGGCGCAGCTATTGACCTATCAAGGGGACGGGAGTTTCGTGTGCGTCGGCGCGCACGAGTGGCCCATCGTGTATCGGGCGAAAACCGGACGCTGCGAGATCATCGAGGCACCCGGGCCTTGGCTGGGTATTGCTTCCGAGCTGCCGGACGTGCCTCTGACGGCGCTCAGCGTCGATCCCGGTGACGTCCTGTGTTTGTACTCCGACGGCATCACCGAAGCGCAAAACGCAGACGGCGAGCTGTTCGACATGGCGCGGATGAGCGCCGTGATCGAAGCCGCCCTGGCTGAAGGAAAGGCGCTCGACGACGTGACGCGCGCCGTGTTCGACGCGGTCGAAGCGTTCTCCGGTCGCCACGAGGACGATTGGACGATGCTGTTGGTCAAGCGCCGCTAGCGAACACTCGCTGGCTCAGCCGTACTTGGCGGCGAGTTTGTCGACCAGCGCCACGTAGGCGGTCATCGCTCGTTCTGCGCTGACGCCTTTGCGCGCTGCCCAAGCATCGAACTTGGCGCGGCCTTTGAAGTCGAGCATGCCGGGGCGCTCACCGCTCACGTCGCCCGAAGTGCCTTGCTTGTACAGGGCGTACAGCTCGAGCAACTCGTCGCTCGCGGGCGTCCGCGAGAGTTTTTTGACACGCACTTGTGCGGCGGAGAAATCGTCGACCAGGGCCATGGCAGAGAGCGTATCAGGCCTGCAGGGCGGGCAAGATCTTCGAGCGATGCCCGCCAGAAACCAGCCACAATTGCCCGGCTGCGCGGGTGACGGCCACGTGCAATCGGCGCCGGGCTTCGTCGTTCAGCGGATAGGTCGCTTCGCTTACTTGGGGCAAAAGGACATAGTCGAACTCCAGGCCCTTCACGCTATCCAGATCCGTCACGTCGATGCCGGGGTCGAACGTGAATTCGCCAGCGAGCACCAAGCGCGCGTGGGCGCGCTCGGGCAAAAGCGCGTGAAACCGTTGTGCCGCGTCCGCGTCGTGCGCGATGATGGCGATCGAAGCCTCGGGCTCCCGCTCGGCCAGATCGACGACTTCGTTCACTGAAAACACGGTCGCGAGTTCGGCCGTGGGGAACGCAAAATGTCCGACTGGTGCGCCCTCGCGGGCGGCGCGCGTGGTCGAAGGCGCGGCGAGCTGGCCGAGGATCTGCTGAGCCAACTCGAAGATTGGACGCGGGCAACGATAGGACACCGCGAGCCGGCAGATCTCCGCGTCGCGCGCGCCGAACTCCAAGAGCGAAGCGTCGAAGCCCGCGAAGCTCGACGAGGTCTGCTGCGCCTCATCGCCTGCCAGGGTGATACTCTTTTCTGTCGCCTGCAGCCGACCGAGCACGTGCAGCTCGAAGAGCGAAAAATCCTCCGCCTCGTCCAGCACCAAGTGCGCGGCCGGCTCCGGCTGGAGCTGCTGCTGCCAAGCCAAAATCGCCAGAAAAATCGGCAAATCTTCGCTGTCTACGGTGCCGGCCAATGCTTCCGGAGTACCTTCGGCGATGTCGCGTCCGTCTACCGTGCGCAGTCGACTGCGGTCGACCACTGCGGCCAGCTGTCGTTCGACGCTGTCGGCGAGCTGCAGCATCGTGTGTCGGACGGTGGCTTCGACCGAGGCCCGCGAGAGCGAGCCTTGCGCTGCGCCCACCACGCCATTCAAGAACTCGCGATCGCTGAATAGTTCGGCTGTGAGGCGTCGGAGACGCTTGAAGCTCGCGGAACTGGACTTCTTTGTGCGTGCCGCCCAGCGGGCGCGCAGCGCCGAGTACAGGGCCGGATGACGCTTGAGGCTCGAGACCAACGCCGGGGTCTCCGTGCACAGCGGCGGCAATCGCGTTCCGAACACGCGCCGCGCCAGGTCCGATGCCCAATCATCGAGGGTTTGTACGCGTGCTCCGGCCAAGCCGAGCGGCGCGAGCAAGCGGCGTGACAAGCGCGCGAGGCCTTCCTCTGGCACGATCACTTGCAGGCGAACGAGCGCGTAGCGCTCGGGGTCCAGCGCGCCGATGCGCGCCAGGCGATGCAAGGCGACGGTCGTCTTGCCGCTGCCTGCGCTGCCCAAGACCAAGAGCGGTTGCTCGGGCGGCGCCGAAATTGCGGCGAATTGCTGCGCATCCAACAGCGCGGTCACGTTTGGACCGTGCTTCCCGCCGCTCGCCAAAGCGTCCGCGCGCACCGCGCTGCCCGCGCTACCGCGGCTGATGGCGTAGCTTTCGCGCGACTGAGCTCGCCATTTTCCAGAATCAGCGCGTGTCAACAGCAAGCGATCGGTGACGACTTGCCGCAGTTCGCCCCCGTCGATCACCAGAACGCGTCGCGCGACGAGTGTGCCTTCGGCGACGCGTCCAGGGAACTCTTCTTCGTACTCGTCACCCTCGCGGTAGCCGTAAAAGATGCGCGCGATCGGTGCGATGCGCCAGTCGAGGACGCGTACGCCCGCGCCGCTGTCCAAGTGGCTGTGCTGGCCGAGAAAGTAGTCCTTGTGAAGACCACCTTCCAGCACGCGCAGGTGCGCGAGGTACGGGCTGTCCGGGTCTGGCAGCGCGCTCGTCTGCGCGCGTTCGAGCAAGGTTTGGCGCACGCTCAGCTCGTGCAACAGAGCAGGCAAGTCGTCCTCGGCGGCGGACGCTGCCTCGCTGCGCAACGCGCGGACCACCTCCACGGCATCGGGGCGCAAGCGCGCTTGCTCGTTCGCGCGCGCTTGCGCCGCTCGAGCCGCAGCGAGGGACGCTCGAACGCGCGAAAGCCAGCCCAATTCTTCGTCCAAGAGTTCTCGCTCCTGGTCGGTCAGCGCGCGCACTTCTTCCTCCATCGGCACTCCTTTCGCTGGCGGAAGCGACACCGCGGGGTGAGGACCTCCGCCGAGCCGCACGCGAATCTGAGTGCCGGCTTGCGGACCGTCAAGCGCTTGAAAAATGCGCCAAATTTGTTAACGTACTCGAGTCGGGTGGGGGCATGCTAAACGCTGCTTTCGACCATGCCGGCAGCGATCGACAAGCGAGAAATTCTGAGCCTGGTGCGCGATCGCGTCAGCGCCGACCTCGAGACCATGAGCGCTGCGCAACGCCTCGTCGTGGACGGCGCGACTCACGAAGAGAATCGCCCCGAGAACGACAAGGACACGCGCGCGCTCGAGCAATCCTACCTGGCGCGAGGTCAAGCGCAGCGCGTCGTCGAGCTGCAAGACGCGCTCAATCAGCTCAAAGCGCTGGAGTTGCGCGCGTTCACGGCCGAAGCTCGGATCGCGCTCGGCGCGCTCGTCGCGCTCGATGATGGCAAAGAGATCGTGCACTACTTCATCGCGCCTGCGGGCGGTGGCGTTCGAGTCACGGTTCCGGCGGGCGAGGTGCGAGTCGTGACGCCCCAATCACCGATCGCGCGTGCGTTGCTCGGTAAGCAAGAAGGGGATGAGTTCGAGCTGCAGACGCCGCAGGGCGTGCGCGAGTGCAGTATCGCCTCGGTCAGCTAGCGGTGTTCTCGGCGTTGTCTAACACCTCGCGCATCGCACGCCTTTACAAGGCAAGTTTCGGGCGTCACCTTTCAGGGATGGAAGCTTCGCCGACGCTGCTGCCGAACGAGCTGACTCGTTACGCATATCGCGCCCGCCAAGCCGCGATACGCTTGCCCCTGGTCGCGGCGCATTTGGGGCTCCGCCCCTTCAGCAAGCGCCGCGTCGTGACGCCGACGCCAGCCGAAATCAAGGCGCTGCACGCGCAACTCGTGGCCCTACAAGATCGCGACTGCGAGAACGCGGAGCTTGGCCTCTACCCCGCGCGGTTGTTGTTCGACATGCCGGTGGCGGAGTACATCAAACAACTGCCCTCGCTCGCCACCGAGGTCGTGCGCGTGTTGCGACGCTCCAAGCGGCGGCTGGTCCGTGATCTACCGCAGGGGATCGACCTCGGCGCTTATCCGGACTATTTCCGCCGCAATTTTCATTGGCAGACGGACGGCTATTTCAGTGAGCGCTCCGCGGCCGTGTACGACATTGGCGTCGAGTTCTTGTTCTTCGGTACGGCGGACGTGATGCGTCGGCAAATCGTGCCGCCGGTGACTCGCTACCTGCGCTCGCGCGACGCCACGGCCGGGCCGGCTCGGATTTTGGACGTGGCCTGTGGGACGGGCTCTGCGCTCAATCAGCTAGCGCTGTCGCATCCAGCCGAGCGGTATTGGGGGCTGGATTTGAGTCCGTACTATTTGCAGCACGCGCGCCGTCGGCTCAGCCACGTGCAGAATCTGTCACTCGTAAGCGACAACGCAGAGAGCATGCCGCTTGCGGATGCCTCGTTCGATGTCGTGACCAGCGTGTTCCTCTTTCACGAGCTGCCAGCGCGCGCGCGCCAGAACGTGCTGGCGGAAATGCGACGCGTGCTCAAGCCGGGCGGCTTACTGGTGATCGAAGACGCGGCCCAGTTGAGTGAAGCGGCTGATCTGAGCGCGTTCCTGCGGAACTTCGCGCTGACGATGAACGAGCCGTTTTTTGCCGACTACATCGCCACCGACCTGGCAGGCGCGATGACGGAAGCGGGCTTCGACGTGCGCTCCGTAGAACGTGCTTTCTTGTCGAAAGTCGTCACCGCGACGCGCGTTTAGGCCCTTTGGGCCAGCTGGTAAGTAGGCATCGCGGTGAGTCGCCCATTGACCGTCGGGCAGGCCTTCTCTTTCGGCTGACCGGAGCGACGCAGGCTGTCCGTGTTACAGCTCGAGCCAGTGGAGCCGGAACCGACGCCGAAGGTTGGGGCGACCGCGGGCCGACCAACGGCAAGCCCGGACGAGCCCCGCGTGGGTCGTTTGGGGGGAGGCGCCCATAACCCTGGCGCGATCGGCCGCGCCGAAGCTACACTCGGGCGATGGCTTGCGACGCAAGGGCGGTGCTGCTCGTCACTCGGCAGATTGAAGGCACCTCGACCAACGTTGCGCGGCAACGCATCGAGCTGCATTGCTCGCTCCCTCCCGAACACGGCGGCGCGCACCGCGACGAGAAACACGCGCAGGAGTGGGTAGTCGTCAAAGGTCGCGCGAGCATGGTCGTCCTCGACGAGGAGGAAGACGGCCGAGTGCCGTAGGCCTACCTGATCCCGAGCTGACCGATCCCGACGCCGACTCCAAACGACTTCGAGAAGGAGAGCCCGGCCACGAAGTGGCCGCCTTTGTCGACGACCGCGAACATACCCAACTCCGGCACTGCGAAGGCGTTGGGATACAGATTGAATTGCAGGAAGTAGTCCTGCACGTTGGTCACCTTCAGCGACGCCAAGAGCGAATTGTTGCGGTCGACGAAGATGCCTGCAGCGGGCGCGAACTCGACTTCGTTGTCGGCGTTCTTGTCCGACGTGCGGATCAAACGCGAGGCCATCGTCCCGGCACCCGCGGAGATCGAATATTGGCTGTCGATTTGATAGGACAGGCCGACCAAGGTCCCGAGCCCCATCGTCGCGAACAGGCGCATCTGCGGGGCAAATGGCAGCGGCCACTTGATCGAGAAATAGTTGCCTTGGTTGTGCAGGTCGAAGCCGGGGAACGTGAACGCCGGCTGAGACGACCAGTCAGCGACGATCAGGTGCTTGCTGAAGAGCTCGTTCGGCCAATCGAAGCTGAACAAGATGATGCCGCCGATATCGAAAAAGAAGAAGTCGGCGACCGCGTCGGTGTTGTACGGGTGAACGCCCTTGTTCTCGAGCGTTTCGTTCACGAACGCGGTCACGAGCACGGTAGCGGCCGAGAACGCGCGCGGCGCGGGAAAGCGGTTTTGGCGGAACCACTCGGTGAGCCCGGTGTACGTCACACCACCGCCGATCAGGTGGAGCGTGTAGTTCGGCACCCAGCGCGCGGTACCCTGTGTGAAACTCAGCGGGAAGATTTCTTCGCGAAAGAACCGCCCCCAGCCGCGCTGTGAAATCCCCGGAAAGGGGTTCAGCAAGTTGCGTCCGACGTTCTCGCCGTTGTGCAAGTATTCTTGTTGGAAAATGCTGCGACTGTCGTTGCGATCCTGAAGCACGTCGAAGCCGCGATTCAGGAAGACCCACAGCGGGCTATAGAGTGCCTGCGAACCGTAGTTGTAACCCTTGTAGAAGTAGGGTTCTGGCTGGGGATCGCGCGTCTGTTGCGCTTCGGCGGGTCGCGGGACCGACAACGCGGCCCAGCACAAAATACCTAACAATAGCGTGCGCGGCGAGCTCATGAAGCGACGAGGCCAAGAACGAAAAAGCTTGCGGGAGTGCTATCAGAACGACAAGGATCTGGCCAATCGGCAGTTTCGTGTACACTCCGGCCGTGACTTTCCCGGTATTGCCCGGCGCCGAGCCGTGGTCCTCCAACGGTTCAGGTGAGCGCTCTCGAATCGGGGTCTTGTTGTCGCATGGTTTCACGGGTAGCCCCGCGTCACTGCGTCCTTTGGCCGAATCGCTGGCGCAACGTGGTTTTGCGATCGAGCTCGTGCGCTTGCCCGGTCACGGCACCCACTTTCGGGACATGATGAGTACGCGCTACGAGGATTGGCGCGGCGAAGTCTCCGATGGGATCACGCGGCTTTCGGCGCGCACCGAGCGGGTGATCGCTCTCGGGCTCTCGATGGGCGGCACCCTGGTGCTCGATCTCGTCTCGCAAGACCCCAAGCGGGTCGCGGGTGCCGTGGTGATCAATACGCCGGTGCTCGATCGCAAGGGGATCTTGGTCAAGCTCGCACCGTTCCTGGAGCACGTGTTGCCGCTCGTGCCCGCCAGCGCTGCCGGCCTCGCGCGCAACGACATTGCCAAACCTGGCATGAACGAGCTCGCTTACAGCTGGGTGCCTGCCAAATCAGGCAACTCGCTCGTGCGTGAATTCCCGCGCATCCGCAAGCAACTGCCAAACCTCGACTGCCCGATCTTGGTCGCCTACTCGCGCGCCGATCACAGCGTTTCCCCGGAAAACTCGCAAGCGATCTTGCGCGCCGTGCGCAGCAAAGACGTGACCGAGCTTCCCTTGGAGCGCTCGTACCACGTCGCGACCCTCGACTATGATTTGGAGCTCATCGAGGAACGCGTCGCGGCGTTCGCCGATCGCGTTGCTGCGCGGGCGTGAATGGCTTCATTTCCGAGCCGCGTGTCGTCGTTGGTCGAGTGAGGGCACTCACTCACTCCAGTTGATGTCCGAGCGCCAACGCTCGGCCCGGGCGCAACTTGGACGAATTCGACAGGTCGCGGTAGGTCGGGAAAGTCGCCGAGCCATGAGCTGCGATGCTGGACTGGGACCGCCCCATTCCATCAGCGATCGGCGACGATGCGGGCGACGCGGACGGGCGAGGGGAGGCCCTTGAGGCGGGCTTCGAAATGCTCGCTGATGGTGAAGTCGTCGAGCCAACCGGCGCGCTCGGCAGCGTCCGCGAATTGGCCGTCGAGGACGACCTCACCCGGGCCGGAGGCGCCTTGTAGGCGGGCCGCGATGTTGACGGTTTGGCCGAAATAATCGAGTACGCCGTTGGCGGTGACCACGTAGCAAGGACCGGCATAGACGCCGATCTTGAGGAAGGTGCGCGATGCGTCCGAGTTGCCGGCGCGGAACGCAGGAAAAGCGCGATGCATCGCGAAAGAAGCGTTCAGCGCGTCGCGTTCTTCGACGAAGGCGGCCATCACCGCATCGCCGATGGTTTTGACGATGGTGCCTCGGTGTTCGGCGATGATCGCCGAGAGCACGTCGAAGTGCTCTTGCACGACCTTGAACGCTTTGGCATCGCCCACGCTGTGATAGAGCGCGGTGGAGTCGGTGAGATCGGTGAACAGTAACGCAACGCGAGCGACGCGTAGCGATACTCCGGGACGTAAGAGGTCGCCCGAGAATTGGCGGCGAAATTCGGGTAAGGTGCTGACGAGGTGCGCGGTCGCTGCGCGGCTCGCCCACTCGAGTCGTTCGAGTTTCACGTGGCGTTCGAGGTCGTCGCTCTGGCTGATTTCCAGACGGGCGCCGGGACGCACGGCGGTGAGCTTGCCCGCGCTCGCTTCGGAGTCGAGTCGCGCGAGCGCTTGCCCATCGACCCGAAAGTTTGCGGATTCGTCGCCTTCGGCTCTTACTTCGAGCGCGGCGCTCGCGCCTCCGCGGACGAAGAGCCGATACCGGCCCGGCTTTGCTGGCGCACTGAACGCAGCCGTGCCGCGCGCAGGTATGATCGCTTGCGCGACGACGTGCGGCGTGCGCATGGGGCCGCCGACGCAAAACGGCCCGGGTTCGGGCGTGCGCAACGCCGGTGCCGGTAAGAAGGTCGCCTCGATCGCCCGATCCAACTCGATTTCGTACGAGATGTCGCACAGCTGGCAATGCGCGGCCGCGGGCAAGTCGGCCAATGAAGTTTGCCGATCGGTGGCGGTGCGACAACTGGGGCAAACCAAATCCCAACGCAGTTCGAGCAAGCCGACGACGACGGCGGACAGACATACGGCGAGCAATTCGCGACCGTCGACCTGCCATTCGGGCGCGAGATCGAGCGGGCGAATGCGCGTGACGTCGGCGTCGCTGCCCGTTTCCACCAGGGCCGCGAGTCGCTCGGCCAGCGCTTGGCGGCTGGCAGTGACGCTTTCGAACAGAGCAGTTCGAGCGCGTTCGAGCGCGCTCGGATCGGCAGGCGTGGTCGTCTTGCGGAAGCACGCGCTCTTGCCTGCTAAAATCTCGCGATCCGCGCCGCGCAACTCTGCTTCGATGCGGTCCACCATGCGTGAGGTTTGCAAGCGCAGGACCGGATTGATCAGCGCATAGCGCGGCTCGATGCGGATTCGCACCTGGACACGAGTGCCGCCGTTCGCCAGCGACTCGAGCGCGAAGCTGGTCTCGATGCTCTTCATCACCCCGCCGTGCAGCACGCGCAGCACGCTGAAGCGTTCGCCCTCGACCCACTCGAAGGGGCGCTCTTCGTACTCCATCGGAAAGCCCGCGGAGATCGTGCGCACCACGAAGCGCGCGGCGCTGTCGTCCGTGTTCGGGGTAAGCTCGAGCCGGCCCAGTCCGATGGCACGGTTCAGGCGCTCGGTGTCGCCGACGGCGCACCAGAGGGGCGCGCGCTGCGACTGGAGGTCGATGTGTCGTTCGACGACGACCTGGCTCATTGACCGAGAATCTAGCAAGATGGCCAAATAAAAGCTCAACCAGACCGGAAATTCTGGCTCTGGCCAGCGAAGAAGTGAGAAATGGCCCCGCAGGTCGGCGCACGAGGCTTGCGTTTGCCGACTCCGGACTACACTGCGCCCGCGATGAGGTTTCGAGCGATAGCCATGGCCAGCGAACGCAGCAATGCGGTCGGTACCGTGGAGCTCGAGTGCGCGCCGAGCGGGCTGTCATTGCTGTACTTGGGCGTGGCTGGTTTCAGCGAGGGCTACGTGCCCGTGATGCAGACCGAGAGCGAGAAGCTGTTCGTGCCTTGGCCGCAGCTCTCGGAAGCGTCGCTCGATGGCGAGCAGCTGTTTCTGGCGCTCGATCCCAAGCTGAGCCCACTCAATCGCTTGTGCCTGGTGAACTTCTCGAGCGGCAACACCGCGCATCATCACAAACTCTATCGGCGCCGGCTCCTGGTTCGCTTGGCGACCGTCGGTGCCGCGTTGAGCGGCGCGTTGATCGCGAGTGCCGCAGCGTTTCGCTTGGCACCGGGGACGACCGCGCTCGGCGCGCTCGGCATCGCGCTCGCCACGGCCGTCGTTTTGTGCGGGCTGGGTGTGTTTGCCGATCAGTTGTTGAAAGGCGGCGGTCTCGAGGGCGCGCTCGCGCGCGAGGCCTTCGTCGCGGATCTGTCTGGTTTTTTGCCGAATTTGGTGAAGTCACCGCTCTCGCCGCCTTCTTCGTCGCCGAAGCTTTCGCCGATGGCGCTGTTTCAGGGGCTCTTGCCGCGCACGACCGCGGCGATCGTGATGAGCTTGACGGCTGCGACATTGAGCTTCGTGCTGATGATGCAGTGGCTGTTGACGACCGATCACGCTCACGAGCTCGCGGCACACGCGCCGCGTCTCGCCGATCAGCGACAAGTCGCCGTGCGTGAACCCGCCGCGGTGGTTCCGGCGGCGACCACCGCAGTCGCGCCGGTCGCCAAAGCGGCGGCATCAGCCGCTGCGCCCGCCGCCGTGGTTGCAGACGCAGCGAGCGCTTGCCGATGTCGTCGCTCCGACTCGTTGCTCTGGCAAGATCCAATCCCGCAGCTGAGCGTGCTCACCATGTCGAAACACACGCGCCGCGGGCGTGAAGAGGACGAGCGCAAAGACAAGAACTACACCGAGGCCGTGATCGGCATCGTCAACAACTCGAGCGATCCTTTGCGCGACGTCGCGCTTTCGGTCGAGTTCTTCGAGCGTGATCCGCCTCCCTCGTCCAAGCGCTATTCGACCGCTATTCGCCCGCTATTTTTCGAAGGTCCGCTGCTCCCCGGTCAGGCGATCAAGTGGGATGTCGAAGCGCGCGGTAGCGAGTTCGACGTCCACAATGCGCTCACGGGAAACGTCGGTGTGGAAGGGGAGAACGCGGCTCCGACCAACCTGCTCGCGGAGCTGCTGCACGCGCACAACCGACCAGTGCGCATGCACGGTGCGATGCTGCTTTCGTTCTTCGGCGATCCTCGCGCCAAGGATGCGATCTTGGAGTTGCGTGAAGCGCTGCGCGAAGACGAAGCACCGTACCTCGATCGGTTGTTGCAAGCGGTTTCGCCGATCCACGTCTGCTCGCTCAAGGTGAGTGAGTTCGGCGACTCGCGCACGGCATCGGCATGCGTGTTCAACGCCAGCAAAGAGCCGCAACGGGATCTCGGCTTGCGCCTGCGCGCGCTCGACGGCGGCGCCTTGACCGAAAATCCGTCCGGTTCGCCGCCGACGGTGCTCGCGGAAGCGACCATTCCGGTGCCCGGTACACTCGCGCCGGACACCGGTACGCGCATCAATACGGAGTTCGAGCTGGCAGGCACGAAACCGGTCGCGTTCGAGGCATTTTCGGACCGAATCGATCTGTTGCCCCGCTAGCTCTTCAGCTCGACTTGGATCTACTGAGGCCCTTGGGGCCTGCGACGGCTCAGTCGATCGCTGACGCATCCCTTCGTTGCTCCGCAGTACGTACCAGCAGTATGCGCCTTCGTCGCGTCTCGCCAGCTGGGCGCCTCGACCGCGATCATCGACCGACTGAGCCATTCGAGGGCTCTTACTGTACCGACGGGCACTCTCGTCGATCGAAAGATACTGTCCAAACGAAGTACCTTCCTCGCGCGCTGCGCCGTGCCCGGCGACGAGGCGAAGGAGCAGTTTCTTTGCGGCGAAATGCGCTGAATGCTCGGAGCTGCCCGTGCCCGAAACAGGCAAGCCCGCTACATCTCTGCTTTTGCGGCTGGCAGGGGGATATTCGCCGACTGGAACATCTGGGTCAGCCCCGGTTTGTCGTTGGCTTTTGCCAACGCTTCTTCCGGTGCGACCAGACCGTCTTTGACCAGCTTGAATAGACTGTCGTTCATCAGCGCCATGCCCAGCTTGCGACCGGTCTGCATGATCGACGGGATCTGGAAGATCTTCTGCTCGCGGATCAGGTTCGAGATCGAGGGCACGCCGAACATGATCTCCCAAGCAGCAGCGCGACCGCCTCCGATCTTCTTGCACAGCATTTGGGCCATCACGCCCTTCAAGCTGTTGGCGAGCATCACGCGGATTTGAGCCTGTTGCTCGGGTGGGTACTGATCGATGATGCGGTCGATGGTGGCGGGTGCGGACGACGTGTGCAGCGTGCCGAACACCAAATGGCCCGTCTCCGCCGTCTCGAGCGCAATCGCGATGGTCTCGAGATCGCGCATTTCGCCCAGTAGCACGATGTCCGGATCTTCACGCAAGGCGGCGCGCAGCGCCTTCTTGAAGGAGTCGGTGTGCTCGCCCACTTGGCGCTGATTGATCAGGCACTTCTTGTTGGGGTGAACGAACTCGACCGGATCTTCGATGGTGATGATGTGATCGCTGCGATTGCGGTTGATGTAGTCGATCAGCGCGGCGAGCGTGGTGCTCTTGCCGGAGCCCGTGGGACCGGTGACCAGCACCAAGCCCTTGGGCAAATGGCACAGCGCGAGCACCTCTTTCGGAATGCCCAGATCTTCGACCGAGAGGATCTTGCTGGGAATGATGCGGAATACGGCGCCAATGCCCTTCAGATCGACGAACAGGTTGGCGCGGAAGCGGCACACGCCCGGAAGCTCGTAGGCAAAATCGCTGTCGTGCGTGCGGGCGAACTCCTCTTTGTTCCGCGGCGGCACGATCGGCATGATCATGCGCTCCATGCTCTCGGGCGTGAGCGGAGGCAGGCCCGGCAGCACCTGCATCTCGCCGTCCTTTCGGATCATGGGCGGTGAGCTCACGGACATGTGCAAATCGGAGCCTTTGGAATCGACCAGCTTCTTCAGTAGGCGATCGATCTCTGCCGTGGGTCCGCTGTCGAGGGCGGGCATGCTCGAGCGGCTCTCGGTCACCGGTGGCCGACTGGGCATGGCCGGCGCGCGATCCAACTCGGCTTCGACGATGTTTGCCGACAACGGCGCGCTCACGCCGAGTGCGGGCATCGGCGGCGCGGCACGCGGGATGCTGCGTTGCCCGTTCAAATCACACTTGTCGACGTAGAAGTAGGCCGACAGCTGTCCGCCCTTCACCTCCACGCGGACGCGCGCGGGCCCCTTGTCTTCCAGCGGGAATTCCCACTCGGCGTAGCCCGAGCTCAAGCTGCGGCGCGCCTCGGGGGTGAGCACGGGATCGAGCATCGCCTGGATGCGATCCGTGGTCTGCGCGTCGCCGCGCACTTCACTCTCACCCTGCGGAGTGACGACCACCATGCGCCGCCCGGGGATCAGCCGCACCTCGCTGCCACCCACGGACAGCGTTCGCTTCAACAGATCGATGATTGGTGACGCCATGGCCAGCCTAAAAAGATGCCGAGTCCTACTCCGCTTGGCAAGACCGAACGGATCGCCTGCAATTTAATGCCCACAACCGCAGGGGCCTCTTACGTGCGCCTCCGGTTTGGCCGTGTGTGCAGCGTGCTCCTGCGTGGGCGAACCCGGGCGAGAACGGGGCCGCTATGCGAGGTGCGCTGCAGGAACGCGGGCGCACTCCTGCCCCCGGCTCTCCTCTGCTCTCCTCTGCCCCCTCAATCTCAGCCGTGGATGTAAACGACCGTGCCGCGCTCTTTGTTGAGCACGCCGTGCCAATCCGCCGGCACCGTGGGGTCGGTCCATTCGAACAGCCACGCGGCGTCGTCCGCGGCCAGATTCACGCAGCCGTGGCTGCGCACTTTGCCGAATTCATCGTGCCAATAGGTGCCGTGGAGCGCGTACCCTTTGTGAAAATACTGCACGAAGGGTACGTCGCGCAGGTTGAAGGAGTCACTGCGATCTTCGTCGCCGTCCATCGTCGAACTGACCTCCTTTTGGTAGATCATGAACGTGCCACGCACGGTCGACAGCGTGGTCTCCGGGTCGCCCATGCCGGCGCGACCGGTGCTGACCAGCGTGGCGTACACCGCTCGCTTGCCCACGTAGGCGACCAAAGATTGCTGGCGAATCGAGATATCGAGCCACTTGCGATCGCCGGTGGCGAAACTCGGGAAGGACTCGCGCGCGGGTAGAATCCGCAAAAATTCCGAGGGCACGAAGTTGCCGTCGCGTAGCTCCATCAAGCCGCCGGTCCGTCGCTTGCCGTTCAACAGTTTGACGCCTTCGCGATAACCGAACGCGCCACGGCTGACCGGGTTGCCTGCGGCATCCGGCCCGTATTTCGGCACCGAGCGATCCTTCACGAAGGCGACCGGCAACGTCTCGCCTTCCAGCAATTCGACGCCGTGAAACTCACTCGGCTCGACCAACTTGACGCGGTCGAGCGCAATCACGTCGAGCTCGCTCGTCAAACCGAACGCGCGCTCTTGCCAAAGGAAAGTCTTGGCGATGGCAAAGCCGCTGTCCGCGCTGGCGGGGCCAGCGTGCGTCACGTAGCGCAGGGTCGTTTTTACGCCGTAGGGTTTTTCGAGCTTCTGACCTTGTGCCAAGAAATCCGGCGGCTCGCCGAGCTCGAACAATTTGCCGATTTTCCCGAACGCGCGCATGCGTTCGCGAAAGTTGGCGGCGCGTTGGCTCACGTCCGCGCCTTCGGACTCGTTCATCTGCGCCTTGCTGGGCAGCTTGAAATAGAGCAGCGGTGGCGTCTCGTTGGACAGCGCGTACAAATACGGGGAGCCGTGGCCGCGGATTGGGCGATTCGCCGAGGCGACTGCCACCGGTTCATCCACCTTGAGCGAGGCGCCGAGCCCGATGCAGACGAAGCCGCGCGGATTCACGCGATACCAACCGCCCTCACAGCCTTCGTTCACGATGGCCGGGCCGCGCGCGTCCACCACTGCGCCCACGCGCAAGTAGCCGTAGCGGGTGCGTTGCTTGCCGACGTCGGTGTAGATCCAAGTGCGCCAGGCGACGCTCGCGATGCGCGTGCCGTCCGGAGTGAACGGTAGATTGTCGTCCGCCGAGCCGGGCGCTGGGCCGTTCGCGCTGGGGGCGACCTTCCCGCTGTTCGAAATCGCCACGGAGTTGGCGGGCGTCGTGTCCGCGCCGAGCACGGTGCCGTCGGCGCGGAGTTCGGTCACACGCGCGGTGGCCGAGGGTGAAAGCGTCGCACCTGGCGGGTCCAGGTGTTTTCCGCAGGCGAGCGCGAACGTTGGCAAAAATGCCAGAAAAAGGACGGGCTTTCGCCGCACAGCCGCGCTCGACGTGCTCGACATGACGAGCTGCGGGCCTACCACGATTTCGAGGCGACACGCACACCGGAAGCAGGCATGCTCCGGCGCGTGCGGATTCCGAGCAGCTTGTGGAAGCTCACGAAGGAAGTGGCTCGCCACGTGCTCCGCCGACCAGTGGTCGGCATCGCCGCTTTGGCGCGCACGCCGGACGGTCGCATCGTGTTGATTCGCCGTTCGGACTCGGGAAAATGGGCCATGCCGGGCGGCACTTTGGAGTGGGGTGAGACCCTGCGCAGCGCGCTCGATCGCGAACTCCGTGAAGAGACGGGCACGCGGCTAGTCTCGATGGGCGAGGTGGTCGGTGTGTATTCGCGACCGGACCGCGACCCCCGCTTTCACGCGGTGACGTTGATCGTCGAGGCCACGGTCGCGCCGCCTTCGCAGCCGCCGGATAACCCACTCGAGATTTTGGAGGTGCGCGCGTTCGCCGAGGCCGACCTCCCGAGTGTTCTCTCACACGGCATGACCGAGATGCTCAACAACGCACGGCTCGGTCAGCGCTTCTGGGAGTGAATCGGGCGGCCTCCGCACCATGTCCGGTACGTCACCACCTCCGCAGGAGAGCGTCGAAGTCATCGACGAGGAGCGGATTGTGCCGCGCGGAACTGCGCAGGTGAATTGGTTCGTGCGTTTGAACGACGCTTGGGTGCACGTGTCGGAATGGCCGGGCGCGCGCTCCGAGCGGCTCGAGGCGGGCGCGGGCACGGTTTGGCAATCGCGCACCGAGATCCAAGTCCCGCGCGGCGCGCGCCTGATGCGCGTGGAGTCACGTCCGCGCAGTTACGCGCGTGAAAGTCCGCTCGAATACCTGACCCGCGGTGCGCCCAGCAAAAGTCGCAAAGTGCGGCGCAATTACTACGTCGTCGGCCGCTTGGGGGACCTGATCGCAAGCGCGGATTCATCCGAATAGACCGGCAGAGATCGCTCTCGAGTGGAAAGTCTCGATTCGAGACGACTAAAGCGCCACACTTTTGCTGCGGATTGCCGCAGATCTGGCGCTTTTCGCGCGGATGTGACGATTTGTTATCGATTCCAAACCCCGTGCCCGCCCCCTTTAGCGCATTCTGCAGCGGCCGTTTACTGGGCCATGGTCGTGTCGCTGACGCAAGCTGAGTCGGCGCAACCCTCGGGCGCTCCCCCAAGTAGTGGTAGCGCCTCTCGGGAAGCGTCATCCTCGGTGATGCTGGCAAGCTCCGGTTCAGGGGAGCACGAGCCGAGCGAGCGATCGGACGGCGCGTTCAAGGCGTCCGTGTTGGTGGTCGATGACGACCCTGACGTGCTGCGCGGCGTGGTGCGCCTGTTGCGCAGTCAGGGCTATAGCGTCACCTCGACCATGAACGGCGCTGAAGCGGCGCGCTTCGTCCACGGTCGCTCGTTCGATGTCATCGTGAGCGACATCAAAATGCCTGGCATGGATGGCATTCAACTGCTGCGCGAAGTGCGTGAGCACGATCTGCACGTGCCGGTCGTGCTGGTGACGGGCGAGCCTGCCGTGAGCACGGCCGTGCAAGCGCTGGAGTACGGTGCATTTCACTACCTGACCAAGCCGGTCGACACGGAGGCGCTGGCCCGGGCGGTGGCCAAGGCCGTGAGCATGCATCGCATGGCGCGCGTCAAGCAGCAGGCCGCCGAGCTGCTCGGTCATGCCGGCGCGTTGGGTGCCGATCGCGCGGGCTTGGAAGCGAGCTTCGACCGCGCGATGCAATCGCTGTGGATGGCCTACCATCCAATCGTCGATTTTCGGCGCAAAGCCATTTACGGCTACGAAGCGCTGCTGCGCAGCAACGAACCCAGTTTGCCGCATCCGGGCGCCGTGCTCGATGCGGCAACCAGGCTAGGCCGTTTGGACGCGCTTGGTCGCTCGATCCGCGATCTCGCGGCTGCACCGATGATCGAAGGTGGCAGCGAGATGCTGTTCGTGAATTTGCACGTGACCGACTTGGTCGATCCTTGGCTGAGCGCGCCGGACTCGCCGCTGTGCAAGATTGCGCACCGTGTGGTGCTCGAGGTGACGGAGCGCTCGTCACTCGACGAGGTCAAGGACGTGCGCGCGCGCGTGGCCGCGCTGCGTGAAATGGGTTTTCGGATCGCGGTGGATGACTTGGGGGCGGGCTACGCGGGGCTGACCAGCTTCACGCTGCTCGAACCCGAGATCGTGAAGCTCGACATGACCTTGGTGCGCGACGTTCACAAGAACTCCACCAAGCAAAAGGTGATTCGCTCCATGACTGCGCTCTCGCAAGACATGGGCATGACCGTGGTTGCCGAGGGTGTGGAGACGACCGAAGAGCGCGACACGCTGCTCGACCTCGACTGCGATCTGCTACAAGGCTTCTTGTTCGCCCGTCCCGGAAAGCCCTTTCCGGAGGTCAAATGGTGAAGCAGGCCGGTTTCTTCCCGAGCGACAAGCCGGATCCGGTGACGCCACGTCCGGCGGCCGGGCTCGCTTCCGCGCCGCGCATGCGCCTCGCTTCGATCGCGGACGACGCCGAGGGTGCCTTCCAAGAGGAGCGCACCATGGATATCTCGCTCCGCAGCACGGACTTTGGCGTCGCCCCGACGGCGCAGCCGCTGCTCCGTGACCGCGCCATGCTGCTGCGCATGGACGGTGTGGGCGCGGGGCAAGTGCTGAGCATCAGCCAGACGCCGTTCACGATGGGGCGGCACGCCACCAATCAGCTGCCGATCGACGACGATAGTATCAGCCGTTTCCACGCGCGCTTCGTGAGCGAAGAAGGCAAATACTTCGTCGAAGATCTGGGGTCGCGCAACGGTACGTTCTTGCAAGGTAAGCGCATCACGCGGGCCGAGATTCGCGACGACGACTGGGTGCAACTCGGCGCGCGCGTGGCTTTTCGTTTCACGCTCACCGATTCTCGCCAAGAGGGCTTGCTCCGCAAGCTCTACGAGTCGAGCACGCGCGACGCGCTGACCGGAGCGTACAACCGAAGGCACTTCGAAGACCGTCTGCGCGCGGAGATCGCGTTCGCGGTGCGGCACGCGACGGATTGCGCGTTGATCCTCCTCGACATCGACCACTTCAAGCGCGTCAACGATACGTATGGCCATCCGGCCGGGGACGAGGTCCTCCGCCACCTGGCTGGGATCGCGACCCGCGCGCTGCGCACGGAAGACGTCTTCGCGCGCTTCGGCGGCGAAGAATTCGCGGTCATCCTGCGGGGCGCCTCCACGCGCGGCGCAGGCAGGCTGGCCGAGCGCTTGCGCGAGGCGCTCAGCCTGCATCACGCGGTCCATGAAGGCCAGCAAATAGCCGTGACTATGAGCGCCGGCTGCGCGGCCCTGAGCTGCTGCGCCACGCCCGCACCGGACGAGGTCATCGCCATCGCCGACCGACGCCTGTACGCCGCCAAGCAGGGTGGGCGTAACCGGGTAGTCGCGAGCGACTGACTCTGCTACTCAAGCTTCCGGTAATCCTGGAGGCAAAGCGTGGCGATCGATCTCGAATTACTGAAGTCCGAACGGGACAAGCTCAAAGACAGCTTGCGTGAGGTCGAAGGCGAGCTGCGGAAGCTCGAAGCTCAACTCAAAGTCTTGCGGCAGCGCGAGATTCAAACCAAGCGCGAGATCGAGGCGGTGTCGACCTTGATCGACATCAAGGATTCGCGCGAACCGCGCGACACGAAAGCGGATTGAACCGAGGCGTGAGGCGCGGCTCAGAGCTTGGTCTTGCCGAGCTCGAGCACGCGCGCAAACTCCGCAGGCGTGGCCGGGATGACCGAGATGCGCGCCTTGCGCACGAGCGCGAACTCACTCAGCTTCTTGTCCGCTTTCACGGTAGCCAAGCTGACCGGTTCAGCGAGCGCTTTCTTGGGCGCGAGTTCCACGGCTGACCAGTCCCCGTCCGTCGCGGTGGGATCTGGGTACGCTTCTTTGGCGACGGTCGCGACGCCGACGACTTCTTTACCCTCGCTCGAGTGATAGAAGAGGACCAGATCCCCCTTCTTCATGGCGCGCAGGTTGTTGCGTGCTTCGAAGTTGCGCACGCCGTCCCAGACCGCCTTCTTGTCCGAGACGAAAGTCTGCCATGAGTATTTGAACGGTTCGCTCTTTACGAGCCAGTGCGATGTGGCCATGGGGCGAGCTCTCTTTTATTCGGCTGCGGCCGCGTTCGGCCGGGTTGCGCCCGGTCCGAGCAGCCGCGACAGCTCGTTCTTATCGACGGTTTCGTGCTCGAGCAAGTACTGAACCAAAGCGTCCGTCTCGGCCCTGCGCTCGCGCACCACGGCTTCCGCAGCGAGCTGTGCGGTATCCAAGATGCGTCGCGTCTCCTCTTCGATCTGATGCACCGTCGCGTCACTGGTGGCTGCGCCGCCTTCGGTCGCCAGCATCTGCCCGAGGAACGGATGTTCGGTGCGATGCTCGTGGTACACCGGGCCAATCGCATCACTCATGCCCCAATGCGCGACCATCTTGAAGGCGAGCTCGGTTGCCCGCTTCAGGTCGTTCTCGGCGCCTGAGGAAACGTCGCCGAGGAGCACTCGTTCCGCGGCGTAGCCGCCCAGCATCACTTGCAAGCGGTCCAAAGCTTGCGGGCGCGTGAGCAGGTGCTGTTCGCCTCCGGGGGCCGATTGCGTGACGCCGAGCGCCATGCCGCGCGGGATGATCGTGACCCGTTCCGGCGGTTCCGCGTTGGGCGCAAAGTGCGCGACCACCGTATGTCCCGACTCGTGCACGGCCACGCGCTGCTTCTCGAAGCGATCGAGCTTCGTCTCGCGCGGATCGCCGAGCACGATCTTGTCGAAGGCGGCGTGAAAGTCGGCATCCTCGATGGCTTCCGCGCCCCGGCGGGTCGCGCACAGCGCGGCTTCGTTGACCAAATTGGCCAAGTCCGCGCCAGAAAACCCGGGCGTGTTGGCGGCGACGCTCTGCAAGTCGACGTTTGCCGCTAGGGGTTTGTCGCGCGTGTGCACGCCCAAAATGGCGCGCCGAGCAGCGAGCTCGGGACGATCGATCACCACTCTGCGATCGAAGCGTCCAGGACGAAGCAGTGCCGCGTCGAGCACGTCCGGACGATTGGTTGCGGCCAAAACAATCGTCAGATCGTTGCGGCTGAAGCCGTCCATCTCGGAGAGCAGCTGATTCAAGGTCTGTTCGCGTTCATCGTGGCCACCGCCCATGCCGGTCCCGCGCGAGCGGCCCACCGCGTCGATTTCGTCGATGAAGATGATGGCTGGCGCCACCTTGCGCGCTTCCTCGAACAGCTCGCGCACGCGAGACGCCCCCACGCCCACGAACAGCTCGATGAACTCCGAGCCGTTGATGGAGAAAAACGGCACGCCGGCTTCGCCCGCGACCGCGCGTGCCAGCAGGGTTTTGCCGGTGCCGGGCGGCCCGACCAAGAGCACCCCGCGCGGCACCTTGCCGCCCAGCCGACGGAAGCGGGCGGGCTCGCGCAAGAAATCCACAATCTCGCGTAGGTCTTGCTTCGGGGCTTTGAGCCCGGCTACATCGTCGAACTTTACGCCCACTTCGGCTTCTTTTTCGAAGCGGCGAGAGCGGCCTTTGAGCATATTTCCAAGCGGCCCGCCTGGGCCCATCATGGTTTGCGCGCGCCGCGACAGGAAAATCCAAAGGCCGGCAATGAGTACGAAGGGCAGCACCGCGCTCAAGAGCTGAATCGCTCGAGGCGGTTCTTCGCTCTGAACCTCGACCTTGACTCCCTTTTCTCGGAGCAGTGGCAGCAGATCGCGGTCCTCCTGCCCAGGAACCATGCTGCGGAACGTGCTGAGCTTGTGCCCCTCGACTTCCGTCGGGGCCTTGAACTTCCCGAGTACGTTCAGCCCGCGCAGCGTGACCGACTCGACCTTTTGGTCGGCGACTTGCTGGTAAAAAGTGGTGTAGGCAATCGCAGGTTGTGGGTCAGCGTCCGACGCGTAGTGCCGGTACAGCGCAAAGCCTGCAAGAATGAGCCCGAGCATGAGCCAGCCCGTGTACCCGGGGCGTTCAGGTGGGGTTGGATTGGGCGGGACCAAGCTCGAGCGCGGTTCTGGGGGCGGGCGGCTTGGGACGGACTTCGGCATCGGTTCTGCCGGAGAACGTAGTGATGCAAGAGCGCTTTGTCGAAGCCCCAACCTGGGACAGCACGTTGCAGGCCTGTTTCCCGGCGTTTGTAAACCAGGTGACCGAGCTCGCGGGCGCGCGGGCATGCGGACGGGGATCGTCGAGCTGCACGCGAAACCAGGCGAGGGACGAAGCGCTGCACGACGCGCGGCTCTCGACGCCAGGGCACAGCCGCGCTACCGTGGCTTTTTTCGCACTGAAAGCTATGACGTCGGCGCCGGCCATCACCGAGGAGCAGGGGCATCCGCTCATCGGCCAGACCCTGCGGGGGACCTATCGCATCCTCACCGCACTCGACCAGGGTGGGATGGGTCTGGTGTTCGAAGCCGAGCACACCCGTTTGCGACGCCGCGTTGCGGTCAAAGTGCTCGCGCGGCATTTGACGGGCGACACGCAAGCGTTGGCTCGCTTCAACCGCGAGGCCGAGATCATCAGTCAGCTCGAGCACCCGCACATCGTCCAGATCCTCGATTTCGACACGACGGAACAGGGCGAGCCGTACATCGTGATGGAGCTGCTCAAGGGCGAGAGCTTGTCGGAAAGGCTGGAGCGCGACGGCTGTTTACCGATCGCGGACGCAGCGCGCATCGCCCATCAGGCGGCATCCGGCCTGTTCGCAGCCCATCAAGCCTCGATCGTGCATCGTGACTTGAAGCCGGCCAACATTTTCCTGACCAGCTTGCCGGGCCAAGGGCAGGTGGTGAAGCTCCTGGACTTCGGTATCTCCAAGCGGGTGGGGGTAGGTCGCAGTTTGACCGGTGAGTTCGACGTCCTCGGGACGCCCGATTACATGGCGCCCGAGCAAGCGCTTGGCAAGGCAGCGAGTGTTGGACATTCCGAAGGTGATGAAGTATACAACGTACTGATCGTCACGATGATAAACACTCGCTGGC